>JACCDS010641023.1_pt1 | contig 17208 bp, 33 predicted proteins | sample 7446441 | NCBI WGS metagenome assembly JACCDS01 (sample SAMN15323445, study PRJNA562643) | freshwater metagenome | isolation source: river surface water | place: USA:Blue River Watershed | collected 2017-08-17
AGACTTTCGCCTTTGATCGCTGCATCCCATCAACCATCAAAGGGACGGGAATGCGTTTCTGTGCGTGGTGTCGTATAGCTGCCAGCAGAACACCCAAAGGGATGCGTGGCTTTGTCGTGTAGTTCATGCGGAACCAGCCTGCCCGGTCTTGCCGACGCTGCTGGTGTTACCGCCGCCGCCCGTATCCTGTGGACTGCTGCCAGGAATGTCGGGGGATGGTTCGCTTAGTTGTAGTTTTTCAGCCGCTTCATCATCCAGCGATGCCAAGCCTAGATAATTTCGCGCTTCGTTTGCGGTGATTATACCTGCGCGAATTCCTGCCACAACATAATTCATTTGGTCAAGCGGCGCACCTTTCAAAAAATCTTGCGTGTCGAATTTAATGACCAGATTCGGATAACCTTGCAGCAAAGCCGCTTTGAATTTTTGCTCGACGTTTTCAATCAGCGGCGACATGGTGGACTTATAGAACTCGTCCAGCATTGTTTGGGAATTGTTATATTTCCCTTCTGCCACGCCGATCATTTGCGGCGGCACTCCGAACAAACCACAAATGCGCTTCATGGTCTGCTCTTTGAGTTTCGCTGCGTCCGCGTCTTGAAGCGTAAGCATCTTGATCGGCTCGTACTTCATGCCCTGATCGAGCAGCATTCCCTGACCAGGTTTTGATTGATCCGAACCCTTAGAGCCGGTCAGTTGCGACCAGGCTTCTTTGATGCGTGCGGCAATCTCTTTGTATTTTGCGTCGGGGATGACCTGTTCCGTGATGAACAAACCCGAAGGCTTTGCGCCGTTCATCATCACGAAGTTAGCGTACAGATCAATGTCCTGATCCAGCGCGACCAGCTCGACAGCCAGAATCCCCTTGTTGAAACCACCGCTACCCTGCCACGGCGATTCCGACACATGAATGACCTGGTTATATGTCAGCGGCTTGTCTTTGGAGAATCCGTAACTTGGCGTTGAAAGACGATAGGTCGGATAGCGCGTTTCAGAAATCTGCGCGGTGATTAGCGTCGAATCCAGAACGTACATTTCCGCTGGCGTTTGCTGCGCGGCATTTTCATCTTTGCGCCACAGCAGGACAAAGGTTTCGCCAGCCAGTTCATGCCACATCACGAACTGATACCAGAATTCATACGCCGATTGAAATTTATTCGGGCAAGAAAGCAGCGACGCGATCTGCTTGGCTTTGGCTTTGTCACGCGGCCCGATAGACTCGTCCGCGCAAGCGTCTACCAGTTGACCCTCTGCGTTGTAACCCATAATCTTGATGGGCAATTGAGACAGCGCACGCGCCTTCACGCCGACGCAAGACATGATCGTGCTATTGCGCGAAAGCGTGGACATATTGACTGCGCGGCCAGAATCCGCGACAGACGATGTGGTGACGAACAGCATCTGCCGGTAAGCGTTGTCCTTACCAGCGTTGTACAACACGTTATTACCTAGGACAGTTTGCCCAAATAACGTGTTGGATTCCGATGCTTGTTTACGTTTTCCTTTGAAAACGCCCAGAATGCCCATGCAACACCCTCGCAATTGATTCAAAACCTGCCGGGAATCGGCGGTATTTTGTCATGTCGTGAGTGCGTGCGTAATTCAGAACGTGCGGAAACCGAATGAGTCAGAGATTAGCGGATGATCCAGCGAACAGTGCATCGCAATGATTAGCGCGATGATCCCGTCCACTTTTGCTGACGGGTCTGCTTCGTTTTTGCGAACCTTAATATTACCGTTCACATCAACAAACACTTCGCAGTTCCCTAATTGCCAGCCCAAGAACGGATTTCCGTTGTGCCGGATTTTACTTGCCATAACGAGTTTTTCAACGTGTTTTGACGGATTCGACAAAACAGCCATTGATTGCCCGACTTTTTTTACCGGAATTCCCGCTTCATACAGTCGTGCAATAACTGATGCGGCGTTATATGCGTCATACCCAACTTCTTTGACGTTCGGATATTTGCTTGCTTCGGATTTGATGTAATCCGACACCTGGCGGTCATCCATGACGTTGCCTTCAGTCAGTTGGAGTATGCCGGTTTTGCGTGCCTGATCGAATATGTCAGCGTAATGCTTGGGAATGTTTTTATAACCTTCTTCCGGCAGAAAGAATTTCCACTCTGCGAAGTAGTCATCTTCGGCATACCGCTTCAGCGTACAAACCGCGTTCAGGTCGCGTGTCGCCGCAAGGTCGAAACCAATGAATACCGCCTCGGGTTCGCGCTCGTCTAGCTTGCTGACGCTGCGATCCCAAAATGATCTATCCATCCATGCGGTGTTTGCGCTGACCCATACGTTCAGGGTCTTACACAAGAATTCATTTAGCGCAGCAGGCTTGTGGGATGCTTCTTCTGCGCGTGCGGCAATGGCTTCCTCAAACACAGTGATGCCGTGCATCGGGTTCGCCTTTGCCCACGTAGACGAGTCGCGCCAATCGTCTCCTGCATCCAGTTCGTAAAGCAGGCCGAACCATCTAGGGCTGTCGCCTGCGTCACCCTCAAGGATAGATTTCAGCAGCGAGTAATCTTCAAAGAACTTCGTTTCTTTTGTAAACGATGCTGTCGTGATGTAGATACGCAGCGGGTTCATCCGGGCGACCATGCCGGAATGGATGACTTCAATACTGTTGCGATCAACGATCTGCGCGGCTTCATCAATGATGGCGCACGATGCGTTTTTACCGTCGCCCGTCTTTTTATTGTCGCGGGAGAGAGCCTTGTACATGGACTGGCTGTCGCCGGTTTTGCCGATCTGGTATTTGCTGACGTTGTACAGCGCGGCCAGTTCGCCAGGCATCGTTTCGATAAAACCTTTGGATGCGTCAAAGACGATGGATGCCTGCTCCCTATTCGTCGCCAGCGTGAATACCTCTGCACCAGCCTCACCGAATAGCAGTTCGTACAAGCTGACGATGGCGTTCAGCGTCGATTTGCCAGCTTTGCGCGGGATGAATAGGATAACGTCTTGCACCATCCTGCGGGCAGGGTTGGACTTCGACCGGAACCCGTAAATGGCGCACAGGAAAAGAACCTGGAATGGCTGCAAACTGACCTGCGTCCCCGCATCCTTCCCTTTTGTATGCTTCAGGTAAGACGCGAATTCCAGAACGTGCTGGACGTACTCAGGGCGGAATTCCCACTGCCAGGCTTTGTCATCCAGATAGTTCAGGAACCGCTGACAAGCAAGCCGCACATATCGACCAACCTGAATGTTTCCTTTTACTACGTCTTGCGCGTACTGTACGCCCTCAGTCCAGTGGTTCATTTGACAGCCGGTATACCCTTCAGGAAGCCTGCAAGCGGCGTTGCATCGCTCTTATTGACCGCGAGTCGGCCACGCGGCGTAAGGCCCAATTCGTTCATCAGCTTTACCGCGTTGTCCATCGCCTTGTTCGCAATGGCGATATACGGGTTTTGCGCCAGCGTCTTGCCATCGTTCATTTCAACAACCATTGGCAGCGTTTCTTGCAGTCGCTTGGCATCAACATAAACCTGCAACTGGTCAGCAAGCATGGCGAGAACGTGACGATCTTGCGCCGAGCCGATCCCGTATACGTCGAACAGATAGTCGGCGGTTTCCTTCACGAACCGTTCCCTGCTAAACGACTCAGGGTCAGTAGCCCACTCAGCGAACGGGATGCGATTGCGTAAGCGGTCAGGCAAGACCGTTCCTTGGTTTTCACCTTTTGATCCGTTCACCAGATGGATTTCAGGCGGCAATTTGTTTTTCCCACCGCTGCCCATTTGTTACCCCCTGTTAATTTGATCCATTTGCAGAAAATTGACCTCGCGCTTGCTCTCTAGCAATCGGCCAATTTTTAAGTTATTCACACGCATTTCCCCATAGGAAACGAGTTATCCACAGACCATCCACCTCGCATTCCCGCACATTCCCTGCGCCTTACCCATACACACGACTGGTTGTCCTGTCGTATGCTTGCGATCTGATGTGATTCGATAACTTTTTCTATGGTTGATGCCATGACTCGATTATTGCTTGCCATTTGCGCGGTGTTCTTGATGGGCTGCGAGACATTCAATAACAACATCTACTTCCCGAAATTTGATCCGATTGGTGAGGATGGCCGGTACAAGCTGTATTCGTATCGCTCCCCTACTGACCGTGCGTATCCGCATGACTCCAAATCAGCCGAGCAATTGCGGATGGATATGCTTGAGCAGCAATTAAAAGCCAATGGTCTATCGCCTACTGATTATCGGATTCGAGAGCGTTCGCTTCAGCATATTCGCAATGCAATGTCGGATGGATTCCCGATGTATTGGGTGAACTATATTGTCCAGGTCCCTCGGGAATAGCGTTTTTTTCTTTTAGCTTCTGCTCGATTAGGACAGCGTATTCGCTTGGCTTCTTGGTTTGGTTCCACAGGACTTTCCGTTCTGCTGTTGTTAGGCCGCGCCATTCATTAGCCATTGTTCTTCTCCTTCAGCTTGGCTTCGATGGCGGCGGCAAGAGCGTTAATCGCATCGGACGCTGGGCCTGCAACGTGAACCCCAAGAGATTGCGCAACATCGCAAATTTCCTCATCCGTCAGTCCCTGCCATTCGCGCTTTGGTGGTGCTGCGTAGAGCGGCTTCCATCCGGGGATTTCGACCCCGCTTAATTCAAAGCCTTTTTCGTCATCGACAAACCACGCCACCGGCTCCTGCTTTTCTTCATGTCGCAATTTTTCATTTCCAGCGACATATCGCATGAACGTGTCGCTGGCGGCGACGGGTGCTGTGTAGAGGGGTTGTCCGTCTTCTAGCATTGGTGCGTGAGAGAGCATGATTGGGCGGCCGAGTTTTTCGTCAAATACCGCCACCGGCTCCGGCTTTTCTTCCTGCCGTGGTGAACTCAACGGGTGGCGTAGGTTTTTAATTGCCTTGTCTATGGCGACGGCCTCCCAATCTTCAACCGGCTTTTCTTCCTGCTGCGCCAGCCGTGCGCGGAGGGCTTGAATTGCTTTATCACGTGTTTCTTGCACTGAGTGACCATTCGGTGAACTATTTGTCAGCGCATCCAGCGCAGCCTGCAATTCGCTGCGCGGCAAAGTGATTGTGTCAGTCATTCCATTCCCTTTCCAATTTCAGCCGCAGCGCGGACGATTGCCCTGCGCGTTGCTGCGTAGGGATCGTTTGGTAGCTGGCCTTCGCTATACAGTTTGCTGTACGCGTTGTGGAAAAGATTGTTGAACATAAAATCCAACTTCACCGCCAGCCGCAGCGCATCGCCGTCATCGGTGAGTGGGTTCCACTCTTTGCCGCCAAGCGTAAACGCCCCGTCTTTTTGACTGTGTGTGCTTACCACATACCCCGCCGCTTTCGCAGCGAGTTCCAGTAGTTCGCGGTCAGTCATGATTGTTCCTTTGCTTTGTTGAGTGCGATTCACATGGTTTTTCTTAATTGCTTCGCGGCACGGGAAAGTCTCTGCATCTTTATAGGTTCGTGCCAGCACTTGCACCCACCGTTAGTTACCATGCCTTTCGGTTCTTTAATTAAGCACCCTCCGTCATAGCACCCACCGATCTCTCCCATGCGGTTTTCAAAAGCCTCAAGCGCATTCGTCAGCGTCTGAATAACCTCATGCTGGCGGCGCAACTCGGTAGCTGTTAACTCAAGGCAGTCGATGCTCGGTATATGGTGCTCAAGGATGAACGCCAGCCGCAATGCTTCTGGTTGTTTGTCAGTCATTTCATCACCCCGCGCCACGGTATGTTTTGGTAGACTGAAGTGATGTAGCGTTCGCACAACGCAACTTGCGGAGTTATCCCAAACGTAGACCATTTAGCGCCATCAAAATAGGAATAACCTTCATATTTTTCTGAATCGCTATATTTACGCAAATACACCCCAACACGCACCGGACGTTGGTCGCCGGTAAACCACGGTGTTAGTTTCATTCTTTATCCTCCATTGCGCGGATAGCGGCAGCAAGATTTCGGCAGGTGTTTATTCCTGCGTCACGCCGTTCTATGCCGATGATGGCTTCGTCCGATATGCGCTCTACCTCACCTTCACACTTCTTCGCACACCGTTCTTTCATGTCTGCGCGGATAAGGGCGGCGAATGCTTTGTAAAATTCTTCGCAAGAATCATTTTCAAAACCCTGTTTAGCTCCAGCTTCCCGCGCCCACTGCAATACCTGTTCGTTTGTCGGTTTCATTCAATCACCTCTGCTTTCTTCAGCTTATAGGTCTCGCCGTCGAATGTGTAGCGGACGTTAGGTGCATCAAACTGGTTTGAATAAAAGTCGATGCCGCTAAGGATGTACACGTTCCGATCAACAACGATATCCGGTTTCGGCTCGGGCTTCACCCGCCATTCCAGCTCGGGGTGAGTGATTGGGTTTAGGTTTACGTGGTTTGTTTCTGCCCATGCGCCTGATATTTGATTTTTAAACTGCACTTCTTTTCCATCAGCGATGGCACGAAGCACATCGGCGTGTTTGTGTGGTTGGCTCATGCCGTCACCTCGTTTGCCTTGGCTATGGCTTCGAGTATTTCTTGAGGTGTTTCGCTGCATTCCAATACAGCGCCGTCGAATGTTCGGACATATGATCGAATCCCGTGCCACGCACTTGATGCACCGGCCTCAGTTACGCGGGCAATGTTCCGCGGCGAAACGTGATGAGTCGTGTAGCCGCTGCTAGTTGGGGTTGTAAGTCGAATCATGTCTGCTCCTTTGCTTTAGCGAGTGCGGCTTGAATCCGTTTCACGCATTCAGGCATTGGCTTTTCACCAAGCCAGTTATCCAGCCATTTAAGCGTTTTCACCAGTTCAGCACGTTGGTTTTCTATACGTCATCTTGTCCCACCCATTGTTTGATTTCCTCCACGCTCGGGAATGGCCGCATCCCGCTACCAATTTCAGCAGCCACTCTCACGATTGCTCTGCGTGTCGCTGCGTAGGGGTCGCCAGCATTGTTTACGGTCGGCATCTGAACTGAGCCGCGAACAATCACATAGTTCGCCCCAAAGCAAACATCCATCTCTAGCTTCACCGCCAGCCGTAGCGCATCGCCATCGTCAATGAGCGGGTTCCACCCTGCCCCCTCATCCCAACTATCCCCGTCAACATAGCTCTTGCCGATAGCTTTCGCGGCGAGTTCAAGTAGTTCGCGGTCGGTTGTCATGTCTGCTCCTTTGCTTTAGCGAGTGCGGCTTGAATCCGTTTCACGCATTCAGGCATTGGCTTTTCACCAAGCCAGTTATCCAGCCATTTAAGCGTTTTCACCAGTTCAGCATTCAGCGCATCAAGGCGGCGTAGCTCGGCTGAGGCTTCTTCGTCCCAAACTGTTGAACGCGGCATCCTTTCAATGTAATCAGCCAGCGCGTTCAGATCATCGACCGTTTTGATGTGCTGTGCCATGAACCGAACAAGCACTTCACGCATTTTTGTAAGGTCATATTTAATGCGCTCAAGCTCTCCGGGCGCGGTGTAATCGCACATTAAGTCGCTTAACGCTTCTTGAATGCTAACGTCTTTGCCCCAGTACGTTTCTTTAACTTTCATTGTTCTCTCCCTGTGCTTTTGCAAGTGCTGCGCGTGCTTCGCTAATAGCCCCCGCTGCTCCAGGATACTCGCTCAATTCAGACGCAGAAAATCTATCGTAATAATCGTCTGTAATGTTTTGAAGTACATCAATCAGCAGCATATTCAATTCATGCAACCGCCGAAGTTCGGCAGCAGCGTCTTTTGCAAGTTCGTCCTCGTACTCTTCGTGAAACGTAATTCCGTCACAAAGTGCAGCAAGCGTTAATGCTGTAGGCTTGCTCATTCTTTCTCTCCCTTCAGTGCGCGGATAGCGGCAGCGTTCCATTTTGCTGTTACAGCGCAGTGGCGGTACATAAAACGATCACGCTCACGCTTCGATTTATCACTGGATTCTCTGCTGCGTTTTTCTTGCTCGTCACACACCTCAGCAGCCCGTTCCAATCCTGATTCTCGGCCGGCGGTGTAGGCGAAGGCGGCGAAACGATTAAAAAGTTCATGTATGGGTTCTACCGTTGTCCAGCCACCACCGTCATCGTGTAAGAAAATTCCAGCTTCACGCGCCCACTCAACAGCTTGTTCACGAGTCGGATTCATTTCATCACCCCGCGCCAAGGTAGGTTTTGTGCGGTAGAACGATCTTCATAGTCTGTTAGATAACTCGCCTGACCAACAGTCAGTGCCCAGACACTCCAACAGCAACCATTCCAGTAGCAGTACAAACGGCTTCGGGTATTGTGGTACTTCCGCTGATACACCCCAACCCGAACCGGCTTCTGGTCGCCGGTAAACCACGGTGTTAGTTTCATTGCGCCCCCATTTGCTGTTGGGATTTCTTCGGTATCCACGCCATAAGAGGATCGGCTTTAGGCTTCAGCCGCTTGGCCTTGAGCCTTGCTAAAAACGATTCATGCGCGTCAGGGTCACGGGCGATTCGCTCTTTGTATCGGCGGCGTTGCGCCTCTGCGCTGGTTTCTTTGCTGACCGGCATCGGCGCTGATTTCGCGTTCCCCCATCCGTAATAGGGAATCCATCGCGCTTTCCCTTCATACCGACGCTTCTCCCAACGCTCGACATAAATCATTTTCTTTTCTAGCAGGTAGCGCAGGTACATTCGTGCGCGTCGAACGTCCATATAGATACCGTCAGCAACTTCCTGCGCTGTCATGTCCTGGCCGCGCAATAGCTGCTGGATGCGCTCGATTCGACGCAGGGCGCGTTCGGATTCGTAGGTCATCTTCGCCATTACGCCTCCTTCACAAACACGCCTTCTTTGGTCAGATAGCCATTGCGATCTTTGATCTGCTCGTATGCCGACTTCAGGCATTCAGTCAGGGCTAAATCTTCGATTGCGGCCAGATTAATAAGGCAAACCAGCACATCGCCCAAAGCATCCACAATGCTGTCTCGATCTTGTTTAGATAAAGCATCGGCCAATTCCCCCATTTCGCTGACTGCTTTGATAAATTGCGCTTGGCTTGTACTGTTCTGAATTATTCCTCGCGCCTCTGCCCACCGAATAACGTCCAGTTCAACAATATTCCAGGTCATTTCTCGCCTTTCGTGTCTTGTTCTTTCATCGCATCGCTTTGACCCTTGGCGTAAGCCAAAAACGCCAGCGCGATAATTTCCCCTGCAAGATTTGTTTTTATCTCCATAGGGTTGAAACCTGCCGCTTCTGCCATCCTTTCAATCGTTCGCTTGTCCATGTCTTATCCTCGGTTGATTTCTCCCATTACTCGCCAGTAATCGTCTCCGGTGTACTCAACAATTCCTGATGCTGTGTAATGCAAATAAATTCCCTTTGATTCCTGCTGTGTCTTTAGCGTGTGATGCGAAGCGCACAGCGACTGAAACAAATTGCGGTGAAACTTTGATTCCTCGCGCCGATGCGGGAATACGTGGTCAACGTGTTCCGCTACGCTTACCTTCCCTTCGAGCAGGCACGCCGCACACAATGGCTGCTTCGACAATTCCCGTGATCTGATCTGCGACCAAGCGGTTTTGTTGTAGAGCCGACTGTTTTGTTTTCCCTTCTCAGTCATGCCACCGCCGTGTTCAGCGCAGAATGTTGATCGCGCCGTTTTCGGGTTTTGGCAACCTAGTTCCCGACATTTGTCATTCAGTGGTGCGGTCGGCATCGCCTTCAATCTCCATAATCACCACTTCAATTTTCCCGCCGCGCTCCACTGGTCGGCGCACCAGCACCAGTTCATCAATCTGCGAGTCATCCAGCCAAACACCCGCGTGCGTTAATGCGTCTTGGAGGGCCTTTGATCTGTTATCTAAATCCTGGCGCATCCGATTCGCTGGATGGATTGCTACGTACAACCTGACGCGCCCTTCAATCGTTTTATGTCCCGCATCGGACACAATTTCAGCGACCGCCTTCCGATACGCTTTCCCTGCTTCGCGGATATATCGCTGCTTCCCGCGTGTTCCGTAGTAGTGATTCACGGTCGGCGGCATGGGCAATGTGAAATGAATCAACGCCAGTCCCCTTTCTCGCCGCGATTCCCGCGCTGCCACTGCGTTGCACAATCACTTTTGATTCGCTGCGCCGCTGCTTCGCCACGCGCTTTCGCTACTTTTTCTAGGTATTCCATCGCAAATGTTTTTGATTCGACTCGCCAGCGCAAAACCTGTCGGAATTCACACTGGTGGCGGTGTTGTTCATCAAGCCGCATCAGACACCGGACAGAATTCGCCATGCTGTTGCTGCCACTGCTGGAACTTGTCCGTTTCCAATGGCTTTAAGTCTGTCCACCCGACAGGCCACCCCATCATCCATTCTTGGTTCTTCGGGGAGGCTTCCCAAACACGCGGACAAATTCCCGGCAAGATTTCCATTTCATCATTGACTTGGCTGCGTAGTTCGCCGTGCATGTCGGCGTATGCAAGTAGCCAATATCGTTCCCGTATGTGGTCAGCACCCATGTCTTTCGCTGAAAGCTCAAGGCATCTGACCGAATAACCCATCTCCTCAAGGTCATCTGCCGCAGAGTCAATGGCTTTTTTTGCGACATTTTCGGCAAAAACGTACCTGGGAGCGACATCTGCCACGATTCTCCGCATTTCCGTCCAGAGATCATCTGCATTGTTTTTGCCCGAAGCTGCCGTGGAATAGGCTTGGCAGGGAAAGCCGCCCGATACAACGTCAACAATTCCTCGCCAAGGTTTTCCATCAAAGGTTCTGATGTCATCCCAAATCGGGAAAGGCGCGAGTGTTCTGTCGTTTTGCCTGGAAAGTAAAACGCTTCTGGCGTAGGCGTTGAACTCAACAGCACAGACAGTTCGCCATCCGAGCAAGTTGCCGCCAAGAATTCCTCCACCAGCACCCGCGAACAATGCCAACTCATTCATGCGCCTCTTTCGCAGCCAGCGCATCTTTCGCCATCGTCACGGCCACGACCTTGACCGTTTCGCCGTTTGCTACGCGCCGCATAATCCGCTTCGCCCACAACCGATGGTCGGCGCGACCGTCTGCCGTCATGTCTTTCAAACCAGCCAGCACCTTTGTCGCCGCTGATGCGTCTATTTCGCGTTTAGAAGGCGCAGGTAGCGATAACGTAGGCTTGGGAATATCAACCCACTGACCCTTGTCTATTTCGTCTTGCAGGGCCTTTTCCCAACGTCCTTTGATTGACGAGTACGTTGATGCTTTTAGGTCGTGCGCCCCAATCGCAACCGTTGCCCAAAAAATTGCAGGATGCGACCACTTGCCAACGTCGCCACGCTCCCTTGCTGCCATGCCTTCGACTGCTTCGTAATACGCCGCAATCGGATCAATCGGTGGCCTGCAAAGGCGCATGAACTCGGGCAAGGTTGGGCAGAACGTCTGCTTGTCCAGCGCGTCAATGCCACGTTTTAGCTCTGCTGCGGTGTAGCCAGCGAGTTTTGCGCCCCAATGCGCTTTCAGCTTTTCCGGATCAATACCCGCCCATTGGTCAACGAACTTTTTTCCAAACGATGACCACATATGATCGAGAATTCGCTCGACCCAATTGCTCGGCAAGCTAGTTGATATCGATGAAGTCTGGAGTGGCGCGTTCACGGTTTGCCCCTGTCAATGCTTTTGCAAAGGAAGTTCGTTTTTCCAAATCGGACTGAAATGTGGGTGGATGCGTTCGCTCATTGCGAACCCAATTCCGCCAGGTCGCGTCCCAATTCGCCTTACGGCCATCTTTGCCAGCTTTGGCTATCCAGTAATCTCGGAACCTTGCCGCAACGTCTTTCGGGTTTAGGTCTGGACGCTCGGTTCGGCAAAACGCAATTTGCTCGTCAGTTGGCGACCAAGAGTCGGGCAAGCGCGAAGCGCGATGCTCTCTACTGGATTCAGCAATCGGAGAATCAGGAATCAGAGAATCAGCCCGATTAGCACTATGCTCATCTGGTGCCTCATCTAAAGTCGCACAATATTCATCTGGTTCTTCCACTGTGTTTGCACTGTGCTTGCATGGTGCTTGCACTGTGCTTGCACCGTTCTCGCATGGTGCTGGTATCGTGCTTGGTTTTTCTTCCTTGTGAGGGTTTTGGTGTTTCAGGAATGAATTGACCTGAATAAATCGCCCGCCATCAACCTCATAGCGCAGTAAGAATCCCCTCGCTTCAAGCTCAGTAAGGCTTTCATCAACGCTTACATCATCAGCAGGGAACAAAGCCATCTTGATACGCTTCGGGCGATCCTCAAGCCTTCCTTCGCGGTCACAAAGCGTCCAAAGCCCAATAAACAGCAGCCGCGTATGAAATGGAAGTTCAACCAATTCTTCGTTATGAAAGAATCCGGGCTTGATGTTGCGTGCGCGGGCCATTAAGCCTCCAGTAAGCAAGAAACCATCTGAGAAAGTTCGTAAACAAACAATTCGATGTTTTCTTTTGATATGCAGATTGATTGGCTCAAAGCTGGTTGGTCGATCATCAAATACCCGTCAGATTTGATGTAAGCGATAGTTTGTGGTTGAAAATCAAGCTTGATGTTTGGTACACTTTTCTCATTCACTGCTGCCTCCTAGTTAGGTAGTTTTGATAGAAGCCTCTGCCAGTTCGCCCTGTCAGGGGCTTTGTTACTTCACCCTCAGAATTCCCTGCTCAACCGCCGCCAATAACGTGCGTTCAAAACCGCGCTGCCAGTAATGCGCCTTCTGGTCATACGTCAACCGATTACCCTGGTCGATTTCTCGATGGCATTCGCTGCAAGCCCACGCTACAAAAATGTCATGCGCCTTCAATGCGCCACCCTTGCCGTGTATGTATTGGTTTGAATGCGCGGCCACGACCGTTTCCGGGTTGTGATTGCAGACCCCTTCAATACGCACTTGGCAGTCTTGGCCGCGTGCGTGGCGAAGGTAATCAGCGCATCGCCAGTTCACTTCACACCCCGACGAACACAGGTCTTGTAATACGCCGCGCCTTCATCAAACTGACCGGATGACCGGAGACGCTTACAGCCTCGGCAAGTTTTCTGCGCCATGTTGTAAAACTGGATATTCGTGCGGCGATAACGCTCGATTTCATACGGCGAAAGTTCTAGCTTCATGCGAGTTCGTAAACGCGAATTGCACGTGCGTGTGCGGATGGATGACGAGCCTCGGTGTAGCCAATCGGCTTGAATTGACTGTTGCGGAATACCGCACCGAGAACTGATGGATTGACATTCGGCGGCAACTTCACGCGATCACGAATGTCGTTGATGGATACCTGGCCGCGCTCCATCGCAATACGCTTGGCTACGCTGCGGCACTGGTTAAGGAATTCAGAATCGCGAAACTCAAACGTGTCCAGCGTCATGTCACGCAGATCGCGCCCGTTCATTTCGCGCCCCGCAGGTAAGCGACGATTGCCAGGTCGGTTGCGTCGGCCAGCAAAGATTCGGCGCGAACTTTGCCTTCCGTGCCGTACTCGATCAGGATGGCCGAACGAAGAGTCATCGGAACGCGGCCACTCACGATGTTGCTGATGTAGGCTTTGTGCATCCCGGTCGCCTTTGCCAGCTTCACTGTCGCGCCGTATGTGCTTAGGTATTCTTTTAGCTGCTCCATCAATCCTCCCTCTTTCGTCTGTCAAAACCGCTACGTAAATGCGTGATGTACTTGTTCAGATTCATTTCCGGTGTCCATGCGTTCCACTTAAATGGCTGGACAATTTCTTGATCGGGTTTTGATTCCGGCTCTTGCGTTTTCAACCATTCGCGCAGCCAGTCGGTTAGCGCGTATTTATTGCCCCTTCGCTCAAGCCATCCAGACCTCACAGCGCGGTCATACAGCCGCTTCGTTAGACTCGGGTACTGACCGAGCGACTTGTGTATTTCGATGCCCTGCTCCATCGTCAGCGGCCCATGCTCTGCAATCGTTTTGACGATCACATACGCAGAGCAGGACTTACGCGGCGGCTTAATCATTGAAAATCGAACCGATCAGTACAGCGACCAAATAGGCGACCACAGCGACAACACAAAGCAGCCATGCAGCAGTCGCCACCGAAATCACGGCGAAACCTTTTTACGTTTTTGATGGTTGACTTTTCTCAACGAAGCCCTACCTTGTTTAGTTCAAACATTTAGTTCGGGCCAAATCAGGTGAAAGTCATGCGGGCGAAGATCGCGACGAGTTACAACGCCTTTAACTGCAATCTCTATCGGCGTGCAGTAAGTCGCAGGGATGGAATTCCGATGAATCCATGCCCACACAGCCTGCGGGCTGACCCCAATCGTTTTCGCTAGAGCCTTCTGCGACCCCAAGACCTGCGCGGCCTTTTCAATCGCTGAAGAAATTGATTTGATTTGATGTGCCATAGCGACAATCTACACCTGTTGATATGGCAAGTCAACAGGTGTAGTTACGCCGATGTTACAACTGTGGAAGAATCTCAATCATGAGAATGGGAGCCAGGATCGAGCAGATCCTTAAAGATCGGGGAATGTCCCAAGCGGACTTACTGAAAAAGATTCCAGACATGGAACCCGGCACGCTTTCCGCGCTGATTGTGCGCAAAAGCCGGTTCAGTGAAAACGCCCTTGCTATTGCACGCGCCTTGGGCGTTTCGCTTGAGTATTTGATATTTGGCGAAGAAAGCGACGAATCACAAGCTGCGCCAAAAGACGCCTTGTCAGCGTCTGACGTTGCTGAACTTGTTACTTTGTTCGCCGCTTGCGATCAGCGTGGCAGACAATCCATCTTGGAAACTTGCCGCGCACAAGCCGATGAATTCAGCGGGCAGAACAGAACCGCCGACAACCAGCGTCAACTTGGGCGGTGACTTTTCTTGCTTCGGCGCTGCTCTTAAAACTCGCAAAACAACTCTGCGTTCACGGTCATCGACAGACCTAAACAACGACAAAAGTTCCTGCTCTTGTTCAGTCAACACGCAAACCCCTGTAAAAATTGCCGTGGTTCAGGCATTGCGCCTATCGGGGAACGGCTTGTTACACTGTATATAAATACAGTGTAAATGTCAGAATCTTTTTTTTCAATTACTGACATTCATAGATCGTTGGCAATCACTATTTCTGGCAATACGACTGCCACATAACTTTGAAGTCTGACGCATACAAGTCAGATTTGCTCGGCTCTGGCAGCTCGTCCTGCTCGGCCACTTCATACAGTTTCTGCCTCGCTGTCGCCAGCTTATCTCTCGTTTCTTCCTGCCAAATTCTGGATGCTTCGCTTTTGTCCTTCTTGGAAAACATTGCTTCGTTTCCGTAGGACATCACAAACCGTGGATGCGAGATAAATCGAACATATCCAACGTAGCCGCCGAATCCATTCTTCGCATTGACCTTCCCGCATAACGCTTCGCCAACGATAAATTCATCCTTGAACCTAGCTGCTTCAGGGTCTTTGAAGAATTGCGTAAGCTGGCCGCGAAGCCTTTTTACTTTCGCACTTTGATCGTCAGCCGCCGCCTGACAAGCAAGAGCGATCAGCAAAGACGCAAGAATTTTCCGCATACACCCTCCACCGCAATTTTTACTAAGTTTTTATCTTACTGCGCCCAACGTACAAAATCCTGTAGAAATTGTATCAACACCTGTTGACACTCACAATCAACACCTGTAGAGTCTATTCGTGTTCACTCAATTGGGGCAAACATGAATCGACTGCTTTCCTCTGATGACTGGCTTGCGCGGCATCCCGGCGTTTGCCTGACCTTGATCGCTTTGGCGTACCTATTTGTTTGCAGCTTGGAGCAGATGCCATGAACCCCGCAATGAGCATTCTTGACCGGCGATTTCAGTACACGCCAGCAGCCAAAACCAATATCCGCGAACGTTTTGAACGCATCCGCAAAGAACAAGAAGCCGCCAAAAAAGTATCAAAGAAAAATGAGCGACAGCAACGCAGTCATTCTTGAAGCAGACATTGAAAACGCACTCATGGCCGCACGCATGGGCGTGGCAAATGACGATGACTGGTCACTAATTTATTTCGCAGCAGGACTCACGCAACCCACTGAACGAAAGGAAACAAATGATTTTGACGGATCGCGGCGGTGATTTTGAGCAACCACCAGTAGGGACACATATCGCTCGGTCGATTCGACTGATTGATATCGGAACGCAGGAAAGCGAGTACCAAGGAACCAAGACGTACAAGCGTCAGTTCATCCTGACATGGGAACTCTGCAACGAACTGATGACGAAAGGCGAGAACGAAGGCAAACCCTTTGTCGTGTCGAAGTTTTACACAGCGTCGCTGTCCGAGAAATCTAACCTTCGCAAAGACTTGGTGGCGTGGCGCGGTCGTGAATTCACGCCGGACGAACTGGCCGGATTTGATGCGCGTAACGTGCTGAACAAGCCCTGCATGATTAGCGTGGTTGATCGTGATGGCAAACACCGTGTCGCGTCGATTAGCGGCATCCCGAAGGGAACGATGGTTCCTGATGCTGTGAATGAAATTCAGTATTTTTCGCTGGATGAATTCGACCCTGTGATTTTCAACAGCTTCAGCGACAAGATGAAGCAAATGATTGCGGCTTCGCCCGAATACAAGCACGCAGTCTCGGCTGTGTATGGCGAATCCGATCATTACGACAACGACGCAGCGTTTTGATTTTGCACCCCTGAAATATGGGGCCAACAGTCATGATGATTAAGTGTGCCGTGCTAGCCGGACAGAGTGATCCTCGGCTTAGTCATCATGCCTGTTGGTGTATTCCAGCGTAGCTCAGTGGATAGAGCAGCGGTGTTCTAGTCCGCTTGTCGCAGGTTCGATTCCTGCCGCTGGGACCAACACAGAAGCGGAATGCGCAGGCTGATGCGCATGCGTGGGAGAGCCTTCACTATTACCCGAAGGCCAAGCCGGAGATCAGCACCGGCCCGCTTCTGTGTTAGTGAATGTCGGGTGCTGACCGACACACGGTTGGAATGGCTGGGCGTGAGGTACGGCCCTTCAAGCAGGAGATCAGCGCCTGTCGCCAGCATGACACTTGGAAAGACAAGCGCGTGGAGAGCGTAATTTGACTGACGGGCTGCTGAAGACATGAGCAGTGACACCCCGGAAAGACGGGGCCAACACAGGAGCGAGCTGTTCCACCACGTAGCCAATCGTGGCGAAATCGCCGGGTGCGGTTGCAGCGCGCTCCTGTGTTGGTGAATGCGCAGGCCGATGCGCAAACGGATGGAAGGGATAAGCAGGGGAAATGATCCTAGGTCGGTTTATCCGACTGCTATGAAAAAGCGCCGCCCCACTGTGCCGAGATCGGCTCCGGCCACC
>JACCDS010158021.1_pt1 | contig 17206 bp, 7 predicted proteins | sample 7446441 | NCBI WGS metagenome assembly JACCDS01 (sample SAMN15323445, study PRJNA562643) | freshwater metagenome | isolation source: river surface water | place: USA:Blue River Watershed | collected 2017-08-17
CATTTAAATTAATATTAAGTATCACCGAACCTGGACTACAGAATGTAGTAGGTCCAGCAGGTACAATAAATGGAATAATACATCTTGTATTGATTAATTCATTTACATAATCTTTTTTAGGCGAAGTAGTTACTTTTGGCAACCAACTGCTTGTAGCATAAGTAGCCGCCAACGTATCGTTGTTCTCCATTAAAGTAGAGAAACCATTGGCTCCATAAGGTCCTTTAATATAATTGGTGTTTGATGCAAATGGTTTACCATGTACAGCTTCTTTAGTATCCGGACAACCATCGTTATCTGAATCACTGTCTAAGTCGTCATTGATACCGTCATTATCATAATCACATTTCCCAATATTTAAACTTGGATTTAACTCCAATAATTGGAAACCAAAGTTTTCATTTGCCACAGAACCTGCTAACGCATTCCAAGTGTATTTTAATACCAATGGAGCTGCAACAGTCGCTTGTGCATTGTATTGTACTTGAATAAATACTTTATTAGTGCTTCCGCCTAACATACCTGTAAAGGCAGTTGACATGCGCATTGACGATGTAAGTGTTTGCCCTACTTGATAGTTTTCACGTAAATAATAACGTTGCGGAATAGCTTTAATTACTCCGTCTCCGGCAATTCCTCCATCTACTCGTAAACTTCTTGGATGGAAGCCCCATGGTCCATTGCCTCCTTCAGTTGCTAACACTTTTAAGTCTAAAGCGGTGTAAGGAGCAACGGGTTCAAATTTAATCGTCATCACACGATCCGCACTATTTACAAATGCCCCATCTACCCAGTGACCACTTACACTATTATCATTTTCATTTCCAATTAATGTGTCAACTCCAATATTTTTTATAGGCGCAATGGTTATTTTCCCAATTGGAACGTTTGTCGCTTTATTGGTAATATACATTTGACGCCCATTAGTTCCTGCAATTTGTTGGAAACCAAATTTAGTCACAGGAGGTACTGTTGGACATTCTGTTTGGTCTAACATTCCGTCATTATCATCATCAATATCATCTACATTTGGAACACTGTCACCATCAGTATCCAAACAACCTTTTATAGTATTATTTAAATAATTTAAAGAAGTTGTATAATTCGCATTCGCTAAAAGTGTATCATTTGTTTCTGCTGTAGCAGAATAACCATTTACACCATAAGGTCCTACAATAGTTTCTTGTGTTAAGCTAGTATAATAGCCACTGTTCGATTCTACTAAATCGTAACAACCATCTCCATCGGAATCCGTATCTACAGCATTGGCTTTTTTGTCCCCATCAACATCTGTGACTTTATTACAAATATTAGTTGAAATTCCGAAGGATTCGTCTCCTAAATTAGCTACACCCACAAATTGGGCTGTAAAATCAACTTGCTTGTTAATATAATTAAATGGAATAACCACTTTCCAAGTAGATGCACTTACGGAATAATTTGCACGAGTAATAATAACATCGCCAGGGTTAATACCTTGTCCATCTGTATGTGAACTCAATTGGTCATTTGGATCATACACAATACCTCCAACTGGGAAATTCCAATTCACAGTAATAGATTGTTGTCCATTCACCACTGCTGCATTGGCTGTATTTCCTGGTAAATTTGGTCCGAAAACTAATTGAGAAATTATTCCATTAGATGGCGCAATACTTGCTTTGAATTTATACGTTGTATTGGCATCATTTACTTTATAATTTGCCGCATCGGTAACATCTGAAACTGTGGTTACTGAACTCAAATCAGTAAATGACATAGTTCCTGTTCCTTTCGAATTTCCGTTATTAAATGTTCCTCCAAAGCCCATTCCAAGACCTGAAGTAATTACATAACTTTTTACAAAGGTTCCTACGCCACAACCGTATTCTGTTGCGTCTAAAATTCCGTCATTATCATCATCGATATCATCTCTATCAGGAATACCATCATTATCTGTATCAGCACAAGCGCTTACCGGTGAGTATGCCATATATGCAGTTGATGCATAAGTAGTTGAAGCGTCTTGCGTATCATTTGTTTCTAAGCTGTTCGCTAAACCATTGGTCCCATACGGTCCAGCAACAGTTTGCGTAGCTCCTCCTGGAGTAGATGTTGCACCACTTTCATAAGCATCACCGCAGCCATCGTCATCTGAATCAGTATCTAAATGATCTGATTTGCCATCTCCATCGGTATCGTCAACAAAACAGATATCTGCACTCAATCCATAACCCTCTACTCCTACGTTTGTTGAAGATGTCGTTTTATGTGTTGTTTGTAAATAAAATTCTCTAGCTAAACCATTAGCTAAAAATTCTATTTTCCAAGTTGAAGCTGCTATTGTATAGTTAGCTCTTGTCGTAATAGTAGTACCCGAGGTAATTACATCTCCTGTTGCATGCGTAGAAAGCTGATCGTTTGGATCATAAACTACTGCTTTTATATCTGGACTCCATGTTAATACAATGCTTTGTGCATCATTTACTTGAGCTGTACTAATTTGATTAGTAGGTACATTCACACCAAAGCGCACTTTCTTAATCAAAGTTGGTGCAGAAGGTGCTAATTTATAGGTTTGAGAATATACATTGTCATTGTCTGTAAATGCAAAATGAATACCATCTTTTGAATTGTCAAATAAAGTATTTGTAGTCGCATTGGTAAAGACTGTATTTACACCTACTAAATTCAACTCATAATCAATACCTGCGTTTCCTAACGAAGCTGTACCTGTTAGGTTTTGAAGATTTGCTGTTGCTCCAGCTGTTAAAGTAGGCATTGTAAAGTAAGCTACCCCACAACTCATTTCGTCTGCATCAACTATTCCATCATTATCATCATCGATATCTTCACTGTCTTTTATTCCATCACCATCTGTATCTGAACATGCATTTACTGCACTTGAAATAGCTTGGTTGTAGCTAATTGTGTTATTAAATGCAGTAGTCATTCCTGCATCAAAATTATCAGTTGTCTCTAAACTCGATGCAAAACCATTGTTGCCATAAGGCCCAGCAACTGTAGCTTGGGTGCTAGAATTCACTGAGGACGATTCATACGCATCATAACAGCCGTCGCTATCAGCATCTGTATCTAAATGATTTGGTAAACCATCAGCGTCTGTATCCGCTAGTGAACATACTTGTGTATTGAAACCATAGGCTTCAGAGGCTAAAGCGGCATCTCCAAAAACGGATGCTTTAATGTCATATACATCGGCAGTGGTATGCATGTACATTTTTACTTTCCAGGTTTGACCGGCAGCAATTTGTGCCGCAGTAATATCAACATCCTGAACTAATAAATCACCACTCTTAATAATATCACCAGTGTTGTGCGAACTTAATTGATTGTTTGGATCATAAACTACACCATAAGCACCAGGCCAAGTTAATGTAATATTGCTTTTTTGATTTATTGTTGTTCCAGCTGACGTATTTATTGGAACACTTGGTCCAAAATCAACTGTTTTTACTTTTGGCGGACTTGTCGTTGAACTATTTTCTGCTGCTGTAGCCGTTAATTTAAGGTTCATGTATAACGCATTCGTTACACCATCTACACGGAAATGTATTCCATTACCACCATCATACACGCCAGGATTAGTTACTCCTGCACCCGACATGGCAATTTCATAGTCAACATTTCCTGTTTCTTTGATTATTGTACCTGTTAATTTTTTAGAGGTAGTTGTGTTTTCGGTGGTTTTATTCACAAATAAAGGCACACTACATCCCATTTCAATAGCGTCCAAAACACCATCATTATCATCGTCAATATCAGTTAAGTTACCAATACTGTCGCCATCTGAATCTAGACAAACATTTTCCGTTTCAGACACCCCATAGAAAGCATAGGTAGACGAATAATTAATTCGACCATTATCTACAGCTGTTTCTTTAGTATCTACTAAACCATTTGCTCCTACTGCACCAGTTAAAGGTACTATAGTCGATACATTTCCTACACCTGCTTCTACTGCATCGTTACAACCATCGTTATCTGAATCCAAATCCAAACGGTTAGGAATACCATCACCATCGGTATCAATGTCTTCACAAATGGTGTTCGGTGATTTAGCTACTAATACTACATTATCATATTGCTTTTCAGCGGTTTTACCACTTACCACAAATTTATACGATGTAACCGGAGCCTGAATACGGTGCATCATCACTCCATTTACCGTAGCAGTTAACACACCCTGTTCATTGATATCTAACTCAAATTTTTGAGTTGCTGTATAGCTTGTTGAAGGAATATTCCATGTTAATGATGGAAATTTACCATAATAATTAGTGGATAAAGCAAAATAATATTTATAACTGTTCACATCATTCCACACATTAGCTGGCTGTGCCGCTGTAGCAGGAATTAAACCAATCATCCCTTCCAGATTGTTAGTCGCTGTGGTAAATTCTAAATGAATAGGCAACTCTAATTCTTCATTAGAGTAACTAGAAGTCCAGCTTCCTGTATTGGCTGCGCCTGTAGTTGAAATTCCTGAAACCGTGGTTTCAAAAGCGCTTACAGTTGTATTACCTGTCCAGGTTAGATCGTCTAATACTACATTTGGTACAGTACAATTTGCTTGTTCTTCAGTATCTAATACCCCGTCGTTATCATCATCAATATCAATGTAATCTAATATGCCATCATTATCGTGGTCGTCACAGGCTTCTATTGTATTATCTATTGCATAGGTATCATAAATATCCTCATAAATAATGAATCCACTATCTGCAGGATTTTCTAAAGCATCGGCTAACCCATTGGTTCCTACATTTCCATAAGGAATAGTAACCGCATTTGAGGTTGCAGCCCCACCTTCAATATGGTCTTTACAACCATCATTATCTGAATCTAAATCAAAACGATTAGGTACTCCATCGCCATCGGTGTCAATGTCTGCGCATACACCGTTTAACGACCAAGAGGTCAATTGAACATTGCTATAGGTTCTTGAAACCGCTGAAGCCCAATGTGAAAGTGCTAGTTTGTAATCAGCAACTTTTCCTTTAAATTTCTTTATAACAACACCCGCTTGTTTAATAGTAACCATACCCGTAGCGGTGATGTCGATTTCCATTTTTTGACCAGCCGTATACGCTTTGGTTAAATAAAACGAATTACTTGGGTTTTGTTTATATAGCTGTATATTTGCTCCGTTGTGGTATATTTTATACGCACCATCATTCCAGTTTCCTACTGTTTGGGTGTTACCTACTGGCAACAAACCAATCATTCCAAAAGTATTAGCCACATTACCAACAGTAGTGTATTCTAAATGAATTGGTAATTTAAATGTTTGGTCCGAATAACTTGATTTCCAAACCGTATTTTGATTTGATAAGGCAGTTATTGTATTTGCAGAAGAAGTAATTACAGCTTGGCCTGTATAGGTTAAAGCTGCTATATTATTATCAGGATAGGTACACGTACCTTGTTCTGTAATGTCTAGAATACCATCGTTATCATCGTCAATATCGTTTAAATCTGGAATTCCATCGTTGTCGTTATCAAAACACGCATTGAAGGTGTTGTTTAATGCATAATTAGTATAAACAGAGGTATAATTAATTGTTCCTGCCGTTGTTCCTTCATAATTATTTAATAACCCGTTTCCGTTGGTATCCGTACCGCTTGGGTAGGTGCTTGTACTAGTTGCAGTTGTTGAACTTCCTGCTTCTTTGGCATCGCTACAACCGTCACCATCTGAATCAAGGTCTAATGTATTAGGAACGCCATCACCATCGGTATCTACAATCCAACAAATTTGTACCAGACCATTTCCACCATTGATGCTTGAACTAGTCCCTGCAATACCTACACCTGTTACATAAGCAGGATCAGTTGTATTAGGTGGTAATTGCGTACCATCTGGTGTAAACGTAATGAAACGAGCCACAGCATTATTGGCCACAAAACCAGACCCACCTTTACCTGAAGCCAAATTAATATTACAACCTGACATTGTACTTCCTTGTAAAGTATTAAAGTTCATTCTTCCTCCTCCTTGGTATCCACCACCACCAGATGACCATCCGTTTTCAGGATAAGCGGCACTACTACCACATTGCTCAGGATTATCAGAAGATCCCATCATACTATTTATAACACCTCCTGAATTGGCTCCGTTACCATTTGTACCCCCTGCATATGAAGTAGATCCATCGTGGTCAGCTCCAGCTCCTCCACCAGCTATAGCTAAAGCACGTGCCTGAGAAATTTCGGTTACCGGTTGATTGCCCGAGAAAATACCCGACAAACCTCCTCCTTGATCATGAGTTCCTAAGAAACCAAACCCATAAGAACCTGCTGTGTTTCTGTTACCTCCTTTTCCTACAACTACTGTAAAGTTAGCCCCTGGCGTAACTACGGTATTGTTAAATTCTGCATAGGTATATCCACCGGCTCCTGCAACATATGGCCCTGCAACAGTCTCATGAGACCCTCCTGCTCCCCAAATTTTTAGACGCATACCCATCACTCCTGATGGAACGGTAACCACCTGATCGGCATTGGTAAACGAATATAAGGTACAAGCATTTTCTTCAGCTATATCTAATACGCCATCACTGTCGTCGTCAATATCAATTAGGTCAGCAATACCATCACTGTCTGTATCTATACACAAATTATAAATATTATTGCTTGCATAGACATAAGTATAGGTTCCATTATAGATTCCATTATCAGCTGTTGCTTCTAACGAATTATCTAATCCATTCGTTCCAACTGTTCCAGTAAAAACAAAATTGGCAGTTGATGAATTAGTTGTACCTGCTTCTTTAGCATCTGAACAACTATCTGCATCAGAATCTAAATCAATATTATTAGGTGCGCCATCGCCATCTGTATCTGTAGCAATACAACTTGGTTTTGGATAGTAACTTGGCTCAAAGCTAGAGGACGTATTAAAATAAAACTCCGTTGCAACTCCAGTGTTATTTACAGAACCAGCAGTCCCATACAAACGGTAAAATTTATACCTCCCTTGATTTTGTGTAATCGTGAAAATTTCATTTGCCGTGGCTGCTGTCCAAAAAGGAGCTACTATCGTATTATCCGCCAAAGTATTATAGGTAACACCCGCATTCAAATTAGTCCAAGTTACATCATCATTACTTCCTTGAACTGTAACTGTTGAAGCTGCATTAAAAAAACTAGAGGTGTTTGTTAAACGCAACACCATTTGTGTCAAAGGCACTGGATAATCAAACGTTACTTTATAAAGCACTTTATTGATAAGAGTTGAACTATTGACAAAATTAATTGCACCTGTTGTTCCATCACCATCGATTAAACTTGCTAATTGATTTTGTGGACTAACTCTAGGGATTTCAGAAGAAACTGTGAAATTGGCTTTTCTATCACCACTTTGATAATATGCGGCTGTATAATAACAATCCGGAGACTCAATAGCGTCTAATACTCCATCATTATCATCATCAATATCCATGATGTCAGACACACCGTCGTTATCAAAATCAGCACAAAGATTTAAATTTACATTTTGAGCAACTGCAGCATAGTTGGATAGGTAATTAATGGTTCCAGAGTTTGCCGAAGTTTCTACACCATCCGCTAAACCATTGGCACCATACCCTCCTTGAGCAATAGCATTAGTTACTGATGTGGTTGTCAATGAACCATTTACTTTATTGATTAAATTGCCTGAAAGCAATGTACCTGAAACTCCTGCTTCTTTCGCATCACTACAACCGTCTCCATCGGTATCCAAATCCAATCTGTTTGGTATTCCATCACCATCAATATCAGGGTTACACGTAGCAGCAATATTATCTGATAAATCAGTTCCTCTTTCAAATGGATTGAAAACATAAACCGCTCTGTTTTGAGTAGAACCATCGCCAAATGCACCTGCTACGTTGTGGCCCACGTTCCCTATCTCTCCTTTAGAGTTCAACATAGGTGTTAGATGTCCTCCATTCTCTCCAACATACATGACATCGGTTTCCGAAATTCCATTTGGTAATTCTGGTACTAAGGCATTGGAGTTTCCTAAACCAATCATATTATTAGCTCCAGCGGAACCCCATGATAAAGGTAGGCCTGAACTTAAAATAACCGAAGCGGAAGTATATAAATCCGTAGAATTTTGAGCACTTAAATATTCCACATTTTCTAAAACTCCAACACCATCTCTACCTTTTACATTTGCCCATGATGTGGTATTAACCAAACTATTTTGACCTAAAATTCCTTCAGATGCAGAACCTAAAGAATACACTTTTTTATCAGTCCCTAACACCAAATACGTCATGCTGGCATTATAGGTCGCATCAATCATGGCAATTCCAACTCCATTAGGTAATGGGTTGATCATTTCTGTAGCGTAATTTTTAGTAGTAGTGGCAGTGCCATTTCCAAGGTATATATTAGTACCCCAGGTGTACAATTTATTATTAGTGATATCAGCCGCTATCGAACCATTAGAAGTGGCTTCAATTTGATCAATATTGGTTAAAGGTGTATTAGGTGCAACTAATACTTTGGTAAAACCTTTCGTAGCAACGGTTAATCCTGCACCATTTAATGATGGAATTCCCATTGCATAAGCATATACACTTCCGTCATGTAGAAGTATCATAAAATTATTAGTCGAAGCGCTTATTGATCTAATGTTTTTAGGATCGATTTCTGATGGCAATGTTACTTTTTGGAATGAATTACCAGAAATTCCTGGTAATATAAAATTATTTGGAGTTGCTCCCCAAACCCAAATACCATCGGTCGTTGCAATCACATATGAACTCGCAGATCCTACTCCGGCTATATCGATGATTTCACCTGTATAATTATATCCATTGGCAGGGGTAACTAAAGTTGGTGTAAGTTGATCCGTTCCGTCTGGTTTTGCATATTGTCCTGCCACATAGTATTTGCCACTATTACTTCTAAACAAAGTTCCATGAAACGCTGAACTCATCATTTTGGATTTGTAAACAGCTAGATCTGTCCAATTATCATAAAGTGGCGATACACATTCTTCTTCATCTTTAACACCATCGTTATCATCGTCTAAGTCAACTAAATCACTAATGTTATCTCCGTCAGTGTCTAAACAAGCTTTTGTAAATTTATCTATAACATAAAGTGAATTATACGTTCCATTATAGATTCCATTGTCCGCCGTAGCTTCTAAACTATTGGCAAAACCATTTGCCCCTACACCTGAATTTGGATGTGAATAGTTTTGAGTTCTAATAGTTGTAGTACCAGCTTCATAGGCATCACTACAGCCATCATCATCTGAATCCAAATCCAAACGGTTAGGGGTACCATCACCATCTGTATCACGATCAAAACAAATTGTTTTTTCAAGATAAGTAGCGTTAGTTAATCGAATGTTTGAGAACAAGGCAGATGAGGTACCAGCTGAAACAACTAATTTATATGCGGAGTTTACTCCTTGGAAAGCTTGCTTTTGAACCCCATTAATTTTTACCGTTACATAACCCGTTGCCGAAATGTCTATACTATATTCTTCACTTCCAGTAAGTGAACCTTGTGTAAAATTCCAAGCAGTACCAAAATATCCATATGCTGTAACAGTATTTAAATAAAACTTATAAGCATTATCATTATAATTCGCAGGTGTTTGAGTAGTTGATCCAGCAGGAATTAATCCAATCATTGCTGATCCTTCAGTGGCTATACGGTTAAATTTCAATGAAATAGGCAAAGAAAAGTTCTCAGTTGAATAGGACGAGTTCCAACCATTAGTATTGGTGGTTATGGAATTATTAGTTTTATTTGTTACAGAAACTCCTGAAAAAGTAGCCGAGGCTAAATTTTTACCATAAGACAAACAAGACACTTGTTCTTGGGTGTCTAAAATACCATCATTATCATCATCGATATCTACTAAATCTAAAACTCCATCTCCATCAGTGTCAGAAATATTTTGTTTCACTGCAAAACCAATTACGGCATTATTAGGTAACACTTTTGAAATTTCCCAAGCAGCAGTTGGACCCGTTCCAACCTTAGTCATAGCGGAATAAGTAGCATTAACAAAATTACCATCGCCATCTGCATCTATTACTAAATACACCGTTTCAGCATCGTATAAGTCAATTAAAGAGTTTGGCAATGTAAAATCCGTAGAATTACCAAAAGCAGGAACACTGACTTTTGTGGCTGCTGTAATACCAATGTTGCTTACTTTCCATTTACGTCCAAGTGGGTAATAATTACCCACTAAAGTTTCTGAATAGAGTAAATCACCATTGTTATCTCCTAATAGTAAATAGGTGTTGTCTAACGTCAAATCATTTCCTACACTCGAAGCGTTGGTAGTACCAATGATATTGTTGTTACCAATAGTCAATAAAGCATTTTGATTAACTGACTTCGACTGACGTTGGTGCAAACCTTGACAATCCGAACGACCAATACCAAAAACATTATTGTGGTAGGCTGCGTTTGTTGTTTTATTCCAAACAGTGGTTCCACTACCCGCAAAGTAATCGTGATCCAATGTTAAACCATATTTAATACCTAAATACGATTCAACTTGATTTTGTTGTGTAGCATTGTGGGAGTTTTGGAACGTTATAATTTCTGCAATAGGTCCGTTCCAAGAGCGCGTATAACCCGGTTGAAATGAAATATCATTAGCTGACAATGGACTACTAGCAATTAATGCTGAAGAAGCAAGTATGTTGGGATGTCCTTGAGGACCAAAATCATATTTTGATGCAGTGGTTGCCGTTGAACCATCTAATTTATAGGAAACATTGGCAACAGGCATAGCGGGTGCATACCCTATTTCTCCATTTGTACCCCCATGAAAATATGGAGTTGTACCTGTCGTTCCATTACCACCATATAATACATGGAAATAAGTTGAACCTGTTGTTGATTTGTCTTGTGCTACCCAATAGGTTTGACGAATATTGGCCAAATCAGGTATATTTAAAGATGTACTTGGACTATTAGAAAAGTTTACTGCAGGGTTAAAATTGATTTGATTGGTGTTAAAAGTAGGTTGGTTTGGCACGCTATTTTGAAACGCATCTTCTTCATTACCCGAACCATCTTCCCAAATGGCTACTTTGTCATTGTTGGCTGGCGTTGTAGTTGTTTTAGTATAAACATCTAAACGCAGCGCTCTGTAAGTTGTGAAAGCAGAAGGTATAACACGCACATACCGACACGAAACTGGTGTAACAAAATCAGAATAATGTAAGGCCGTATTCAATTCGTTTCCTTCAAATAATCCTAAATTAGTCCATGTTACATTATCATTCGAAACCTTTACATAATAATCTTGCACATAATAGGCAGCATTTGCTGCACCTAAGGTAGCAACCCCATGAATAGTTTGCACACTACCTAAATCCAATGTAATAGCACCCAATGCGTTGGATGCCGTTGGAGTAGCATTTGCTCCTTCCGCTGCTGATGGAATCCATCCAGTAGTAGCAGTCATCACAGAAGCTGAAGCTAGCCATGAAGTAGACAAAGTACTAGAAGCTGTCCTATTCCCCGCAGGAACATTCAAAAGGGTACGTGTTCCATTGAAGACACCATCCGCTTTTAACCAAAATGAAGGTTTAGACGAAAAACAATCAGGACAAGTTGCACTGTAATTTCCGGGTGTAAAAGTATATTTCATACCATTCCCAACTCCTGGAAAAATAGTGTTGCTATTGTAATTTATTTTTCCTGATGGAATGTGATTAAACGTGTAAATAGAAATATACTCATTGGCTCCAAAATTACCCAAACCAACAGAAGCACTTTGTGGTGACCCTGGAACTGAACCATATAAATATTCAATTACATTTGAGGTTTCGTATAATTTCACTTGATAACTAAAGCCCGTTGTTGCATTGGCTACATAAGCTACTTTCCATTGCACTGTTAACACACGGTTTGGTGCTGTTCCTGTTAATTCATACTTTACACCACCTCCAGAAGCTGTAGTTGTAGTATATGTTGCGTCCCACCAAGCGTACAATTTAGGTGTATTAGTAATGGAACTGGCATTATTTGCTGATTCATTTGTAACAGCCACCGCTCCAAACTTTAACAATCCAGCTGCATTCACAGAAAAATTTGCATAGGTATTACCTTGGAAAACAAAGTTGAACCCGATAGGGGTTACTGCCGATGCTGCTCCTATTGCCGAGCCTCCAGCAACTATATTCGTTCCACCTGTAAGCTCAGAATACGAAATAGGGTCACTCGAAAAATTAAGGTTGGTGATTTGAGCGTTTGCAGTAGTACCATTGAATAGCATAGCAAATAGATAACAACTTAGTATTGTCAAATAGGCGCAATACTTCTTAAATGAATTTGTAGAAAAGTTTTTCATACAGTGTGGGGTTGTTTTTTTATGTGTTTGATTGCTTTTTTATTTTTATTACTAAAGAAAATAGGATGTGGGGTTGAATATTTTATTGAAAGTGGCCTAAAAACTAAATTATGTCTCTTAATACTGTACTCGTCAACTCCTATTGAGACGATCAAAAATTGGGAGGGCATACAAAGAAGTACTCACTACTTGTTCAGTAAACACAACTGAATTAGTTGTGCCGAAATTTCCTGAAGATAAAACAAGACAAATTTGAGATTCTGATTGTAGAATAACATTAAAAGCGATACAACAAAACAAATCAAATACGCTTTTAAATACAGTAGGTAATTTTTCTCGCATAGTCTTAAATACAAATATTTAATCGTTTCGAGATTCGGGAAGAATTTTGGTTTATTACTAATTGATTAACTGGGGTAGGTTTAAAAACTAGCTGCCCTTTTTTATTTTTTAAAGACACAATAAATCCAATTACAAAATTAGTATACGTTTTTAAAAAATTTTGGTTGAAAAATGAAAAGCAGTTCCAATTTTACATTTTGGAACTCATTTGAAGTTTTTGAACTTGTTTTGATTTTGGATTTAGAAACCAATTAAACACATAAGTAGCTATAAATAAATGATTTACAATTGAAATGTAAGGCGTTTTTTTCAACCCATTTGTAACGACAAAAAAGGCCTGAAAAAGGTTTTTTAAAAATTTATGAACTAATTTTTTAAACTTATTCTTACGAAAATTTGTTTTATTCAAGAAAAAAACATCAGAATAGTATAAGGTTTGCTAGAATAAATTGTAAGTAAAAACAATCTTTTAACTATTGACTTTTTTGATTAATTTTGTCCTAAATTTAAAAACAATACATTCCAATGATTTTATATTTAGCAATTACAACTATAGTATTGTCTACTGTACAGGCAATGTATAATTATAAAGTCAATCGAAATTCAATTTATTTAGCAGGATATTTAATTCTAATTTCACTTTTAGGCATCTTACACTTGTTTTCTGTTTATCCTCAATCTTCTTTTTGTTTAGCAATTATCTACGGTCATTTTATGCCTTTTTTTTATTTGGCCGGCCCGATGTTGTTTTTCTATATTCGAGGTACGCTATCTGATGACTCTAGACTTACTAGATGGGATCTGGTTCATTTCTTACCCGCTCTAATTGGATTGGTTTCCATATTCCCTTATTATTTTGAGCCATTTGATTATAAACTGGATATTGCCACTCAAATTATGCGCGATATCAATACCCACAAACGTATTAATATTAGTTGGCTCTACAACAACGCCTACAACCTACCCGCTCGAACTGTTTTGTTATTTGCCTATGCCGTGGCTTGTTTAGTAATGAGTATTCATTACACCCTAAAAAAAAAGTATATCACTTTAAGTAAACAGAAAAAAATTACCTTGCGTTGGTTGTACATCATTATAATAATTGCTATTACTGGCAGCGTTAATTACCTGATATTGACCTATGTCTTTTTTTCTAATTCAAATCTCACTCATGAGATTATTAGCTCCTATGATGTTAATTTTTATGCAGGTGTTACATTTGGTCTAGTTCCTATTTTAATTATTTTTTCTCCAAAAGTATTATACGGACTTCCAGTGATAGAAAAAAAACCAACTGAAGCGAGTCGTTTTAATGAAACAACAAGCCCCTCTTTCATAGATTCGGAAGAAACTGAACAAAAATATTTCCAAAACCTAACTTACCAAGCGATGGAGTTTTTACAGAAAGAAAAGCCTTTTGTGAATCCTGATTTTAGTTTGGAGGTATTGGCAGAAAAATTAAATACTCCTAAACACCATTTATATTATTGTTTTAACACTGTTTTAAATACAAAATTTACTACTGTGCGAACCCAAATGCGTGTAGACTATGCCAAAGAATGTCTTCTAAATGGCGATTTGAACCGGCTGTCTATGGAAGGTATTTGGATTAAAACAGGTTTTTCGTCTAAAACTAATTTTTTTGTGTCATTCAAAGAAGTTACAGGTCAAACCCCTCTCGATTTTATTAAAACCAATCAATTAGAACCTACTCAAGGGGAAATTTAAAATATACGAAGTAGGAATACTAATTACGAGCTACATTTATGAAGCATACATTCCCCTCTTGAAATCGAAGATTCAAAGATTCCAAAAAAATAAAGAGAATCATAGAGTATTGGGTTTGTTTGTTTTACGAATACCGTTTGCGATTTATGAATCAATCGCAAAAAAAGGGTGTAAATAGATTGTTTCACCTATAACGAAACAAGTGGAATGGAAACGATTCAAAATCCGACAATTCCAATTCAAAATTTTATTTTAGTAGACTTATTATAGAGTGATTGGCTCCTTTAAAATTAACTTTGGTCTGGCTCAAACAATACTAAAAGACACTACTTCTATTGCACTTAAACGCATTTAAGTGCTCCAAAATTCCATAACAAAACTGGTCCTACTTGTAAGAGCTATTCAAATCGCCCGAAACAAAAAACTAGCCTTCGTTGGGTTAGGCGATAACAACAAACGCATATTTGATGAAATTATCCTTGTAATTGACTCTTCCTATTTATCATTACAACCTATACCGTAACCCAATAAAGCGGCAGTAATAGCCAAATGCAAAATTAAAATCGCTTTTTGCCAGGTAGGTCTATCATTCCACTTTTGTTCTTGATCAAAAGGATCAAAAGCCAAGGCAATCCCAAAAGAGGAGCCGGCCTGCATATAGTCTTTAGAAAATACAGCTTGGAATACACCCAAAAGTAAAAATCCGATATAGAGAATTTTGTTGAAAGCGGTTTTCATAATTGGTAGTTTGATTTATTTAAAAAATAGCATGCTCGATTACTGCATTATTTTCCGCTCCATGCGTCTATAATTCCAGATTTAATATCGGTATAACTTGAAACAAGCCAAATAATTACAACAATTAGTACCATGGTTTTCCAATTGTTTTTGATTAGAGTTTTCAGGTCGTTAATTAATTGATATCGTTAATTTGAGTTTCTAAATCCAAAAAGCAGCTAAATGTACTAAAAAAAATATTGTTGTAAAGCGCACTTGGCTTGCTGTTCTATTTATTTTTTTTCCAACTGTTTAGCTACACCATCATAGTATTCTTGTGTTAGTTTATCCGTCCAAACAGTGGGTTTGGAGCCATCGTATATCGCCAAATAAGTAACTGAACTTTCCTTGCTTGCGGTATGCCAATGCTCTACCTCTTTTGGACATCTCACCACATCTCCTTTTTTTATGCTAATGGGGTCTTTTCCTCTTTCCTGATAATAGCCTTCTCCTTCTAAAATAATGAGTACTTGTGGTGTGGCATGTTTATGCCAATCTAGGGTAGAATTTTTTCGAAAGGTCGCCTTAGTTATGTTATAGTTTAATTCACTGTCGCCTTGAAGAACACTATTTAACCAAGCTTCGCCAATATAATGCGTGTTGGGTGCTTTGGGTCCTTCTTGCAAAAAAGAAGTGACAGTATATGCCGTTTTTTGAGCAAAACTTATACATGATGTGAATACGATTAAAAGGAGTGTTATTTTTTTCATTTGCAGAAGGTTTGTTTCATTGTTTTAAGAACTAAAGATAATCAAAAAAGAAAACAAGACTAACTCAATCATAGATATAAAACGTTTTTAGATTACTTTTTGTTTCCCATATTGACAAAAGATGCAACTACAATTCAAGGATTGAGTATGTAATCATGAGAAAATAAAGGATAGAACTCTATGGCAAATTTAGAGAAGTTGTAGGCTGTTTAATTTTTACTAAGTCCCGGCAATTGGGGTGTCAAAAATACCAACTGCTAATTCAGCCCATACTAATAAAAATACCATTAAAATTAAAACTATTATAAGAATTCGAAACATTCTATTTTTTGTTGTCTTTAAGACTTGCTTTATACCAAAACTCAAAGAAAGAATAAGAATACCCATAATAATGAAATCAAAAAAAGTCCAATTAATTTCATTAGAAAAAAACATACCTATCAAAGGGAATAGCAGCAATAACAAGGGTAAGAAAACAACCCATTTTTTATTCATCATAGTATTTAGTTTTATTACGTCTATTTCTTATATTCTAATAAATCCGAAGGCTGACAATCTAGGACTTCGCACAATGTAGCTAATGTTGAAAAACGGATTGCTTTAGCCTTACCTGTCTTTAATATTGACAAATTTGACAGGGATATTCCTACCTTCTCGGATAATTCATTCAATGACATTTTTCTTTTAGCCATTACTACGTCAAGATTCACAATAATTTCCATAGATTATATGGTTAACTCATTTTCGGATTTATATCCAATGGCATTGATTAGAAGTTTCTGTAAGATGTAGGTAAATACTCCAACAGAAAATGAGCCTATAAGTAAAATGATATTAATCAAGATAACTCCTGGAGCATCATCTCGCTCGGCAACATTGAAAATAAATGGCGAACCCATAAAATATAGTAAACTTATAAAAAATGAACAGATTTTTATAATACGTAATGAATTAACTGATGAGTCAGTTAATGATAAATCCTTATCAATATTTTTTAATAAATTAAAAGCTTGATAAAAAATATATAATAAAGGAATTGTTGAAATAACTACTCCAATCAATATTGGTCGGTAATACCCCAAAGAATCCGATTGGGTAATTTGATAAAGTAAAAATCCGCAGAAAACCAAAACTCCAATACTTAAAACCAAGAGAATTAACTTTAAGAATAGCGTTGAGCTCCTTTCAAGCGTCTTAAAATTTTGTAAAATCATTATTGTTAATTATTAAATTTAATGACAAAGATAATAAATTTATTGAAAAACAATAAATATTATACGAATTATAATTGATTCTTCCTAAATGGTAAGCAAATGAA
>JACCDS010095588.1_pt1 | contig 17199 bp, 14 predicted proteins | sample 7446441 | NCBI WGS metagenome assembly JACCDS01 (sample SAMN15323445, study PRJNA562643) | freshwater metagenome | isolation source: river surface water | place: USA:Blue River Watershed | collected 2017-08-17
CCGTCCGCAGTACAACGGCCCTCAGGAACGCGGCCTCGACCCCCGCGACCCGTCGCGCTACAGCCCGCCCCGTCAAATCCTCTTTGGTTTTCAGTTCAAGCTGTGATGCGGCGCGCTACCTTCCTCACTTTGTGGTCGCTATCGATTGCGGCGACGGCCCAGTGGCTCCCGAGCTACGGCGGCGAGCGCGCGGGCCAGGCTTCCTACAGCTTTTTGAAGTCAGACTACCACATTGCCTCTGCCGCCATGGGCTCTGTAGGGAGCGTTTTGGGCGGCGACGCCCGCAGCATGGGCTACAATCCGGCCGGTTTGGCGCGTACCAAGGGCTTCAGTGCCGCCTTCGCCAGCCTCGGCAACGGCAGCGGACTCGAGCAAGGATCGGCGTTTGTCGCACGCAAGTTGCGCAACCGCAGTGGTGCCTGGGGTGTTGGCATCCAGCGTTTGCAAACCGGGGCCTACGAAGAGCGCACGGAGTTCCGTCCGCAGGGAACAGGCCGACTGCTGTACGACGCCCAAACTGCGGTACTTGTGACGTATTCGCAGCAGCTGACCGAGCAATTCCAAATGGGCGTAACGCTTAAAGCACTTAACGAAAGCTACAGCGCTGGCTATTCGGGCTGGGGCGCCGCGGCCGACGTCGGCTTTCAGTACCACCTGCGCGAAGAAGGCCTGCGCTTTGCCGTGGTCCTGCGCAACTTTGGCGCGCCCGTTTCGCTGCGCGGAACGTCTTGGGCCGTGGCCTACAACCGCGACTCGCTGTCGTCACTGGAGTCTGCCAACCTGCCGACCGAGTTTGCCATCGGAATCCACTACCGCGCAATGGAACGCGGCAAGCACCACCTCGACGTGGCCGCCCAGCTCGTGCACCCCAGCGACAACGCCGAAAACTACCGAGCAGGACTGGAATACCGCTACGCCGACCAACTGTTTGTGCGCGGCGGAATCATGCTCAACCAAGCGGGCCAGCCCTTCCCCACCATGGGACTCGGCGTAGCCCAGCAACTCGGTGGCACCCAGGCCCTCCTGGACCTCAGCATCCAACCGACCCAAGGCATGGGAACCTGGACGTCGCTCGGCCTGACGCTGATTCCCTCTAAAAACAGCTCAAAATGAGGAAGTTTGCCCTTCTTTCAGCCGTAACCGTCGGCCTTAGCCTCAGCAGCTGCGAAGACTACTTCGGCTCCAAAACCGATTTGGACTTCATCGACGTACCGAACTACGGGATCCGCGACATCGCCTACGTGCCGATTCAGCCTGCATTTGACGGCTTTGTGCATCCCACCGACCTCTGCATTGGCTTTGACGAACTCATTTACGTCGTCGACGCAGGTACTGAAGAAATTGTGTGCCTCGACGAGTCCGGAGCGGAGCAAGGCCGATTCAGCGTACCCGGGGTGAAGTCCGTGCGCATGGACCGCCGCTTGGACTTGCTCGCCATTGGCACCCACGACACGAGCATCAACGGCGTGGCCTACACCCTACCCGCGATTTACCGAATCAACCAAACGGGTACCAACGGCTACGGCTTGGACTACGCGCGCATTGTCCACAAAACCGTGCATCCATTCTACTTCAAATCCACCTTTTCCACGGGGGATGCCAACGCGGAATTTGGCCAAATCGCCGTGCTTGCCAGTGCAGACCCAGCCTTGAACAACCGGTACTACGTAACGCGCCGCGGAACCATAAGCAACAACGCCAACCAAGGGCCAGACCAGGCAGTCGTGCTTTTTGATGCCAACGATGGCTACGTTTCGCCGATAAGCGTCACCACCTCGGCCGGTCTGTTCACCAACTTCTTCAAGTCGCCCCAAGGGATTGTGAGCTTTGCCCAGCCCCCGCAGCTCACTGCGCGCGCCGGAGATGATTTTTGGTACACTTCACTCGATGCCAACCAAGAGATTCGCGTACAGCAAATCAACTTGGTCGAGACGCCATTTGGTGCCGACTATAAGCCGGGAGTTGCCGTGCCGAATCCCGACCGCACCGACCGCTGGATTGGCCAGCCCGGCCTGTTTGAGCGCCCGATGGGCATGGCCATGGCCGGAGACCAAACGCGCTACCTCTTTGTAGTCGACGAAGCCAAAGACTCCGTGTTTCAGTTTACCGCCAACGGGCTGGAGGGCATTCCTCCGCCCCCTGCGAGCGGCGAAACCCGCTACGCCAAAGTTTCGTTTGGCGGACGCGGAACCGGTCCCATGCAGTTCAACGGCCCCGTGGCGGTCGGCTACTGGCGAAACATCCTCTATGTGGTGGACGCCGGCAACGGCCGCGTGAGCCGGTTTAAAAACACCTTAGACTTTGAATAACGTTTAGGTAACGCCTAGCCCGCGCTTCGGGGGTACCTTTGCCGAAGCTCTTTTACCTCGAATGACTATGAAGCACGTTTACGCCCTTTTTGCCGCCCTCTTCGCCCTCGCGAGTTCGGCCACCAACTACCAAGTGCAGGTTGGTTCCAACTACTTTGCCCCTGCCTACTTGAGCATTCAAGTGGGCGACACGGTAACCTGGACCCAGGTTAGCGGTTCCCACAACGTCAACGGCAGCCTATCTACCTTTCCGACCAATCCCGCCGGTTTCACGAACGGTGCTGTTGCGGGCGGAACCTGGACCTACAGCCACGTGTTCAGCGCAGCGGGCACCTACAGCTACCAGTGCGATCCCCACGCCGCGATGGGCATGGTGGGTACCGTCAAAGTGACGGCTCCCTGCACCGAACTCTACTTTTCAGAGTACCTCGAAGGCAGCAGCAACAACAAGGCCCTTGAAATCTACAACCCTACCAACGCGGCCATCAACTTGTCGGCCTACAGCGTGAAGGCCTACAACAACGGCGGCACGGCCATCTCGAATTCACTTCAGCTCCCCAACAAGATGCTGGCTGCCTACGACGTGTACGTCATTGCCAACCCAACAGCGGTTGCCGCCATTTTGGGCGTGGCCGACACCACGTCAACTGTGACCTTTTTCAACGGCGACGACGCCGTAGTCCTGTTCAAAAACAGCGATACCCTTGACATTATTGGCGACGTTGGCGTTGACCCCGGTACCAACTGGGTCGTCGGCACGGGTGCAACCTCTGAATACACGCTGGTCCGCAAGCCCAACGTGCGCAACGGCCAACTCGTGTGGAGCCTTGGCGCCAACGAATGGCTCGTAAATCCCCAAAACACCACAAGCTTTTTAAACGCCCACACCTCCAACTGCGGCGGTACCGGTGGCGGCGGCGGTGGCGGTTCCACGGGCAGCCTTCGTCCGATTGGTCAGCTTCGCGGAGTCAACAGCCAAGGCGTGGCTGACTCGCTGAACGCCGTGGTTGCGGTGACCGGCGTCGTGACCTCGATCGACTTCGACGGAAACGCCGGCTACAGCTTTTACCTGCAGGACGCCACCGGCGGAATCAACATTTTCAAGTCTACCGACCGTCCGAACTACCTGAATCCTCTTCGCGGCGACTCGCTGTACGTGCACGGAACCGTTCTGCAGTACAACGGACTCACCGAACTCGAGCCTGATTCGATCGCCGTATGGGGCAGCAACAAAACCATTCCCGCGGCCCTCGTCGCCACGGCAATGGACGAGACCAACGAAGGCGAGCTGATCCGCATGAACAACATGACGGTCACCGCATGGCCTTCTACCTGGACCGGTTCTGGCCAAAACGCCACCATTTCCAACGGAACGGCTTCGTTCACCTTCCGCATCGACGCCGACTGCAACCTTTGGAATAAGCCGCAACCCTCAGGAATGGTCGACGTGCGCGGTATTGTCAGCCAATTCGACGCCTCGTCGCCCTACCTCGAAGGCTACCAACTGCTTCCACGCGACACCAACGACGTAATGCCGATCACCGTGACTTCGCCCACCATCCGCTTTGTGGGTGGCAGCGCGACCAAGCTCGAGGCCAACGCTTCGCACACCATCAAAATGCACGTGCAGCCCCACCTCTCGGCTGCTGGAAGCGTAACCGTGACCGCCAGCCCTGGAACCGGGTTTGTCCTTGGCACCGACGCCACCACGACCCCGGCCTTGAGCGGAACCTCGCTGAGCGTCGCCGTTCCGAGTATGACCGACACCGTGAGCTTTGTGGTGAACGTGCTCGACGACCAAATCATCGAAGGCAACGAAAACGTCCTGTTTACTATGTCTTCGGCAAGCACGGGACTCACGATTGGTGCGCCGTCAACGTTCACCTTCACAATTGCCGACAACGACGTCTACATTCCGACCCGCACCCTTCCTCAGGTGAAAGGAATCAACGCCCAAGGCATTCCCGACTCGAACAACAAAATGTGCAAGCTCGTCGGAACCGTGCTCGGCGTGAATACCCAGACCTTTGCCACTACAGGCAACGTGGGCTTCACGATCCACGACGGTAGCGTGGGCTTCGGCGTCTTCGGAGCCGGCACCAAAAACCTTGGCTACACCGTTAACGAGGGCGACCAAGTGCGCGTTATTGGCGTAATCGGACACTTTAACGGGGTTGCCCAGATCAATGCGGACTCGATTGTCGTGGTCGGCACCAACGCCACCTTGCCCACTCCAGTGGTAATTACCGAAATCAACGAGACCACCGAGAGCCAGTTAATCCGTATGAACAACGTGTACGTCGTGAACCCGACCCAATGGACCAACGCAGGCTCTGGCTTCAGCGTCAACGTAACTGACGGCACCGACACGATCCAGCTGCGCATCGACGCCGACGTATCGGACGTCTACAATGCGCCGTGCCCCGTCGGAACCTTTGACGTAGTGGGTATTGGCGGTCAGTTCGACAACAGTGCGCCCCACACGAGCGGCTACCAGTTCCTGCCCCGCTACCTAGCGGACTTCATTTACCCCATCCCCGTGACGTACGACTTGGCCATTACCGAGGTCATGCCGAGCTCTAACGACGCCAACAGCGCGATCAACGAGGACTGGTTTGAAATCACCAACTACGGCAGCAGCAGCGTGGACCTCGCCGGGTTCAGCTGGGACGACAACTCGTGGAACCCCGGCACCGTGGTCTTCCCCAGCGTGAGCATTGCTCCGGGCGAAGCCATCGTCGTGGCCCAAATCGATTCGGCCAACGAGGCCGCCTTCCGCGCCGCGTGGAACCTCGGTCCGTGGGTTCAAGTCTTGGTGAACCAGGACTTTGCTACCGCACAACCCAGCTTCAGCGCGAGCGGTGATGGCGTAGTCCTCTTCGACACGTCGGCTACGGCTATTGAAGTCTGCCGCGCAGAGTACACGCTTGCCCTCGCCGGTTTCAGCGTTGAATTTGACACTGCGTGTACCTACCTCGGGAACGCCGCAGTGGGTGTTCGTGGTGCGTATGCCTCAACCGGCAGCGACGTGGGTTCTCCCGGCAACCAAACCGTCGGACTTACCGAGGGCGGACTGAATGTAGGCATGCGTCCGAACCCGACCAGCGGATTGGTACTGATTCAGCTTCCTGGCGTAGCCACCTACCAAATTTCTGTGCGCAATTTAAATGGTCAAATTCTTGCTTTACAGCAGGTTAACGATGATCACGCCGAAATTAACCTAAATAGCCTCGCACGTGGCATGTACCTTGTAGAAGTAGTTAGCGAAGCCGGCCGTGCCACGCAGCGCGTGGTCCTGCAGTAAGGCGGACTTCGAAATCCCAATTGCTCGGAGCCGCTCCCACCTCGGGGGCGGCTCTTTTTTTGACCAAAAGCCTATTGCATGATGTGTTTGCGGTCGTATATTTGCACTCCCCAACGCGAAAGTAGCTCAGTTGGTAGAGCACGACCTTGCCAAGGTCGGGGTCGCGGGTTCGAATCCCGTCTTTCGCTCCAGACAAAAACCCGCCCCACCCGGCGGGTTTTTTTATGCCCCCAGCGACTTCCGTCCGGTTTTAACCGGATTTCACCCAAGCAATCAGAGTCCGCGGTAGCGGCGGCAGGCCTCCCAGAGCACCGCTCCGCCACAAACGCTGACGTTGAGCGAATGCTTGAGGCCAAACTGGGGCACCTCCAAGGCGCCGTCGCAGAGGGCGAGGGTATCTGACTCCACGCCGCTGACCTCGTTGCCAAAAACGAGCAGTATTCCCGCGGAAGGGGTCGGCATGGCCGCCAGCGAAATCGAGGCGTCCGTTTGCTCCACCGCATAGACGGCCATTCCTGCTCCGCGGGCGGCAGCAATGGCCGTTGCGGCATCTGGAAATCCGCGCCAGGGCACCGTTTCAGTGGCCCCCAAGGCCACCTTGTCGAGCTGTACATGGGGCGGACGGCAGGTGTAGCCGCTCAGCCAGAGTTCCGCTAAGCCAAAGGCGTCTGCGGTGCGAAAAAACGAGCCGACGTTGTGGGCACTGCGCAGGTTCTCCAGCAGCGCCACCACCGGGATGCGTTCGTTGGGCGACGCGATGCGTTCCGCGCGAATTTCCTCGGTTAGCCGTTTGTGTATGGTTATCTTCGCCATTCCGCCGTAAAGGTAGACCGACATGGCCAAGAAGACCGCAGAAACTCCGCTGATGACGCAGTACAACGCCCTCAAGGCGGAGTACCCGGAGGCCCTGCTGCTGTTCCGCGTCGGCGATTTCTACGAAACTTTTGGCGAAGACGCCGTGGCCACCGCCAAGGCCCTCGACATCGTGCTCACCAAGCGATCCAACGGCGCCGCGGCCGACATGCCCTTGGCGGGTTTTCCGCACCACGCACTCGACGCCTACATGCCCCGCCTCGTCAAGGCCGGCTTCAAGGTGGCCATTTGTGAGCAGCTCGAAGACCCGAAATCGGTCAAAGGAATCGTGAAGCGCGGCGTTACCGAGGTCGTGACCCCGGGCATTGCCCACCACGAAACCCTTCTGAGCGCCCGCAGCAATAATTTTCTTGCCGCCCTCCACGCCGACGGCCCGCTCATCGGGCTCGCCCTCGTTGACGTGTCCACGGGCGAGTTTTTTGCGGCCGAAGGGCCCCTGGGCGAAATCGACCCCTGGATGCAGTCGTTCTCGCCCAGCGAAGTGGTGTTCAACCGCCGCGCGGGCCGCGACGACCTGCGCGCGCTCATGGGTTCTGCGGTGCCCAGCGGCCTCGAAGACTGGGTTTTTGCGCGCGAATTCGCCTCGCGCACCCTTTCGGACCACTTCGGAACGGCCTCCCTCAAGGGCTTTGGCCTCGACGACGCGCCCCAGGCCGTCGTTGCCGCGGGCGCCCTGCTGCACTACCTGCGCCAGGCCCAGTACGCCAAGTGGGACCACATTGAGCGCATCCAACGGCTGCGCCCTGCGACCCACCTTTGGATGGACCGCTTCACGGTGCGGAACCTCGAACTCTTTGGTTCAGCCCATCCCGGCGGAGTCGGCCTCATCGACGTGCTCGACGCCACCGCCAACCCCATGGGCGCGCGGCTCCTACGTCGCTGGCTGGCCATGCCGCTCCTCGACCCCCAGGCCCTGGGCCGCCGGCACGACGCCGTCGCCTGGGCCTTGGCCCACCCCGAACCCGCCGGCCGCGCCGCGGCCGTCCTCGGCGAGCTCCCCGACCTCGAGCGCACGGCCACCCGGCTCGCCACGGGCCGTACCGGCCCGCGCGACCTCCGCGCCCTGGCCCATGCCGTAGCCCGAATCAACGAACTCGCGTCGGAGCTCAACGGGGCCTCGCCCCTCGAGCACCTTTTGGAGGCCCTAGACCCCCTAACCGACTGGTGCGCCGACATCGATGCTACCTTGGCTTCGGACCCTCCGGTCCTCTTGGCCAAGGGCGGCGCCATCGCCGCGGGCGTCGACCCCGAGCTCGACCGATACCGCCTGCTCAAGCGCGACGCCCGCTCCGTCCTCGAGGGAATCCTGCAGGCCGAGTCCGAGCGAAGCGGCATCCCCTCGCTCAAGCTCGACTTCAACAACGTCTTTGGCTACTACCTCGAGGTGCGCAACTCCCACAAAGACCGCGTGCCCGAGGACTGGATCCGCAAGCAAACCTTGGTCAACGCCGAGCGCTACATCACGCCCGAGCTCAAAGAACAAGAAGAAGGCATCCTTCAGGCCGACGAGCGCATTGCCGCCCTTGAAGCCCAGCTGTTCGCCGACCTCGTCGCGCGCGCGCAGCGCGCGCTCCCCGCCCTGCTGCGCAACGCCCGCGCGCTTGCTGAACTCGACGTGCTCCTGAACTTTGCCGCGCTGGCCCGCCGCCGCCGCTGGATCCGCCCGGAATTTTCGCCGACGCGGGCTACGCCCGCCGGCGAGCAACTAGTAGCTAGCAACAAGTTACAAGCAACTAGTATCCAGCAACGAGTTACTAGCAACCAGCAACCACCGTCGTGGACGGTGAAGGATGGCCGCCATCCCGTGATCGAGCAGCGCCTTCCAGACGACAAGCCCTACATCCCCAACGACGTTCGTTTGGACGCGGCGGGCGAGCACATCTGGGTGATTACCGGCCCCAACATGTCGGGTAAGTCGGCGCTCCTCCGCCAGACGGCGCTCCACGCAGTCATGGCCCAAATCGGCTGCTTTGTGGCCGCGGATTCCGCCCAACTTCCCTTGCTCGACCGCGTATTTGTGCGCGTAGGCGCGAGCGACAACCTCAGCGCTGGCGAATCGACCTTCATGGTCGAAATGGCTGAAACCGCGTCCATCCTCAATGGATTGACCGAGCGCAGCCTGGTCCTACTCGACGAAATTGGGCGCGGAACCGCCACCTACGACGGCCTCAGCATCGCCCAGGCCATCGCCGAATACCTTCACGACCATCCGTTCAAGCCGCTGGTGCTGTTCGCAACCCACTACCACGAGCTCAACGAGTTGGCCGACCGCCTGCCGGGCATCGCCAACCGCCACGTGCGCATCCAAGAAGTCGACGGCCAGATGGTCTTCTTGCGCACCCTCGCCGAGGGCGGCTCCTCGCACTCCTTCGGCATTGAAGTTGCCCGCATGGCCGGCATGCCGCCGAGCGTGGTGCTGCGTGCGCGTTCCGTGCTCCGCGACCTTGAAAAAATCGAAAATCCGGTTATACCCGGACGCTCCAACGCCCCAGCCGCCCAGCTCTCCTTCATTCAGTGGGAAGACCCCGCCGCCCAAGAATGGCGGGCCGAACTCGAGCAGCTTGACCCCAACGCCATGACGCCCATGGACGCCCTCATGCTGCTGCACCGCTGGAAAAAGGAATTCGGCGGCAAGTAACTAGTTACTAGTAACTAGCAAAAAAAACTCCGAGCCAAAGCCCGGAGTTCCAAATCGACCTGAACGGTCGCTTACTTGATCACCACGAATTCTACGCGGCGGTTGTGCTGGTTCTTCTTAGAGATCGGATCGTTCTCGCCCTTGCTCACCACGTCGAAGCGCGACTCGGGCAGGCTGAAGGTTGACGTAAGCACGCGAAGAACCGCTTTGGCGCGGCGCTCGCCCACTTTAAGGTTGGTCTTCTCTGAACCGGTCTTGTCGGCGTGTCCGATGATCTGAAGGCGCAGATTGGGGTTGGCCTTGAGCATCTTGGCTACCACGGCGAGTTTCGCCTCTTCGGTTGCTGAAACGGTTACGCTGTTGGTGGCGAAAATGATCTCCGGAATGAAGGCGCTGGCCACCTGAGCGCTCAGGCCGTTGGCTTCGATGCGCTTGCCCTGGAAGTTCACGAGCGAACCGGCCGGGGTATTGGGCTCCTTGTCTTTGCTGTCAGAAACGCCGTCGCCGTCGCTGTCCAGCTCGGCACCGCTAGCGTCTACGCGCACTCCGCGCTGGCTGAATGGATCCACGTCTAACTCGTGACGAACACCGTCGCCGTCGAGGTCAAGGGCGCGGCCTGAACCGTCTACCATTGCACCTTTTGGGGTGTTGGGCTCAAGGTCAAAAGCGTCTGACACACCGTCGCCGTCGCCGTCTTTTTGCACTTTCGCTAGTTCGCCTTTCAATGAGGCAACTTCAGTTTCGAGGTCTTTCACACCGCACGAAGCCAGCAAAAGGGCGCTGGCGGCAAGAGCTACGTACTTCATAAATCGTGTTCGTTTGAGTTTGAGTGCAAATGTACAGCATTTTGGTCAGTACACGTTGCCAAAAGGTCCGCCACCGAACGTCCCTCAGAATTTGCCTGCCAACTCCCCCAATACTCCGCAAGTGGCTGTAGCACAAAGCGTCGAAGCGGCATTCTGGGGTGCGGCAGCTCGAGCTGTGGCGACCCCACTTGCCTAAACGGACGGGTTAGCAAAAGGTCGATGTCGATGCTCCGGCTCGTGTAGCGCGGACCCTCTGAGGCGCGAACGCGCCCGAGGCTCCGCTCCACCTCAAGGCAATTCAAAAGCAAGCCTTCAAGTTCGCCATTCCATTCCACCTCAAGTACTTGATTCAAAAAGTCTGGGCCATCAAAACCCCATGCGGCGGTGCGCCACAGGCTGCCTGCGCGCAGGACCGGTGCATGTACCGCCAGCAATGCTCGGGCCCGGCCAAGAACCAATTCGGCGTCTTCGCTGTTGCTTCCGAGTAGGATGAGGACGTTTAGTACCTTGGCGCTCATGAATAATTGGGCTTGACGCCCTTGGCAAAGAAACACATGAAGCAGTTTTTTGGAGCCCTTATTGGCTCGTTCGTTGGATTTTTTCTTCTCATTGCCGTACTGATCGGCTTCGGAATCGGCGCGGCCGCCAGCGGCGCTGACCCCGCGGTATCGGTTCCCGAGGCTGCCGTACTCCACCTGGAACTCGACGGAAGCATTGCGGAGCGGCCCAACGAACTCAACGCCCTGTGGGCTGAATTGCTCGACGAGCCTGCTCCGCTTTCGCTGTACGAGCTGACCGAAGTCGTTCGCGGAGCGCGCGAAAGCAACGGCCAAGTCACGGCGATTTGGCTCGACCTCGGCGGAGTCGACGCGAGCTGGGCGGCCCTTACGGAACTCCGCGCGGAACTCTCCAAAGCCAAAAAAGCGGGCATTACGGTGGTGGCCACCAGCAAGGCCTACGACCCAAAGAGCTACTACCTGGCGAGTGTCGCTAAAAAAATCTACCTCGCTCCGGCGGGCATGGTCGTACTCAACGGACTCAGCGCCAGCCCCTTGTACCTCAAGGGAGCGCTCGACAAGCTCGGCGTCAAAGCCCACCTGGTCCGGGGATCCGACAATGCCTTCAAAAGCGCGGGCGAACCCTTCATCGCCGACGAAATGTCTGAGGCCAACCGCCTGCAGTACACGGAGTTGCTGGGCGGAATTTGGTCCGAAGTCGAGCGCGCCGTGCGCTCAAGCCGCCGCAGCCTCAGCGACAGTTCCTGGAGCCACGTGCTCAACCACGAACCGCTGCTCACCGGCCAGCGGGCGCTGGCTCTTGGCCTCGTCGACGCCCTTGCCTACCCTGACGAGCTCGCGCTCAGCGACTGGGGCGGCAGCGACGACGGCTTGATTTCGGCCGCCGACTACCTGGGCACCCTTAGCGAAGGCAGCCAAGCGCCGCGCATCGCCGTTGTCTTTGCCGAAGGCGACGTGGTCGACGGTTCTGACCCCGAAGCCATCGCCGATTTCGACTTCAACGAAACGGTCGAAGACCTGCTGGAGCGCGACGACATTGAGGGCGTGGTGCTGCGCATCAACAGCCCGGGCGGTTCCGCCCTTGCGTCTGACGAAATTCACCGCGGCGTCACGCGCTTGGCCGAGGCAATGCCCGTCGTAGTTTCTATGGGCGGAGCCGCCGCGAGCGGCGGCTACTACATGGCCGCTCCCGCCCGCGAAATCTGGGCACAGCCCACCACCATCACCGGATCCATCGGCGTTTTTGGCCTGCTGTTCAGCGGCGAAGAACTCATGCACGACAAGCTCGGCGTGAAAAGCCAGCCGGTGGCGACCCACCCCTTTGCCAACTTTCCGTCGCTGGACCGCACTCCGACCGAGGCCGAGCTGGCGGTGGTGCAGCGCTCGGTGGACCAGACCTATGCGCGCTTTAAAGAAGTCGTAGCCCAAGGACGCCGCCTCGAGGCCGAGGTCGTCGACTCCATCGCCCGCGGGCGGGTCTACACCGGCCGACGCGCCAAAGAGCTCGGCCTGGTGGACCAGCTCGGCGGCCTGAACGACGCCCTCGCGTCCTGTGCCAAGCTGGCCAAGATCACGACCTACCAGGTCGAAGTTCTTCCCCAGAGCGAAGAGCCGTGGAGGCAGGCGCTGCGCGAAGTTGGCGTGAGCCTGCGCAGCGGCGGCCTCGAGGCCCAGCTTGAACGTGGCCTTCTGCAGCTCCGCACCCAAATCCAGCGCGCCGGCGGAATCCAAGCGCGCGAAACCCTCCACTTTTAACCATGGCCAGCACCGACCACGAACTCCACGAAGGCCCGCTTGAGGGCCGCAACCTCGCCATCTACATGGCCCTCGGCTCGCTGTTCATCACCGCGCTTGTGGTCTGCAACCTCGTCTCCAACAAGTTCGTCGAACTCGACTTGGGCTTCAAAACCTTCGTCATCTCCGTCGGAATTCTTCCCTACCCCCTCACCTTTCTGGTCACTGACCTCCTCAGCGAATTTTATGGAAAGCGCCGCACCGACTACGTCGTCTACAGCGGATTCGCCGCGCTCCTGCTCGTACTCCTCGTCATTTGGCTGGGCGGACTCTTGCCCGCACTCCCCTTCTCCCAAGTCCAGGACCCTGCCTACGACCAAGTCTTTGGCAACTCGATCCGCGTCATCATCGCCTCCATGGCCGCCTACATCGTAGCCCAGCTCGTCGACGTCCGCCTCTTTCACTTTTGGAAGCGCGTGACCCACGGCAAGCATTTGTGGGTGCGCAACAACTTTTCGACCATGCTTTCCCAGGGCGTCGACAGCATCCTGGTCATCCTCATCCTCTTCGTCGGCGTCCTTCCGACCCCCACCCTCATCCAGTACATCGCCGACGCCTGGATTTTCAAAATCCTGATGGCTGCCCTCGACACCCCCTTCATGTACGCGGGCGTATGGGCCTACAAGCGTTTGGTTCGCGGCTAGCGCATTTATGTAAAATCCGGTTTTAACCGGATGGCAACGACTCTAATTCGGGCGCGCACAGGAATTTGCGCATGAATTCATCCGGTTATTTCCGGATTTAACACAATCGCGCCCCATGCCAAACAAGCAAATAACTGGAATTCAATTAGTTGATTTTTTCGGTCAATCGCTCCATCGCCTGCCACTTTTCCCGCAGAAAGGCTGGATCAGGCACACCCGAGAAGGCCGAAAACTCACGGTAAAAGGCTTCGCAGAGCGACTGGGTGTTTCGCCAAGTTCCGCCCACGAACTCGAGCAACGCGAACTACTTGGGCAAATCACCCTTCGCAAACTCGCGGAAGCCGCCGAGGCCCTGGGTGTGGACTTAGTCTATGGCTTTATTCCACCTTCGGAACCATTTTTTGGTGGACCCCGCCGCGAACCCGAAACGATCGAAGAACTGTACTACGCGAGCCAGAAAAACCCGTACTACAAAGAGATATTCTATCAACGAATTTTAGCCCTCGAGGCTGAGGAAGAGGCCCTCGTGGCTCCGCACGTTGAGGGCGCGGCCGTCGGCGAACCCCAGGTACTGGCCCCGCTGGCCGGCGAGGATGCCTTCGAGCACATCCCCGGGCTGGCTTAGCTTAACCGACTTGGCCGAAAAACCGGGCGCTAACGACCAGTGCGCACGGTGCTCGAGACCGTCGGTCACGGCAAAGCGCTGAAGCTCCGCGGGAATGGCCCCGAGGGCACGGTCCACGGCGGCAGAAAATTCCGCATCAAACGACAGGCCCGCAAGCATCTTGCGCCAGTCGGTTTTGTCGCTGAAGTGGGCCTTGAGCGCCACCTCGATCAGGCCGGCCTCGTAGCGGTTTTCGGTAATCGCCAGCACCTTGGCCCGCGTGGCGCCCTGGTCCAGCCAACGGGTGACCTGCTGGCGGGTGCGGGTGACGCCGACCTTGATTCCGCCCGAATCGGCGAGGTACACCGTGTGGGGCTGCAGCTGGTAGGCGCGCTCAAACTCGAGGTCCCGGTCCGCTTTGCCAAGGTGGGCCGTCGACAGCTCCGGGCGCACAATGCTTGCGCCGGCGAGCGGACTGTCAAAAAAGCACTTCTTGCAAAAGCCCTGGGCGTGGAGCTCCGAAAAAATTCCGCCGCAGGACTGGCACTCGGCCATCCCCGGCCACGAAAGACGCAGCGGCTTGCCGATCAGCGCGTTGACGTCGACCAGGTGGCGTCCGAGCGGAATCCACGCACGCACCGCGGGCTGCGCCACCGACAAAATCATCTTGCGCACCGGCGCTGCGGACCAAACAAACGACATCTGAAGTACCTTTTACCCACCAAAGGTACCCTATCGCATGGCCTTTTCGCCCATCACCGACCTCGTCAACTGGCGCCTAAGCAGCCGGATTCCGCGCCTCCAGGCGATGCGGGAACAGCCGCTTGCGACCCAAGACCAGGTGTTCCGCGAACTCATGGCCGCCGCCGCCCAAACCGACTACGGGCGAACCCACGGACTCACCCCCACCACCACCTACGCCGAATTTGCAGCCAGCGTGCCCATCGTCAACTACGACAAACTCTACCCTTGGATCGAGCGGAGCATGCGCGGCGAAGCCAATGTGCTGTGGCCGGGCGTCACCCAGTGGTTTGCCAAAAGTTCTGGAACCACTGCGGCGAAGTCCAAATTCATCCCGGTTTCGCGCGAATCCCTTGAAGACAACCACTTCAAGGTAGGCCGGGACCTCCTGGCCTTTTATGCCGAGCAGGCGCCGGACTCCCAACTCTACGACGGCCTGAGCCTTCGCCTGGGCGGATCCTCCAAAATCAACGAGCTCAACGAGCATTCCTACTACGGCGACCTCAGCGCCATCATGATCGACAACCTTCCCCTTTGGGCAAGCTGGCGTTCGACCCCGTCCCACGAAATCGCCCTGATGGACGAATGGGAATCCAAAATCGAGAAAATCGCCCAGCAGGTCGCCACACAAAACGTCACCTCGCTGTTCGGCGTGCCCAGCTGGATGCTCGTCCTGCTCCGTCGCGTCCTCGAAATCCGCGGCGAAACCACCCTCGAGGCCGTCTGGCCCAACCTCGAACTCTTCGTGCACGGCGGCGTCGCTTACACCCCCTACGAATCGGCGTTCGCGGCCATACTACCGCCCTCCACGCGCAGGCTCGAAACCTACAACGCCTCCGAGGGCTTCTTTGCCGTCCAGGATCGGCTCGACGCCGACGGCATGCTGCTGATGCTCGAGCACGGAATCTTTTATGAGTTCATCCCCGTCGGGGACTTCAACGGCTCGGACTCCCAAGCCATTCCGCTTGCCGACGTTCAGCTCGGCGTCAACTACGCGGTCGTCCTCAACACCAACGGCGGACTCTGGCGCACCATCGTCGGCGACACCGTCGAGTTCACCTCGGTGGCTCCCTACCGCATCCGCATCACCGGCCGCACCCGCCTGTTTATCAACGCCTTTGGCGAAGAACTCATGATCGACAACGCCGAGCGCGCCGTCGCCGAAGCCTGCCGCAAGACCGGAGCCCTCGTCGACGAGTACACCGCCGCGCCGTGGTGGGCGCCGGCCGGCGAAGCCGGCGGCGGCCACGACTGGTTCATCGAATTCCGCACCCCACCCTACTCGCTCGAGGCCTTCGCGCAGGCCCTCGACAATGCCCTTAAAGCCGCCAACTCCGACTACGAGGCCAAACGCTACAAAAACTTGGTTCTGCGCCCGCCGCGCATCCACGCTGCTCCGGCTGGCACCTTTCACAACTGGCTCAAATCCAAGGGCAAACTGGGCGGACAAAACAAAGTTCCGCGCCTGATGAACGACCGAAGCCTGATCGAGGAGCTGCTGGTTTCTGGTTCCTAGCCAGCTAAGCCCGCCAAATAGGCTTCTGGCGACAGTGCGACAAGGCTAGGGAACTCCTTAAAATCCTTGACGTTTCGGGTCCAAAGCATCCGTACTGCCGCATGCTTCATCGCAAGCGCCAGCACCGCGTCTTCGTAGTCCACGTAGTCCACTGCGCGCTCTAAAGCTGTTACAGGAACGGCAATTAGCTCCACCGAATCGAGCACGTCCATCCATCGATCTGCGCTCCAAAACGCCGTGTAATGGCGCTGGCCCACGAAGTAGGCGTTTTGAAGCACACAGGCCGTAGTCACCAACTGAACACCTCGTTCTTGGGCGGCGTGCACGGCTCGGAGCGCTTGGTCTACATGACCAACCCGCAGCACCAGCAAGTCAAGCAAGACGTCGGTGTCAAGCGCAATCCTCACGCGTACTTGGCCTTTAAGTGAACACTGCGAACCTCCTTGACGTCCACGTCAAAATCCGCCATGGGTTGTCCCTGGGCTAGATCTTGGCGAATTCGCCGCACCAACGCAGATGCCGATTCCCCTTCGGGCGTGCTTGGCTCCGTCCGCAACCGGGCTAAGTACGACTCCAAAAGTTCAGACACGCTTGTTCCGCGCTTCGCCGCATACGCTTTGCCGAACGCAATTAGGTCTGGCTCGAGCGCCAACGTCAGTTTTTGCTTGCTCATACGTACGAAATTATGAAAAACATACGTATTATCTCGATTTTCTGTTTTCATGGAGCCAAATTCGTGCGGATCAGGATGCTAGCCGTCCCTTAAACGTTAACAGTCGTTTAGCACATTTATTCGCACGGGAATGCCTTATTTTTGAGCCTATGCATGTTGCAATCGCCGGGAACATCGGATCAGGCAAGACGACCCTGACCACCCTACTCGCCAAGCACTACGGCTGGCAGCCCCACTTCGAGGAAGTGGACGAAAACCCCTACCTCAATGAGTTCTACGACGACATGATGCGGTGGTCGTTCAACCTCCAGATCTACTTCCTCCAAAGCCGCTTCCGCCAGATCCACAGCTTTCGGAGCCAAAACAAAAACGTCATCCAGGACCGCACCATCTACGAAGACGCCAACATCTTCGCGCCCAACCTTCACGACATGGGCCTCATGTCGTCGCGCGACTTCAACACCTACCAAGAGCTCTTCGGACTCATGGAAGAATTCATCAAGGCCCCCGACCTACTCATCTACCTGAACGCGAGCGTCCCGACCCTCGTGCGCCAAATCCAAAAACGCGGACGCCCCTACGAAAACAGCATCCGCCTCGACTACCTTCAAAACCTCAACGAACGCTACAACGACTGGATCAAAGGCGACGACAAAGGCCGCCTGCTCGACATCGACGTCGACCACCTCGAATTCGACAGCAAACCCGAAGACCTCGGCAAAGTGATCGAGAAAATTGACGCGGAGCTGAATGGGTTGTTTTGAGCAGCTCGTAACTAG
>JACCDS011040264.1_pt1 | contig 17197 bp, 21 predicted proteins | sample 7446441 | NCBI WGS metagenome assembly JACCDS01 (sample SAMN15323445, study PRJNA562643) | freshwater metagenome | isolation source: river surface water | place: USA:Blue River Watershed | collected 2017-08-17
ACCGGGCCTGGAGCATGAAACAAGAGAGGTTGTCGTCGGGGTTTACGACGGATTGGGAGGGGTTGGCGGTGGCTGGTTAAATCGTAGAATTCTATTTATGGGTAAATATTTAGTACTTATATTTTTCATTTTGCCGCTCCAGGCCTTTTGGTACATCTGGGGTTTTTTATTGGCTTGGTCTGCTGCAGATTCAGGACTTGGAAAGCCCTTTTGGCAGAAGGTGCGAGAGGAGCTAAACGGTAGAAGTCCTGAACTTACTGAACTTTGGGTTTTTGCCACCGTCATGAATGCGTGCCTGCTTATGGCCGCTGTCTTTATCCTTGTTCGGCACTTTATTAAGAAATATAAGAAAGAAAAAAACACCTGAAAGCTCCCCATGCTCGGCTCGCTCATCGGCGACATCGTTGGTTCTGCCTACGAGTTCGCCAACTTCAAAGGCAAAGACTTTGCCCCACTGTTTCACCCCAAGGCGCGGTTCACCGATGACACGGTGTGCACGGTGGCCGTGGCCGAGGCGCTGACGCAGGGCGCAGACCCACAAACCACCATGATCGACTGGTGTCGCAGATATGCCGAGAACGGCGGCTGGGGGAAAAGGTTTGCCGAATGGTTCATGGATGACAACCCTCAGCCCTATGGCAGCTGGGGCAATGGCGCGGCCATGCGCATCGCCCCCGTGGGCCTACTGGCGAGCACCGAAGCCGAGGCGGTCGGCTGGTCTGACACCGTGACCGCCATCACCCACAACCACCCGGACGCCATGCACAGCGCACAAGCGGTGGCCCTGGCCATCTTCTGGGCACGGCAAAAGAAAAGCGCACCGGAGATTGGCCAACAGCTGAGCGAGCGCTTTGGCTACCCGCTGCACCAGACGCCGGACGACATTCGCCCGACCTACAAGCGCACAGAAAAAGCCATCGACTCGGTGCCGCAGGCCATCAGCTGCGCGCTGCACTCGACCAGCTTTGAAGATGCGATCAGGAACGCCGTCTCGCTGGGTGGCGATAGCGACACTATCGCGGCCATTGCTGGAGGGATTGCCGAAGCGCTGCACGGCATCCCCGAACACATTGCCGCCGAGGCTTGGGGCTACCTGCCCAAAAACATGCAAGCCGTGATCAATGCCCTTTACCAAGAAGTGAACGCCAGCACATGACCACTCTGCCCCCTGAGCTGCTCCAAGCCTTCGCCGATACCCACTACAACGTGCACCACGAAGCCCCGTTCACGATGCATATCGGCCAGCCCTGCACTGAACTTAAAGCGCTCATGGCCGAGCACAACGCCTTGAGCGCGGCCTTCATCACCGCCTGGAACCCGTTCAGTCAAAACCTGCCCGCCAAAGAAAATAAGGCCCGTCAGGATGAACTGAAAGCCACCCTCAAAAAGCGCGGACTGATCTGCATCGACGGTATCGGCAAACACCCCAGCAACGACTGGCCGGGCGAGGCCAGTGTTTTGGTTTTGGGCCTGGATCTGGAAGCTGCCAAGTCACTGGCCAGACATTACGAGCAACATGCGTTTGCGTGGGCTGCTGGCGATGGCGTTCCGGAGTTGGTACAGCCCTAAAAAAAACGCACCCGAAGGTGCGCTGAGGGCTGCACGAGTCTAGGGAGACGCGAAACCGAGGGGTTTGTGCAGCGCTTTCATCCTATCAAATTCATCGCCCAGCTGCAGCTTTTATTGCTACTGCGTACTCCGCCGAAAAGTCCGCACCCAGATCCGCGCTGGGGTCAATCTTTTGGAATGCTGCGTACATGATCGACAGCAAATGCAGGCCAGAGAAATCGCCGGGCAGGTTTTTCAAGTGGTACTTTTGGGCAGGGTCGTTGATGTCCAGCCCCGACTGGCCCAGCATCGCCACTTCGACGGCAATGGTCCGCATTTTTGCCGGTCCGACTTTGTCGAAGGTCTTCAGTGCATCGGTCAGGTAAGCCACGACATCAAGCCGCAATCCACCGACTGCGCCCTCGGCCAGCCGCTTGTGCGCCAGGCGTGTGCGGGCCTTTTCGGCTTGCTCCACCATGGGCGATGTCGGGTGCTCGGTGATCACGCGTTGAAACAGCGCATCGGCTTCTGCTTCGTCTTCATCTTTGCCCACATCGGACAACGCCAGCGCCAGGCCGTAAATGCTATGTGGGTCATCGGGCATCAGGGCCAGAGCCTGGCGCATATGCGGCAGCGCTTCGGTCGGTCGCTTCATGGCCAACAACATGCCGCCCATGTTGCGCTGCGTGTGACCGTCTTTCGGATTGACGCGCACGGCTTGGCCAAACGCTTCGAGAGCCTGCTCGGGCTTGCGCATGCGGTGGTACGCGTTGCCAATGCCCACCCACGCATGGGCGTGACCGGGATCGAGTTGCACGGCGCGCTTGAGGCGAATGATCGCTTCGTCGTACTGGCCCAACTCGCTGTAGCAAAGCCCCAAGTTGTAGAGCACGGCCGCATTGCCCGGCTCGCTTTTGTTGAGCGCTTCCAAGTAGGGCACGGCCTCGGACAGCTTGCCCTCTTTGAGCATGGGCATGATCATGTCCAGCGCGTCCGCATTGCGCGGGAAAGTCATCACGCCAATTTCTTTGTCATCGACGGTGACGATGGCGCTTTGACCACTGGCCGCGTACTCGGCTGCGAAGTGCATGGTGACCGCCATCTTGAAAGACTCGGAGCCAATCTGCCGCGCATCGGCTGGCAGCAGGTTCAGGTCGAAGCGGTGCAGCGGGATCTTGAATTCAGAAATCATGACAGGATGGAATAAGGACGCCACTGGAACCAGGACGACAAGCCCAGCGCTTGCGCCCAGGCATCGATGAGCGCACGGTCGTGCTCCGGACCGGTCAGTGTTTCGGCGCTGACTTGGCGCAAGGTCTCGCCCATGCCCATCACCCCAGCGGCCCGGTATGGGATCGCGTGAATGCCCGTGGCCAGAAGTTCATCGGCCAGCAAAGCGTAAGCGGCGGGCATGCCCAGCAAAGGCACAGGCACCGTCAAGCGGCCCATGGACAGAGACAGCAAGCGCAGGTTTTCTTGTTGAACAAACTCCAGCCCCTCGCGCTGCATTGCGCGCAAAGCCGGGAATTCGGCATGCAGCCATTGATCCACTCGCATGCCCACTGGGTAAGACAGCAGCGACATCAATGCCCATTGCTCGATCTGGCGGGCAAACATCGGGGCGCGCTCCTGGTCGGACTCGCTCAAGGACTGGCCTCCGGTCAGCAGCGTGAGCGCCTGGTCTGTGCCCTCGCCCGTGTCCACAAAATCGAAACGGCGGTCGGGCGGCAAAGCATAAAAACGCATGGCCAGGCCGCACTGGTAGGCGACCCAATAATCCAGCGGCCCACTGCCCGGCTTGTACCGCAGCACATGGGCGGCGGCACCGTGGCGTGCTTTTTGGAGAGTGGCCTGAACGGACAGAGAACTGTCGGGCTTGAATTCGACGGGACACCCGCTGAGGGCTTCAACCCGCTGCACGATGCCCAGTGTTTCCGGGCGAAGATTTTTCATGGGGTGATTATCGGGGCCTTGTTTGGACGTCTGACCTTGAACCACTCATAAAGCGTGTTTGGCGAAACGTCCAGCAGTTTGGCGATGGCTACCTTGTTGATACCCTTGGCGAGATAGGCGTCGATTTTGTCGGCGTGCTTGTCGAGTTTGAGATTCTTGGCGCCACCCACCGGGCGGCCCAGCTTCATGCCTTCTGATTTCCGCTTGGCCAGGGCTTCTTTCGTGCGCGAGCTGATGAAGTCCCGCTCGATCTCGGCCACCAAGCCGAGAACGGTGGCCACGATCTTCGATTGCATCGAGTCGTCGAAGATGATCCCGGTCTTGGCGATGTGCAGATGAACGCCCCGTTCGATGCACTCTCGGCCGATCTCCAGTACCTGTAGCGTGCTGCGCGCCAGGCGCGAGACCTCAGACACCACGATCACATCCCCCTGCCCTGCCCGCTCGATCAACTTGCCCAGCGGCCGTGCGCGCCAGTCCGTCTTACCGCTGGCAGTGTCTTCAATGAACACCGGCTCCAACAGCCGCTTGTCAACGCAGTAGCGAACCACGCCGTGCTTCTGGTTGGCAACGTCTTGGGCATCGGTGGAGACACGGAGGTAGGCAAAAACTTGGGGCATGGTCTCCGGATTCTGAACTTTTCCGGAATAAAGGTCTAGCGGCTTTTTTCCGGATGAATGCACACCAAAAAAAACGGGGTGATTTCTCACCCCGTAAACGTTCGTTTATTTGTGAGGACCAAGAAACTTGTCACCGTTGAAGTGAATCATATGTTCTGGGGCATCTGCTATCCACACTTCAGTTTCCCAAGCGATATCATGAGCAAATTTCTTATATATATTTTTATTTGGAAAAGCAGTGACAAAAACGATGTCAGCCGTACAATTTGTTGTTGCCTCCAAAAGGTCAATACGGCGATTTTCATTTATAGGATTTGCTGTAGTAACTGCCTCTATAAGATAAAGCCAATTCTTTTCTTCGGAATAAGCAACAACATCGGGTAACTTATCATGCGCAAGTTCAAAAAAATTCAATTCTTGTAATTTTTCTTTATTTATGAAAAGATCTTTTTTAGCTGAATCACCAACATAAAGGACTTCGGAATTATTACCGAAAATTGCAAGGAAAGATTCGATAACATTTTTTTGCAATAGATTGTGTTCGCCGGGGCTGAATATTAATTCCTTGCCGTCTTTGAAATTTACTTTAACACGCGCAAGATTTCTAACTCTTTCAAGCTCATCAGAAAGTAATTTTCTGCCACCAAGAAATTCGTTTAGATTACTTGACCAAGATTCATGACCGTAGCTGCGAATAACCCTCGCCGCAGACTCGTTTAATGAATATCCTCTAGTGCCATCATTTGTATTTGCGATAGGATTTTTTGCACTTTTCAATACGACAAATGCTTTCAGCGGAAAAATAAGGTCTACGCGACGTATATCATCGTAAGATCCTGGTGATATGTTTTCGCCCCAATATTTGTTTATGAATGAAATAATTTCACGCGTTCCGAGATAATGATTGTTTGATATATCTTTTGCATCAGACCAGCTTGTATCTGGCTTTAAATCGGCAATTGCCATAAAGACTTTTGCCATCCTTTCTCTTCGCAGCTTTGTTTGGGTTTCAACCGGTATGCCAAAAGATTTCAGTATGATTAACGCGTCTTCTATTTTTGATTGCATAATTTTCTCCTTGAATTTTAAATACTAATATTTAATTAAGATAATCTTTGAATGATTGGGCAATTTCATAGGAAAAAAGTGGCGGTACCGCGTTGCCAATTTGCTTGTAGCAACTTCCTTCCTTTCCAACAAAATCGAACCAGTCTGGAAAGCTCTGTAGCCTTGCGCCTTCACGTATAGTTAAACGCCGGCGTCGACCATCCGGTAGGACTACTCGAAGCATATCACCGGTTGCACCAGCTAAGTTACGGCATGTTACCGTGCGTGAGGGACGATCAAGATGCACATCCCTTGGGTTAATACAGTGTGATGCTTTTTCATAGTTTAAGATGTATGCATCCATACTCGGTGTAAGAAATTTCGATTCTGAATCAAATTTTTTTGCTAAATCACCAATTGCATCGCCTGCCGTGTAAGTGTGTATTTCAGGGGCAGGGAATTTGAAATCGCCACGATGGCCTACAACGATCATTCTTTCTCTATTTTGAGGAACCCCATAATTTGATGTTTTCATAAGTTGGTAATCAACTATGTAATTTAATTTTTCAAGTTCAGATATTATAAGTTGCAAGTAATTTTTATTCTTATACATCAATCCTCTAACGTTCTCGAACATCCAAATATTGGGTTTGGTTTGTTTTATGGCTGAAATAAATGCTGGGAAACCATCTCTGGAGTCATTTATACCTTTTTGTTGACCGCCAACACTAAATGGTTGACATGGCGGTCCGCCAATAACAATATCCGCTTTTGGAAATGTATAATTTGCATCAAGCTTTATCTTTATGCAATCGCTATTTAAGTTTTTGCTATAAGTCAAGCAGCAGTCGCTATCCATTTCAAATCCGAGTGTTTCGAAACCATGCGCTTCAAAGCCGAGAGCAAGACCACCACATCCAGCAAATAAATCAAGGACTAATGGACCGCCAGTCTTTTTGGGTTTTAAGATTGTGTTAATTTTTTCCAAATAATTTTTTTTCATCTGCATCAAATTTATTTAAATTTTTGAAAATTCTTTAGGCGAGTCAAACTGCTGCAGTTTGAATACAATAAAAGATGTGTTTAGCCGTGTATAAAGATTTTAAAGGAATTAATTCACGAGGAAGAGAAAATTATTCCTGATCGGTTTCTATCTTATTGAAGCAATACATGCAAACATCTTCTGCATCTACAGGAACTTCGCATTCGCATTTCGGGCAAAAGTCGAAGTGATCAACGGGTTCAGCCCCGTCAGATGGGTTGTTTGTGAACCCGCCACGTTCAAAAACATATGTCCCAATGGGTGAAGTTTTTTCGATAGACATTTCAGTTACCTCCTGCCACGACAGCCCGCGTCAGCGCCTGCTTGATAAAAGCTGCACGCGAAATCGAGAGGCTGCCAGCCATGTTGTCGACTTTGTCCAGCAGCTCGGGCGGCAGGGCGAATGTGATCTGGGCTTGCTTGCCGGCCATCTTGCGGGGGTGTGCGGGGGCGGCTGGTGGCGCTGCGGCCACTGCCGGTGCTGCGTCTGGAGCGCCCGCGATGAACTTGGCCAGGGCCGCTTCGTCTACGGGTTTGGCGGCGGGTGCTGCGGCTGGTGTTGGACGGCGTGTGATGTTTGACATGATGGTAATTTATAGTTGATATGGTGGTAAATCAATATCAATTTGACTTGAAAACAGCATTAACCAAAGCCGTCATCTCATCGATGGACTTGGCATCTTTCGGGCTGTATTCCAGGACCGACATGCCCTGCCCTGCCGCGTTCGCGATCGGCTTGCGGCGCCGGATTGGCGTGGCCACATATTCCATGTCCGGGAAATCTGCGACGGCAGCAGCCGCGTCGTCGTTGTCGTGGCCCTGCGGGTCGGCGTTGTTCAGCATGGCGATGACGCGCAGGCCATCACGCACCGCCCTCGCCTCTTGGATCAAGTTGTTGATGTCGGCCAGTGCCCAGACGTCCAGCGAGCGCGGAGCGAACGGGATCACCAGGACATCTGACAGGATCAGCGCGGCGCGCAGCGCTGTCGAATCTCTGCCACCGGCATCGATGATGATGTCCTGAAACTTGGGGCCGGTCTGCATGACCTGGGCGCGCAAGGTCGAGCCGTCCGGATAGTGCGCGCAGCTGATAGCGGGCTGTTTTCCGTTCTCGGCGCGGATGGTGATGGCGGTCTGAGCGGTGCCTTGGCGGTCACCATCGATCAACCAGACATCACGCCCCTGCAGTGCGCGAGCGATGGCCAGGTTTAGAGCGATGGTGGTTTTACCGACTCCGCCTTTGGTGTTGCCGACTGTGATGATCATGATGTTCCTTTGCCGTTCAATTGATGGTAATTTACCATTAAATAACCGTTGTTTTAACCCTTATTGAACTCTGACGCGATGATCGCGCCCCCTGCCCTTTTGAGCATTTGGCCGACGGCCGATTGGGTGTTGGCCAAGTCGTGGGCAACGAGTTGGCGCACGTAGTGCGCCAAGCTCTCTGGCTCCACGAACCCCGGCTCACCTGTCCGGAAAAAGCCGGGTCGGCAAATTGTTGAGGCGTCGAGCATTCGGTAACCGATGTAAACCCAATGACCGTGCAGGCCGGAGGCCTGCACGGTCTTGAATGTTTGGGTGCTGGTCAGTGCGGCAGCGATCAGCTCGATCCCTTTGCCGATTTCGGGCGAACCAGGTGCGGGCTGTGTCCGGCCCAAATGGGTGACGGCTTGTCCGGCCATGTCGGTCACGGTGCCGATGTCCAGTTGCTGACCCGCAAAGTGTTCGCGCAAACCGGCGAAGCCGGAGGGCTGTAGCGCACCGGCTGCGGTCCATCCGGTGCTGGTGTCCACGACATAAATGCGGGCGGTGTAGCTGGCCAGATCCATTTGGCCAGGCGTCATATGCGGTTGCAATTTGACGACCCAGCCGGGCAGGGTGCCGCCTGCCATCTGCTCGAAAAATGCTTTCTCGTTTTTCATGTGGCTCCCGTGATTTGATGTTCAAACAGCTTTATTTTACTACCAATTTACCACCAAAACAACTATAAAAAAATGCATCCAAGCGTGTGTGGCGAATACCTGACTACGGGTGCCAGCACCCCCCGACCTTGATCAACAAAGCAGCGCTCGATGACCACTGGCGCATCAAGATGCCCACGCGAAGCGCAGGCATGTGGCGAAGCCCAAAAGTCGGTCGTGTTCAAGTTGTTCTGCAAATGACGGACTAAGTCTGTGGACAAGTCCATGAAGAACTGGCGGACGCGCCAGCCGGTGGGGCTTTGCAGCCGATGCCTGAAATTTCAGCAGCTTTCGGGGATTGCCCGTGCCGACGCGCCCGAAGGGCGCGGCGGCACGGGCTGGTGGTGAACCACAGCCGCACGCCAAGACCATGAACACCCGCGCCCTGAGGGAGCCCCCTTGGGGGGCGGACGGGCAGGGCGCGGGCGATGTGAGCGAAGCGAACGAGCTAGCGGGCGGGCGGGGGCCAACACGAAAGAACCGGGCGAAGCCCGCTGACTGAAAACACTGCGCGGAGCGCCTGACCAAACTACACCGCTGGCAAACCACGGGCGGGCGCCGGGGCGCGTGCGTAGGGTGGGGTAGGGGCCCCGACCGAGGAGCACGCGAACTGGGGACCGCCCCCAGTGCATGGCACTTTACATAACGCCTATTTTGTGAACCCGAAGGGCGCGCAGCGGTGGCCGGCCGCAGAGCGAGCTTGCGAGCGAACGGCCGGTCACTTCACAAAATGCGGCGTTATGTAAAAGCGAAGCGTGTGACATGCGCTGCGATGGACCACGGCGGTCAACACGATGCGTAGCGAGGCGAGGCCTTCGGTGACAGCGCTCCAGCGCTCTGATCAACACTCGCGAAGCGCTGATCATGTGAACCCGCTTTGCTGCAAGCAGAGCGGCGGACGAAGTCCGTGCCTGGTGGGTCTGCGGTCGCGCGAAGCGTGTCCGCGTCGTTACCACTTGGCCAACATACACGCAAGCTAGTCGCTGGTGTACCTGCGTCGGTTGGGGTGGCAAGAGCGGGAGTGTGTAGCGCCCGAGCGCTGCACACGGAGCGATGCTGGCGGACCGTGCCCATGCACCTGGTGGATCGATAGCGGCGATGTGGCGAGCCTGGTCTGGCCGGTGACTGAGCCTGCGAAGGACGGCCAGGGCAGGCCGACACATGGCCGCGCTGGTGGCATCAACAGTGGTTTGCTCGTTGAGCGACGCTGCGGGTCAATCCTGCTGACCTGGTCAAACCACCGACCAAATGAAATGAATTCATTGCCGCATGGATAGCTGTGGGGGAGAGGTGCGGCCAGTGTGTTGCGGTGTGGGTGTGGTGGTGATGCTCAAGCGGTTGTGGTGCTGGGCGGACATGCACGGTGGCGTGCATGGGTTACGGGCGGCGGCGGGCCCGGGTGCGTCTGCCCTAGCCGGGCATTGACGCGCCCCAGCGCGGCAGTGGCCGGCGCTACGTGCGGTGGTGAGCTTCAGTCGGTGGTGGACCATGAAGCGGCTCTGTGGTGCTGGCCGGAGAGCAAACCGGAGCCTGCGGAGGTTTGCGGGTCCGGACAGTGCCACAGTGCCGCGCTGCGTCCACTTGGGCAACACCCTCGCGGGCGTGACGCTGGTGGACCGGTGTCGGTTGATGTGGCAAGAGCGGGAGTGTGTAGCGCCCGAGCGCTGCACACGGAGCGGGGCCGGTGGACCGTGCCCATGTACCTGGTGGACCGATAGCGGCGATGTGGCGGGCGTGTGCTGGCCGGTGACTGAGCCTGCGAAGGACGGCCAGCGCAGGCCAACACATGGCCGCGCTGGCTGAGTGGGGCAGGGCGGTGGTGGACGGTGACCGCTGGCGGGGCGCAGTGCGTCAAACGGAAGCCGGGCATTGACGCGCCCTGGCGCGGCAGTGGCCGGCGCTACGTACGGTGGTGAGCTTCAGTCGGTGGTGGACCAGGTAGCGGCTCTGTGGCGTTGCCCGGAGCCTGCGGAGGGCGGCGACACAGTGCCGCGCTGCTCGCTTGGAAACTCTCGGTCCAGCATATGGGGGGCGATATCATCCAGGAAAGGAGTTCTAAATGCCTAACGTTCCGATCAGTTGGTTTTGGATGGATGATTTCACGGTCGATGACACTGTTGCGCAGATTCGAGAGCAAGCCCAAGAGGCCATGCGTAAGAGTGGTCATCCAGTCAAAGACCATTTCCGTCAGGCTGTCTATGTCATCCGCACTGAAAAGCCATTTGCAATTCAGTACCCGTTGAGATTTTCTCCAACGATTTACATTGGAGAAGGTAATCTTCTTTCCCGTCTTAACAGCCACAGGAAATGGTTAAAAAAATTCCAAGAAGAAGGACACAACTTCCAGTTTGAGGTGGCTTTTTGTTTGCCGCGATTGCCTGGCAATGGAGTTGCCTACAAGGACTATGAAGCGTTCCTGTTGAGCGAGTTCAAGAGTAAGTACGGTGCTCTGCCTTTGCGTAATAAACAGAATGAAAGTGTGGTCTATAGACATCAGTACAGCCATAGCGAAACCGTCACAGGTCCTACAAGAGGCGTTCGGTACAGGTGGGCCATTCAGCCTTTACCTGCTAATCCGTTCCGTAAAGTTTTCGAGCAGACAGGCGTCAAATTTTGATTGAGCGTACGACTCGTGTGCAAATGGGAAAAGTTAACAAAAAGGAAAAAAGATGAAGGTTTTAACGGCCGTGATGCTGGCACTGGTTGTGAGCGGGTGCTCTAAGGTTGCGGAAATAAGAGAAAAAAATTTCACATCCCAAATCGCCGAAAGGTTCGTTGAACCTGAAAGCTCCAAATTCAAAGATGTTGTCTTGATTGATGATGAGTACGGAATCATCAAGGTTTGCGGGAAGATAAACACGCGCAATAGACTGGGTGGATATTCTGGTTTCGAGAGTTTCCGAGCGCACTTTGACCATAACGGGACAAAGTTGCTTGATCTATTTTTGGAGTCAGAAGAGAGCCACGATCGAGCCATCTTTGATTGCAATGTCAAGATCACAACTCTTGCTGAAAAGCCGAAAGAGGCTGAGAAGCAGTCTCCTTTGCAATGCTACGAATCCGAATACACCGCAATGCGCGAAGAAGCGATCGCAGATCGGAAAAAATCAGGCGATCAAGGCCCTTATGACGAGATGGATCTGATTCCCATGGGGATGCGTCAAATCTTGGCGGATGGCTGTAAATACACTTTTTAAAAGCGAACGCTGCAGGCGGCTGATTACAGATCCAATTCAGCCTGCGCCGAACCCACGTTCTTCACAAGTTGGAAAGTGAATTGCAGGCTGTGCACTGATCGCCCGCGCTTGGTCTCTTTCCACTCGATGTGGATGTCGGCTTTGGCGTTGAGTTCTTCAACGGCTTTGACAATGGCGTAACGCTTGATGTCGGCGTAGCGGTAGGTTTCGGGCACTTCCATTTGCTGGCGGAAATCCGCCAAGGTGATGGATTTGAAGAGGGTGTCCTTTTGCGTCATCAGCAGGCGCAGCAGGTTGGTCGAGTAGAGCGAACGCAGGCCGCGAGCGTATTCCAAGCGATAGCGCACGAAGCGCTCGCCGAGCATGAAGATGTGGCGTGTGAGGTCGGGTGAAAAGCTGATCTCGGCCCAGCCTTCTTTTTCGTGATACGTGGACTTCCAGGTCCATCGCATGCGGTGCAGTTTGTTTCCCTCGGTCCAAGTCGCAGAGCGCTCGTAGAGCTTGTCACAGGCCGATTTGAGGCCTTCATAGGCTGCACGATTGGTGTAGCCGTTCTCGTCGGGTTTGAGGTCGGCAATCTCTGCGAAGTCAGAGGCGTGAACCTTGACCTTTACGAATTCATTGGGCTTGGCATACTGGTAGGGCGAGCTGCGTGGGTCAACGCAGCGCATCGCCAGCATCATCACGCGGGCTTCGTTCAGCGTGAGGCCGTGGGCCGATTCGGCCAGTGCTCGGCTCATCGTGACGTTCCCGCCAATGCCTTTGCTCTGTCTTTTGGCTTCCTCTTCCTGGTGTGGAAGAAAGGCAATCGGCTGCCCGTCAAGGGTAGCAATCGCGTTCTTGCTCATGTTCGTTCCCCCCTGTGGATTTCCCGCGCACCATCTCACATATGAGACGGGCAAATCATCTCACCTTTCGGACTGGATGGCAATGGATTTGAACTGTTTAAAAGTCTTGTGCTTAAATTTTTAGCAAATTGGCCCCTTGTGGACAGTTTTTGAGCCTGTGGATTCCCTCCGGAAAATCTCCACACTGACGAAGAAAAACTCACCTTTCGTCAGGAAAACTTCACCGTTCGTCAGGAAAACCTCACCTTTCAAACGTGCCAATCGCTTGAAACCCGCATGGATAGGGGCTTTCCAGCTTGTGGATAACTCCTACAAAGGTATTTACAAAGGATCTACAAAGAAATTTACAAATTCGCGCACACACGCGAGCACACGCAGGCGCAAGCGCGCGCACGCGAGCGAAGCGCAAGCAGGGCCATTCGTCCACAGAGGCCCCATAAAGTGTCCCCCCGGAAGGGGGGAACATGCTTCGCTTCGCTCACCCCCCAGGGGCGGCAAGCGCCCCTCGAAACCGCGCTAGGGCGCGTTTTCTCACCCCCGGAGGGGGGTACTACGCCCCCCCTCTCAAAAACGCACTTCGTGTCGTTTTTGCCCGGCTCACCCCCCAGGGGGCTGCCGCCCCCCGGCAAGCCGGTTCCCCCCGCTGGTTTGTCTTTCAAAAACAAGAGCTTCGGGCTGCTTGGATCGGTGACAGTTTTGAGGCTTTTGATGAAGGGTGAGATTTTCCTGAGAAGTGGCTAAAGGTGAGTTTTTCCTGAGAAAACGACCGTTTTGACTGAACACAAAAGAGGTAGTAAATTGGTGACGTTGGTTGATTGATTTGTTACCCCATACGCCGCCCCCGGGAAATTTTTGCGGCGCAAGAGTGGGCGGGGACGTTTTCACAGAACGCAGACGCTGGAAAAAGTACCCCTGGTTCAATGCCGCACGCGGCAGGGAGATTGAACATGCAAATGCTGATGCTCAGGCCGCACGGGAAGCGCGTTTCTGGCGCACCCCGGCGGGTGCCGATCGTGCGCGAGCGAGCGCGCAAATTCGGCCCGATTCTGGAAGAGCGGGTTTTGTCGATCAAAAAAGACATGCTGATCACCGGCCCGAATTCATCCGGCAAAACGCGCTGGCTTACAAAGCTTGATAACCAGGCGCAAGAAATCTGGCACGGCAAAGAAAAGCTGTTTTTGCGGGCGACGGAGCCACTGCAGCGTTGGTACGAAGACCCGCGAGTGATTGCGATGGTCGCGGCCAAAGGCCGGGACTGGGCAAAACTCAAGTCTTACGAGCGGGTCGATGCGCTGATCAACTGGATCAAAAGTGAGCGCGTGTTGTTGCTCATCGACGACGCGCACAAGCTGGCCGGGCGAAAATTGGATATTGCGATCCAAGCATGCAGAGAAGCCGGGCGGCTGATCGTGGGCGCTTTCGCTGAAAACGCGATCCCAATGAGCCTCAGGATGCTGATCGACAAGCGAGATCCGCAACGAGTTGGGCTGGCGAGCGAAGCGGCGTATGACGTGACGAACTTAGCGATGTGGCTGGCGATCTTGACTGCAGTCGGTGCGGGCTGGTGGCAGCTGGCGGCGGTGATGGGCGGCATGAAAGTGCTGGCAGGAGGTCGCCGTGCTGCAAAACAAACTTAGCGCTTGGACGCTTTGCGCTGGACTGCTTGCGAGCTGGCCGGTCGCGGGCGAAGACGAACAAAAAAGACCGTTCGAGCTGCCCACTTACGCGGGCGACAAACCCAGCATTCATGCGCCTGAAAAACCCGCCAAGCCGGGCGCGATCCCGGATGCACGCGATCTGTATGACCGGGCGCTGAGCTGCTGGCCGTCCCAAACCTACATGCGTGCCGAAGTGTTTGTCGAAGGGCGCGCCAGGACTGAAACTGGGACGTACCTCGACACCAGCGGGACGGTCAACACCACGGGAAAAACATCGGCGGCGCTGGTGGCACGCATACCGCTTTATTCGGCGGCTGAGCTGGACCGCGAACGTGAACGCGAATTTGCCCGGCGAACGAAGATCGCCGACGCGGTCGGCGAACTGGTCGCATCGCTCTCAGACCGGCACCGCATGCGGCGTGAGCTTGAAATCACGCGAGCGCTCGAGCGGCGCTCACAAGAGCGCATCAAGATCGGCGTGGCCGAAACGTCGGAACAGGTGCGGTATCTCGAAAAGGTCGCCAGCCTTGAAAGCGAATTGCTCAAGCAACATGGGACCATTCAAAAAGCCCGGCTTGTCCTGGTCGGGCATTGCACCGCGCAAAGCGGCGACGCGCTGGACCGCCACCTGGTGCAATTCATCGGGGGCCGGTGATGCGCTGGATCTCACACATTGCGATTGCGGGCGCCATTTGCGCGGTGGTCAACCCGGCAGCGGTACCGGCTGCGGTGCTGGGCAGCACAGCGCCGGATTGGATCGAGATGATCCGGCGGGCGTTCTCGCGGGGCAAAAAAGTGAAGCACCGGGCAGCGACGCATTACCTGGCCGCTTGGCTTGCGTTGGCGATCTTTGCGCGATTGATTTGGGACCATCAAAGCTGGCTGTTTTGGTTTGCCATGGGCGGCGCGGTGCATTGGGTGTGTGATGCGCTGACGGTGAGCGGTGCACCGGTTGGCTGGTGGTCAGATCGCCGGGTGACCCTGTTCGGCGGTAAGGTCTACACCGGTAGCCCGGCTGAATACGTGATCACCGGCATCATCGTCGGCGTGTGTGCATTGCTTATCTGGCTGCGCACCACAACACCGGGTGGTTTCATTCCGTTTTTCTACCATTGGGCCGACTTTTATGAGCGCGGCTTGGTCGATGGCTTGGAGTGGCGGACACATCGGTTTGACATGATTTAACCTATAAATTGCCACCAAATTGACATTAAATTAAATGCAAAATAACTTAGAAATCAATATGCTTCGGCTGATGATGATTTTCATCATCACTGCGGGTGCGTTATTTCTGGCTGCGTACTTCACGCTGCGGCGGCGTTTGGTTTTGGCGGCGGTTTGCCTGGGGTGTTTCTTTGCGTTGTTCAGGCCATCCATTGCGATGTCGGCGGAGCTTTGCAAGCCTGTGCGATACGCCGATGGTGACACTTTCACCTTCATGCGTGGCAGTGAAAAAGTGCGCGTGCGCCTGGCTGGATTTGACGCGCTGGAGCGCGGCCAGCCGTTCAGTAGGCGGGCAGCTGAGCACCTTCGCCAGCTGACCGAAGGCGGGGCGCAATGCGATTGCTACAAGCAGGACAAGTACGGGCGTAGCGTGTGCACTGTGCGCACGCGGGCGGGCGTGAACGTGGCGACTGAAATGCTGAAAGCGGGTTACGCGTGCATCGATCCGCGCTTTGAAGGCGAAGCGGCACCGGCAGATCGGGCCGCAGCGCGGGCGGCGCTGGAAGAAGCGCAAGCACAGCGGCGGGGCATGTGGTCGATGTCCGATCCCATTTGCGCGGTCGATTACCGGAGGTCCAAAGATGCCAAGCGATGACGAGATACGCGCCATCCTGCGCGAGCCGGGCACCAGCAGCTGGATGAAAGTGGCACTGACTACCGCGCTGGAGCGCGATCCGGTGGACGCGGTGAATGATGCCGAGTTGTTGGCGATTGTGTTGCGCCACCGGGTCGAGGTGATTCAGTCGGAGTTTTATGCAAAAAATTTAATTAATAAATTTAGAAATATTTTATAATTTTAATTCCTAAATATAAACTAATTAAGAAAAGACCTATTGATGAATCAGGATGAATACACGGTTGGTGATTTAAGACGTCACCTTGGGGATCTGCCAGATGCAATGAAATTAAGTTTTCATGGCGGATTAACGTTTTATCGATTGAAAAAAGTTGCAGAAGACGAGTTCTTGATTGAATTTAACGAGCCGCAAGTTTATTTAAGCACTGATTCGATCAAGTGATGTTTCATCACGCGTTAAGAGTGGAAGCGCGGTAAGTGACGCCGCCAGTATACTGTTAATTTATACAGTATTTGGCGACATCATGAACACGCTTTCCACCCCCCAGCCCCTGCCCCCCGGCCCGTTCCTGGTCAACGCATTCCCGGCCAGCGTGCAAGCCGGTTTCCCCTCCCCCGCAGAAGATCACCAGGTCGAGCGCATCGACTTGATGAACCAGCTGATCAAGCACCCGCAAGCGACGTTCATGCTGCGCGTGAGCGGCCAGTCCATGCGCGACGCGGGCATCTTGGACGGCTCGGTCGTGCTGGTGGACCGGGCGATCAAGCCCGAGAGCGGTCACATCGTTGTGGCCGTGGTCGATGGCGACTTCACCTGCAAGACCCTGCAGACCGGCCCCGATGCTTTCCGCTTGGTCGCTGCAAACCCCGACTTTGCCGACATCGTGCCCACGGAAGGCCAGACGATTGAAGTGTGGGGCGTCGTGGTCGCCAGCATCGTGCAGCACGCGGCCTGACATGCTCGCCCTGGTCGACGGCAACAACTTTTATTGCAGCTGCGAGCGCGTGTTTCAGCCCTGGCTGAAACACCGCCCTGTGGTAGTGCTGAGCAACAACGACGGCTGCGCCATCGCACGAAGTGACGAAGCCAAAGCGCTGGGCATCAAGATGGGCGCACCGTGGTTCAAGATCCGGCACTTGGAAGAGGAAGCCGGACTCGTAGCCCTGTCGGCCAACTTCGCTTTGTATGGCGACATGAGCGACCGCATGATGACCTTGGCCGCAGGCCTGGGCCACGCGCAAGAGGTCTACAGCATCGATGAAAGTTTCATCGACGTGAGCGGCATCCCCGGTGACCTGGTGCGGCGCGCCCGCATCATCCGCAGGCGCATCCATCAATGGATCGGCATTCCGACGTGCATCGGCATCGGCCCGACCAAGACACTCGCAAAATTAGCCAACGCCATCGCCAAGAGCGCCGAGCGCAAGCCCGGCAGCTACCCCGCGAATCATGCGCAAATCTGCCACCTGGGCGCGTGCAACGCGCAAGAACTGGCCGACCTGCTACAGGCCACCGAAGTGG
>JACCDS010222191.1_pt1 | contig 17196 bp, 33 predicted proteins | sample 7446441 | NCBI WGS metagenome assembly JACCDS01 (sample SAMN15323445, study PRJNA562643) | freshwater metagenome | isolation source: river surface water | place: USA:Blue River Watershed | collected 2017-08-17
ACCGGAGCAAAGCCAAAGCCCATATGGACAAGGACACGGTGCGGCGCGCGCTGGAGCGCATGGGCTATAAAGGGAAGATGACCGGCCACGGATTCCGGTCACTGGCCATGTCCACGATCAAGCAGGAGCTAGGCTACCCGCATGAGATCGTGGACTTGCAACTGGCGCATGTGAAAAAAGACAAGGTTGACCAAGCCTATGACCGAGCCAAGTGGATCAAGGAACGGACGAAGATGATGCAGGACTGGTCGGATTACCTCGATGCCATTGAAGCGTCGGTGCGTTGAGTCCGATTGGCCATCTGCTGTTCGATCCACTGGTCAATCTCTGACTCCACCCAACCCACGGCCTTGCCTCCCAAGGCGATCGGCTGCGGGAATCCATACTGCTTCATCAGTCGATAGACCGTCGTGCGCGAGAAGCCGGTCTTGTTCAGTACGTCCATCATGCGAATGATTCGATAGCTCATTTCTTGTCTCTCAAAAAGGAATTTCGTCCCAAGACCACTCCGGGCAAGCCGCTTTGACCACTTCGGCCGGCGGCTCAACACCACCAGCCAGGCCGCACCCACGGTGCTGCCAGTGGATGCAATCGATGCAGCTTTTCTTTTGCAGAATCTCCTGCCACATGTTCATCTCGCGGCGCGCTATGTTGATCCTGACTTGAATCTCGGCTGGACTCATGACTCACCCCTTGCGCGGATGGAGGCTTGCGCCACGTTCCATGCCTTGCACCACGCGCATTCGGTTCCAGCTATGTCACCGTTGTCGGCATCCCAAATGCCTGGAATGCGATGCGCATGCCCCGGCGCATTGCCATCGGTTTTGTTGCTGCGAGGCATTTCGCGCATCACTGCCGCAATGATCGGTTCCCACTTCTCGCGCTCGGCTGCGGCTACAAGGGCGGCAAATCGTTCGATGGATGCCTGATAAACACCGTCAAGGTATGGCCGCATTCCTATCAATTGGCATTCCTGCGCCATGCGGATGATGTCGTCGCGTGTCATGCCAATACCTTTGTCTTGTTGTGATTGATCTTCGCATCAATGACGCGCCAATATTTGCCCTCCGGTTTCACCGTGATTGTGTCGGGCGCCGGTATCTTGTTTTCATCCACCATCTTCAGAAAGTCATTGACGGTATCCGGGCATTGGATGCCGCGATTCCAGCACCAGATGACGGCGTGCTTACGGACGAAACTGAGTTCATTTTCGATCGGCAGGTACTCCGAAAAGAACGAAGCGCCGCACATGTACTCAACCTTCACCGTCGGCGGCTTCCCAGGCTTCTGGTGGCGCGTATAGGCCACTTCCGTGACGGCATAGACCTTCGGCTGCTCCAGCGCGGCAACGATCACGCCGTCGGCCGCTTGTGTGCCATGTGGGTTTGACCTGGGGAACTCATGGCCGCACGACGGACAGAGCGCCACGCTGGTGTGCAGCAATTCATGGCAGTCAGGACACTCTTTGACGGGCGCGACCGACACTTCGGACTTCGGCCCCTTCTTCTTGATGCGGATCTGGTCGATCGGCCCGTGCCGCTCGATATTGCCGGCGAAGTCCAGCACCAGTGTGTTTTGCTTGTCCGAGTGCAGCCGGAGGCCGCGGCCCATGATCTGCACATAGAGGCCAGTGGATTTCGTCGGGCGCAGCATCACGATGCAATCGATGGCCGGGTAATCAAACCCAGTTGTCAGCAGCATGGCGTTGAACAGGAAGCGGATCTGGCCACTGGTGAACATGCGGATCTTCGCGTCACGCTCGTTCGGCGTCATGTCGCCAGTCACATAGTCGGCCGTCCAACCCCGCGCGCGCGCGGCCTCCGCGCAATGCTTGGCGTGAACGACGCCCGCGCAGAAACCCAGGATATGGCGCCGGTCGGCGGCATACTTGGCCACTTCATCGAGCGCGCCGTCGATCAGGTGGTCTTTGTCCATGGCCGCCTGAAGTTCATTGGCCACAAACTCGCCACCACGCGTATGCACAGCCGTCAGATCGGCCTTGGTGACGCCGTTCTTGGATACCAGGGGGCAGAGGTAGCCATCACGGATCAGATCGCCTACATGGGCCTCATACGCCACGTCGGTGAAGATCCGTTCGTCGCCTTCGGTCAATAGGCCGGAGTCCATCCGGTAGTGCGTGGCCGTCAAGCCAATCACCTTCAACGCGGGGTTGTAGTGGCGCAGCCCTGCCATGAAACGACCGTACATTGTGTCGGCTTTCTTGCTGACCAAATGCGCCTCATCGATGATGACAAGATCCGTGCGGCCAAATTTGGCCGGCCACTGGTGAATCGACTGGATGCCGGCGACGGTTACTTGCGCCTTGGTTTTCTGGCCGACGCCGGCTGACCAGATGCCGATGGGCGCTTCTGGCCAGTACCGGATGATCGCCTTGGCGTCCTGCTCGATCAACTCCTTCACATGCGTCAAGACGATGATGTTCGTGGACGGGTAAGCATCGATGGCGCCCTGGATAAACGCCGCCAGCGTCAAGCTCTTGCCGGCTCCGGTCGGTAAGACGATCAGCGGGTTGCCGCTCGACTTCTCGAAATAGGCATACAGCGCCTCAATCGCCGCCGTTTGATAGGGTCGTAAGTTAATCATTGTGGTTCCTCCATCAATACATGCAGGTTTCGCACGTCAAACAAAAAACTACTTTTTGCATTTCCTGAGTCACCCAGTATTCGGCGCTGATACCTGACCGAGTGACCGCCATTCTTTTGAATCGCGCGCCATATATCGGACAGAAATCCGATGGCAGTTAATCGCATCGGCTCAACCTCATAAACTTTTCCTGAAACCTCTCGTTTGCAGTTTTCCTTCTCCCACATCACATCAAAGACAACGAGAATGTTTGGATACAGGCGAAAGTAGCGTTCACCATCTTTGTGATTGAACGTGACGCAATACTGAGGATCGATTCCGTATAGTTCGCGAGACTTAAAAAACGGAGTCCTTACAGTTTTTACGTCGCACTTCAAAGTCATAAACAAATCGTGCGTGTACTTATCACTTCGCTTAGATGGGTTGATATAGCCAACAATGCCAAGCTCAAATAAGCGCGATGTAACAAAATCTTTTTCAACCTCCAATCCAAATGCTTCACACCAAAATTTCTTGTTTTCGGTGTTTATTAGGTTGTTTGTCATTTGTGGCTGTCTCTTTTCTTCTGGCATTTGTTGTTCGTTCCGATATGCCATCCACTGCAAAACGCGCATCGATACACAGCGGGCTTCGCTTTATCCTTTCTCTGCGCGGATGCTTTCGCTACGCGAACGGCCAGCGCGCGCTCGGTAAATCGATGCTTGCCAGCGCAGCCAGCATCGACCATCCACTCTGGCCGTTTAGGCTTCATCCTTTTGAAAAATTCCAGAGGGCAGGAGCGTGCCTTTGCGGTTTTTGATTTCGTCGTAGGCCAGCGACAAGCATTCGGTCATGTCAACATCGGCCAGCGCGCAGGCATTGATAAGCGTGACCAGCACATCACCCACGGCGTCTTTGAATTCGGCGTACAACTGTTCGTTGACTTCAACAAAAGCATCGGTGTCTGCAAAGAGTGGGTCGGCCAGTAAAAGTCGCTTGAGCGTATTCAATCCAGCCGCCGCTTCCAGCAACTCCCCGGCTTCTTCCAGCGTCTTGCGCGCCTGGGCCACGGGGGTCGAATTCGGAATGATCTTTCGCGCTTCGGCCCATCGAATGACATCCAATTCCAGTTCTTTAAAGCTACTCATTTGATCCCCTTGATTAACCAATAATCACTGCGCCGGTCTGAGTTTTGAATTTCTCAACCTCCGGGTCGGCAATAATCCGGTGGTCTTTTGCTGCACTGATTTCTTCGCTGGTGTAGGCCGGCACGGTCGCGTCCACGACATCGACGGCAGATCCGACAATGAACTCCGTGCCGTTGTCTTTCCGCTTGAAACGGATCCACGTTTCACCGGCATCAATCGCATCGGCGTAGGTCAGCAACGGCGGCAGCGGCAAATGCGACGGACATCCTTCGCGCTGAAAATCGATAGGAATGCTGCTGACGTTTTTGTCCGGGTGCTTCGCGCATGACCAGCGGCCATCCCCATGCGGCTCGGGCGTGGAATGAACACAAGTTCGGCACGACACGGGCGGCACGCGATTGCCGTGGCAGACAGCGTTATGGCTGCACATGTTGCAGACGTAATACTTCGGGTCGTCCGACAGTTTGGGCGGCGGATCACCGGCAAAAATGATGCGCTCGGCTTTCGACTGGATCTGCTCGAACGCAGTCAGATTGAATTCAATTCGTTCGCTGTAGAGTTCGTCAGTGTTTTTGTCCACGGCGACATACAGCGCGCGATCCATGCCGGACTTGCCCATGTACCACTGCATTTGAGCGGAGTGCATCGGCTTGGCTTTCTCCAACCCTTTCTTCTTCAGGTCAGCAAAGCTCTTGCTGCTATGTGTCTTGAATTCAGTGACATGCCACTTGGTTCCACCGCCAGGAATGTATCGAGCGCAGCCGTCCATATGGCCGCGCATGTGGCCACCAAAATCAGAGAATCCGAACTGGCGACCGTTGGCAGGGTCAACGTCATAGACCTCAATGCCAATCGAGCGCAGGTCGGCGACAAAGCGCGCCTCGGACAAGTGACCCGTCTGAAACAGTCGCAGCATCCGGCCGTCAAACTTCTCTTTGCTGGCCCAACGGAAGTCGTACCAAAGCGCGCGATGGCATTCCTTGCCGATGATGGACGCGCCGAGATAAGTGCGCGCCTTTTCTTTCTCGCCACGCTTCTCATACTGCTCATAGATCAGCGCGGCAACGGTGTCCACATGCTCTGAAATGTCGGCCATGTCAGTCGTTCGTTTTGGTCGGTTGAAAAACGTCGCGAAGGAAAGATTCGTAATCGATTGACTGCTCTACCGATTCTTCTTCGCACTCATCTTTCAGATCAGCGCCACGTTCTTTCGCGAAGTCGGCGTGATTGAAACAACAGGCAGCCGACACGGCGGCCAGATAGGTTTCCAATACGCGGTGCATTTCTTCGTGGTCATCGATAAGTGCCATGGTTTTTGCAATGCCATCCCCCAGGGCGGATAGCATTTCGACCAAGTTGGTCTGCATTGAATCGGGGTTTGTTGCCAAGTGATTGAGCATGTCTCTTACCTGGGCTTTGTAGTTCATTCGATTCTCCGTTGTTGTTTTGGATGCCGGTCTTTCCCGGCTGCCACGCGGATCGCGATTGATACTGATTACTCGGTAACTATCCAGTCCTCGGCCAGCATGTCGGTCTGGCTGGCAAGCCATGGAACGATTGCATTTGGCGTTGTCTTGGCGTCAGGTGGGTAGATGATGACGATGTACGGCAGCGTGCTGACTTCGCTAAAGCCAAGCTCCATCACGCCACCCTTACCAACCAACCCCAACCGCAGCCCTTTGCCGTTCCAGCCGGAGCGCGCGACGTAGTGTTCTTTCTTCAGCGCCTCGATCGCCTGCCCAAACGTCATGCCAGTGACAGGACGGTAGGCACGCTGAAACACGTCCAGCGGCGACCATGAGATGTAGCCCTTGTGCGCCGGATGGTTGGCTTGGCCACCATCGACATACTCGACCAGCATCCCTTCGTCAGCGCCGTTCTCGTTGGCCGGAAGATCCCAACCGCGATAGGCGTTGTACTCGGCGCGAGTCATCGGCTCGGCGTAGACCTTCTTGGTTCCGATGTAGGCGTTCATGCTTCTTCCGGCTGCGCCGGCTCTTGCTCAACCACCTCTGGCGGTGGTGCCTGCGTGGCTGCCAGCGCCTCCTGCTCGGCTTCCTTCAGGCGCTGGATAGCGTGGGCGCGAATGCCGCTGGCCAGCGCCTCGACGCGCTTGAACGGCAACTCGCCCAGGCCGTCCAGAATCATGTTGATCTGATCGACGTTCAGGGTGAGGGTGATTGGTACTTGGTTCGGGTTCATGCGTTGTCCTCTTGGTTCATTGAATGGGTGGGGTACTCGCTGCACTGGCGTCATGGTCAACCGGCAAACCGATCTTTAGGACGACTTGTAACCAGCATCCGCTTTCCCCCGTGACTGATTACTTAGCCCAGGGCGGTGCGACTGCCGCAGCCGGAGCCAGCGCAGCGGCTGGAGCCATCGTTGCGGCCGGCGCAAAACCACCCGAAGCCACGCTGCCGGTGGTCGGCTCGTACTTCGTGATCTTGTTGCTCTCGCGCTTGCGGTCATCAACTTCGACGGCGACCGTAGCGAGGATCGGGCGGTTATGCAGTTCGGCACTGTCGTTCGGCTTGATGATCCCAACGGCACGGCAGATCGCACCCAGTTCGCGCTTGGCGATGTCAACGGCCGTGTCGTTGGCGTTCACCAGGTTCAGGCGCGACCAGAGCTTGCGACCCTTTTGCGGGCCATCGACCACTTCAAACGTGAACTGCAAAAATTGGCCCGTGCCGTTCTTGGTGGGCTTCATTTCTGACGATGTGGCGATGACGACGTACTGACCTTCTGGAATGGCGTCAAAGGACTGCTGTTCGGGTACTTGGCTTGCATCGAATCCGGCGAGAATGGCCATCGTTCGTTCCTTTCTTTGTGGTTGATTGAGAAAAACTCAATGACTTAGGCAACAGAAGGCGCCGTCATTGCTGCTGTCAGTGCTTGCGAAAATGCTCCCCATGACAGCGGAACATCGGGCATTCCGTAACGATTGCCGGCGATGTAGGCGGGGTGCGGATTTAAATGGAGCTTGCGCTGGCCGGTGGACACGGCCTTGGTGTCTTTCTGATTGAAGCCAGCGTCAACGGTGCGCGTGATGACTTCGTGATTCGCAAAGCCAATCACGTCAGCCCACTCATTGATGATGCCGACGGCGCGCTTGTTGAGCTTCAGCGAGTACGCATCGTAGTCGTCAGCGAGTTGCGGGTTGCGCACTTTGTTGATCTGCTCATGCGCGATGCAGATCACGGTCATATTCTTTTCATTGCGCAGGTAATCGAGCGCCGTGAAAAACTCGCGCCAAAGATCGTCGGCCATGATGTAGCCCTTGCCGTAGCCGATGTCCTCAATATTTTTGACGCGATGTACGTCACACACCTGGGCGAGAATCAGCGGCTCCAGCCAGTCGAGCGAGTCCACAAATACGGTCTGGTACTCATGCGCTTCTGTGGCCAGCGTGGTGAGCGCGGCTTTCACGTCGGCGAAGCTGGTGGCTTTCGGGAAGGCGTCCACGTCCAGATTGTCCAGACCTTCTTCGGTGATGATGCCGATGGAGCGGGGCGCTTGTGCTGCGAAAGTGGACTTGCCGACTTTCGGTGGGCCATAGATCACAATCTTGGGCGCGCGAAGGCGCTTACCGCGTGTGATGGAAGTTAAATCGAATGCCATGGTTTCCTCTTTATTCAGGAACGATAATTTTCGACGGCTCGGCACTGACGCCGTTCAGATCGCCGGCCGTGTCCTCGACTTCGGAATAGGTCTTTGCTGATCCGAGAACCGATTGCAGCAGGGTATAGATCATCTGGTGAGCCTGACTGTCATTGACGATGTGATCGCCAAACTCTGCGCCGACCAAGACGCCACCGGCCTCATCGTCCTCGATGGTGATGGATGCTTTAGCCATGAGTCGCCCCCGACAGGATCTGTGCCACGCCGCTGCGCTTGACGCGCTGGTACTCATTACGCTTGCACTTGTCCAGCTTGATGGTGTCTGCCAGCCCGCCGACGACGGCGCCAGTTGACGGATCTTTGATGAAGCGCGCCTGACCAAAGTCATAAACGCGTTGCATGGCGGGGTGATACCCGATCAGACGGCGTAGCTTTTTTGCCCGCTTTCCGTTCATTGCACTTCCTCCTTGATTGATTCTTGATAGATGCGCTCGGCCAGCAGGTAGCCTTCCAGCACCCACAATTTGTCGAATGCGTTTTCGTAGGCGATTTCCTCGCCTTTCTCGCGGTTGAAATTGGCGGGATTGACGCAAGCGGATTCCCCCGTGACCGTAAATCCGTTGACCATGCGGATTGCGCAAATGGTCATGGTGCTGTTCGGAATGCGGTGATAGGTGACGGAATCGATGCGGGCATCGATGCTGTTGGTGGTCACGGTGTTCATGCGGCCTCCTGTCCACCAAATCCTGCGGCGGCGGCGGGGATGGCCTTGATGTCGATGCCGGTTTTGCCTGGGGTGGCAGTGATGGGGAGCAGGGCGTAGAGGTCTACGCGGTGTTCCTGCAACCACTTGATGCCCTTTTCATCGAGTTCGGGCTTCATCTTCACGGGGTGAAGTTCGGACGGAATCGTGGATTTCACTTCTTCCCACTTCGTCCAGTCCATCTTGCGGTTGATGACGCCCTTGACGGTGATCTTGAATCCGTCGGCGTCGTGAGTCTGCGATCCTTCGTCTTTTTTGCCGGTGACGGCGACGATCTTTTCCTCGATCGCCACGCGATCGGCGACCGCTTTGGCCTCGATCGCTTTAGCTGCCAGCCATTCGGCCGCCAGCCCTTTTAATGCTTGCATCGTTCGCTCCATCGAAAGTTAAGTGGAGCGCAAAATTTAAATTGACGATGAGAAAAACTCAACGAAAAGAGTAAAAAAATGTGGGGTGTTGTTTTTCCCCCACAGAAAATCAAACAGTTTTTCTCACGGTGATTTCCGTAACTCGCCCGATGATTTGAGCAGATTCAGCCAGGCGATAGGTCGGATACCTCGAATCATCGGCAATCAACAAGTCGTCGCCACCTTCGCGAACAAACTTCCGCAACACCGGATCAGCGACGGAATTGATCGAGGCCAGCACGATGCTTCCAGGTGCGACGGGATGGCCTTTGCTGACGACGGCATAGCATCCGGTCGGGCAGGCGCTGGTGAGCGCGTCGCTGGCCACCAACATGCCCGCTGCTGTCCCGGCCGGGTACAGCACGCCCGTTTGCAGTAGCTCGGTTTGAATCGTCAGTTGCCAGCGGCGCAAAGCCGACGGAGGCACGACGGGAACGGTGAAGATGGGTGGTGCGTTACCTGCGCGAGTGGCGATCTTGTGATCGCTCTCAATGGCCCCCAGTAGCCAATCGGTTGTGACGCCATACATGCGCGAGAGCTGCGCCAGATCCGACGCACTCGGCTCGGTCTTGCCGGCTTCCCACAAGTTGACGGCGCTCGGCGAGACATCTAACTGCTTGGCCACAGCGCGTTGCGTGACCTCGGGATAAATCGCAGTGCGCGCTGCGCGTAGGCGCTGCGCTAAAACGGTTTTCATAAACCCTCCTTGGTCAATTCATGACCTCATCGCTTCGTTGTATTTTCGCAACTTCGCGGATTCTAGTGAGAATTTCGCAAGTTCATCAAAAGATTTTTGCTAGGATTCGCCGTTGAGTTTTACTCAATTTCCGATGATGCAGATTGGTATTTATCAACGTAAGTCAACGATCGGCAAGAAAAGTTCACTCCGTCATTGACTGCTAATTTCGACAAGGGAACACATCATGTTGCGCGATGGTCAATTTTTAGCCGAGCCGCCTATCAAAATCGGCGCCCATTACACCCGTTGTGCGCGCCACCAAATGAACAGTACCGAACTGTTCATTCAAGAGGTGCTGTTGGGCGACTCACCGAAGAAAAAACGCTCGAACTACGAATGACTGGCCATCGTCGTCGGCTGCTATGCGTTCATCGCTCTCCTGGCAGGACTCATCAAAAACTTCGCATAACAGGCATCGCCATGACTACAACAAACGACAACCCACCGATCACCGTCAATCCTACGCCGGTTGGATGGTATGACCCGATCACGAAGAAATTTGCCAACAGCCCGACGGCATTCCCGCGCGCGGCCAAACTCATTCCGCTCTACCGGAGGGCGTAATGCGGCGCGCATTGGAACTGGCAGATTACCTTGACGACCATGCGCGCGCTCCTGAACACAATGAGGCCGCGCATCTGCTTCGCAAACTCTCCGAAACGCATTCCGTTGCGCGCGAAATTGTGATGGCCAAGACCCAGGCGCAAAGCAAGGCAGCCTACGACGAACTCGTTAGCCACTTCAGGGGGAAGAATGACTAAGCCCCTCGAAAACATTACCACCGATGCGTTGTGGTTTCGCGATCCCGACATTGATCCACCGCCCAAAGCCACATCCATGCTGCTCTTGAATCCTGGCGGGGTGCTGATCGTCGGCACATGGACAGAGGATTGTTTCGGCTGGTGTCCCAAGCCGAAGATCCCGGCGTCGATCAAAGCAAAGATGAGGGCGCGCAATGTCTGAAATGACTTTTACGCGCGCACCCGCGCTACTCAAACTCGCGCGCATTCGTGACGTACTGCGGCGCGAATACATGACGATCCCCGAACTGGCGAAAGAGATTGCGTTGAGCGAAACGTGGACGCGCGCCTACTTGAAAAAGCTGCGCCAGGACAAGCTCGTTCACATCTACGAGTGGCGCCACATTCAATACGCTTGCCGCGAGGACTGGATACCGGCATTTGCTGCCGGCGAAGCCACGGACGCACCCAAGCCAGCGCGCGCGACGCTCGACAAGGCCGATTACTACCGCAAGCGATACAAGATTCGCAAAGAAGAAGATCCGTTGGCACATGAGGCGTTTCTAGCGAAGCGCCGCAATGCCCGCTGGACACCGACGTGTGACGTTGCAGCAAGCTGGATACCGCGAAGAACATGACCGAGACAAAACACTCACCGTATGAACGGCGCGCCTACGCTTACATTGAGCGTGGCTACTCAGTGATTCCGATTGCACCAGGCACGAAGCGCCCCGGCCAGTATTCGCAGCAAGTCGGCTGGCGTGGCATGAGTGACTGGGAGCGATTCCATTCACGACTGCCGACCGAAATGGAATTGTCCATCTGGTACACCTGGCCGGAGGCCGGGCTTGGCCTCTTAACCGGCAAATTGTCTGGCGTGGTGGCGCTTGATCGCGACTACGATACTGACGGCACGGACGCGCTCGACGCATTGATTCCGTACACACCCGTGAAAAAGCGTGGGGCGAAAGGCTACACCGCCTTTTTCCGTTACAACGGTGAGCGTTCGTGCAGCTTCAACATCAACAAAATGCGTGTGCTGGACGTGCTATCCGACGGCCGGCAGACGCTGATGCCCGGCACGATCCACCCGGACGGCCACACCTATATTTATCTCACCGAAGATTGTCTCGAAGATTTCGACCCGAAGGAATTGCCGGTGTTGCCGGACGACTTCCTCGATAAAGTGTCGGCCATCCTCGCGCCGTATCAGACGGATGAAGATAAAAAATATCAGAAGAAAACGGTCGCGCTGCCGGACAACGATGGCGTGATTAACACCAGCCTGTCGATTCAAGGCGAGTATTTTCGCGACTTGAATGCAACGGCGCTGCAAAAGCTCGATGACTGGGTTCCGAAATTGATCCCAGGTGCGAAACGTGAGCGTGACGGGTATCGGTGCGTGGCAACGTGGCGCGGCGTACAGAATGCGAACGTCGGTGTTCACCCGAAAGGCATCTTCGATTTTGGTGGCAACTACTCGATGACGGCCATTGATCTGGTGATGCAAGCGAACCAGATCAGTTTCGGCAAAGCCGTCGATATGCTGCGCGAGTACATCGTGATGTCGGATGACACGCCATTGACGATGACAGTAAACGGCACTGCTGCACTGGCCACAGCACCATCCGATGCGCTGCCCTTGCCAGCGGAAGCACCCAAGGCGGCTCCGGTAGTCTTGCCATGGCAGGTTCCCAGGACAAGCAAACCGGCGCAAGTGATGCTGCCGCCCACCACCAGTGTTGACCCGGCGCCGGCCTTGCCGACGTTTTTGATGAACCCTCCGGGCATCCTGGGAGAAATCGCGCGCTGGATTACGGCCACGGCGCCCAAGTCGCAGCCGGAACTGTCGCTGGCTGCATCCATTGCTCTTTGCTCGGTCGTGATGGGGCGCACTTACCGCAGCCAGTACGGGAACTGGACGAGTCTTTACCTGGTGATGGTCGCCAAGAGTACCGAGGGTAAGGAACATCCGCAGTCGTGCGTGGAGAAGATCCTGTCGGCCGCTGGCCTGACGCATTTGATCGGCGGATCGGGCTACACCAGTTCGGGCGCTGTTTATTCCGCGCTGCTGAAGGAACCCTGTCACATCGCAACCATTGATGAAATGGGTAAGCTCCTGAAAACGTCCCGCGCGAAAGGGCAGTCGCATACCGAAGCCGCGCTCGACAAGCTGGTGGAGGCATTCGGACGGCAGGACGGCGTACTGCGGCCGCCGACGTATTCGACCATGACCATGACGCGCTCCGTGGCAAACACGCAGACTGAGCGAGTCGTACACAATCCAGCCATCACGCTCCTGGGCGCGACAACACCGGCAACCTTCTACGAGAATCTGACGGACGATCTGGTGAAGGACGGATTCTTGGGCCGGTGCATCGTGATCGAATCGCAGCAACCCAGGCAATTGACGCGCTTCGTGCAGCGCACGGAACCGCCCGAAAAAATACTCGAGTGGTGCAAGGCCGTGAACGTGCGAACCATGGAGCAGACTGGCGATATTGCCGGAATGCTGCCGGCGGATATGGCCGCCAACGTGATCGAGTTGCCATTCGATGAGTCGTGCCGGCCGCTGATGGACGCATTCGAGGCGCGACTGAATGACGCGAAGGAATCCAGTGAAGCCGAAGGGCTGGACGTGTTGCTTGGCCGGACGCTAGAGAAAGCCATGAAGATCGCCATGGTGGTCTGCAAAGCAGAGAACCCAGTGAACAAGGTTGTGTCGCCGCATCATCTTGAGTGGGCCATTAGCTTCATCAACCACTACGATAATGCGCTGGTGCGCGCCGTGCGCTCGAATCGCGTGAACAATCAGACGGATGCCGACGTGAAGAAAGCGATTGAACTGGTACGCAACGCGAAAAAATACATTGGTGACAAAGCCTATGGCCACATCTTGGCCACGGGCGCGATGCCGCACTCGAAACTGCTGAAGCTCATGAAGATGGGAAGCAAGCAATTCAAGGAAGTGATTGAAACGGCTGTCGAAGCCGGGATATTGCTACGCTCGACCGGCGCAGAGTTCGGCCTGGGGGCAATGTCGATTTACAGAGTAGGGCAGATAGATGATTGAAAAAGGGGCTTACGCCCCTTTTTTTTGTTTGTGTGGCGCTATCCGCGCTTTGACGCGCGTTCGCCAATGGCCTTGCGTGAGAAATTTAGTGCCTTCAAACTCCACCGGCCGGCGCTTCGTCATGCCAATCGTCGGGTTCGGCTTCGGATTCAGATTGATCGAGTACAGCGGGTCAATACGCCAGTGGCCGCGCGCATCAATTTCAGCCGGACGAATCCGGCCGTCGGCACACATGGCTTTGACTCGCTGCTGCGTCAATCCGTGAATCGCCGCGACTTCGCCAGTCGTCAGCCAGCCGGCGGTCGTTTGGAAGCTCATGGCGTATTGCGCTCCTTCAGCTTGGCTTCGATGGCGCGGACAGAAAGAACGTCGGCGCATTCAAACTCTTCCACTTCTTCATCCGTCAGCCCCTGCCATTCGCGCTGTGGTGGAGAGGTGTAGAGAGGTTGACGGTCATCAAAATGGCAGTTAAGCAAACCTTCTTTCCATATTAACCCGTTCATCTTTTTATCAAACCACGCCACCGGCTTCGGCTTTTCTTCCTGCTGCGCAAGTCTTGCTTCGAGTATAGGTATTTGCTTATTTGCTAGGTGTTGATACTCTTCCACAACTATCCCTAGCGAAAAGGCATTCCTACATTCACCTTTGCATGGCCAACACCCACAATCAAGCGGACTCGATATTTCTTTGTATGCGGCGAGTATCTGCTGCAACTCGGCGCGGGGTATGTTGATCGTGTCGGTCATTTGTTCTTCTCCTTCAGCTTTTGCTCGACGGCGCGGGCATCTCGCCTTGCTCCGGGCGATCCGAAAAAACCGATTGCCTCGTCAATCTCCTCATCCGTCAGCCCAACCCACTCGCGCTTCGGTGGTGGGGCGGTGTAGAGCGGCACGTCAGTTTCAGAGTCTTTGTCATAGAATATTCCGTACTCACTTGCCCACGCCACCGGCTTCGGCTTTTCTTCCTGCTGCGCGAGTCGGGCGCGGAAAGCTTCTATTTGTTCTTCAAGTATTGCCGATGCATATTCATTCAAATGAAAATAGCTCCGAATAAAACTCAACTGTCTTAGCGCCCCCCGTAGTTCGGCGCGGGGTATATTGATTGTGTCAGTCATTTCAGCACCTTATATATGAGCAAGGAAAGAAGGACTACAACGATTGTCGCAAAGTCCAAATAGTGCTTTTCTAAAAAATCGATCGCAGTCATTCCATACTCCTTCCTATTTCCGCAGCAGTGCGGGTGATTGCCAATCGAGTGGCGGAGGCACGATCTTCTCTACTGGATTCAAATGCTGTGAAGCAGTGGCCGTTAGCATTAGCATGGCGGTAGGCGGCGACTCGTCCGTCTGATCGCCACTCAATATCAATTCCAAGTTTCACCATTAGCCGGAATGCGTCGCCGTCATCTCCGCGCGGATCAAAAATATTGCCGCCTGTGCCAGTCTCAGGGTTGTATACGACGAGATATTTTTTGATGCCGATCTCTACGTAACCTTCTGGCTCATACCCCGCCGCTTTCGCAGCAAGTTCCAATAGTTCGCGGTCAGTCATTTCGTTTCCTCCCCGAAGAATGCCCCCATCGTGATCGGCGCAACAGCGCGTAACTCAGCCAGCACCATGCGGGCAATCTCGCGGTGTTCCTTCTGCGTGGTCGGATCGAGTCGCTGCTTCAGGTAGAAGATCCAGCTGCGGATTGTGCCGCTCATATACAGCCGGCTGGGTGTCAGTCCTTCGGGAAGTAGGGCGCGCGCCTGTTCCTTGGCGATACCCATTGTGAGCGCGGTGTTGTACGCCTCCAGCGCATCTTCGGCTACGCGCTCCTGCATTGCGTACCAAGCTCCGATGATTGAAGGGTCTGCGCACGGCAAACTATTCTGCCGGTTGGTCGTGTCTTGCAAGCGGCACTCGCGTAGCTCCCAATCTCCCAGTGATGCTACATCAGCATACCTCTGCGAAAACTCCTGAAAGCTAAACGACCGATGCCGCAGGATCTGGCGCGCTATGTCGCGTGTCGTGTCAATCTCCAGACAGGCATTGGCCATCTCAAAAGGCGACACATGGCCATGCTCCATGCAGTAATGCAGCAGCCGCTCGTTTTCGCTGTTCTGATTGGCTGGATTGGATACCCGTGCCATAAACATGATGTTTTTGTCGATGTCGGGCGTAGCCCATTGCAATTTGACGTTCATTTGTTCCCTCAGTTTTTACCTTCAATTGATTTCAGCAGCCGCATAACGTCCGCGCGAAACACGGGCGCGTCATCCAGCACACCCGCAGAAAGACCGCGCACCAGTAATGCGTAAAGCTCTGGCGCGTGAGCGATCAGGCGCGCATTCGCCATGCAAGTGCGCTTGTCTAGGCCGGTGTAGACCAGGAAGCAGTCGGCAATTGCTTCGCCCTGTTGTGACGTGACGTGTCCCGGCGATTCGTCGTCCATCAACCATGGCGCTGGCGTATGTCTCGGTTTCATTCCTCATACTCCTTGTAGTCGCCAAGCAGTCGCTTACCTGCCGGCGTGACGCGAAGCCGCATGGCGCGCCGGTCATACTTGCACGGCCGCACCTCGATCAGATCCCGCTCGATCAGTGCGTGAATGCTGTTATGAATCGTCGCAGAACTGGCCACTTCTTCCTGAATGGCCAGCGCGCGAAGTTCCGACTGGGTGCAGCCGGGCGCCGGCCAGCGCCGGCATAGATCAAGGATGATTTCCGTGCTGGCCGTAATGCCGTGCTTCAGGCGCTTCTTGTGATGCGTGAAAGGTGTCATGCTTTGTTTCCTGTGGCTTTTGCGATGGCGGAGATGGCGGCTTCAATCCGCCAAGGATTGGGTAGCAAATGTCTATCGTGACTAATTATTGCTTGCAGCGCGGCCAGTAGATCCGGCGCGGCGGCGATCAGCATGGCGTTTGCCTCGACCTCCGCTTCATCCATGTCGGCATATTCGCAGTCGATCATTGCAATCCGCACTTGCCCTGCAAACGCATACACATCCAACTTCATCATGCCAACGGAGCCATCAACAACCCACGGCCCCGGCGTGTGTTTGCTGTTCATTCTTCGATCCTTTCCACAGTAATGCGGCCGGCTTCTTTCGATACCAGTGTCAGCATGTCGCCGGCCTTGCCCAATTTCTCAAGCGTCTTGGTGCTGTTAATGTCCACGATTGGTCGCTCGGCATTGCCAGCAATCTTGCGCGCGCCGTTCTCAGTCTTGAGCAGCACATAGCGGCCGCTTTGCAGGTCAATCAGGTCATATCTGTCGCCGTGATTGAATCCACACTCAATCAAAAATTTCCCCTCGATCCAGAGTCGCAAGTTCCCCCGGTTGAAACAGATTTTTCGAGTCGCTTGTTTTTTCATGTCGTTTTCCATTCCAGTGACGCATTCATTGACTCGCGCGCGATGGCGCGTGAATACCCCGTCGTCAACCCCTTTCGGGGTTGAGCGCAGGGTTCGTTCAGCCTGTCCCATATCAAGCATGAGTAGCCTCTTTCGCGGCATAAAACGCGAGAACGTCGGCCAGGATGAAGTCCATGTCATTCAACACGCCCGAATGCTGGATCTCCACGTTCTTGTCCGTGCAGCGCGATTTCGACTGCGACACCGTTTTCATGTAGTCCTGATACACGGCGAACTGATAGCCAATGTCGGTCTTAGTCGCGACACTGGCCGTTGTCACCAGCCGGCCGCCGTCGCGCTTGTAAGTGGAAACCTTCAGAAACCGTTCACCGATGGCAATTGCGCGCGATTCGTCGCCGTCGAGCGGAATCGTCGTGTTCGCCTCCCAACCATCACGGCCTTTTTTAATCAGGGTTTTGCTTGCGTATTTCATTTGTCGCTCCTTCGTTCGTTAATGGACTCATCAGTGCCGGCTCTACCGGCAGACCGGGCAGCGCCCGGTTTCGTCCTGCTATGCCGCCATTGAGGAATTCTCAACCCCGTGGACGAGCGAAGCCGCCGCAAGCTGGCGCGTCGTCATTCGGAAGTGCCGGCCGTCTTTCTCTCGCGTGACCATCCAACCGCGCCGCGCTCCCGCCTCCACGTCCAGCCGGTACGCATGGCCGCCATAAACCACCACCGTCCCGGCCGACCATATGGCGCACGCCTTTTCTTTCGCGTGATGCG
>JACCDS010540330.1_pt1 | contig 17185 bp, 28 predicted proteins | sample 7446441 | NCBI WGS metagenome assembly JACCDS01 (sample SAMN15323445, study PRJNA562643) | freshwater metagenome | isolation source: river surface water | place: USA:Blue River Watershed | collected 2017-08-17
GCACTGCGATCAGCCATACGGCAACCTCCCTGTGCTGGGGATGCGTCGCCACGGCGAAACGGCGTGCTACGAGGCCATCGTCAAAACGTCATGGGTGAAGCGTAAACTGGCAGTGTCAAGACCGATGCCCAGCCTTCGGCCTTCACCTCGGCGGCAAGGCTGGCCAGCTTGTCCTGCGCCAGCCGTTCCAGCAGCGTGGCATCGGTCAGATACACGCCGCTATCGGCTTCCGCGAACAGATCGCGGCGGGTGCCACCGCCTGCGGCCTCGTAAGCATTCAGCCCAACGAAGCGCACCAGCGGATGCCGGTGGGCATCAATCTCGCGCTCGGTCAGGCGGTCGCGCAGGTTGTGCGGGCTGCGCTGCCATGTCGGCGCATCGTAGAACGCAGCTTCCTGCGCGGCGTGGTCGTCGGTGAAGCGGAAAAGACGGCGCAAGCGCGGCGCCAAGCGCTTGCCGCCGACTACCGCCCATTTGCGGCCTCCGTCATGGTGTTGAACTTTGATGAGGCGACGCAGGCGGAAGTAGCGGAAATCGACTCACCGCTAGTGGCCGACACCAAGACTTTCGAGGCCGCACTGTCGGCGCGGCACGAAGCAATCAAGGCAGCGGTCGTCTCGCATGACTGGACGGGACTGGATCAGGCCCTGGTCAGCCCAGCGGATCGACTACAGGTGCTCGCTGACAAATTGAATGCGGAGGCGGAGGCCCTGGATAGAGCCTCGAATGAAGAAGCTCGCGCTGTGTTGCAGAAGCAACTAGGCGAGTTGGATGCGCGCGTAAAACTCAGTCAAGTTAAGGAGGCCGTGGCTACGGCAGTGACGAAGTTGGTGCACCAAGGGAAACTGAAGAACTGCCTGACTGCGGTCAGGACAAACGCTATATCCCTCAAAGCATCGGAACTCGCGGAAAAGGTGGTCTCCAAGGAACTGGCCGATGCGTTGAACTGGGAATTCAAAGCACTGGGCGTAGGGAGCTTGAGAGTTTCGCTGCAAAGCCGTGCCGACCGAGGGAAGGCGCTGCACAAGCTGAAACTGCAACTGCCGCAGGTTCGTAGTCCGGGTGAGATTCTGAGCGAAGGCGAGCAGCGTGCCATTGCGATCGGCTCGTTCCTCGCCGAGGTGGGATTGAGCGGTGGGAAAGGCGGAATCGTCTTCGACGATCCAGTCTCGTCCCTAGATCATCGTCGGCGCGAGCGCGTGGCCAAGCGCCTGGGCGACGATGACTACGCGCAGGTCAACGCGGGAATGAGCAAGTGCTCCAACTATGCCCATGACAAAGCGATGATGGGCGGTGTTGCTATTCCTGATCCAGACGAACTGCTCACAGACATCCTCGCGCTGGAGAGCTGGCGTGCACAGGTTCACAAGCGTTCGGAAGAAACCGCCAAGAAGCGCAAAGCAGGGCCGCCGATTCCCGCAGGAGCTGGCGTGCAGGTCGCTCCAGCCTGAGCCAATTGGATCAAGCGCACAAGAATCAGGCGAGCGATCACGAGCCAAGCCAGCAGCAACGCGGCAGTATTGCCTTCTGGAATCGGTTCATCAGGACCGCGCGAGGCGGAAAGGTCGTCACGCCTCTTGGCTTGTTTCCACATGATTGCGGTGCAGATCTGAAACCACCGCGATCAACCTGTTGATCGGCTCGGCCAGCCGCTTCGGCAATACACGGTGCTGGGTATGGGTTTTCAGATCGGCAATCCAGCGGTGCGCCACCCACACGTCCTCTTCGGGGTGGTGGTTGTCCACGCCGTTGCAATACTTGTAGCCAACGAGCGCATCCGTGTGCGACAGCAGGATGCGCGCCATCGTCATGTGGAAGCGATGGGCCTGGAGGTCCGCCGGGCTTCTGGGGCGCGGGAGGGTCAGCCGAAGGCATCGCTGGGCGTTGAACTCACTCCAGTCAGGGCCAACGACCTGCCCCGCGCGTTCAAGCATCTTGCGCGACTGCTCGTTCTTGCCGTTGACCAGCGCAACGGCGACCGTACCCTTCGAGTACTCCAGCTTTTCGGCGAGCAGGTTCATCCAGCGCACCAACTTGTTCAGGGTCTGATCGTCGGCGAACACAAGGAACTGATGGCGTTGCTCGTCATCCAGAAACGCCGGCAATTGCGCGTAGAGGGGGTACAACAGATCGTGGAGATAGATGTAGGTTTGCCGGCGTCCTTGCTCGTGGCTCTGCGTGGTTGCGGTTAGTACCCGTTGTGCCCACTCGGGCGTAAGTTCGTCCAGCACCATTTCGGTGATGTCGATGGAAATCAGCGGAAATCCGAGCGACTTCCCGATTAGTGCCTTGCGCCCGTCGAAGGCGTGGCCGAGTTCGATTTCAACGCCACCCAGTACCATCGGCTCGGTTTGAACAGGTGGCCCAAGCACGGCAACGTCGAGCCGGAATTTGCTGCCGAATGGCGTTTCCAGAGGATGCTCGGTTGCCACTTGGTCGGCACCGAGCAACATGTTGCCTTCCAACGGATAGTCCGACGCATCCGCATCCTTGAACGCCCAGGGCATCGCAAGCCCGGCACTCAAGCGCCGGGAGAGCTCGGCCGCGACAAGTTCTTTTGCCCGCCGGTGTTCGGGACTTTCCTGGACAGCGTGCCACCGACTGGCTTCTTCATCGTCAAAGTGCGCTTTGGGATTAAAGGCGTGCTGAGTCGGAAGCACACGAAAATGGGATCGCCGACGCAGTTTCCCACTTTCAAAGGAAGGGCTAACCCATGTCACCATCTGCCGCGATGCGCCGGGAGACACTAGAGGCCAAAGCTTGCGCGCATGCTCCCGGCTGCGAACGTCGCGCGCAGCGATCGTGGTCTGGAAAATTCCTTTTCGAGAGAAGACAACGATCGCCTCGTCCATTCCTGTCTTGCCCCTATTGCGATGCGGCAGCGAACTTCGTGGTGCCATCCAGCTTGCGGTGAATCAGCGATACCAGCGTCAAGATGTCCAGCGCGTCCTGTTCGGACATGGGCCAATTCGTCTTGGGTGCATGGGCCAGCGGATTGCGCACAGCACCAAACAGTCCGATCAGCAGGTTGGCAAAGCCTTTCTGCTCGCTTTTTTCGGACTCGGTGGCGAGTGGTCCCAAAGCGAGAACAGGCTGCTGGCCCGCGAATGCCTTGTTCACCAGATCCGCGCCATCGCTGTTCAGGCCTGATAGCAGGCGAATCCGTTCTGCAACGCCTTTCGTTGCCTCAAACACGGCATGGAAGTAGTTTTCGTCCAGCAACTCGGCGCGGCAGTAGCTCAGCACTTCCGCATGAACGACACGGCTTTCCAGTGCGGCCTTGAGTCGTCCTGCACGGGCGCGCGCGGCATCGAGCGTCGTGGCCTTGTCGGCATGCCCGACCTTGCCGTCTTCGCGCATGTAGAAACCGGAGAAGGCCAGGACGACATTGAGTTCGTCGCGCCGCCAGGCGAACGTCGCGGGGTCGCGGGCATAGCTCACCGGGTTCATCGCGCGATTGATGAACATGATGAGATGGTTGCCGACCTGGTGCTGGTTCTGTGCGCCGGCCAGCGCATTGAACAATCGCTTCCACTTGGTCATGCCGGGCGACGTGTCGGCAATCTCGATTTCTTGCAACAGTCTCTCGATCTGCGTGCCGCTCAGGCCGCGCTCGGTATCGGCGAGCACGCGGCAAGCGGCTTCAAGATGCTGTGAGCTGAAAGGATCAATTCGCGTCGCCAATGTTTATCTCCCTCGTCAGGCATCAGATGATGGCCTGCAAGCCCTTGTCGGCGATGACGTTTAGCAGCTTGAGTGCCGGGCCGGTGGGATGGGTTTCGCCTTGCTCCCACTTGCGCACAGTCGAGGCCGAGGTATGCAGGTGCAGCGCAAACACCGGCTGGCTGAACTTCAAGGCTTCACGCAGGCGCTTGATGTCAGCAGCGCCAAACTCCCGCACTGGCGGCGGGCAAATCGCGTCGAACTCGCGCATCGTCACCTTGCTGATCGCTCCGGCTTCGTGGAGCGCCGCCAGGTCGCCGCGCAGCGATTCAATGATCTTGCTCACAATGCACCTCCAGTAAAACACCCGACTGTGAAGCGCGCCGCGAAAATTCAAGCGTGAATTGCGCGATAAATGGATAGCGTGGTGCTTTGCACGGGTTGAAACAAATTTGCAGTTTAAGGTTTAGATGGGGGCCGACTGGCCCCCTTTGCTTTTCTACCAGTTGCGGATCAGGAGTTCCCCGGCTGCGCTTTTGCTGCGACCGGAACCGCCTACCGTGTAGGTGATCTCCAGCCTCTCCATGACCAGCCCGGCGAACGCCTGGCGCATCTCGGGGATGTCATTGACCGAAACGACCATGCGGCCCTTGATCGACCTGGCCAGCTCGGCCATCCGGGCGTACTGCTCCAGCCCGAACTCGACGCCATAGCCCTCGGTGCCCCAATACGGCGGGTCGAGGTAGAAGAGCGTGTGCGGCCGGTCGTAGCGCCTGATGCACTCCTCCCAGGGCAGGTGCTCTATATATGTGCGGGACAGGCGAAGGTGGGCGGCCGACAGTTCCTCCTCGATCCGCAGCAGGTTCAGGCGCGGTGCCGAGGTGGTGGCAATGCCGAAGTTCTGCCCGACCACCTTGCCACCGAAGGCCATCTTCTGGAGGTAGTAGAAGCGGGCCGCGCGCTGGATGTCCGTCAGTGTCTCCTCGGGCGTCTTCTGGAGCCAGCCGTAGATTTGCCGGCTGATCAGCCCCCACTTGAATTGCCGGACGAACTCCTCCAGGTGGTGCTTGACCACCCGGTACAGGTTCACCAGCTCGCCATTGACGTCGTTCAACACCTCGACGTCGGAGGGTGGCTTGAGGAAGTACAGCGCCGCGCCACCGGCGAACGGCTCAACATAGCACTCGTGGCTGGGGAATATGGGCAGGATGCGCTTGGCCAGACGGCGCTTGCCGCCTACCCAGGGGACGATGGGAGCGGCCTTGATATAGCCGCCATGGGTTTCAGGGATAGTTGTGTCGCTCATCGTGGTCTCCGATTTCAGACGCTCGATGGCGCTCAGGTGAGAGGCTCGGGGCCTTCAGGTGATTCAGGGTGCCGCAGCGCGGGCACTTGATCTGTAGTTCTATATAGAGGCCGGTGGCCAGCTTGCGCTGGCACTGGCCGCAGCGGATGTCTTGTTGTTGCAGCATATGCAAAGCCTTTTCGAGATTTCAAAAGCGGCTTAGACTTTCCATGCCTGTGCACAGGTGGGGAAGCCCTGGCCAAAGACTTGCAGTGCTGCTGCAATTCAGCGGGTCCGCCCGGTGCTACAACACCTGACGGTCGCTTCCTCTTTTTTCGTGTTTCGGTCTCCTTTCTGGAATTAGCCGATCTTCAGCGCCGTGATCTGCGTGGCGTTGTTGCCCGATCCATTGGCCGCCGTGGCCGCCTTCATCAGGCTGGACGTTGCACCGGCGCTGGTCGCAGCCTGCAACTTGATCGTCGTGGTTCCTGTCAGCACCACGATGGCCGACATCGACAAGGCCGCCCCGGAGCCGCTTGCAGACGGGTGATACGCCTGTTGTGATGCGTGATGGGTCGTGCCATCCGTGATCCGGCCGTAGATGCTTTCTGCCGTGGTGGCCGTCCGAATCTGCGTGATGTGCCCGATGAGTAGCCAAGTGCCGGCCTCCAGGGAAAGACTGGGGCCGTTGTACCAGGTGTTGCTGCTGGCCAGCTGAACATCGGCCGCGAGCGATGCCTCGGCGTAGGTCATCGCACCACCGCCACCCAGTTGGTCCTGGGTGGCGATGTCTTTGGCGTTGCCGGAGGTGCCTACGTGCTTCACGGCTTATCAGCCCACCACGGTCACGCGGTACTGGCCGCTGGTCGGCGCGGTGCCGAAGGTCAGTTGCACGGTGTTCACGCCGTTGGCCACCCAGTCGCAGATCACGCCGGTGCGGGTGGCGGCGTCATAGACGCTGACCACCACGTCCTGGGTATTGAGGTTGTGGGTGACCGTCAGCGTGGTGCTGGAGCCGTCGCCGATCGCCGCCGACACCTTGCGGGCCGTGACGGCGGTGTCAATCGAGACCACCCCACCGCTGATGGAAATGCCGGTACCGGCCGTGTAACTGGTGCCGCCGTTGGTCTGGGTGAAGGTCAGCGCCGTGGTGGCCAGGGTGATCGGGCCGTCCGTGGTCAGCACCCAGACCGTATTGCCCAGGGTGGTGCCCTCGCTGACAAAGCAGCTCGCGCCCAGCACCTCGGCGGACACATCGAAGTCAGAAGCGCGGCTCCAGGCACCGGCAGCAGCCAGGTAGATGCCGTTGTCGCTGGCCGTGCTCTGGTTCTTGACCAGGACGCGATCGCCGGCCACCACGGACACGCCGTCGATGGTCTGGGCGCCAGACAGCGTGATGTTGGCCGTGGTGGCCGCCCGCACCGGCTCCTTCCACTTGTAGCCCTGGGCAGTAGCGTCGACGTAAGCCTTGGTGGCGGCGTCCTGGGCGGCTGCCGGGTCGGACAGGTTCTGTACCTTGAAGCCGTTGGCGTCGAGATGGTTGGTGATTTTCATGTGAGGCTCCTTGGTTTAGTTGCAATAGACGGCGCCGGTCAGGGCCGCGCCATGGGTGACCTGCACGATGTCGTCGTTGACATAGGCCACGTCGGGGAACACCTGGCGGCCGAGGTGATCGACCACCGTGACCGATGGCCGGACATGCAGGTTGTGGGGCACCGTCCAGACGGCGGCCGGATCGGCTTGGGTATGCACGTGCCGCGACAACGCATCGCCCGGATCGCCCTTTTCGCCGCGCAGCATGGGCTGCAACTCGACGCTGATGGCCGCCGGGGATGGGGACAGCACCAGGGCGCCACCGCCACCGGCCAGCTCGACCAGCACCTGATAGGTGGGCGACAGCAGGACCGGCACGTTAAGTGGCACTGGTCACCCCCAGCTCGTTGGTGATGGCGAAGGTCTCGGAGGGCAGCACCAGGCCGGTGGCATCCAGGAACAGGATATCGCCGAGCAGGACGCCCTGGGGCCACGTGGCCGTGGTGAGCGCCGAGCCTTCGAGCAGCAGCGTATGGGTCTCGCCCTTGGCGCCAGGCGTTGCCAAGGGCGTGAGACTGGCCACCAGGTCGGAAACCGGCTGGCGGGTCTGCGTCTGCACGCTGGCGCGGGCAGACCAGGTGCCGGCGGGCAACGTGACCAGTCCGCCGTAGCTGAAGGTGGTGCCACGCTTGTGGCTGATGGTCTGGAGGTTGGCCATGGTGTTTCTCAAATGCCCCGGCTGTTGTCACAGTGGTTGGCTTCGATCTTGTCGAGCAGCCTGCACAGGACGCAGCCCCAGCGCCGGCCTTCGTCGCGGGCACGGGCGGCACGACTGCTGATGGTTTCGTCCTCGCTGCCGTTGGCGGCGACGTTGGCCAACTGGTCGAAGCCGATGGCGATGCGCCAGGCGCGTACCGGGTTGGTGGCGATGGCCCAGCCATAGCGCAACACCGCCAGCAGCGGGGCCAGCAGCAGCACCGGTAGCAATAGAGCGAGGCGCAGGCGCATCACAATGTCACCGCCAGGCGAAACAGGTCATCGACCTGGGCGGAAGTCATACCCAAGGCGGTTGTGGCGCCATTGAGCAGCGGATCGGCCCTGCGCCAGACCTTGGCGCGCTGGATGAAGGCACGCTCGGCAAAGGTCCGCGCCGGGTCGTTGGCCCATGCCTCATAGACCCCAGACATGCCGGCCGCGTCGATGGCCAGCAGGCCCTGGAGCGGGTCGATGGACTCGGGGACGCGCAGGACCAACTGGCCGTCGATCAGGCGGTATTCTGACAAGCGCAGGATGTCGAAGTCGGCGGGGGCGGCGATGAACGGGTCCGGTCCTTGGTATTCATCAGTCGCCGTAGCGGAGATGCAGTCATTTTGAATGATCAGTTTCATGGTCACCCCTTTACGCATCGCATCGAAGGATGCCGATGTAGCCAGTGTTGGTGCTTGTCGCTGAAACTGCCGCAGTTCTCGGGGCGACGATGGGGATAGCTACATTGCAGTCAAGGGCCGTGGTCGATGACACATTCAAATACGAAGGGGTTGTGCCGGAAATCGCTGTCCCATTGCGCAATGTCGTAAAGGTGTTGGTCCGCCCAGTTTGAGTTGCTGCTTGGCTGATACCCAGCACGATATGGCTCGTTCCGCTTAAGGCGAAGGCAACAGGGGTCGTGCCATTTTGTGCCCAGCTCACGACAGAATACTGGGCGGCCGCGCGCAATGACGCCATCGCCGTGGCACTTGCCGCGACGGCGTTCAGCGCCACGTCTGAATTGAACAGCACCATCTTTGCAGCAGACGATGCAGCCACCGCATTCATCGCGGCGCTGGACGCGGCCAGGGCTGTCATGTCAGCGTAGGCAGACGGGTCTCCGCATGATCGTGGCCGTGCTCGGCGACGTTGAGAACCTTCAGGCCGGGGTGTTCCTTGGCCCAGGCGCCGAAGGCTGACACCATGGGCTTGACGGTCTGGAGCACGTCATTGATCGGTGGCAGCAGTGCATCGCCCACCGTGATGCCGATGTCCAGCAGGTTGATCTTGAACGCCTTGAACTGCTCGGTGGCGCTGCCCATTCGCTTCTGGAAATCGGTGCCGAGCAAGTCCTTATCGGACGCGCCCATGGCGCCCTGCTTGATGTCCTTCATCTCGGCCATGTTGGCGATCGCTGGCTTGATGAAGTTCATCGCCTGCATGTCCTGGAACAGCTCGCCCAGCTTGTAGGCTTCGGACAGGCGCTGCAGCGCGGCCTCGCGCTCGGCATCGTCTTTGACGGCCAGTGCCCGCTGTAGATCGGCGGCGGCGGTCGGCCCCTTGCTGCTCATGTAGAGCGTGATGATTTCGAGCATGGACTGCACCGGCGTGAATCCCTTGGCGCGCAGGTTGAGCATGCTTTCTTTGAGGTCGATGCCCGCCTTCTGGAAGTCCTTCAGCGTGTCCGGTGCGGTGATCTTCTGGAGGAAGTTACGGAAGTTGTTGGCTGCCTCGTCGTTGCTGCCCGCGCCCTTGCGGGCGATCTGCAGGGCGGCGCCGATCTCGGCCACGGCTTCCTTGCCGGTCACACCCAGCGCCTGGAAGGTCGGCGACAGGGACGGCAGCCACTTGGCCATGTCTCGTATCTCGAACTGGCCGCGCTTGCCGGCGTAGGACAGCATGTTCAGCGCGCCCTCGAAGCCGGCCTCGCCGACCTTGAGGTTGTCGCGCAGGGCGATCACCACGCTGCCCAGATCGTCCATGCTGGCACGGGTGGCCGTGGCCGCCTTGGCCATCACCGGGGCGTAGGCTTGCAGTGCTTGGGCGTCCTGGATACCTCCCGCCACCAGCACCTGCATGCCGCGCCCGATCTCGGCTTGCGCCTGGTTCCACTTGAGGGCGGCGTCGCGTACCGTCTGCCCGAGCTGCGCCTCCTGGGCGTTGTTGAATTCGCCGGTGATGGCGATGTCGCGCATCTGGTCCTGGAAACTGGCGGCGACGCCCACCGATTTGATGACCGGAGCGCCAAAGGCCAGCGCTGCCGCGCCGGTTTCCTTCATCTGCCCCCAGGTCTCGGTACGCGCATCCTTGAGCGCCTGTCCGGCCGCGAGCCTGGCTGCCAGGCGTTCCTGCTTGATGCGCACCTGGTCGAGGGTCTGGCCCAGGCGGTCGTACTCGCGCCGCAGGGCACCGGCGTTGCGCATGGGATGCGCCAGGGCGCGCGCCATGGCATCGCCCATGCGGCCGTGTTTGGGCTTCAGCTCGTCGGCCACGGTGCCGAGCTGCTTGAGCATCGTTTTCGCACCGGCAGTCGCCGCCGTGAAGGTGCCGGCCAGCGCGCCACCGATCATGACACCGACAAATAGTTCTTTCGCCATGTGCAAAACCTTTCTAAAATGGCCCCATGTTCGACCGCGTCTCCACCCTTGCAGCCAAGGCCAGCTTCGCCGGCCTGTACCTGATCGTGTTCGGGTGGATGCTGTCGTCCATGCTTTCTTCCCTGGACTCCTGGTGGGTCGCTCTAGCCGGCCTGGCCGTCCTCTCGCCGGTCGTGGTGCTGATCGGCAACTTCGTGATCGGTCCGCTGTCCCTGGCGATCGGCATTGCCGCCGCCACGCTGGTCAGTACGACGGCCGCCCTTATCCGCTTCGCTCGTTCTTGATCTGTTCGCTGGCGCGTTCCAGCCAGGACACGAACTCGTCCGCCGTCAGCTCGTCGATCTCGCCCGGCTGAAAGCGGAACCACCTGGCCAATAGCGCCATGCCTTCCCACAACTCACGCTGCGACAAGCCCGAGTAGGCCCCGAAAGGAGTTTTGCAGCTTCCGGTAGTCCACCGCGTCCAGCTCGTCGAAATCCTCGGCGGTCATGCCCGACAGGTGGGCCATGAGGCCGATTTCCTGGGCGACATCGTCCTTGCCGTAGTCGCCCATGCGGCGCAAATCCTTGACCTTGGCGCGGCGCATGGTGATGGCCTCAACCTTGGTACCGGCGGCCGTGGTAATGGGGAATTCGAGGGAGATGCTGACGGGGGATTGCGCTTTGTCCATGACGGCTCCTTGATGGGCTGGTTAAGTGAAAACACGCCCATCATGGGCAAAAGGCCCGGCCGCTTCTTTTAGCGCAGATGAAAAAAAGCCCGGCGAAGGCCGGGCGAGGTGGAGATGATGGCAAGGAAAACGGTCAGCCGCCGATGTTGTCCCGGAAGGTGGACAGCAGGTCTTCGCCATTGACCTTGAAGATGTTGGCCAGGTAGTCCAGCTCCAGGACGTCCTTGCCCTTGACCACCTGGCGGATATAGGTCGCGCTGAAGCTCGACGGGAACTCGGCGTTGTCGTGCTGCTTGAAGGTGCCCAGCGGGTTCTTCTTGAACATCACGGTCAGGAAGGTGGCCAGCGGGATTTCTTCGATCCGGCCGCCTGGACCGTAGGTCTCGATGCTGGAGCGGCACTGCAGCTGCACGGCCTTGAACGGGTTAGCCATGGCCTTGGCCGCTTCCTCATACAGCGAGTTCCACTTGATCTCGCCTTCGAGCTTGTCGAAGCCGGCGGGCAGCTCGATCTTGCCGACCATGCCCAGGGCCTTGTGCTCCTGCATGATGGCGCTGATGTCGGGCAGCTTGATCTCCTCGGCGCGGCCGATCAGGTTGGTGCCGTCGATGTAGATGTTGGCGTTGACGATGCGATTGACTTGGATTTTCGACATGGATCACCCCTTACTGGCCCAGCTGCTTGAGCAACTGGATGTTGATGAAGGACTCGAAGCTGATCCGTTCGGCCGGTGTCGGTGGCATGAATTCCAGGTCGAAGGTCAGGTGGCCCAGCGCGATCTCGGTGGCCGGGTTCTTGGTCGGGTCGTAGCTGCACTTGCCGTCGATCAGGGCGCCCCGGCTGATCAGGGTGCGGACGAAGGAATTGACGCTTTCCGTGATGGCGTCGATCAGCGCGTTGTTGATCGGCATGTCGATGAACTGCAGCATCGAGTACTCGACCGACTCGTGCAGGATGTCGGCGGTGCGGCGGATGTTGATGAAGTTCTTCGGGTGCGTGACCGAAGGCCAGGCCGCCGAGCGGTTGCCCCAGGTGCGGATGCCGGTGCCGAAGCTGTTGAACAGCGTGACCACGCCGACCTCGTTGAGCAGGTTCACCTCGCTCTGCGGGTCGTTGATCATGGCCGAGAGCTGGCGCTCGACGCCGGTGATGCCCTTGACCTCGGTGTTGGACGGACTCCACCAGTAGCCCTTCTCGGTGTCCTTGGCGCAGATGACGCCCGCCAGGCGCTGCGACAGCGGCTCCAGGCGCTCGCTGTCGGTCGCCGAGTCGTACACCTTCAGGTGCGGATAGCACAGCACGGCGCGCTCGCTGGAGGTGTTGAAGTTGATGGTGCCGGCCGGACCGCGCCCGGCGATCGCCTGGGCGTAGGTGGTGCCGATCGGTGCATCGATCAGGGCGACGGCGCGCAGCTTGCTGGCCATGACGATCATTTCGCTGGCCACCGTGTTGAGCGTGCAGAAGCCCGGCGCGATCAGAATCTTGGCGAAGAAGCCCAGCAGGTTGTAGGTATCGAGCAGCGCCTGCATGCCGGTGCGCACGCCAGAACCATTGACCGCGCCGATGATGTCAGAGGCCGTGACCTTGGTCGGATCGGCGTACTCGTAGGTCACCTTGAGCGTGGCGCTGGAGGCGATCGCGCCGCCGGACTTGCGCTTGATCTCGCCGGTGATGGCGTCGACCGTGTAGTCGGTATCGAGCACGTAGGTCACGTCGCCCGCCTGGTTCTTGACCGTGGCGGCGCCCACCCAGGCCGGATGCGCGGTCTTGCCGGTGTCGCCCGAGAGAATGACGGTTTCGGCGACCACGGCGGTCTTGTGCGTGGCCGGGTCGAGCACGTTGATGACGATGACCGCACTGGACAGCATGGCAGTGCTGTGGGACGAGCAACAGGATGCCGAGCGCATCCGTCGCGCCTTCCGCACCTTGTACCGCATTTGCGATCGCTGGCCGGCGCCAAAGCTGTTCCTGGACAACCTGGGAAATCGTGACCCGCCCAAGGCACTGCCACCGCCACGCATTACCCCAGAGGAAATGAAGCGCAACAAGCAACGGGTGAACGACCTGATCGCACGCCTGAATCTGAACCGAGCCGGGAAGGCTTAATTTTTAACGAAGGGAAACCCCTATGAGCACTGAGAAAACCGGGACTCCTGAAGGCTACCGCGCCGATGCGAAAGGCTGCCTGATCCCCGAGAACATGATCAAACCGATTGACCGCACACGCGACGAGCTGGTGCTTGAACTGGCGCGCCAAGCCCGGATCGTCAGCGACAGCCTGCGCGAGTTCAAGGTCCGCGTGTTCGCCGACATCAATGCTTTCGTCGATCTGTCGGCCGAGCAGTACAACGTCAAGCTGGGTGGCAAGAAAGGCAACATCACCCTGTTCAGCTTCGACGGCGCTTTCAAGGTCCAGGTGGCGATCGCCGAGCACATGGTGTTCGACGAACGCCTCCAGGCGGCAAAGCACCTGATCGACGAATGCATCATCGCCTGGTCTCAGGGCAGTCGCGACGAAATCAAGGTGCTGGTGCAGTCGGCTTTCCAGACCGACAAGGAAGGAAAGATCAACACCGGCCGCGTGCTGGCCTTGCGCCGTCTCGATATTCGCGACGACAAGTGGCAGAAGGCCATGCAGGCCATCGGCGAAAGCCTCCAGGTGGTCGGCAGCAAGGAGTACGTCCGCTTCTACGAGCGGATCGGCGGTACCGACCAATACCGGCCGATCAGCCTTGACGTGGCGGCGGTGTGACATGGCTGCGATCACCGACAAGGATTTCTCGCGCGTCCAGTTCAAGGTCAACGTCGCCGGCAGCTGGGCCAATTTGGTCAATTGCCCGGCTGCACGCTTCGACGAGGTCAAGGCGGCCTGCGCCACGCTGGCCAGCGCTCACGGGCCGGGGCTGTCGATCAAGTTCAAGGCGCTCGATGCGGACGGCGGCCTCCTCGAAATCTTCGAGAGCCGCAACTGCATCACGGGCTGGCACCCGCCGCGCTGATTCCGTAACCATCATTTTTCAACCAAGGAGCTATCCATGACCAAGCAAGAACTCGCCCGCCTGATGGCGGAAAACTCTGACCTGTCCGCCAAGCAATGCGACCAGGCAATCAACGCCCTCGGCAATGTCATCCACGCCCAGCTCATGGCTGGCGGTGAGGTTCTCGTTCCGGGTATCGGCAAGTTCGCTGTCGCAGACCGCGCGGCCCGCACAGGTCGCAATCCGCAGACCGGCGAAGCCATCGAGATCGCCGCCAAGCGCGTGCCGACCTTCAGCGCAGCCAAGGTTCTCAAGGACGCAGCAGCGGGCTAATCCAGTCGTCTGGTTCGATGGCCTCCATGTGGGGCCATCCGGCAAGCCGATTAACCGAGAAAGAAGGGCAACAAATGTTAGAAAAATACGCGCCGGAATTGCTGATTGGCCTGATGGCTACGGTGAAAAACATCGTCTTGATCGTGACCTGCGCATGGACCACCGTGAAGCTTTATCAGATGAGCAATTCATGGCACTGCCTTTGGGCCTTGCTGATGTTGCTGGGTCTCAGTTCATACAAGTTCGTGAGGGACTGACGCGATGAATGCTCTGTTCCTCTTCGCCGCCACCTACTTCCTGGTGCTGTTTCTCGGCCTGCAGTCGCTCAACGTCAACGGTGGCCACCGATTCCTGTCGGCGCTGACCAGCTTTGGCATTGGTACGGCCAACATCACCATCCTCAAGATCATGCCCGGCCCGACCGGAATGGTCGAGGTTGCCGCCTACCTGTTGGGCGGGCCGCTCGGCATCCTGACATCCATGGCCATCCATCCTTGGATGGTCCGTAAGTTCGGGAGGAAGTCATGAGAGCAGATCGTCAGCGCCTGATCCGCCTGATTCACGTTGCCAAGCGCGACCTGAACCTGGACGACGAGACCTATCGCACTATCCTGCAGCGGTTTGGAAAGAAGACATCGTCCGCCGATCTGACCGTTCCAGAACTGGATAAGGTTTTGGAACACCTCAAGCGCAGCGGCTTCAAGGTGCGTTCCAAAGCCCGCCCAGCGGCCGAAAAACGGCCCGCACAGGCCAAACCTTCGCGCCCATTGGCCCAGGATGCCGAGAGCAAGAAAATCCGCGCCCTGTGGCTTTTCATGCATCAGCTCGGCGTGGTCAAGAACCCGTCCGAGGAGGCGCTGGCGTCCTACGTGAAGCGCATCGTCGGCGTCGATGCCCTGCAGTGGATCAGCGGCGATCAGGCCGAGACCCTGATCGAGACGCTCAAGAAGTGGGCCATGCGCTTCCTGCCCGGTGTCGTCAAGAAGCTCGCCGACGAGGTCCGGGAGCGCGGCATCCGGCTCACCGAGGAAGAGTGCATCAATCTCAACGGGGTGCTCGGCCGCGCTTTCGAGCGCCGCACATTCGACCCGATGTATTGGGCCTGGGAGGCCCTGACGCTGGTCCTGAAGAAGCCAAGGGAGGAAGCATGAAAGAGTTCCGCAGCAAAGGGCCAGAACTGCTGGTCGATATGGCGCAGCACGTCTCCGGCTGCCTGGTCGAGTTGCTGGAGATCGAGAAGGACAAGGCCGACCACGTCAGCCAGGAGATCGCCAACCGCATGGCGGCCCACTGGGGTGGCCAGAACATCTATTTCCCGATGGGGCTTTCGTATAAGCTGTCGCAGCGCGATCAGCAGATTTACGACGAGTTCAGCGGTGACAATCACTCGGACCTCGCCCGCAAGTACGGCGTGTCCCTGCAGTGGATTTACAAGATCATCAAGACGGTCCGCCAGGAAGAAATGAACCGTCGCCAAGGCGGCCTGTTCTGATGTAAAAACGGGCCGATTTTTCCTCACCGACCCGTTTTTACATTTCGCAAGCGATTTTCAATTGCCCCGTCCCGACTGATCCCACTTTTTCCCGGTCAGTCCCATTTATCTCGTTCCCCTCTATCCATTTATCTCGGGTCTTCTCACGACTGCAACGCCTTCGACAAGGCTTCGGCAGGCAGTTCCAAGAACACCTTGCCGGCGAATTGCAGCGCCTTCTTCTCGTCCTGCGTGATGTTCGCCTTGTCGCTCTTAGGGAACCCATGCAGGAACACATAGCGGCTGCCAATCTTGGCCGACAGCAACGTGCGATAGCTGCCGCTCTTGCCTGCGCCAGGGCGGGCCACCCGCTTCTTGTAGAGGAAGCCTCCCAAGTCCGCGTCGATCAGACCGCTTTCCATCTCCTGAACTGCCTTGCACAAGGCAGCATCGGGCAGCTTCTCGCCCGACTGCCACCGAGCAAAGTCCTTGCGCTTGAGGATGGGCGTCATATCGACCTCCAAACTATACCCGTAACGGGTACACTTTTCAAGTTGGCGCGGTGAGGCCGCCCCGGAAGGGGCGGCACACCCGATTGTCGTGATAGCAACACGACAATCGGGGCTGGCAAGGCGGGAGCATGGTCGCCGGTCACGCCGTCGCCTCCGCAGCGCGGGATACGCCTGTGATCGTCTTGCGCCGATTTGCCACCAAATCAGCCGCTTCGCGCACCGGTTTGTCCTCTGTGTGGACGTAGCGCATGAACATCGCCACGGTCTTGTGCGCCGTCAGCGCCATGCCGACCTTCACCGGGATGCCGGAATTGGCAATGTCCGTCGCTGAACGGTGACGGATGCCGTGCGTGCCCACATGCGTCACGCCTGCAGCTTTGAGAGTGCGGCTCCAACCGTTGTAATACTCGCCGTCGGTCAGATGCCGATCAGGGTGACGCGGAGACGGTAATACATGGGGCGTCGTAGCATTGCGAGCCGCCGTCGAAAGAAGCCGATAGGCTTCTTCGCTCATGGGCTTGGACATACCGCCTGTCTTGCTGTCAGGCCACACCACCCGCCGGTTTTCCAGATCAATCCAATCCCATTGGAGTGAGACGATCTCAGAAAGGCGAGCGGCAAACTCGAATTGCAGGCGGATGGCCAACGGGATCACAGCATGCTCCAGGCCTTCCACCTCCAACTGGCCAAGGTAGCGAAACAACTTGCCCATTTCCTCGTCGCTGATCAGGTGAGTCGCCTTGCCGTTGGGGTACATCGGTACATGACGGCATGGGTTGGTGCCGTCAGGGCGATAGCCCCATACCTCGGCCAAGTTGAACATCTTGCGCATCACGCTGAACGTGCGGTTCGCATCGGCGGGCTTGTGCGCCATCTTCTTCATCATTGAAGCGACATCGGGCCGCTTCAGATCCTGCACCTTCAAGCGGCCAAGCATCGGAATGATGTTGCGATCAATGACGCTCTGGTAGCCTTCCTGCGTGCTCGGCTTGTTGCGCTGGCTGGAGTAGTCCTCCATGAACTTGATACACAGTTCCTTGACGGTGGGTGCCTGACGCGCTGCAGCCTTCTCTGCGGCAGGATCTCCACCCCGGCGCACTTGCGCCAGCCACTCCTGGGCTAGCGACCGGGCTTGTTCGACGGTCAGCTCTCCATACAGTCCCAAGGCAGGTTTGCGCCGCTCTCCGGCGTTTGTCCGGTACTGGAGCATGAACACCTTGCGGCCTGCCGGGGTGATCTTGCACAAGAAGCCAGGAACCAGGGTATCGCGCAGTTCGATGGGCTGAGCTTGGGCTTGTGCCGCATCGACTGCGGACTTGGTGAGTTTGATTTTCGCCATGATGACTCCTCGGAAGACCCGATTTCCAGGAGCCTGTTGGGAGCCAAGCGGGTGGAA
>JACCDS010032289.1_pt1 | contig 17168 bp, 16 predicted proteins | sample 7446441 | NCBI WGS metagenome assembly JACCDS01 (sample SAMN15323445, study PRJNA562643) | freshwater metagenome | isolation source: river surface water | place: USA:Blue River Watershed | collected 2017-08-17
GGTTAGCTGTACCTTGTAATGGTGTATGTATTGCACCACCGGTTCAAAGCAGTGATCGGGCAAGTAGGCCGCTAATGCTTGCATAGGATGTTGCGTAATTGCCATACGAGAAATTATTGTTTGTTTAATTGCAAGGCTATCTTTACCTCTAAAAACGTATACACAAGATAAAGCGCCATACCTACAAACAAACCTGCTACATTTCTATTTTGTTTGGCTAACAACAAATAAATAACTGCTGCCATGCCAAGCACCATCAATTTAATAAAAGTTCCGGCCATGATGCTGCGCGAAAAAACATGCGGATTGGGATTTTGCACTGCTTTTCCGTGCATGCGCACATTGAATAATGCAATGGCAAAAAGCAACGCATTGGCACCTGCAACTACAACGGCTTGTATGCCAATAGTCAACAAAACGGTATTTCCTACCAACAATAGCAAATTCACTATTGCAAAGAGTATCCACAACTTCCCACTTACCGAAAATAAACCCTTGCCCATATTTTTATTTTTTACTTGTATCTTTTATCACTTTAACAATAGTACCAATCAACGCAACAAATGGCAATAACCAAACCCAAAAAGGGAATGAAGGGCCTAATTTTCGTACATCTAACCAATAGCCTGCATACACCATCAAACCCAAGATGCTGATCAATTGAAATCCAAAACCGGCATATTGCAATAAAAGTTGCTTATTCGATTTCATTAGTCTTTCATTATATCGGCTCCACCTTCATCAACAACCGTTGTATCAAGCACTATTAAATTGTCGCCTGCTAGTACTTTTTTTACACTTTGCAAATATCGATCTTTGTATTTCATTGCTTGCTCCAAACTATCTGTTCGTATTTTCAGTAATTGCAATTCGGTTTTACTATGCCTACTACCATATCCTGGTATGTAATATTTCATGGGCGTAAACACAATCAATGCAACCGTAAAACTGACCAAAAATACAAATACCATACTTAAGGTTATGTATACACTTAGCCTACTTAATCTAAACGTAACCATTTCTTCGTAAGTATCATCATTCATTACTACCAAACGGTATCTATTTTGTAAACGTTTTAAGGTAGTTGCCGTATCGAGTTTTGCCATCTTGTTAAATCAGGATTTAAAGGTAGTAATGTATTGCGAGAGATGTATATTTGCTTGCAAAATAACGGTAGTTTTAAAAACAATACTATTGTGCCTATAGGTTTGATTATTTACACATGAAAACACCCTCTTTATTAATAGTGCTTTATGTGCTTGTGTGTTCCTATTTGGGCAATGCGCAACCGTATAGTAGTGTAAATTTATACAACCAAAAGCCCAAACAATACGAAAATAGAAATTTACGCAGCGAAAAAACAGAGCAACGTTCGCTTAGTAGAGTTGGACGTTTTTTTCAGAACGGTTTCACGCATTACAATTACCATTTCAACGCCAATAATAAAATAAATGATATACTAGAGCGGGCAAAAGCTTCTTTTAAAGAAGATTATACCCAATTACTGCCCTATTACAACTACACACTCGATGCAACATCGCAGTACAAACAAGACATCGATAGCATCATTTACAAGTGCAATGCAGCCATACTGCTGCATGATTTAAGAAGCGATTGGGTAGACAACATGTACCTTATTTTAGGAAAAGCTTTTTTTTTAAACAAACAATTAGATAGCGCCGCACATGTATTTCAATTTTTAAACCATGCATGGTCGCCCAATGATGAAGGATACATTTTACCATTGGCAAGTAATAGTAGCAACACAAACGGCATATTTACCATAGCCACCAAGGAAAAAAGAAATGTTGTAAAAGATTTCTTTTCCCGACCAAGCAGTCGAAACGAAGCATTATTGTGGATGGTGCGCAACTATGTAGAAGAAAATAAATTGTCACAAGCATCGGCGTTAATGGCAGACATTCGCACCGATACTTTTTTCCCTAAAAAACTACGCCCCTTCGTTCACGAATTAGCAGGCTATATTTATTACAAAGAAAAAAAATACGATAGCGCTGCATGGCACTTGGAACATGCGCTTGACAATGCCGAAAACCGTCAGGAAGCTGCGAGATGGAGGTACTTATGCGGACAGCTATACCAACGATCCAAACAAGACAGTGCCGCTATACACCTCTTTGAAAAAAGTATTAGCAGTTCCAACGATCCAATGCTTGAAGTGTATGCAAGACTAAACATTGTAGATATCAATAATGCCAAAAAGAAAAATGCACTCGCAGAAAACTTAACTGAGCTATACCACTTGGCTAGAAGAGAAAAATATGAAAACTACAGAGATATTATTTATTATGCAATAGCAACTTTGGAAGCGAAGCAAAAAAATGTGGAAGCAGCTACAAAGGCACTTGTTAAAAGTTTAAAAAACAATACCGACAATCCGCTTTTACGTCAAAAAGGCTTTTTACTGATGGCCGATGTTGCCTATAGAGCCAACCAATTTGTTCTTTCGGCTCAATATTATGACAGCATTAAAATCGATCAACTTGACAGCATTACTATAGAAAAAAACCTCTTCAGGAAAACCCCTCTGAAAAAAATAGCCACCAATATTCTAACCATACAAAAAGAAGACAGTCTGCAAAATATTGCGGCCTTACCCGATGATGAACGCATTTTGTATGTAAAAAAAATATCCAAAAAATTACGCAAAGCAGAAGGCCTTAAAGAAGAAACATTTACCGACATTAGCAGTAATAGTAAAAATGCAGACCTATTTGGTTCTTCACAAAGTACAGAATCGTACTTCAATAACACATCGCTTTTACAAAAAGGGTTACTAGAATTTAAAGCACGGTGGGGTAATAGGCCGAATGTAGATAATTGGCGCCGTCAATCGGCGGTAGAAGCGCAAACAAGTGCCCCAAAATCAATGAATTTACCCGACGTAAACGACATGGATGTACCAACCCCTGTTCGTCCATTGGAAAGAAAGGAAGGCATGGAAACAAACACCGAAGTGCCGGAAATAAAGGATATATCGTTTGAAGGCCTGATGAGTAAATTGCCCCTTTCAAAGGAGCTAAAAATGCGTTCGGATTCATTAATCATGTACTCATTATTACAAAATGGGCAACTTTTTCAATACGAACTTCAAAACTTTCCGCAGGCAATCCTAGCATATGAAAGCATTTTACAGCGTTACAAGCGAGTGCCCTTTTTCGACCAATTAGCCTATCAGTTATACGGTTGTTACAAACTCACTAATAACTCGACTAAGGCAGCAAAAATGAAAGATATTTTGTTGGAAGGATTTAGCAAAAGCCCATACACCGCCTTACTTACACAACAACAAATCTCTCGTAAGGACTCCATTACCCAGGTGTATGCCAAAGTGTATCAGCTATTTGTAGAAGGACAAGTAGAAGCCGCCCGTTTGCAAAAAAAAGAAGCCGAGGTTATGTTTGGACAAAATATATGGTCGGCACAATTGCTATACCTAGAATGCCTTGGCTACATACAAGAAAAACAATACGCTACCGCTGGAGAAAAATTAAGATACATCATTGAAAACTATGCAACATCGCCGATTGCCGAAAAAGCAACCACCATGTTGCAAACATTGTACCGACGCGAGTCTATTGAAGATCATCTTACCTATTCTACAGAAGAAAAAATGATTGATTCCGTAGAAGCAAGAGTTAATCTTACCCCAACCGATGTATTGGTAAACCAAAACAACATTCCCGGTATTAATACGTTACCTAGCACTAGCTTACCTCCTCCATCCTTAAAGTTGCAACCGAATAAAATAGCACCGGCTGAACAAGAAAAAACATTTGTACACAACAATAACGAACCATTTTGGGTAGCTGTTATTTTCAATGCCAATAGCGAAGCCTTTAATGAGGCTAAAAATGCCATCAACCGATACAACAAAGAAAAATTTTACAACCAAACCATAGAACAGCAAACACATACATTCGACGCTAACAATAAATGGTTATTGATGGGATCATTCGACAATCCTTCCGACGCACTAGACTATTTTGACAAACTAAAACTGCAAGCACCGGCTAGCATCATGGCATGGATTCCCAAAAACAGCTATCACTATTCAATCATTAGCAAAAGTAATTTAGCGCTATTGAAGAAAAACAATAACATCAATGCGTACAATCTCTTTTTAAAATCTATATTCCCTGATAAATTTTAATTCTGTTCCTGCAACACATATAGCAGGTCAAACAAAACCATACGTACATGAGCAAATCGGTTAGCATTTTTTGGAAAATACTTGGAGGAGGCATCGGATTAATAATTTTAATCATCACGATGGCTAATTTTGGGCTATTGGGTCAAATGCCAAGCATTGAAGACATTGAAAACCCTTCCGCCTCTCTTTCTAGTCAAGTATATGCACAAGATGGCACACTAATGGGTAAGTACTACCTTGAGGACCGCATCAATGTAGAATATAAAGATATCAGCAAACACGTAATCAATGCATTAATAGCAACAGAGGACGAACGCTTCTACGACCATAGCGGCATTGATCTTCGCTCGTTGATGCGGGCATTGGCAGGCCTCGGACGCGATGGCGGGGGCAGTACTATTACCATGCAAACGGCTAAAAATCTATTTACCAATTACAAGCGCAATGCGTTTGTACGTATTTTTCAAAAATTAAAAGAAGGCATTATTGCCATTAAATTAGAACAACACTTTACCAAAGATGAAATAGCCACTCTTTACCTAAACACAGTGCCTTTTGGAGATAATGTGTTTGGTATTAGAAATGCAGCCAAAACATTTTTCCAAAAAGAGCCTGACCGCTTAAATGTACAAGAAGCCGCCGTACTTGTGGGCATGTTGAAGGGTTCATCGTTATACAACCCTCGTATTAACCCCAAAAAAGCGCTCGATCGTAGGAACACGGTTTTGGAACAAATGGTGCGCAATAAATTTTTGTCCGAAGCAGAAGCCAATGTAATGAAGCTAAAACCTATAGAGCTCAATTACAAAAAACTGGACGAAACAACCGGCCTTGGTCCTTACTTTAGAATGATTTTGGGCGAAGAGATGAAAAAATGGTGTAAAGAACATAAAAAAAATAATGGAGACAACTACGACTTATATAAAGATGGCCTAAAAATATACACCACTATCAATCCAAGAATGCAGTATTATGCAGAAGAGGCTGTAGCAAAGCACATGAGCTATATGCAAAAAATACTCAATCTTCAACGCAATATTAAAGATGGTTCGGTATGGAATGGCTTTGAAAATGTATTAGAAGCCGGAATGAAACAAAGCGACCGTTGGCGAAATTTAAAAAAAGAAGGTCTATCAGAAGAAGACATTGAAAAATCGTTTAACAAACCGGTACGCATGAAAGTATTTGCGTGGAACAACAACCGACAAAAAGATACAGTGATGTCGCCATTAGATAGCATTAAATACATTAAACAAATGCTACAAACCGGTTTTATGGCAATGGATCCACAAAGCGGCGAAGTCAGGGCTTGGGTTGGTGGCATCGATTTCAAAACATTCAAATACGACCACGTCAACTTTAATACCAAACGCCAAGTAGGCTCCACAATGAAGCCTTTGCTGTATAGTCTTGCAATTGAAGAGGCCGGTTTTACACCCAATTCCATTGTATACGACCAACAGCAAAGCTTTGGGTCCTATGGAATGGTACCTGCTACTCCCAAAAGTTGTAACGGAGGTGCCATGAGCATGATGAGTGCACTTACCTACTCCAAAAACTGTGCAACAGCCTATATCATGAAACAATTAGATGGTACGGGCAACAACGCAGCAAAACGTTTTGTAGATTTTTTAAACAATAAATGCGGACTAGAAACCAAAATAGATCCCAATCCGTCCATTGCTTTAGGTGCCTGTGAAATATCTTTATTCGAAATGTTGCAGGCCTATAGCATGTTACCCGGCAGAGGATTTAATGTAAAACCCATGTTCATTACACGCATTGAAGACAGAAACGGCAATACCCTTGAAAGTTTCGCTCCCAAACGTCGTGAAGTCATTAGCGATGTTACAGCCTATTCCGTTATCAAAATGATGCAAAGTGTTATGCAAAATGGCACCGGCAGGGGCATGGTCAACTATTGCGACATCAACGAAATAGCAGGCAAAACGGGAACAACCAACGACAATAGTGATGCATGGTTTATTGGCTACACACCACAACTACTTTGCGGTGCTTGGGTGGGTTGCGATGACCGTTTTATTCGATTCAATTCCACCGATGTAGGACAAGGTTCGCATGCAGCAATGCCTATTTGGGGTTACTTTTATGAAAAAGTATCACAAGATCGCAACATCCTTGGTATTGATCCTAATGCTACATTCACTAAGCCGGAAGTAATGAGCAATGACATTTTGTTCGATCAAATTAATGGAACAACAGCTCCTTTAGGTGCTGAAGGGGAAAATACAGGCAATGGCACATCTCAGGATTACGAGGTGCCTGCCAATATTAAACCCGATGACATTGCTCCTGAATCGCAGTACATCAATACCGACGCTCCCAAGCAACCTGCCGACAACAATAAACCCACTCCCAGAAAAGTTCCGGAGCCCAAGCCACTCAATCCGGCGAACGTTAAGCCCCAAGAAAAACCCAAAGCTACCATGCCTCAAAAAATAAAAACCAACCGATAGACTGATAGATTTTATGAAAAAAATTGCCTCACCAACCAATATACAGCAATGTTGGTTGATGAGGCAAATACGATACTCCAATTTTACCAAAAGCAGTTTGCTTTTTTAAGAGCGAGGCTCATCCACGGGAAGTGTTTGTGCTTTTGGACGTTGATTATCCATTTTTCCCACTAAGCATAGGTACAAAAGAGAACGATTCAAAGTGTTCTTCTAATAAAGTGCCATCTGCTTGCTTAGTTAAACGCATCATAGTTTGGTCCCCGCCTGCCTCTTGATCAACAGGCAGCACCATTATTCCGCCAACTTTTAATTGCTCTACCAATTTAGGAGGAATAAAAGGCGCGGCAGCAGTGATAATAATTTTATCAAAAGGGGCGTAAGTAGGCAATCCAACAAACCCATCTCCATAAAAAAACTTGATGTTCAGATACTTGTTTTTAAAATGGTATTGCCTTTGATTAAACTCAAATAATTTTTTTTGTCGTTCAATGGTAAAAACCCAAGCACCCAACTCAGCTAAAATAGTTGCTTGATAAATACTTCCAGTACCTACTTCTAAAATTTTATCATTTTTCTTTACTTGCAACAATTGGGTTTGGTATGCTACCGTATAGGGTTGAGAAATTGTTTGCCCCTCACCTATCGGAAAGGCTTTGTCTTGATAAGCATGTTTTTCAAAAGCATTATCTAAAAAAAAGTGACGCGGTACTTGGTTCATTGCATTCAATACCGATTCGTCTGTAATGCCCCTATTGCGCAATAAAGCAATGAGTTGGTTTCGGTTTGCTTTATGATAATAGTCGTCTGTAAAAATGCTTCTTGCCATAAAGCGAATATACATGCAAAGCATAGGATTTGAAAGTAACTACTGTGTTTCGTGGAAAGAAAATAACGGCAAGCAAAATGTCCACATTAGAAATGTAAACAGTAAATGAATAATAGATAAAACAAAACAGCCCTAACAAATACATTGTTAGGGCTGCATGTCGATTTTAAATACGTGCCTCAGGCGGGAATCGAACCCGCACTCGCGTTGCGGCGAACAGGATTTTAAGTCCTGCGTGTCTACCAGTTCCACCACCAAGGCAGTCCAAAAAAAAATCCACCAAAGTGATGGAATTTTTTTTGAGCGGAAGACCGGGCTCGAACCGGCCACCCCGACCTTGGCAAGGTCGTGCTCTACCAAATGAGCTACTTCCGCTTATACTTTCTTTGTTTATTTAAGAGCTATTTTCCGTTTTGGGATTGCAAAGATAAGTGTTTTTATTTAACAGCCAAATCTTTTTTTTATTTTTATTTATACTCTGGCTTGAATTTACTGCTCGATTGTACTTCAACATCAGGTGTTCCTTTGTAACGTTGCGTATACAACTTAAAACAGCCTGCATTTACAAAAATCAACAATGCAAAAACAGATAGAAAAAACAAGAAGCGAGAAGAAGTTACCCAATTTTTGGTAAAATCTTTAGATTCATTTTCGTTTACTTCGTTTGCCATAATTTTCAATTGCGTTGCAAAAATAAGGGTGTCCAATTGATTAAACAAGCTAGTTTTCAAAAATTTCAGAAAATTTTTTCTTCCCTTTTATGAAATGCGCCCATACCAAACTTTTTGCCCCTACACCATTTAGTTGAAGCATTGGCTTTCGGTTCAGTTGGTGTTTAGTACTACTTTGTTTTAACCAAATGTATAATACCGCCGCATGGGCTTGCATAATAGCAACAAAAAAATCTCTATCGCCTTGTAACAAACCTTTCCATGCACTGATGGCATCGAGTAAAAATCGAAAAGGGATTTTCCAAATTTTTTCTTTTGTACATAAATTTTTACCAAGCATCAGCAAATTGTTTCTAAAATTTAAAAACACTTTTCGTCCTCCCCTTGGCAATGTGCCCGCACCAACATGGTAAACTACAGACTGTGGGCAAGCCATTATAGTATAGCCCGCCAATTGCATTCTCCAACATAAATCTATTTCTTCCATATGAGCAAAAAAAGTAGCATCAAACCCATTTAATTCATGATACACTTTGCTTTTCACAAACATGGCAGCTCCCGATGCCCAAAAAATTTTTTCGTTTGTTTGGTACTGAAGACTATCTTTTTCAAGAAAATCGAATATTCGGCCTCGCGAAAATGGATATCCCAAAATGTCTATCCACCCACCTGCGGCACCTGCATATTCAAAATAACTTTCATCGCCATGCTTTAGCAATTTGGGCTGGCATGCAGCGATAATATTATTGGACTGCATGAGTTCTATAATGGGTTCTATCCATCCGGGCGTTACGGCTACATCTGAATTGAGCAATACATAATATTCGGCTTCAACCTGCGTCAATGCCCAATTGTAACCACCGGCAAATCCGTCGTTTTGGGTATTTTGCAATATGACAATTTGTGGAAAGTGTTCTGTAACATATGCCACAGAACCGTCTGTAGATGCATTATCGGCTACTACAACGGAATAATTGGTATAGGTAGACGCCAATACAGATGGCAAAAACCTTTGTAAATAGTTTTTACCATTGTAATTTAATATAACAATTGCTACCGATGGTGCCGTCAAAATGCAAAATTTGGTTGCGAAAATAGCGGGTTTATTGCTTGTATATCCACTGTGGCACATTTAAAAGTGTAAATAGCACTTGCTTGCTTACAATTCCAAGCGCGTAGCGGTAGTTTTAGCGCTCCATTTTGCCACCGAGTTTGTTGATGCTTCCTTATGCTGCAGCAAGTTTGTTTACCCATGAGCGAAAAAAATCAATATTACATAGACAATAGTATCGTGTAATTGCGGCATACCAATCATTCAGAGTACCAAAATCGCATTTCACTACTGCTTTTTACAATCAAAACTACGGTATGAGGGTATGGTTTCTTATGTTTGCAAAAATTTTTGATCCATCATGGAATTACAACAATTAATTCAAGCAGCCTGGGATAACAGGGATTTACTGAAAGACGAAACTTATAGCAATGCAGTAAGAGCTGTAATAGAAGAAGTTGACAAAGGCCGCTTACGCACGGCTGCGCCAACGGACAATGGTTGGGTAGTAAACGAATGGGTAAAACAAGCCATTTTATTGTATTTTGGAATCCAACAAATGCAAACCTACCACTTACCTCCTTTTGAGTTTTACGACAAAATGCATCTTAAAAAAGATTACGCATCATTGGGTGTAAGAGCGGTGCCACATGCGGTTGCACGATACGGAGCGTACTTGGCCAAAAACGTGGTACTGATGCCAAGTTATGTAAACATTGGTGCTTTTGTAGACGAAGGCACGATGGTAGATACTTGGGCTACAGTGGGCAGTTGCGCACAAATAGGCAAGGGAGTGCACCTGAGTGGTGGCGTAGGCATAGGTGGCGTTTTGGAACCTCTGCAAGCTAGCCCTGTTATTATTGAAGATGGTTGTTTTATTGGTAGTCGCGCTATTGTAGTAGAAGGTGTAATTGTAGAGAAAGAAGCCGTATTAGGTGCCAATGTGGTACTCACAAAAAGCACCAAAATAATTGATGTAAGTGGCGATACTCCGATAGAATACAAAGGCCGTGTACCGGCACGCAGTGTGGTTATTCCGGGAACCTATGCCAAACAATTCCCTGCGGGAGAATACCATGTGAATTGTGCATTAATTATTGGTCAGAGAAAACCAAGTACCGATTTAAAAACGAGCTTGAACGATGCACTTAGAGATTTTAATGTAAGTGTATAATTATTAAGTATTTGATATCTATGGCCGGCAGATGCAAATACAAAGCATCTGCCGGCTTTTTTGTATCATGACTACCCAAAAAACATATCCTATTACCCTAGCTGGATTTGCAATAAGCCTCATTGGCTCCATATTGTTTAGCACTAAGGCCATTATGGTTAAGCTTGCATTTGCTCACGAACATGTGAACGCTATTACATTGTTGTGCTTACGCATGCTTTTTTCACTCCCATTTTATATTGTTATTGGCTATTTACATACTAAAAAACAGCCTAATCAAACCCCATTAACCACACAGCAATGGCTTTCAGTAGCAATGCTAGGTATATTGGGCTATTATCTAAGTAGTTTGTTTGACTTTGTAGGTTTGCAATACATTTCGGCGGGTCTTGAACGCTTGATTTTATTTTTATACCCTACTTTTTCGGTACTAATCAATTTTGTGTTGTACAAAAACAAACTAACACTCACACAATTCATTGCGTTGTTGTTAACCTATTCGGGTATAGGCATTGCATATTATGGAGAACTGCAAATTGACACACAAAACAGTCATTTTTATTTTGGTAGCGGCATGATACTTATTTGTGCTATTACGTATTCTTTTTATTTGGTGGGCACAGGAAGAATGGTAAAAACAATAGGTGATACACGTTACACCATTTATGCTATGCTATTTGCAACTGCGGGCGTTTTTCTGCATTACTTGTTTACCCAATCTTTTGAAAAAATACAATTTACCACCCCCATTATAACTTACAGCTTGTTGTTAGCAGTGGTAGCCACCGTCATTCCTTCGTTTTTATTATCCAATGCCATGAAGCGTATCGGCAGCAATAATGTATCAATTATTGCAAGTATAGGCCCTGTAAGCACTATTGTTCAAGCGCATTTAATACTAGGCGAAAAAATATTTATGGCGCAAATTGCCGGTACATTACTTGTAGTTTTAGGAGTCATTCTGATAGGCTGGAAATCGAACCAAATAGAAGAAATTCAATAAACGCTAATTTCAATTAGATACTCTCTAAAATCATAAATACGATAGTGCAGAGAACAAAGTGACTGTAGCACAAAAATGGAGATTGTTTAGTACCGCGCGATAATACTTAGTTGTTAAAATTCAACAATACTCAGAACGGCATATATGGAACATCGCTACCAAAAAAAATTAAACAACTAATAAACTACAGCCCCGTATATCGCTATTATCCATTCGGCCTAAAATTGTAAAACTACCGTCTTCAAAAACTTCCCCCACATCGTCGGTAGCAATAAAGGAAGCACCGTAAACATTGCACAAATCAATAACATTTAAAATACCTCTGCCTGATTTTTTTACTTCGAGGGGATTGTCTTCGCTACGAACCAATACACGCATCCATGGTGGGCAAACAAAAATACCATCCCCTTTTGAATAAGCTTGGCTAAGCAATTCCGTCATTCCATATTCGGCATTAATAGTGGGCAGCTGCCACTGTTTTTTTAAAATCGCCTGCACTTCTTCGCGTACCATTTCCTTTCTTCTACCTTTCATCCCACCTGTTTCTATCACCACCATATTGTGTAAATCCATCGGGTATTGTGCAGCAAAATCGAGTAACGCAAAAGTGACGCCTATAAGCATGATTGGTTGTTGTTCGCTATGCAACCGCTTCAAAGTATTGGCCAATTTATCAAAATCGTACAAGTAAAACCCGCTATCAATATGCCCGGAACGAACAATCAAATCGTTCACCATGGTTACGAGTGAAGAACCCGACCGCTCCAAATACGAAGGTAAAAGACCAATAATACACCATTCGGTTTCGCTGCCGTAAAAGTGGCGAAATGCTTGCAAGTAGCTTTCTTGGTACAAATATATATTTTTTACATAATGTTTGCTATTGATACTATTGGTGGTTCCACTGCTTTCAAACACCACTTCCGGCTCAAAAAAAGTGGTTACTACTTGGTGCGATTTAAACAAGCGAATTGGCAAAAAGGGAATTTGTTCAATAGGTACAATAGGTGCGGATGTAGCAAAACAAGATACCCCTAACAAACCACACCACTCTTGGTACACCGCATTGTGCTGTTGCTGAAACTGTGCTACCTGCCAGGCCATTTGCGGAAAAAGCTCAGGAGTAACTGAGAAAATATTGTTAAGTATGTGTGTTGGCACCACAGTTGGTTGAAATTGTTTAACTAAATTTGGTGATTATACACCTATTTATGAAGGCAAAAGTATTGATAGTATTGATATTGGTCGCGTTTGCAGCTGCATGTACTAAAAATTCGTCAGCACCACTCGCAAAATTCACTTTAAAAAGAGTGAACGATACGATTTTTAGTAGTGGCCAAACAATCAATTTTGAATTCACCATTACACATAAAAACGGGGGCTATATTTCGGATAGTTTGTTTGTGGCTCGAAAATTTTTCACTTGCCCTTATATCAAACAAGACACTTTTTTCATTTCGTTACCCGCTTACAATGGTGTGGGTAACGAAAAAAGCAATATTACTTATAGCTACCAATACGGTTCGGGCGGACTTAACAATGGCTGCACCAACAACAATAGGATTTTAACAGATTCGCTTCATTTTTACTTTTGGATAAAAGACAATCGAGGCAATGTGAGCGACACCATCAAATCTCCTAAAATCATTTTAAAATCTTAGTACTCTTTTTTGCCAATTATCTTTGCACTATTTTGCTAAAAACTTTCTTTTACGGCAATCATTTTTACGGACTGTGCGCGGTATTGCTCAGTATTGAAACTAATGTGCAGTTGCAGCTACACCACATTAGCGCATTTTGGTATTTATTTGCTTATTCGGCCACAACAGCTTATTATACCCAAGCTTATTTGTTTGAAACGGATTTATCTGTGCATAATCCACGTATGCAATGGTACACTGAAAACAAAAAACAACTAAAATTTCAACAATTCCTATTCGTTTTAGTTGCGTTTTACGCTGCTACAGCTCTGTTATGGCATTACCATACACAGCTTTCTCAACTTACATTACCTTTTTGGCTACTATTTTTAGGCATTTGCTTGTTGTCTCTTGGGTATTATTTGCCCTCTCCCACTACCAAATGGGTATTACTTCATCCTCGCAGTAGCGGCTGGTTCAAGCCATTTATTATTGGTTTCGTTTGGGTTGGTATGTGCCAAATTGCCCCTATTGCGTTACATTGTGTAGCAAACCAAACTCCGCGCTCACTTACGGCATTCGATTGGCAGTTTCTGTTAACTAGTTGGCTATTTATAAGCGTACTGTGTATTTTGTTCGATATTAAAGATTATGCCTCCGACGCCAACAAAGCCATAAAAACGGTGGTGGTGCGTGTTGGACTGCGTAAAACACTCTTCTCCATTGTACTACCCCTAACCTTGTTGTCGTGGGGTTTGTTTATATTGTATGCCATTTTGTGGCAGCTATCGCTTATGCGCATTGTTTGTAATAGCCTTCCTTTTGTACTTTTATTGGTTATTGCATACTCTTTGCACAAAAGAAAAAGTATTCTCTACTATCTTGCAATTATTGACGGACTATTACTAGTGAAAGCACTTTGTGGTATTGCCGGTATTATATTGACCACAATTAAATAACTAAAAAACAACAACCCATATGGCAAAGGAAAAAAAAGAAAAAGCTGCGGAAAAAAAAGACAAAACAGCAACCCGCAAAAAAAAGGATACCCTAACACAGGTAATAACACCTGATTCGTACCAATTTTTAAAAACCTACATCAATACACCCTCCCCGGTAGGTTTTGAGAGTGGCGGACAAAAACTGTGGCTACAATACATTCAACCTTTTGTAGATACTACATTTACCGACCCTTATGGAACGGCTGTAGGCGTTATTAACCCCGATGCCCCGTTTAAAGTGGTTATTGAAGCACATGCCGACGAAATAAGTTGGTTTGTCAATTACATTACTGCCGATGGCTTAATTTATTTAAAAAGAAATGGCGGGGTAGACCACCAAATTGCACCTGCCAAACGCGTTTGGATACATGGCAAAAAAGGCGCTGTAAAAGCTGTATTTGGCTGGCCGGCTATACATACCCGATTGGGTGGAGGCGAAAAAGAACAACAACCCAAGGTTGAAAACCTGTTTTTAGATTGTGGTGCCCGCAGTAAAAAAGAGGTGGAAGCACTAGGCATACATGTTGGTAGTGTGGTAACCTATGAAGAAGGTTTTGACGAGCTTGCCAATGGCTATTTAATTGGTCGTGCGTTTGATAACCGCATTGGTGGATTTATGATTGCAGAAGTGGCGCGCTTATTAAAAGAACAACAACAAACCCTGCCTTTTGGATTGTATATCGTAAATGCTGTACAAGAGGAAATTGGCTTGCGCGGAGCCGAAATGATTGCCCGCCGTATTAAGCCCAATGTGGCCATTATTACCGATGTAACACACGATACCCAAACACCAATGATCAACAAAATGGTGGAAGGAGATATTGCTTGCGGCAAAGGCCCTTCACCTTGTTACGGTCCGGCTGTGCACAACAAATTATTGGCATTGGTAGAAGATGTGGCCGAAAAAAACAATATACCACTACAAATGCGTGCCGTTAGCAGAAGTACCGGTACCGATACCGATAGCTTTGCTTTTGCAAACGACGGTTGCCCTAGCGTTTTGATTTCAATACCATTGCGCTACATGCACACTACGGTAGAAATGTTGCACAAATCGGATATTGAAAGCACTATCCAATTGATGTACCATACACTATTGAACCTAACACCGAGTACCAACCTGAGCTATTTTGATTAAGCGCCTGTTAATTTTTTTTCTAAATTATCTTGGCTTTTTTTAAAACCAAGCGCACTATCGGCGAATAAAAGCAACGAAATCGCTTTAAAAAAAGCATCGCGAAAGAGTGAAATAAATTTTTAACAGACTGTAATTTATCATTCCAAAGGGCTCAATAGTATTACCAAAGTTGAATGGTGCCAACGCCACTGAAGCTTCATACTTGCTTTTTGCGCTTGGCTCACACCCTAAAAAAGCTACCATGTAGCGTTATTGTTTTGAAAAAGCCATTCAAAATGGCAAGATACAGTCAATAAAAAAGCGGCATAACTACCAAAAGTTGAAAGTTATGCCGCTTTAATTTTTAGTTATAGGGTTTATAATTGAAGACCTACACCCACTTGCAATTGTTGGGTTTTCCATTTGTCTTGGCTTTGCAAATCATTGATGCCAGACAAACCAATTACATAACGTCCGTACACACGTAGCGAACTTACATTGATTTGTACCCCACCTACTGCGCTAAAATCGCCGCCTTTGAAGGCATCTTGACCACTTTGCAAAAGTGTTTTGTTTTTGCTCAATAATATGCTGTATTGCGGCCCCAAATGTAGGGTTACTAGTTTGTTTACATTGTACCTTAACAATACAGGAATTGAAAGGTATTGAAGGTTCAAGTCTATGTTTTGATTAATGCCACTTAATACTGCCGATGTACCCGAAGCAGACGTACTAGACGTTTGACTAAACAACAATTCGGGTTGTACGCCCAATTTGCCAATCAAGTCCAACTCTACAAATCCTCCGGCATGGTATGCTAGTTTGTAGCCATCTTGAAAGGTTACGCCATCTATTTTAGAAAGATTGGCGCCCGCTTTAATACCAAATTTAAAACTTTGTGCCTGTAACAAAGAGGTTACGGCTACTACCGATAAAAATGATAACACAATTTTTTTCATACTAAAATGATTTTGTACAAAGATAGACAACCATTGTGCCAAAGAAGTTGCATGTGTGTATTGTGCTTGTTTTGTAACAACTTTATAACAAATGAACTGTTATACATAAATGAATCATCCATTTTCACCCGCCGACATTGACCGAATTATAGAAATGGCTTGGGAAGATAGAACCCCATTTGAAGCGATTGCTTTACAATTTGGCTTATCGGAAAAGGCATTGATTGCATTTATGCGGCACAATAGCAAGCCGTCTAGCTTTAAAATGTGGCGCAAAAGAATGCAGGGGCGTACTACCAAACATGCACATTTGCGCAGCGAAGCCATAAAGCGGTTCAAATGTAGCCGCCAAAAAACCATCAGCCTTAATAAAATTAGTAAGCGTTGAAGCAATTAATGCAGCATGGCTTTGATTTCATTCAGTTTCATCAATGCTTCAACCGGCGTTAGCCTATTGATATCAAGTTTATCGAGCGCACTGCGGATGGTTGCAAACACCTCTGAATGTTGGTCAAAAATGGATAGTTGCATTTGTGGCAAAGGCATCTGCTGCATTTTTTTCTGCAAATTCTCCACTTTGGGCATAGCAACGCTCGACTCTTGCACTTGCTTGTTCTCCAACTGTTGCAAAATGGCATTCGCTCTATTGATTAGCTCCGCCGGCATTCCTGCCATTTTGGCTACATGAATACCAAAGCTATGGGTGCTACCGCCTAAGGCTAGCTTACGTAGAAAAATGATTTTGTTGCCTATTTCCTTGTTGGTTACATGGTAGTTTTTAACATTGGGTAGGCTATTTTCCAACTCATTCAATTCGTGGTAGTGAGTGGCAAACAGTGTTTTGGGTTTGCAGGGCGATTGGTGGAGATATTCAACAATACTCCACGCAATAGAAATGCCATCGTAAGTACTGGTACCGCGGCCAATTTCAACTAGAAAAATGAGGCTGCGTTCGAAAATATTGATGATACTGGCCGTCTCATTCATCTCCACCATGAAGGTAGATTCACCTCCGCTCAGGTTGTCGCTGGCACCTACCCTGGTAAATATCTTGTCGGTAAGCGGCACTTTTGCA
>JACCDS012117048.1_pt1 | contig 17168 bp, 16 predicted proteins | sample 7446441 | NCBI WGS metagenome assembly JACCDS01 (sample SAMN15323445, study PRJNA562643) | freshwater metagenome | isolation source: river surface water | place: USA:Blue River Watershed | collected 2017-08-17
AAACATACCCATAAAATTGGCGACTCATCCCTGATTGAAGCCAAAACATCGATTTTGCTCAAGGTCGGCGGCAGTTCAATTTTGCTTGAACCGGCCAAAATCACCATTAAATCCAATGTAATCGCCATCGAGGCAAGTGCACTGGGTAGTTTTAAAGCAACGCCCATCAAGCTCAATTAAGGGGGTACAGTGAGAATCTACGTGGTGCGGCGTGGCGATACCCTGATCAAAATTGCCGAGCGGATGTTGGGGCGGGCCACTCGCTGGCCGGAAATTGCGGCACTCAATCATTTGCGAAATTCAGATATCCTGTATGTGGGCGAAAAGCTGAATTTGCCTGATCCGATGGGAACAACCGGCCCAAGCTCGCTGGCCGGTCAGGCCGGTACCACGCAGGGTATTGGCGGCAGTTTGCAAATGCCCGCCACAATGAGTATTGGGCGGGGATTCATATTTGTTCTGTTTGAGCAACTGCCCGAAGTGGGCACGACCCATTTGGTTCGTAAACTCAATGTGGCAATTCTGCCCAAGGATTTTTCGTTGCCGCCATCCAACCCCTTGATGAACCTCACGCCAGCCGAACACGCCCTGGGTTATGACAAATTGGGGTCCCAGTTGATCTCGGCCAGTAACCGGCCATTCGGCGCGCCCAACTTTCAGGGGCAAGGCACAACCAGGCTGTTTGGTCCGCCGAGTTCCGGTGCCGTCATCATCGACACTGGCAAGGTGATTCAGGCGGGTGGAAAAATAATCACCTCTGCGGAACTCATTGCTGATCTACAACGACACGCCTTCGTTAACCCAACAACTGCCGCACGGGTCAAGACACTTATTAATGCAATTCGCACACTGGAAGGCGAAACTTTAATTGCTGGTGGTGTGCCAGCCAAGGGAGTGAGTCTACCGGGAATAGTGCATGATCAGCACATCAGCAAAGCGGAAACAATTTGGAAAGGCGTTAAGGCCAACACAACACCCCAAGCCCAGGCCCTGGAAGAATTGGCAGCATTGAGTAAAGCATATGAGCGGGCAAGACTGGTCGGGCGCGCAGGAAAAACATTGATGGTGACAGGAATCGTGTTCACGGCAATCGACTTGGGTAATGCAAGCAATGAATCATTTGAACAAAAATCAATTCGCCCGATTGCCGCTGAATCGATACGGCAAGGCGGCGGTTGGGGGGGGGGCCATTGCCGGAGCCCGGCTTGGTGGGCTGGCAGGTGCAGCACTTGGTATTGAAACAGGGCCGGGTGCCATTGTGACCGGTGCCATCGGTGCGATTATTTTTGGTGCCCTTGGCTATTTTGGCTCAAGCCTGATAGCTGATCCAATCTCTCCCAAGAAATAATCCGTATATTGAACATGAAAAATTTTACTGAAAATCCTCCGCCATGGATCAAATACCCAGACAATCCGCCGTGGTGGGGCGGCTGGAGGCAGGGCAATGGCGAGGCTTGGTTGCATGGCCAGTTTTTCCCTTTCTGGAATACGCTGGGTCGCGAGGGACAGGCAGCGTATCTTCTGCATTTTCCACCACCTGATGAGGAATGGCACGAGTATATGACCATCCACTGGATATAAGCTGGCAAGACCCCAGTGCGCCCATTCTCATTCTACCGGGCGGCAAGCATGTCTATCATTCCAAAGCAACCAAAGTAGTGGTGGCAACATGGTTATTATGGCCAACACATCCACCCAAACATGCACCCACGCATCGGCGCGTAAAGAATACAGCATATCTTGCGGTGCCCATAGCAACAATCCCGCAATCAAAGCCTGCCAGGCAAAGCGGCTGTGATGCACGTCACCGAGCCGCACCAGTGCCGCCATCCAGAGGCCGACGCTTTGCACGGTCGGGCCAAACAGGGCCATCCACCACAATTGCTGGGCCTGTGCCGCTTCTGGTATGCCAGCGGGCCAAAAGAAGCTTAGCGTGCTGTGATGATACGGCGAAATTAGTCGCAAATCGGACAGCCAAGGCAAGGCGAACCCGACCAGCACATGGGCCAGCGCACTGGCGTATAACCAGAGGATCAGGGCGCGCCGCAGCGGGTTGGCCAAATCGGCGCGCGGTAGCACGCTCGGGTTGCGGGGCGCGCTCATGGCCGTTCCCGCAAAAATGGGTTACCCGTCTGACACACGCCATCCGTGCAGCGCACCACTGGCGAATAGCCGAGCCACGCCGAAACCCGATACCGGTTGCGGGCGAATTGGCGGTACAGCCACCCGAGCAAGGGCCGCAACAACCGAACCCGTAGTGGCCAGATCATCCAGCTTTTGTCCACCAGCGGGTAAGCCGCCAACATGCTGTCGATGCCAACCAGTAATGTGCCATCGGCGGTTTGGCTGTGCAACTGCAAATTGAGTGCGCTCATGTCAACGCCTAACAGTGCCGGATCAAAACCCGGTTCGGCAATATCGACAAACGCCAAATAGCCAGCCTTGTTCCAACTGCGCAAGCGCTGCATTTCGGCCAGACAAAACGGGCAATTGCCGTCGAAATACAGGGTGAGCCGGGTGTGGAGAGTAGCGGCTGGCAAGGGAGTGGTCAGGTGCGTGCTCATTTCAATTTCCTTAAAATCAGTTATTTCTGTCATGACAGACATTAGAGACGAAATTGCGGCGAAAGTCAACTAAATTGAAAAGCTATCTGCTTAGCATGATCTGCTGCGGTTCACTGCCAAGGCTAATGTACTCAACTCGCCAAGGTTTCAGTCGTCTTGACTGTGCATAGCTTAGTTCTTCTTCTGACAGGACGTGACAGGCCACGAGTTCGATGCCATGCCACGCCTCGCCGGTTTTGCATCGTCCCTCAAACGCGCGGGCGATTTCCGAAGCGGTTTCTTGCGCAATTTGCCAGTGCGGCTGTTCGATGGCTTCGTTTGGCAGGTTAATGGCATCGAGCGGATGGAGCAAAAAGATCTGCAATTGATAAACGTCATCCGCACCGTTCCGGTGTATGTCCATACCATTAATTGGGGGCAATCAAATCAAGCGCCGGGTTGGAATTGCGGGGCGAACGATTTGCCAGCATTGCCTTGATGTCGGCCTTTTTTTGCGCTTCGCGCTGCAATACCTGGATCAATGCCTGCATGGCAGAAGTAGCCGACTTGCCATCGCGCAGCATCATCAAGGGCAGGGAACAATTGGCAGCAAAGTCGGCAACAACGCTGGCGGCATGACTGGTGCATGGCAAGTACCCGATTCGTCATCCACGTCGCTGTCCACATGTGCGGTGCCACCTTGCGGTTCTGCCTACAATATCGCGCGCTGGTTACAACACAAAATGCTACAATCTGACCCATAACAAGGATCTGCCATGGAAAAATACATCAACCTGTTTACCGATTACGGTTTCAAAAAAGTGTTTGGCGAAGAGCCGAACAAAGACCTGTTGATCAGCTTTTTGAACTCGCTGCTGCCGGCCCAACACCAGATTGCCGATCTGGAATACTCGCGCAGCGAGTGGCAAGGGGTATCCGCCGCCGAACGGCGTGCGGTGATGGATTTGCACTGCAAGGCCCCAGACGGCACCTCGTTTATTGTGGAAGTGCAAAAAGCCAAGCAAAACTGGTTTAAAGACCGCAGCGTGTACTACGCAAGCTTTCCGATTCAGCAACAGGCGGTGCAGGGTGGCATCTGGGATTACCGGCTCTCGGCCGTGTATTCGATTGGTGTGCTTGATTTTGTGTTTGATGATGACGACAAACGCGATGTGATGCATACGGTAAAGCTGAAAAATCACCACAATGAAGTGTTTTACGACAAGCTGACCTTCATCTATCTGACCTTGCCGCATTTCCATAAAACCCTTGATGAACTCGATTCGAGTTTCGACCGCTGGCTGTACCTGTTCTGCCATTTGCCAGAGTTGCAAGAAATGCCGCCGCGCTGGCATGAGATTGTGTTTCGCAAGCTGTTTCAGATTGCAGAAGTGGTGAAACTGCCGCCGGAAGAGCGGCTGGCGTATGAAAACAGCCTGAAAATCTACCGCGATTTGAAGAACGTAACCGATGCCGCGTTTGATGAGGGCAAGGAAATCGGCTTTGATGCCGGGAAAGAGGCCGGTATTGCCGAAGGCAAAGAAATCGGGCGCGAGGAAGGGTTGGCGCAAGGTATGGAAACCGGTGCCCAGCAAAAAGCCATGGAAATCGCCCGTGCTGCGCTGGCCATGGGCGTCCCGGATGCACAAATTGCCGCATTTTCCGGTTTGAGCGAAACGCAAATCGCCGCTTTGCGGCGACAATTGCCCGATTAACACAACGGATTGTTGGCGGGGCACGCCAGAAAGAGGGCGCGGGCATGACGGCAGACAACAAAGACTTTCGCGGCAAGGATTTGCGCGGGCAATCGTTCAAGGGGCAAAACTTGGCCGGGGCGGATTTTTCCGGCGCGGATTTGACCAGGGCGAAGTTTTGCCCTGCGGTGATGGGGCACTAATCGTAGCGGTAGTGGTAACGGCAGCGGAAGCGGGTGCGGAAGTGGGTGCGGTATCGGGCGCGAGTGTCGGCTTCGCTTTTTTAGCCACCTACCTGAACCGCCGCGCCCTAAAACGCGAAGAGTCACAACTATCCCTACTGCACCGTTGGCACCTGTTTTTCAACAGTTGGGGTGCCACCCAATTTCCCACCCAAATCCGCGATGCCGATTTCACCGGTGCCAATTTACGCCATGCCCGTTTTGCCAATGCCAACTTACAAAATTGCATCTGGCTCGGCGCGAAGCTGCATCTGGCACTGACGCGCGGCAGCTTACTGGAAACCCCACAGGTGAGGCAACTCGTCACCGCCAGCAAAAGCAATAACACCCCACCTTGCACCGATTTTTCCGGCATGAACTTAACCGGCATCCATCTGGCTGGCATGCCCTTACCCAGTCACAATTTCTCCCATGCCAACCTGGCCAACGCCAATTTCTCCGGCTGCAACCTTGCCAACGCCGAATTTACCGGTGCCAACGTCACCGGAGCCAACTTTTGTGGCGCTACCCTGACCGGCGCAATCATCGACAACTGGAATATCGACCCGCACACCCGCTTCGACCAACGCACCATATGCGAATTTGTCTGGCTTGCCCCCAAGAAAGCCAGCCAAGACAACCGGCAGCGCGAGCGCAACCCGCCCAGCGGCAATTTTAAAAGTGGTGAATTTGCCAAGCTATATCAACAAGTCACCGACACCATCGACTTCATCCTGCACAGCCGCGACGAACTCGACGCAATCATGCGCAGCGTAACGCACCTGAAAGCGCATGGGGCCGAAATTGAGGTAGAAAGCGTCGAGCGTAAAAACGATTCGGCCATCGTGCGCCTAAAAGCCGCGCCCGGTATCAGCCGCGAACAAATTTATGCCGAAGTCCAACAGCAATTCACGCTGGAACTGACCGTGGAGAAAACCAAGGTGCAAATGCTGGAGCAGCAGCGTGACAACCTGAGTACGCTGTTGCTCGGCATAGGGCAGCGCCCGCTCAACCAGTTTTACCAGCAAGGCAACCACAACCAGCAAGGAGCCGACATGCCGCAAAATATCGTCACCCAAACCGGCAACACCTTCAGCCAGTCCCCGGTTGGCATCGGCCAAACCGTCACCATCACCCAATCAATTGCCACCCTGCCCGACAGCCAGGCCGAACTAAAAACCCTGCTAACCCGGCTCGCCACCCTGATCGAGCACAGCCCGCTGAATGACTCAGACAAAAAAGATGCCATGCAGCAAACCGGCATCATAATCGAAGCGGCGCAGCAAGCGGCGGCCCCACAACAGGCCGCGCCCCAAGCGAGCCGGGTGCAGCGTGCGCTGGGCTATATCAAAACGAATTTTTCCGGAATCACCGAAGCCACTGCCATCACGAAACAATTGCAGGAACTAGCCAGCCAAATCGGTGGCTGGTTTGGCCAGTAAACATACTCAAAGCGAAAAATCATGACCCGCATTGCCGCTTACAGCAGCGGCAAAGCCGTCGTATCCTTAATCCGCTGCAAGGCAAAGCTCGACTTCACATCCAGCACCGCCGGGTGGCGCAGCAGTGTGGTCATCATGAAGCGCGAAAAATGATCCATGTCTTCCACATGCACCCTGAGCAAATAATCCATCTCACCAGTCATCGCATAACAAGCCACCACTTCCGGCCAATTCATCACCGCCACTGCGAAATCGTTGCGCGGCGATACCGCCGTGGTGCGGGTGGTGCCGCCAGCCGGGGGCGCTTCGCTGTGTTTTTCCAATCTGACATTGACATAGGCCAGCAAACCGAGTCCAATCATGTCTGGATCAAGCAGGGCAACGTATTGCCGGATCACTCCCGCATCTTCCAGCCGCTTAATGCGGCGCAAACAGGGCGAGGGCGACAGGCTGACCTGATCAGCGATTTCCTGATTCGACAGGCGGCCATTGGCCTGCAAAATCGACAGAATTTTGCGGTCTATTTTGTCCAGTTCGATTTGCGCCATAAATCACCTCATTTTTTGGTTACTGCGCAAGGAAAATGCGCAAAATGCCATTCTACGGGAATTTTTTGAAATTTTCTGCTGCACCGAAAAGTTTATACTTATCGCCATTATTAATCAGGAGGATACGATGGAATTTCAAACTTGGGACAACCCGATGGGCACCGATGGCTTTGAATTTGTGGAGTACGCAGCACCCGATCCAAAGGCACTGGGCGACCTGTTTCTCACCATGGGGTTTACTGCGATTGCCCGGCACCGCACCAAGGATGTGACCCTGTATCGTCAGGGCGACATTAATTTCATCATCAACGCCGAACCGGATTCGTTTGCCCAGCGCTTTGCGCGTCAACACGGCCAGTGCGTATGCGCGATTGCGATCCGGGTCAACGATGCAGCCCATGCTTACAAGCGCGCACTGGAACTCGGTGCTTGGGGTTTTGACAACAAAACCGGCCCGATGGAATTGAACATTCCAGCGATCAAGGGCGTGGGCGATTCGCTGATTTATCTGGTTGACCGCTGGAAGGGCAAGGACGGGCGCGAACCCGGCTCGATTGGTGACATCAGCATCTATGATGCCGACTTTGTCGCCATTCCCGGCGTCGCTTCCAACCCGGTTGGGCACGGCATGACCTACATCGACCACCTGACCCACAATGTTCACCGTGGCCGCATGAAAGAATGGGCTGAATTCTACGAAAACCTGTTCAACTTCCGCGAAATCCGCTATTTCGACATTCACGGTAAAATGACCGGCCTGAAATCGAAAGCCATGACCAGCCCGTGCGGCAAGATCCGGATTCCGATCAATGAATCGTCGGATGACAAATCGCAAATCGCCGAATACCTGGAACAGTACCATGGCGAAGGCATCCAGCACATCGCACTGGGCACGGATGACATTTACAGCACCGTGCAAGTGATGAAAGATGGCGGTGTGTCGTTCCAGGATACGATTGAAACCTACTATGACCTGATTGACCGTCGCCTGCCCGGCCACGGGGAAAAGCTCGACGAATTGCGCCGCCTGCGCATTTTGATCGACGGCAAGAGCAGTGACACCGGGCGCGAACTGCTGCTGCAAATCTTTACCAACACCGTCATCGGCCCGATTTTCTTTGAAATCATCCAGCGCAAGGGTGATCAGGGCTTCGGCGAGGGTAATTTCCGCGCCTTGTTTGAATCGATTGAACTTGATCAAATCCGGCGCGGTGTGCTAAAAGATGAGAGTGTGCCAGCCTAAAGCAAAAGCGGGTTCCGACCCGCTTTTGCTTTATAATATACCCAATGGACACCAAAAAATAACCTTGCGAGGAAAGCAATGGAATCAGGGAAAAATATTTTTATTGATAATGATGTTTTTTTGGCATCATTGGCAGAGCGCTCTGCGGGCACGCCATTACGGGGGGACTACTCTAACATTGATGAACATTATGCCGTACCACAGAACTGGGATAGCTATACGAAAGCAGATCACGACATCTGGCGGAAATTATACACTAGGCAAATGAAATTATTACCAGGTCGAGCCTGCCAAGAATTTTTGGATGGTTTAGCCATTATGCATGCGGAATCTGAGATACCGCACTTTGAAGAAACGAATTTATCTTTAGCTTCGCGCACCGGTTGGAAATTGGTTGCGGTTCCTGGATTGCTTCCTGATGAGATGTTTTTTTGGCATTTAGCGAATCGCCAATTTCCGGTGACTGTGTGGATTCGAACACCTGAAGAGTTTGATTACATTGTCGAACCAGATATTTTCCACGACTACTTTGGACACGTTCCCCTTTTATTTAACCCTATTTTCGCCGATCATTTGCAGGAATATGGTAAAGGGGGATTAAAGGCTCTGCGATTGGGGGGATTACCGATGCTGGCGCGCCTTTATTGGTATACCGTCGAATTTGGTTTAATCAATACAAACGAAGGACTTCGCATTTATGGTGCAGGAATTTTATCATCCGGTGGAGAAGTTACATACAGTCTAACGGACTCAGCCTCTAAAAGGATTCCTTTCTCACTGAAGCGAATAATGAATACGTTATATAAAATTGATACATATCAAGAAACATATTTTGTCATCGATAGCTTTAAGAAACTTTTTGATGAAACAGCTCCAGATTTCACTGATATATATAAAGAGCTAAGTTGCGCGCAGCCTTTTTCCGCTAATCAATTATTACCCGGAGAAGTAAATATTTCCATTGATTAAAATCACTCACAGGGCATTTCAATTTCCTTAACTTCAAAGGCACCTCTTCGCAGTTGATGAAATAAATGCTCAAACTCTAAGGCGGTTTTACCGGATTTATCATGTAGATGAAGCACAAAATCTATTGAGAATTCACAATTTTCGCGTTGCACATCTTCGTCATTTGAAAATGTATTTATTTGACTGCCATAATTTTTATCATATGGTAGTGAGAAAAAGACGTCCTTATCATCAACTATTAAAATACTGGGAAAAGATGGTAGAAATTTTCTGGCATATATTTGAACTTCGAGCTTCCCCCGAGAATCTAAATAAAGGGCCTGCTGCACATGTAGACAGAGTGCTCTATCACCAATTGCATCACCCTTTAATTTTTGTTTTCTAGATATTACATAATCGGTCTCTTCGATCTCTATTTGCATAATCCGTTTATATACGAAATTCTTCTTCAATGCGTCTCCATTTTTACCTACGCTATCCAGAAGCATATCCAGTCCTTGGGATAAATAATCGCCATGTGCGGTAGTACTAATTTCACCATTCATAGAAAAATGGGCACCAATCACCAAGATTCTTTCTTTTGCATTTTTCACTGCATCTATGCAATTTTTATATGGTGAAACTTCTCCCCCTGTCATTGCCTTAGCAATCTTTATTATGTGCCCTTCCTCACCTGTTGTTTTCGCCAAGAAAACAATCAAGTATTGAACGAGAGCCGCATTAACAAAAGAGAATATAATTATAGAAAATATTATCAGCAATTCACCTCTGGTGTAATCTTTTGAAATGAATAAAGAGGTCATGCTACCAATTATTAATGATAAAAATATTGGAATCACTATTTTTATAAATATTGTCCATGGATGATCATCATCTGCAAGTTTTTTAAATAGTTCTTTTGAAATAAAGAAAGCTAATATTTTCCAAATCGAATTCATTTAAACCTCTTTAAACGGATAATCTTTATAAAACCCACTTCTAGTTTGAACATCTTTAAAAGAAGATTGAACATGTGTAGATATTAATTTGCGCAACAAATCATCCAAACTTTCAGTTGCCAAATACTCATCTCCAGTTATTCCTGTAAGCTGAAGGTGCTTATTCGCATTGGCAAAGCGATCCCGAAATTTTAATGCGGCCCCAAAACCATCGTTATGGCCCATCAGCGATGCTGTGCCATGTCCAGCCAGTAATCCTCGTGGAAGGGTTAGATGAAAATCAAGCCATAAAAAAATAGTTGATTCAGTTTCTGTGAATAGGCTGTGAATTATTGGAAACAAGGGATCTTCTTTATTCATTGCATTGACTAATCTTCGTAACAAAGCAAAATCTTTCTTTAAAAGTTTCTGTGCTAAATTCTTAGATTGACTTCCACTAGTAGCTCCTAGATTCTCTCTAATACGATAATACTCAAGTGGTGCGAGTAATTGAATTAATGGCTGAAGACAGTCCACTATTACTCGCAATAAAGGTTGAAATTCGATCAAAAAACTAATCATTGATATTGGTGAATTTCGGCTAAATTCAATTTCATTAATTCTTTCAATACAATCAAGTGCGATTAGTTCTGGGATTTGATGCATTAATTTAAATTGTGAATAATATGTATCTTGATCTGAGGCAATTTTTGGCTTGGAGAATGCATCGTGCAATTGATTAAAATTCAAAAATATATCTGAATTGCTAGTTGTGATATTTTTTGTTATTTGTGCCAACCTAACAGATAAAATTGAACGAAGATGCAATACCTCTCCTGTTCGATGGATAAAGGCTGCCAAAGGAGTCAAACTCGTGCTAGTTGAAATGGCTGAATGAAACTTTTGCTTATAAGATTCAATGTCCTGAATATCCAAAGTTGATAGCTTTTCGAAAATATTGTTATATTGTTGCCGGCTTGATGAAACCCAACTTGTGCCGTCATTTTTAACATGATTATTAATTTTGGAATTTGTAATACTCGCCAAGTAGACCGCGATTCTTAAAAGCGATGCATGCCAAGCAATATGAGTCGTTCGTCGTGGGAGTGAATCTGCCCAACCTTTTATTCGGCGAATTTCTATTTGCCGTTCGCAAATTTCAGTTAGATTTAGATAAGTTAACTCTATACATTGCAGCAATGTCCGAATAAGTCTTTCAGTTGGCAGTTCCGGTTTGTTTTTTTGATACGCCAACGTAAGTGCATGGATGCCGTGTAACTCATCATATGTTTTTGCTATCCGGCCTAATTTATTGTATTCATTTTTTTCGCTGTAATTCATAAGATACTCGCAAAATAAAAATAGCAAACAAGAAATTGAAAGAATTGCATAAATTTCCTGAGTAGGCCCCTCGCCGACAACACCTGCTGATCATACTCCAGATGCAAAATTTTTACAACATTTACGGTAGGCGTTGGGTCGAGTTCCCTAATAAGTAATTATTGGTGTTTAAACCGTGGAAATCAAAACCAAAACGGCGGTGGACAACACCGAATTTCTTGCCAATCTCGCGGCAAAATCGGACGGCGCAAAGTTGCGCGGCGACTATTCCAACATTGATGCGCAGTATGTGGTGCAGCAAAATTGGGACAACTACACCGAAGCCGAGCATCAATTGTGGCGCGATTTATACGCCCGGCAAATGAAATTGCTACCCGGTCGGGCCTGCGCCGAATTTATGGAAGGGCTAAACAAGCTACACGCCGCCGATGCGATTCCACGCTTTGAGGAAGCCAACCTGGCTCTGGCTGCGACCAATTGGGAATTGGTGGCGGTGCCCGGTCTGGTGCCGGACGATGTATTTTTCACCCATCTGGCCAACCGCCGCTTCCCGGTCACGGTTTGGCTGCGCACTCCGGCAGAATTTAACTACATCGTTGAACCCGATGTGTTCCACGACTTTTTTGGCCATGTGCCGCTGTTGCTGAACCCGGTGTTTGCCGACCATTTGCAGGAATATGGCAAGGGCGGCCTGAAAGCGATGCGTTTGGGCGGGCTGGACAATTTGGCCCGGCTGTATTGGTACACGGTAGAGTTTGGCCTGATCCGTTCACCCGAAGGCTTGCGCATTTATGGTGCGGGGATTTTGTCTTCCGGCGGCGAAGTCGAATTTTCGCTCACCAGCAACGACTCGCTGCACGTGCCATTGCAGGTCGAACGCACCATGAACACCTTGTTCAAAATCGATTCGTATCAGGAAACCTATTTCGTCATCGACAGTTTCAAGCAATTGTTCGACGATACCGCGCCCGACTTTACCCCGATGTATGAGCGCCTGAAGCAGCAAACCCCGTACCCGGCCAACACCTTGTTGCCCGGTGAAACCAATTTGACGGTATAAGGCAATCGGGTAACCCGCCAGAAAGTGGGTTACCCGCTGCGGCAGTGCTGCTTGGCGGTTCTTAGTGGTGCTTGCCCACTTGCAAGGTTTTGGTCATGATCTGATCACAATACGCAATGGCCAAGGCAGAAAATAAAAACGCCATATGAATTGCGGTTTGCGCGATCAGTTCCTGCCCACTGTAAGCCTTGACGTTGATAAAGGTTTTCAACAGGTGAATCGACGAAATGCCGATAATCGCCATGGCCAGCTTGACCTTGAGCACCGAGGCATTGACATGCGACAGCCATTCCGGTTGATCCGGGTGCTTGGTCAAGCCCAGCCGCGAAACAAAGGTTTCGTAACCACCAATAATTACCATGATTAATAGATTGGAAATCATCACCACGTCAATCAAGCCCAGCACCACCAGCATGATGGTCGATTCGTTCAGGCTAGTCGGACGGTGTGCGGGTGATATCGCGACTGCATTGAGTAAATGCTCCAGTGATGGCGCATGACCGAACGCAGCGCCGATCAGCACCACCAGTTCGACCCAGAAATGATACACATATACGCACTGTGCCAGAATCAGGCCCAGATACAGCGGCAGTTGCAGCCAGCGGCTAAAGAAGATGACACTGGCCAACGGGGAAAGCGGTTTGATGGGCGTGGTGGGCGTGGTGGGCGTGGTGGGATCAGTGGGTGCTGACATGGGAGAAATCCTTGGTTGAACGATAAAAAGCGAAGCGAGCCATTTCTTGGTTGGCGGTATTTTAACTGATGTTTGCGGTTTTCAAGCGTGACGCTTGTATTGGCGCGGTTCTGGCAGGGCTGTGGCATAGAGCCGGTTTGCACAATATTTGGGCATATTCCACAGACTCGATATTCCGCACAGCAACACTGTTGCAGCCTATGATAGATCCATTTCCGCTTTCAAACACTCGATCAGGCGTCGCGCCCAAGGCGAGGCGGCGCAAACGGTTTGTGGGTCAAGGCTGGCTAAAATTTTGAACGAATGCGCGACTGGGTTGCTGTGCTGTTTTTACCATCTTGTGCCCCCAATTTCCCCCCGTGTCCACAGTTGCCCCAATCGGTATTTCTCCAGCCAAGGTTTCAGTTGCAGTGGGTCGAGTCGGGTCAGGATTGTACCTGCCGGGCCTTTTTCTGCCACCAAAACCGCTTGCGGCATGTCGCTCATGGCATCGACCAAGACATCGGAATGCGTGGTAACAATCAACTGTGTGCGCAACGCCGCTTCTTTCAACAGCTCGGCCAGTGTTGGCAATACATCTGGATGCAGGCCCAGTTCTGGTTCTTCTATGCAAATAATGGCCGGTGGATTGGGATGACATAAAATGGCCAGTAGGCACAGATAGCGCAAGGTGCCGTCAGAGAGGCGAGTGGCCGGGATGGTGCAATATTCTTCCTGCAAAAATACCTGAACGGTACCTCCTTCGATTTGGACGTAGTAATCGACAATCCCCTCATACAACACGGCCAGTGCGCTGAGCAAGCGCTTTTTTACCGACAAATCGCGTTGCAGCCGATTCAAAACCAGACCCAGATTGCGCCCGTCCGCGCTCAGAAAATCGTTGGCCAAGTCCGCCTTTTGCGGCAAGCGCGGGATAGTGTAACGTCCGAAACTCCATTCGCGATATAAAACGATTTTGGGAAAATTTTTACCCAAATAGGTAATTTCCGGATACTGCTCCGGATCCCGGCGCTGTGCCAAAATCGATTTATCCAGATCAATGTCCTCCCGTTGTAATGAACGAGTCTTGTCGTTGACATTCAGGGCTGGGCGACCTTTATTAAAATGATAGTAAAAATATGGATTTCTTTTCTTTGCAGAATCTGGCTTTTCCCGTTCAATCCGTTCATCGGTTAATTCAAAGCGTTGTTGTACTTCGGTAAAAGCTAGTCGATAACGCAGGTTTTGCGGGCCGGGCGGGTAATCCAGCACCACTTCCAGTGCCGCTTCTGGCCGATCTTCGCCGCCCTTCCACAGCCAGTCGCTCACGCCACCGCCATCACTGATTGGCTTAAGAAATTGCTCTGGCGCATTACGCAATAATTCCAGTGCCTCTAGCAAATTAGATTTGCCTGATCCATTCGGGCCAATAATGATATTCAGTGCTTCCAGCTCGATTGTCCGGGCTTCGGCACCATAGCTAAGAAAATTTTCCAAGCGGATAGTATGGATGAATCGGGATTGAGTCATATTGCCTTCTAGGTGAGCACGGGCCGGATACGAATGTTGAAACCGGAGCCATTATAACCGTTAATGTGCGTACCTTTATTGTGTAGATGACCATCCAGCATCGACCAGGCTAGGTCAGCACCATTCATCAATCGTACTCATCAATCCGACATTGGCCGCCCAAAAAGCCGCATTTTGGCTGCGCGGCCCCGGGTTTACAGGTAAACTGGCGGCTTTGCCGGTTTGCCCCAGCTTATTGCCCCCCTGCCAAGATGAATGATGATGCCCAAATCCTGATCGCGCGCCTGTTCACGCATCAAACCCTGCGCCGTGAAGACAAATTGGTCAAGCGTGTCCTGTCGGACGAGCTGTTTCGGGCCGAAGTCGATAGCCGCCTGTTGGCCTGTGGCGTGAAGCTGCTCGACAATGTGTATGCCGATCACGTTACCATCGCACTGGCGCGGGCGGTCGAACCGCGAATTTTTGGTGCGAAAGATGTTTGGCAAAACAACAACTTTGGCTTGACGCGGGATGGGGTGGCACTGTTGGTGGTGTTGTGGGCGCAGATCATTTTGCCCAAGCGCGAGCGGCAAGAGGCGCACCAAAAGGCCGAGCAAGACCAACTGGACATGTTTGGCAAGGAAAAACCGCTGCCACGCGCCGAAGAAACCTCGATCGGGATTTCGTACAAGGCCTTGGTGTCCGATTTTGGCGACAAGCTGGGCAAAAAAACCCGGCTCGATATGAATCTGGGTATTTTAAGCCGCTTGGGCTTTATCGAACGCAACCTTGACACCATCACCGAAGGCCCGCTGCTCGATTTGATGATGGATACCGACACACTCAAGGAACGCATCATCAACGGTGCGCTGGCCGAGGTGTTCAATATCCCTACCCCAAGCAGCGAGCCAATTTCCGCCCCGATTTCCGATTCAATGTCAGACCCAACCCCAGTGGAGTAAGCCATGTTTCATATCAAATCGCTGGAGCTGGTGCATTGGGATTACTGGCAGCGCATTAAAAACATCCCGCTCGACGCCAAAATCATCACCATCGCCGGGCAAAACGGTTCCGGCAAAACCACCTTGCTCGATGCACTGCGCACCCTGTTTGGCCTCGATTGCTCAATGGGCCGCACTTATAAACACTATGCGCGCCATTCCGGCCAGCAAACCGCCTGGCTGCGCGCCGTGGTTGATAACCGGCACAGTGGGCGGCAATTGTCGAACCGGCCATTTCGCAGTTCCGGCTTTTTTAGTGAAGACGATGTCACGCTGTTTTGCCAAATCCAAAAAAACGGCGGCGACTGGAAGCGGCAATACCTGATGCGGCCCGGCGTGGTATCGATTGAAGAAGTGGCCGAGGCGAGCGACTGGCTCGGGGTAGAAACTTACCGCAAGCGGCTCGCTGCCGCCGGTTTGTCCAGTGCCATGGCCAAGGTGCTGGCGTTGGAGCAGGGCGAAACCGACAAACTGTGCGAATACGCGCCGCGCCAATTGCTCGATCTGGTGTTTCAGGTGTTCGGCGACAAGGAAGTGCTGGACGCCTACGATGAAGCCAAACGGCATCAAAAAGATACCGAGCAAGAACTGCAACGCTTTGAAGCTGAACTGGAAGGTTCCAAAGCCAATCTGGAAGGCTTGCGTCTGCGGGTGGCCAATTACCATATCTGGGAAGGTTTAAATCGCGAGCGGCAGGATTTGCAGCAAGAAGTATTGCCTAGTCTGGAATACCACGAAGCGCGCGACAAATTCGGTAAAACCAGCCGTGATTTGCGCGAGGCGCGTAAAAATCTGTGGCAGCAAGATCAGCAAATGTCGGGCCGTCGCACCGATTTGGCCGAGCGCGCGCAAACGCACCAGCAGGCGCAGCAGCAAGAATTGGCACTGGAGCAGGAAGCGGCCAGCCTGGCGGCGAGGTTAACTCAAGTCAATGGCAAGCTCAAACCGCTGGAAGCGGTATTGGAGCAGCGCGCCCGCCTGTCGAAACTGGCTCAGGATGCCGGGGCCGATATTGCCAGCGTACTGACTCAGGTTGAGCAAAAAGAAGTGGAACTGACGCGCCTAAAACAGCAACGCAGTGGCGTGGCCGACAAAATCCGCGCCGAACAAGCCACCGTAACCGCGTTGCAAAGCAAAACGGCACTGCCCGAGCCGGAACAAGTGCGGGGAATGCGCCGGGTACTGAATGAGGCCGGGGTGAAACACCAAATGCTGGCCGACATTGTGGAAGTGACCGATTCGCACTGGCAAGCGGCGGTGGAAGGCGTGCTGCGCGGCTATACCTCGGTGATTTTGCTCGATTCAGCCAAGGATGCCAGCACCGCCTATCGCTTAACTGAAGCCGAACGCTACCCGCATTTCGTGGTGCCGGAGCGGGTTGAGGCGCGGCCAAGCAAGGATGACAGCCTGTTATCGGTAATCCAGTTTTCGGCCCCGGTGCCCGCTTGGCTGCTCGATCAACTGTCGCACATCCGGCGGGTTGATTCGGTTGATGAGGGCTTGCGCCTCGCCAAGGGACACGGGAGCCAAGGGGGGCAGGAATGGATTACCCCGCAAGCGTATCACCACGAGCGCCGTGGTGGTCGTTCGCTGTGGGTTGACCCGGCGCGCTTTCGCTTCGGTCAGGCTGGGCGGGCGCAGCGGCTCGATGCGATTTTGCGCGGCTTGCCGAAACTGGAAGCCGAAGAAGATCAACTGACGCTGACTATTTCCAAATTGGCTACCGAACTGGGCGCACTCAAGGCGCGGCTGGCGGGCGTGGATGCGGCCAAGGAACTGGCGGCGCGGCATGATGAATTTGAAGAAGCCGAGCGCAACGCCCACCCCTTGCGCGCCAGCCGGATCGAAGTTGGCACCCGCCTGGGTGAGATCCAGCCACAAATCAAACACGCCACCGAAGCACGGACCCGGGCCGACAGTGCCTGGCAAAACGCCAAAGCGGCACTGGCTGATCATGAAGGCAATTGGCGTCAGGCCCAAAAGCGCCAGCAAGAACAGCGCAGTGAC
>JACCDS010275905.1_pt1 | contig 17161 bp, 14 predicted proteins | sample 7446441 | NCBI WGS metagenome assembly JACCDS01 (sample SAMN15323445, study PRJNA562643) | freshwater metagenome | isolation source: river surface water | place: USA:Blue River Watershed | collected 2017-08-17
CTGCGTCACCAACGCGATATAACTGTGCTGCAAATTCCACCACAGGGTTGCAGATACAGATGTCCGAAGCCCACTTACCCGGTCGCCAGCTCGCGAAAAATTTACTCGGTCTGGCGGCAACGGGGACTTTATTCAGTCTCGCCGCGCCCGCCGCGATGGCGGCGGCGCCTCTGCCGATGATCAAACCGCGGCCGCTGCAGCCGGGCGATACGGTCGGACTCGTTAGCCCCTCTGCTGCCACCGCAGACGCGATGGATTTTCAGCTGGTGCAACAGGCGATGCAGGCGCTTGGCTTCAAAGTGAAAAACGGCAACTTTATCGCCAACCGGCGTGGTCATCTGGCCGGTACCGATGCGGAACGCGCCGCGGATCTCAATGCGATGTTTGCTGATCGTGAAGTCAAAGCGGTGATTTGTCTGCGCGGTGGTTCTGGTGCCGCCCGTATTTTGCCGCTGCTCGATTACGCGCTGATCGCGGCCAATCCAAAACCTCTACTCGGCTATTCGGACATCACAGCGCTGCACTGTGCGCTGCAGGCGAAAACCGGCCTGATTAGCTTTCACGGCCCGAACGGCACCGATGGCTGGCCGGCCTTTAATGTGCAGCAATTTCAACAGCTATTTTTTGCCAAAGCATTGCCACTGTATAAAAACGAAGCAGAAATCAACGATGAACTGGTGCCACGCAATAGTCAGACATTGACCATCCGCAGCGGTATTGCTGAGGGCCGGCTGGTTGGTGGCAACCTGACCGTATTAACCGCTTTATCCGGCACGCCTTATTTTCCGGATTGCCGCGACAAAATTCTGTTTATTGAAGACATTGCCGAAGCCCCTTACCGCATCGACCGGATGCTCAGCACGCTGGCGTTAAACGGCACGCTGAAGCAAATCAAAGGCTTGGTTTTTGGTGAGTGTACGGACTGTGAACCGGAACATGGCTATGGCAATCTGACCCTCGACCAGATCCTGCAGGACTATGTATTGCCGCTGCAGATCCCGGCCTATCGCGGCGCCATGATTGGTCATCTGAAACGACAGTTTATTTTACCGGTCGGCGCCAAGGTGCGGCTCGACGCCACCGCCGGCACTTTGCAGCTGCTGGAGCCGGTGTTTGCCGGCTAAACCGGACTCGTGCGGTGCTCTGGTCGCACTGCGTCAGTCGCTCAGGCCCATTTGCTGCAAACCATAGCGCTCAATTTTTTTCAGTAAACCCTGGCGCGATAACCCGAGTTGGCGCGCCGCCTGACTGCGATTGCCCTGATGCGCAGTCAGCGCTTCGCTCAACAGGCGAATTTCCAGCTGGCGCACCTGTTCATCCAGCGAACTGCCAGGCGGTAGTTGTACGTCAGGAAAAGACACTTCCTGCGCATCCAGATGCAATAACTGAATATCGGCCAGTTGCACCACGCCATGGCGCGCAATCGCGACGACACTTTCCAGCGTATTGCGCAGTTCACGCACATTGCCGGGCCAGGGCCGTTGTAAAAACCATTGCAGCGCCGGTGCTGATAACTGGACACTTTGTGCTGATTTTGCGGCTATTTGCTGCAAAAAATGCTGAATTAGCAACGGAATATCTTCGCGGCGTTCATCCAAAGCCGGCGTTTCCAGCGTGATGCCTTTGATGCGGTAATACAGATCTTCGCGAAACCGGCCTTGTTTCACCAGCTCCGGTAACTGCGCATTGGTTGCCGACACCAGCCGGATATCAATTTTCTTTTGCTCGCGGCCACCGACCGGATAAAAAGTGCCTTCCTGCAACACGCGCAGCAATTTCACCTGCATCGGTAGCGGCATTTCGCCAATTTCATCGAGAAACAGCGTACCGCCGTCAGCCATACTGAGTAAGCCCTGCCGGTCTTTGTCGGCACCGGTAAAAGCACCACGTACATAGCCGAATAACTCGCTTTCCAGTAATTCAGCCGGAATAGCACCGCAATGCACCGACACAAAAGGCCCGGCCGCGCGCAAACTGAGTTGATGCAACGCTTTGGATACCACTTCTTTGCCGGTACCAGACGGCCCGGTCACCAATACCCGCACATCAGTCGGTGCTATTCGCTCAATCAGCGTGCGGATATTACGCAGTGCCGGCGACACCCCAACCAGCGGCAATAAGCCTTGTGCGGCACTGACGCCACGCTTCAGACTATTCAGTTCCTGTTCCAGCAAGTGCTTGCTGACGGCGCGTTTCACCACCACCGCCAGCAAATCGGGATCTATCGGCTTGGCGAGGAAATCCCAGGCGCCAAGGCTGATCGCCTGCAGCGCCAGTTCACGCTCGGCGTGACCGGTCAGAATGATCACCGGCTGGCCAGCCAGTTCCGGCAGCGCATTCAGCGTCGCTTGCGGGTCAAATACCGGCGGCAGGGATAAATCCAGCAAGACTAAATCAACCTGTTGCTGCGCCAGAATGGCTTTGGCCTGTGCCAAATCAGCAGCCAGTAACACCTGGTGACCCTGCTGCTGTAAAAAACGCTCGGCGAGCAGCCGGAACGCCGGTTCGTCATCCACCAGCAACACTTTAGCGGTGCGGAAACTATCTAAAGAAAAAGCAGCGCTCATCAGCGTATCTCTCCGGAAACAACAGGCAAATAGAGGGTGAAGCAGACCGGCCAGTCAGGGTCGGTATCATGCTGAATACGGCCCTGATGGGCCAAAATGATACGGGCCACAATGGCAAGGCCCAAGCCACTGCCACCGGCTCTTTTGCTGACAAAAGGCCGGAACAGCTGACCATCCAATAACGCAGGGTCCAGCGCCGGACCGTTATTCAGCACCCGGATCTGCACTTCGGCATCTGAAGTACTGGCCTCAACGCGCAAACAAGCGCCAGGCTGATTGCGTAAAAAAGCAAAAGCATTGTCGAACAGGTTTTGCAGCACTTGCTGAATACGATAGGGGTCGGCGTACAACTGCAAATCGGCCGGCATCGCAAGCTCAGTGCGTACGCCATCCGGCGCCTGTAGCAATAACGACTGCACTAAGGGCTGCAGCGGAAACAACGTCGGTTGCAGCTGCAGTCGACCGGCATACACCAGCATGTCGGCGATCAGCCGGTCAGCGCGTTTTAACTGGGTTTGAATATGACCGCGTAGTTCGGCATCAACAGCAGCAGACGCCATCGAGATGATATTCAGCGGATTGCGCAGCTCATGCGCCATAGACGCTGCCAGCGCGCCCAGCTCAACCAGATGTTGCTGCGCCAGCTGTTGTTTTTGTGCTTCGGCCAGCGCCAGCGCCGACTGCAAGCGCCCACAGCTGCTGACCAGCAACGAGCCAAACACTTCGGCGGTCAACTTTAACGTCGGTGTCAGGCCCTGCTCGCCCGGAATACTGAACTGCCAGTGCTTGCCGCTTTGGTCGTCGCTGTCAGTGGCGATGACCATCAGCTTTAAAGCCGACACTTCAGCACTTTGTGCCAGCAGTTCAGCCCCCTGCAGCAGGCAAATCTGCACCGGTTGTTTCAGTGGCTGCCGGATCAGCAAAGCCGACTGCTCCGCCAGTTGCTGCCAGTCCGCCGCCAGAGACAGCTGCTGTTGCCAGCGACTAACCATGGCTTCACTGAGCTGCACGCCGGGAAAAATCAGCCGCTCAGCCAGGCGACTGGCGGGTCTGTAGGCCGCAGCTGCCAATAACAGCAATAAACTGGAATATAACCACAGCTGCCAGCCCGGCACTGCGGCCAGCGCAGGCATGCCAAACTGACCAAACAGCGAGCTCATCAGCGCCATCAGCAGTAGCAGCAACAAGCCCATCACCAGATAGACCAGCGCACGGCTGGCAAAGGCATTCACCGCCAGCATCTGATACCGCACCACGCTGTACACCAGCAACACCAGATACAACGGCAATACCAGCATCGGATAGGGATACCAGTTCAAACCAAGCGACGGGAAGACAAAACTGGTGGCCAGCAACAAGCCAAGACCAGCGGTCATCGAAATGGCTACCACCGAATGATGTTTATTGCCGTGATAAGCATGACGGCCACGCCACAGCACCCAATGCGCCAGCATGCCCAGCAGCACTGTGTACGCCAGATTGAACCAGCCAAAACCGTCAAACAGGAAAAAAACCGGCATGCCGTACAGCGCCTGCACCCGGGCCGACGGCTGCGACCAGCTCAGTAACACCACCAGCACAGACGCCAGCAAAAACCAGGACTGATATTGCCGTAACCATTCAATCCAGCGCAGCTGTGGCTGTTGCGGCTGCGCTGTGACATAAGCCAAAGCGAATTGCAGGAAAAAGGCCGGCATCAACGGATTGGCCAGAATGAGCGCTTTACCCGGTAACAACAAATCATGTTGCAGCGCCAGATGCCCACCACACCAGGCGGCCATCATGGCGCAAAAACCGGCCAGTGGTTTCAGTACCGGCTGAAAACGCGCATGCCACCACAACCAGAGCCCGGTCCAGAGGGCACTGAGACTGGTCAGCCCCAGCATGGTCTCAAATAACATTGCTAAATCCATTGGATCTCCCGGTTCCAGGGTTCTGCATGTCAACGATGTTGACAGATGCAAAGATGTACAGCGTAAACCAGCTTGTCAGCCACCTCAAGCAGCTTTCAATTTATTGATACAGATCAATGTTTTGTCAGAAATCAAAACACTGGCCCAACAATCGCATTGAGCTGGCATCGCTTTTGACTGATTGGTTCGCCGTGAGAGGAGTTACCTGATGTTATGGTCTGTGTTTTTCACTGAGTTCTGTTTCCTGTTGGGCATTGCCGCCTTGCTGGCCCCGCTGCTGTATTGGGCTGAAAATCGCCGGGGAGCTGCATGATGGAATTAGATTCCGCGATATTGTCCCGGCTGCAGTTTGCGTTTACTGTCAGCTTTCACATCATTTTCCCATCGATCACTATCGGCCTTGCCACGCTCATCGCGATTTGGGAAGGCCTGTGGCTGAAAACCCGTAACCCGCTGTATCTGCAACTGGCTAAATTCTGGATCAAGCCTTTTGCCATCACTTTTGGCATGGGCGTGGTGTCCGGTATCGTGCTGTCATACGAATTCGGTACTAACTTCTCGAAGTTTTCCGAGCTGACAGGTGCAGTGATTGGGCCTCTGATGGCTTACGAAGTGCTGACCGCATTTTTCCTCGAAGCCGGTTTCCTCGGCGTCATGTTGTTTGGCTGGCAACGCGTCAGCGCCCGTCTGCATTTCTTCGCCACATGTACCGTGGCGGTCGGCACCTGGATCTCGGCATTTTGGATCATCGCCGCCAATAGCTGGATGCAAACACCGGCCGGTCACGCCATCGTCGACGGCAAATTTGTGGTGGAAAGCTGGCTGGAAGTCATTTTTAACCCATCGATGCCTTACCGGCTGAGCCATATGTTACTCGCCACCATGCTGACCGCAGGCCTGGTCGTACTGGCCACTTCGGCCTGGTATCTGCGCCGCAAAGAACACACGGCATTCGCCCGCAAAGGCCTGTCGTTTTCACTGTGGTGGTTATTGATTTTTGCGCCGCTGCAGGCTTTTGTCGGGGATTTGCATGGTCTGAACGTGAAAGAACATCAACCAGTGAAACTGGCGGCGATGGAAGGGATCTGGCCAGCGCGCGAACAGAATGTACCGTTATTGTTATTTGCAATCCCAGATCCGGTACAGGAGAAAAACCACTTTGAAGTGGCTATCCCTGGTATGGCAAGTTTGATCCTGACTCACGACTGGCAAGGTGAACTGACCGGTCTGCAATCAGTACCGAAAGCCGACAGACCTAATGTGCCGCTGGTGTTTTTCTCGTTCCGCATCATGGTTGGGCTGGGCGTGCTGATGATTGTTGTCGCACTTTGGGGGCTTTGGCTGCGCCGACGGGAAGCTTTGTATCAGCAACCCTTGTTCTTGTGGCTGTGCAGTATGCTGGCTCCCACTGGCGTAATTGCCGTGCTGGCTGGCTGGTATGTGGTCGAAATAGGCCGGCAACCCTGGATTGTCTATGGTCTGGTCCGTACCAGTGATGTGGTATCGCCACTGCCACCGGAGCGCGTCGCGTTGTCGCTGACTTTATTTGTGCTGACTTACAGCCTGTTATTTGCGGTCTATCTGTATTTCTTCCGCAAGTTGATTAAAAAAGGCCCACCGCCGCTGGAGTCGTTGCAACAACATCTGATTGGCGTGGAAGCCTCAGGTTATGCGCTGGCGCTGACCAAAACGCTGCACCCGGCTGAACACCGCACCGACACCGACCGTCGCAACGAAGGAGCGAAATAATGGATTTGCCACTGTTTTATTTCCTGTTACTCGGCTTTGCCATTCTAATGTACGTTCTGCTGGATGGCTTTGACTTAGGGATCGGCATTTTGTACCCATGGTTTCGCGACGAAGCCGACAAAGACCAGCTGATGCGGTCCATCTCACACGTCTGGGACGGCAACGAAACCTGGCTGGTATTTGGCGGGGTCATTCTGTTCGGCGCTTTTCCGGCCGCGTACGCCGGCCTGACATCGGCATTGTACGCACCCATTATGCTGATGCTGATTGGGCTGATCTTCCGCGGAGTCGCTTTTGAATACCGTTTTAAATCCACCACGTCCAAACGCTGGTGGAACCGGGCTTTTGCCATTGGCTCGACTGTCGCCGCGTTCTGTCAGGGCCTGATGTTGGGAGTGTTAATTGGCGGTACGCCGCTGGTCTCGGCATCGCCGCTCGATTTACTGACGCCGTTTACGTTGTTTACTGGTTTTGCTTTGTTAGCGGGTTATGCATTACTCGGATGTACTTATCTGGTGATGAAATGCCGTGATGATCGCCAGCAGCGCGCAGCCCGTTATGGCCGGCGGCTGGTGTGGGTGTTGATGGGCGCGATGCTGGTGGTCAGTATCTCCACGGCCGTTGGCAGTGAAGAGATCTGGCAACGCTGGTTTGGTGGCTGGCACTTCCTGTGGTTATGGCCACTACCGCTTTTGTCGGTGCTGGCTGCCCGCCTGCTCTATCGTGATTTGGGCCGGGTACAACGACAGCTCAAAGCCGGCGCACTCCCCCACAGCCGCCATGAAGACCGGCCATTCTGGCTGGCCGCGAGCTTGTTCGCGCTGGGCTTTGCCGGCCTGCTGGTCAGCCTGTTTCCGGCCATCATGCCGGGTAAGCTGAGTTATATCGAAGCCGCAGCACCGCAGGCCAGCCTGCAATTTATGCTACCGGGTGTGCTGATTTTTGTGCCCTTAATTCTGGCGTATACCTGTTGGGGCTACCGCATTTTTGCCGGCAAAGTAGAAGACTTCACCGAAGGTTATTGAGGGGATTAATGATGGACAAACAGCCGCAAACAGCTGAAATTTTTTCTCTTACAACTACCATTCGTCGCAAATGGCAGCTGTTACAACGCCCGGGTAATCACTGGTTTTTTCTGCTGTATCTGGGGGGGCTACTGTGCATCATGGCGATCGCCAGCTTATTGAAATTTGGTATAAAAATGCTGTAACCACGGGCTTTTTCAAACAATCTCCTGCAGAAAAAACTGCAATAAATCTTGACGTGGATCAGGGTTTTCAAACACAGCCTGATTGACTTTCCCGGTCAGGCTGTGGATTTTTTTTCATTGTCTTTTCAAAACAGCCGCTGCTATAGTCGGATTATGGTTCTGCTGTTGAACCTGCCTGAGATGAAATTCTATGCGTCTGCTGAATGTGTTTTTAGCCATCCTTTATCTGAGCGTCCTGCTGTCGGGGGAAACCCGATCTGCATCTCAGGCTTGGGTGGATAACACTGAAGCGCAATTCAGTCACAGTCAGTCCCTGATCAGCCAGCAATCATCAAAAATTGCCGACGCTGAAACGCCAAAAGATCCCGAAATCAAACATCCAGTGCTGTTGCAGAGCAAAACTGCTGCCACTGCGTTGTACTCTGATGCCATTGCCCATTTTGCCCCTGAGCAGCTGCCACAGCGCTCAGCTCTGCTAACAGCAGCTCCACGCGCGCCACCTGCTATCGCCTGATCTGGTTTTTGTCCGCTGTAGACACAGCACCGCATTCTTTTTTTCCAGTTTAGATAGGACCTGCCGGCGCGGGTCCATGTGAGGCATGTATGAGAAAGTTAAACGTTTATACCGTTGATCATATCGACCACTTGATCCAACCAACTGAATTCGCTGACACCACGTTAAAATCACCTGCACTGCAGATCTTTAATGACTTCCGTCACAGCGCACCGGCCATTCTCGATGCTGAAACCAACGCATTAGAAGCGCTGGATATGATGACGCACGAACATTGCAGCTTTAAGCTGGTGGTTGATGCGCATAAAGAGATGATTGGGCTGATTAGCACCGAGCAGTTATCGACCCAAAACATCATGCAGCATGTCAGCAAAGATTTAAAAGCCAGCGAGCTGCAAGTGGTTGATTTGATGCGGTCACGCGAAAATCTGATCGCATTGTCTTATCAGCAGATCCAATACTGCACAGTCGGCGATGTGCTGAATACACTGCAACACAATGGTGAGTCATATTGCGTCGTCATCGATTTGGAAAACCATCAGATCCGCGGTGTGATCAGTGCACGTGATATTGCCAGCCGCTTACATTTACCGCCGCTGGATATTGAACGGCAACCAACGTTCCTGAATATCTTCGACCGGCTGTACGCCTAACGCTTTAAGCGTCGGGTTACACAAACCAGGTTGGGAACCGGCTGTTGGGGCCGGTGTGGTTAGGACAATAAAGGCGGCTTCGGCCGCCTTTATTGTTTTTGATGACCCGTTCCGAAGTAACCGGATTAGTAGTCATCCTGCATCCGATCCATCAGGCTGGTCAGGTATGCGATGCCATTTTCTGCTGATAAAGCATTAATAGGTGCCTGCCCCATCGTATAAGCATTGGCATTAGTCAGCCACTGCGCAAACAACGCATCAGAGCCGAAATAGGCCAGACCTTGCTGATAAAACTGTTCTGCCTCGACCGGATCAATCGCGTGCGAACGAATCATCCGATATGCATTTTCCGAGATTGTTGCCATAGCATCCCTCCTGCGGTGTTTGCCTGAACCTTTTTACTATAGTCAAGGCTGCCAATTCGCCAAGCGATAGTGTTAAAACACCGGCGTTCTGCGCCACGTCAGCTTTACAGGCGATGCATTCGTATGCAGCTTTATCTGGCAGTAAGATCCCCTATATTGCTGACAATGATAGTTTTTGTGCGGGAAGGGTTTTATGCGTAGGTCTCTGCTGGTGCTGTTTACTCTTTTTAGTTTTTTTTCGCAGGCACTGCCGCAAGTCAGTCAGGGCAGTCTGCAACGGCTGGAAAACTTCCCATCACAACTGGTTCCACCGCGCCATATCGATATCTGGCTACCGGCCGGATTTAGCGCAACCAAAAAGTACGCTGTGTTATACATGCACGATGGCCAGATGTTGTTTGACGCCAACAGTACCTGGAACAAACAGGAATGGCAGGTTGATGAAACCGCTCAGGCTCTGATCAACAGCGGCAAAACCCGGCCTTTTATTGTGGTCGGTGTGCATAATGCTGATCTGAACCGGCATGCTGAATATTTCCCACAGCGCCCCTTCCAGAGTTTAACACCACAGACCCGGCAAAATTTCTACCAGTTAGATCGTCAGCCCGGTCAAAAACTGTTTCAGCGCGAGGTGTATTCAGATGCATATTTAAAGTTTCTGGTCACAGAGCTAAAGCCCTATATCGATAGCCATTTCCCGGTACTAACCGACCAATCCAATACATTTGTGATGGGTTCCAGCATGGGCGGCCTGATTTCGATGTATGCCATCAGTGAATATCCGCAGGTATTTGGTGGCGCAGGATGTTTATCGACACATTGGCCAGGTGTGTTCCCGGATAAAGAAAATCCGGTACCAGCTGCCTTTCTCAGCTACATGCAACACAACCTGCCAAAAGCCGGCCAGCATAAAGTGTATTTTGATCATGGTGACCAAACGCTGGATGCGCTCTACCCACCATTGCAACGACAAGTCGACCAACTAATGCAGCAGTTGAAATATCCACCGGCGCTATGGCAAAGCCGGTTTTTCCCAGACACAGATCACTCAGAGCAGGCCTGGGCCAAACGCCTCGACATTCCGTTGCAATTTTTACTGACGCCGAAGCCCTGATCGAAGCGAGTGCTGCTACGTAACTGTGTAAAGACAGCAAACGGAGGCAGCAAATGCACATAGTTATTTTGGGTGGTAACGGCGGGATCGGTGCAGCGCTAACCGCTCATTATTTGCATCTACAGGCACAGGTGTCGGTATTCAGCCGTGCAGCTCTGGCAGATACGTCTCTGCCGGAGTTACAGCATTTTTTATATCAGCCCGAGATGCTGGAGCAACCACAGTCGCCGCTGCATGAAGCGCTGAAAACCATCTTCAGCCAACCGGTAGATCTGGTGTTTTGCTGCCTGGGTCTGCTGCATCAGGACCAGCTGCAGCCGGAAAAAAGTATCCGTCAGCTCAGCGCGGCTGGTTTACGTCAAGCATTCGAAGTGAATACGGTATTACCAGCGTTGTGGCTGCAGGCAGTCTGGCCATGGCTGAGCAAGTCACCACAAGTGAAGTTATGCTGGTTGTCAGCGAAGGTTGGCAGTATCACCGACAATCAGGCCGGCGGCTGGCATAGCTACCGTGCCAGTAAAGCGGCGTTGAATATGCTGGTGCGTTGTGCGTCGATTGAACTGAAGCGTTCACTGCCGCAGGCGACGCTGGTGGCGCTGCATCCGGGCACCACAGATACCGCGATGTCGAAGCCGTTTCAGCGCAACCTGCCAGCCGGACAGTTACAACATCCTGCGGATACCGCACGGCGACTGGCAGCGACTGTGGCAGACCTGACACCAGCGCAAACCGGTGCATTGCTGCATTGGGATGGTAGCGTGTTACCCTATTGATCGGTGCAGAACAGGTGCATACTTCGGCGATCGACCATCGGCAATTCGCTGCAGACGCTGATTTGACGCAATGGCGGCTTCAGCAGAATGCCCTTTTTTAACAGGGCTTGCTGCAGCTGTAATTGCCAGCCGGGCAACAAGCCAAGCAACAGCTCGCGCTGCGCCGCCGGCGCCACCAGATGAACCAACAAGCTTTGCGGAAAATGTTCAAACTGTAGCTGATAAGCAAAACCGCTGCAGCCTTGTGCTTGCCACAGTGGCCACAGCGCTTGAAGCACTTCACGTAGTTTCTGCTCTTGCTGCTGGCAACGCGCCGACAATTTGCGACTGAGCCAGTCAGGGCCGGCTTTCACAGTGGCCATCAGCAATACTGCCCGGCAACCCAGCCCGAGCTCCAGGCCCACTGGAAGTTATACCCACCCAGCCAGCCGGTGACGTCCATCACTTCGCCGACAAAATACAGACCCGGCTGCTTTTTCGCTTCCATGGTTTTAGACGATAGCTCGTTGGTGTCAACGCCACCCAGCGTCACTTCGGCAGTCCGATAGCCTTCGGTGCCATTGGGTTTGAATACATAGTGATGCAAAGTCTGGCTGATATTTGCGATGGATTTATGCTGCAGCGCTTTCAGTGGCTGATTGTTGATCACTTTGATTTCTAACAACTTCTCAACCAAACGCTTCGGTAACACTTTTCCCAGCGCAGTTTTCAGTTCCTGATCCGGATGTTTTTGCTGTTGTTCCTGCAAAAACGCCGACAAATCGAGCTGAGGGAGTAAATTGATCAACAATTCATCGCCAGGTTGCCAGAACGACGAAATTTGCAGAATAGCCGGGCCGCTCAGACCCCGGTGGGTAAACAGCATATCTTCCGGAAACACCACGTCGTTCGCTTCAGCAGTGACTGGCAGTGCGACGCCACTGATCTCTTCAAATACCGCTTTGTCGGCCGGTTGCCAAGTCAGTGGTACCAGCGCCGCGCGCACTGGTAAAACATTCAGGCCAAATTGCTCTGCCAGCTGATAACCAAAAGCGGTGGCACCTAAATTCGGCAAACTCAGGCCACCACACGCGACCACCAGACTCTGGCAAGTCCGCGTCAACTCCGGCGTCACCAGCTGAAACAAGCCATCACTATACGACACACTACTAATCTGCTGCTGCAGCGCAATCTGTACACCGGCCTTGCGGCATTCGCTGCTTAACAGCTCGACAATGTCTTTGGCACTGTCGTCACAAAACAGCTGACCCAGTGTTTTTTCGTGGTAAGGAATTTGATATTGCTGCACCAGGCTAATGAAATCCCATTGGGTATAGCGGCTCAAAGCAGACTTACAGAAATGCGGGTTTTGCGACAGGTAATTTTGGTGACTGGCATAGATGTTGGTAAAATTACAACGCCCGCCGCCGGACATCAGAATTTTCCGACCGATCTTTTTACCGTTGTCCAACACCAGCACCCGCCGACCGCGTTTACCGGCTTCAATCGCTGCAAACAAGCCGGCGGCCCCGGCGCCAATCACAATCACATCCCACTGCTGCATCTGGTTTTTACCTCTGAATGGAAGGTTCAGCGCCACTACAGGCAGTATCGCGCTAAAAGCCGGCTATTGTCCGGTGGATTGCCCCGAAAGGCAAACTCCAGACAGGCTTTAACAGCCAAACATGACAAAAACGCCAGAAACATTCGTGTTTTTTATACCTTTTAAATCTAACTTATTCCCGACAGCTATAATTTTACAGTTGTAACTATTTGTAATAATTCGTAGCTCTCATGCCGGTTGTAGCGCGATCCTCGCCAATGAATTGCACCATTTCAGTGCATTCTGATTTTCTTCGAGTCCCATTTATATAACCAAATGTTAATTTAGTTATCTTTACAGCACTAATGCATTGATGAATTATTGCCCTGCCCGCAGCACAGCGTTGTACGTCCGTTACAACAGCAAAAAACTATAGCGGGTACTGTCCAGGCAATTACAACATGTCGTTATTGAGAACTTACAATGCAACAATTCAAATTACATAAAATCGCCATTGGAACCCTGACAGCATTGATGCTGACCCCAGTCGCCGCACAAGAAGTCATTCTGGCGGATACCAAACAAGCCTCTGAAGCCAATACCCAATTTATCCTGACCTACAAACAGACCGGCAATGCCACAGGCTCAGCCAAGTCGGATCTGATGTCACAGAGTTTCGCCGATGAACAAATCAATGTGCAGCAACACATTGAAGAGGAACTGTCCGTGCTGGCCGGTTCTGAGCTGGATTATGTCCGCGCCAGTGCGGTGAATGGCCGGCATATTGTCCGCGCCGAGCGTCGCCTCAGCGCAAAAGAAAAGGCTGACATGATCAAAGCGCTGAAAAATGACCCAAGCGTTGGCGAGGTTGAGGAAGATCGGCTGTTACAAATCATGGCTACGCCAAACGACACGCAATACAACAACCAGTGGCACTACTACGAAAATACCGGTGGCTTGCGCGCGCCAGCGGCATGGGATCAGGCTGATGGTACAGGCGTGGTCGTGGCTGTGCTCGATACCGGCTATCGCCCACACGCGGATCTGAATGCCAACATTCTGCCCGGTTATGACATGATCTCCGATTCATTCATCGGCAACGATGGCAGTGGCCGTGACAGCGATCCGAAAGATCCTGGTGACTGGGTGGCTGTTGGCGCCTGTGGTGGCGGTGAGCCGACACAAGCGCAAGATTCCAGCTGGCACGGTACCCATGTTGCCGGCACTATCGCCGCAGTCACCAATAACAACAGCGGCGTCGCTGGTGTCGCTTCTAAAGCCAAAGTAGTACCTGTTCGTGTTTTAGGTAAATGTGGTGGTTACACCTCGGATATCGCTGACGGGATTATCTGGGCATCAGGCGGTACAGTCGCCGGTGTTCCGGCCAACGCGAACCCTGCTAAAGTCATCAATATGAGCTTAGGCGGTTCAGGTGCTTGTGATTCAACAACTCAGGCCGCCATCAACTCGGCACGCTCACGTGGCACTGTGGTTGTTATTGCTGCTGGTAATGACAACGACAACGCCAACAACTATAACCCGGGCAACTGTAGTGGCGTTGTGAACGTCGCTTCGACCAACCGCAATGGTGGTCGGGCTTATTACTCTAACTACGGCACTTCGGTTGACGTGGCAGCACCCGGTGGCGCCATGAACTCAGCGAACGATAGCAACGGCGTTCTCTCAACCTACAACACAGGCACAACAACGCCGGGTTCAGACAGCTATGGCTACTCACAAGGCACTTCAATGGCTGCCCCGCATGTAGCCGGCGTTGCAGCTCTGATCAAACAGAAAAAACCAACGGCAACACCGGATGAAATAGAATCTATCCTGAAAACCACTACCCGCGCCTTTCCGGCAACCTGCAGTAACTGCGGTAGCGGTATTGTTGATGCTGCAGCTGCTGTGACTAAAGCAGCTGGTGGTACCAGCGGTGGAACTACACCAGTCACTTCAACCACACCGAATATTTCGGTGGCGAAAAGCGCCTGGAAATATTACACCCTGACAGTGCCGGCAGGCCGCACCACGCTGACTATTAATACTGCCGGTGGCACCGGTGACGTTGACCTCTATGTTCGTCTGGGTTCACAGCCAACGTTGAGCAGCTATACCTGCCGTCCATACAAAACCGGTAGTACCGAGAGCTGCAGCTTCACCAACCCAACCGCAGGGACTTACCATATCGGTTTGTACGGTTATGCCGCAGTCGCAGGTCTGACACTGACAACCAGCCATAAGTAACCCGTCAGCTAAGATTAAAAAAGCCGCATGTTTGTTGCGGCTTTTTTATTGGTGGTTGAGCAATGTAATCAATGGATCCGGGCATTTATACCGATGTTTTGCTGATAGCCGGCGACAAACGCCTGCCAGTATTCGGGGGTAAAATGGAACACGGTTCTAAGACCCAGCTCTTTTTGCAAACTGCGTTGCAAACGGGCCAGCGGTTCAGGCCACCAGTGCTGGCCTTTGCGCCGTGCACATTTGTCAAAATCAATCAGCCAAAATTGCCCGGCAGCATCAAGCAGAATGTTGTGGCAGTTCAAATCTGAGTGATAAACACCAGCCTGATGCAACTGCGCTACCAGCGCGCCAAGCTGCTGCCACTGTGCGGCAGTCAAAGCCTGCTGCTGTAGATAATGATACAAGTCCTGACTCTGTGGGATCCGTTCCAGCAGAATATCAGCACTGTAGCCAAAGCCGCGTTGCTGATAACGGGCAGCCACCGGCGCCGGCACCGGCAGCCCGGCCTGACGCATCCACAACAATAAACGGAATTCGGCAAGACCGCGGCTCGTCGCCACCGGCACAGGTGCAAACCAGTCGCGGTTTAGTTTGCCGATCAAACCACCGCGGTAATAATGCCGCAGTACCCAGTCAGTCTCAGTCCCGGCGGCGCGGACAAAATACACCGTATTGCGGCCGACCGAATGACCGGTGACAGCCTGCTGCGCTTGCCAATAAGTGGGGTTAAACACCGAAGCCGTCTGCAGTTCAGCCGGTAACTGCGGCGCAGACCAACGCAATTCGCCAGGCAATAGCGCCGGCGTGGCCATCGCCAATTGCGCAACCTGCGCCAGAATTCGTGCTGTCGCCCCGCCCCGTTGCTGATACAACTGCAGACCAGCCGCCGCCAGTTGCTGACATTCAGCTGGCGCAGCCAGAAGCTGCAGCACTTGCTGGCTCAACGCTTCAGCATCCGCCGCCCAACGCACCGCATCTTGTTGCGACAACAGCTGATAGGCCTGGGCAAAATTAAACACATGGGGGCCAGATAACACAGGTTTCGCCAGACACATGGCTTCAAGCGGATTGTGCCCGCCACGCGGGATCAGCGAGCCACCGATCAACACCAAATCCGCGACCTGATACCACAACATCAGTTCGCCCATACTGTCGCCGAGCAACACCGCAGTGTCAGCCACAATCTGGCTATCACGGCTACGCCGCACATAATTCAAGCCTTGTGCTTCAATGAGCCGCGCGACGCTGTCAAACCGGTCCGGATGGCGTGGCACTAAGATCAGCAATAAGTCTGGCTGATGTTGCCTTATCCGGGCAAAAGCACTGAGGATGATTTCATCTTCACCGGCATGAGTGCTGCCAGCGACCAATACCGGCCGCGCACCCCAATCGGTGCGAAGCGCCTCGGCTCTCGTTACCAGATCCGGCGCGATACGCATATCATATTTCAAATTGCCGGCACGACTGGCGAGCAGTACAGCAGAATGCTGACAGCCCGCCAGCACATTAAAACGGGTCGCAGTAGCATCATCCTGTGCCAAAATCGCCGTTAGCTGTTGCAGCATCGGTTTGACCAACCAGGCAAACCGGCGATAACCCCGGGCTGAACGTCGCGACAAACGCGCATTGACCAGCAAGACCGGTACCTGATGCCGGCTGGCTGTGCGCAGTAAATTCGGCCATAACTCGGTTTCCAGCAACAGGATCAGTTGTGGCGCCAGTTTTTGCAGTAAGCGTCGGTTTGCGCCCGGCGTGTCAAACGGCAGATAACAGTGATAAACCCGGCCCATTTGAATATGCGCGGCAAAATGCTGGCGAATACGCGCAGATCCGGTCGGCGTGGTGCAGGTCACCGTCAGCGGTAACGCCGGATAATCCCGTAACAAAGCTTCAATTAACGGAATAGCGGCCACCACCTCCCCCATCGACACCGCATGCACCAGCAATCCGCCCTGAAGCTGTGCCGGGATTGGTTGTAACGCAAAGCGCTCAATAAAACGCTGTCGGTAAGCAGCATCCGCGCGGCTACGCCAGACAAACAGCAGCAACAACACGGGACGCAGCAGATACATCAGCAGGCTGTAACACACTAAGGCCAGTCGGGACAAAACGGCTTCCGTCTATTTGCAATGGAGAACCCGATCATACTAGCTGTGTCTTGGCTTTGCCAGCCGGATGCCGCCGTGGTGTCACTAGAGGTATCTCGATTGCCGGACACAGATGCATTTATTAATGCGAACTATTTGTGTTAGCATAAGTGAAGTTAAGTTATCTTGAGTAGAATCTATGTCCATCAGTGCATTGCGTTATTCCCGACTGGCCCATGCGATTGGTTTATTGTGTCTGGCGTTACCGGCGAAGGCCGCCGAGACCACAGCTGAGCAAATTTCAGTGATCGAAAAGGCTGCCGCCAAGAAAAAAACCATGCCGGCGCTTGAAGTGATCACCATCACTGCTAACAGCTCGGACACGCATTATGTTGAAACCGGCACCGTGAATCTGGTCGATTTAACAAAGATTGAACAAATTCAGCC
>JACCDS010239398.1_pt1 | contig 17155 bp, 7 predicted proteins | sample 7446441 | NCBI WGS metagenome assembly JACCDS01 (sample SAMN15323445, study PRJNA562643) | freshwater metagenome | isolation source: river surface water | place: USA:Blue River Watershed | collected 2017-08-17
ACGACTTCAAGACGACCGACACCAACATCCGGATCGACACGGTGACGGCCGACAACATCGTCAACGGCGCAGAGAACACGGCGGGCTTCACCATCAGCGGCTCGGTGATCGGATCGAGCTCCTTGCCGCTGAGCGTCTACAACGCGGGCAGCTTCAACGTTCAACTCACCGGCGGCGCGAGCCCGGTGCCCGTCACGGTCACCAACTACAACGCCTCGACCGGCGTGTGGAGCGGCACGGTGGCGGGCAACCAGTTGAGCCACGACGTGAACTACACGGTGGCCGTGATCGCCACGCCGACGAGTGGCATGGCCTCGACCGCGAGCAAGACCTTCAAGGCCGACCTGATCGCCGCAGCACCCAACATCGCGCTGGCAGCGGACACGTCCAACATGCTCGAAGGTGGCGTGGCCGGCCATGCGACCGACGGCATCACCAAGAGCGGCGCGCTCACGAGCCCGACCAATCTGGAGCCGGGCGCATCAGTCCAATACCAACTCAAGAATGGCTCAGTCGTCATTGGCGGCTGGGGCGCAGCCTACAGCGCCCCCGCGACCGACGGCACGGCCGACGGCACCTACACGGTCGAGGCTCGCCAGACCGACCCGGCGGGCAACGTCAGCCCGAGCACGAGCGTGACCTTCACGCTGGACACGACCAAGCCCGTCATGCCCGATGCCCAGCTGACGACCGACAGCAGCAACGCGAGCGTGGGCGGCACCGGCACGGTCAGCGACAAGCTCACCAACGTGGGCGCCGTGACGGCACCGACCAACACCGAGAGCGGTGCGGCGGTGCAGTACCGCGTCAAGAAGGGCTCGGAGGTCGACTTCGGTGCATGGGGCGCCTACACCCCACCGGCCACAGACGGCACGGCAGACGACGCCTACACGGTCGAAGTCCGCCAGGTCGACCGGGCGGGCAACGTCGGCGATGCGCAGACCTTCAGCTACACGCTCGATTCGAGCAAGCCTGCCGCACCGACGATCACCAGGATCTTCGACAACGTGGGCATCTTCACCAGCGACCTGAGCGCCTCCGGCGGTCGCACGGATGACACCCTGCCGACCGTGCGCGTGAACCTGTCGGGCACCGGGGCCGTGGTGGGTGACGTGGTTGAATTGCTGGATTCGGGGGCAGCGGTCGCGGGTGCCCGCACGACACTGCTGGCCGCAGACATCACCAATGGCTACGTGGACCTGATGCCATCAAGCGCGCAAGGTGAAAGCGAACACAGCTACACCGCGCGCATCACCGATCGGGCAGGCAACGCGGGCGTCGCTTCCCTCTTGTTCACGTTGACGGTGGACACGACCGCTCCCTTGGTGACACCCACCATCACCGCGTTGAGCAACGACTCGGGTACCAGCGCCACCGACTTCATCACCAGGTTTAACGCCCAGACCGTCAGCGGCACCTTCACGGGCACGCTGGGCAGTGAAGAAAGCATCCAGGTGTCGGTCGACGGCAGCACCTGGTTGGCGACCACGATCTCGGGCAACACCTGGTCGACACCGGGCATCGTATTGTCATCAACCTTCGCCAGCTTGAAGGTGCGTGCGATCGACACGGCAGGCAACGTGACGGCAGGTGCCGAACGAGCCTACACGCTCGATACGACCGCTCCCACGGCGAGTCCGACGATCGTCGCGCTGAGCGCTGACACGGGCTTCAGCGCCACTGACTTCACGACCAATACTGCCGCTCAGACGGTCAGCGGCACCTTCACGGGAACGCTCGCCGCGGACGAGGGCATCGAGGTGTCGGCGAACGGCATCAACTGGGTGGCGGCCACCCGGTCTGGCAACTCGTGGTCGGCTGCAGGCGTCACGCTCGCTGCAGGAACCAACAATCTGCGGGTCCGTTCGTTCGACAAGGCCGGCAACACGGCGGTGGGTTTTAACACCCTCTACACACTCGACACCAGCGCCCCAGCCGTGACGCCGACGATCACGGCGCTGAGTGTGGACACGGGCATGTTCTCGAATGACTTCGTCACCAACACGGCGACGCAGACCGTCAGCGGCACCTTCACCGGCACGCTGGGCAGTGGCGAGAACATCCAGGTGTCGGCCGACGGGAGCACCTGGGTGACCGCAACCGCCTCGGGCAGCACATGGTCGGCCACGGGCATCACGCTGGCGGCGGGCGCCAACAATCTTCGGGTGCGTGCCTTCGATGTGGCGGGCAATGCCACGTCCAGCGTCACCCGTTCCTACACCCTGGATGACACCGCACCGGCTCCGATCGATCTGGACGGCACCGAGACAGGGGTTCAGTCGACCGCGAACACCTTGGCCATCAGCATGGCTGGTGTGCAGATCGCACCCAAGATGGCGCTGGGGACCGACACCGATGTGGTGGCCGTGAGGGTCGTCATCAGCGGCGCAGCGGCCACCGACAGCATGGGTCTGGGATCGGCTGCCACGGTCACGCTCAACGCCACGGCGCAGTCGGGTAGCGGCATCAACCTGGCGGGGGTGGCAGGCGTCAACTGGTCCTACAGCACCGCCAAGGAGCTGATGCTGAGCAAGGCTGACGGCAGCGCCTTCTCGGCCGCTGAAGTTCAGACCTTGGAGAAGGCGTTGACCTTCACCACATCCAGCGTCTCACCGACCTTGGTCACCACGTACGCGTTCGCCCGCCTCGACCTGGCAGGCAATGTCAGCAGTGCAACGCAGACCGTGTCGTACGACCCGCGCGTCGCCTTGTTGTCAGACAGCACCGAAGCCAAGACAGGCCGCGTGGGCGACACCGCAACTGATGGCATCACCGTAGTGGGCGTGCTCAACGTCACCAACGGCTTTGGCAGCTGGGAGTACAGCCTGGACGGGGGCACCATCTGGGAGGGCGTCGTCACCGCCGACGGCACCAAGGCCAGCACGGCCTGGGCCGGCGTCACGGCCAATGCCGGGACGGGGCGCATCCATCTGACAGAAGGTATCTATGCGGTGTCCAACGTTCAGGTGCGCAGGAATGCCTCGGGAACGAGTTCAGCGCTGAGCAATGTCAGCACCGCCAACCTGGTGGTGGATTGGTTCACCAAGACTACGTCAGCGCAGACGGACATCCTCATCAATGGTGTTCGCAGTACCGACGCGATCGCAGGCTCGGTGATGACCAGCCGCAGTGCGGCAGTCGCAGCCGATACCGGCAGTGACAACACATTGGTCAACGGCGCCACGGGCGCAGGCAAGGGCGAGGTGCTGACCTTGTCCCACTTGGGACTGGCGCAGGGCTTGCAATCGGGCGTGGCCAATGCCAGCAATGTGAGCATCGACTTCAGCAACCTGAGCAACATCACCGTCTATAAAAACGATGCGAGCGTGACAAAGGTAAGCATGCAAGATGTGATCAACGGCAACGTCAGACTTGAGTACAGCCAGTCAGACACCAGCGTCACCACTGGCAGTGCCTATGCACGGGTTGACTACACAGTCAGCGAGACAGGATGGACCGGAGCGGCCAACTTCAACAGATCCTTGAGCTTCAAGTTCAGTGACAGTCAAGCCGCCATATATGGCGATGCCTCGGGCAACGGGGGTCGATTCAATAGCAACTCCGAAAATCCATCGGCGGGTCTGGGTGGGGTCGATGCCCTGCTCGGTGGCGCTGCCGGTGACATCATCTTTGGCGACGGATCAGGTGGCGGCGGTGGTGGTTCGTCGAATGGCTCATTTTCTGCTGCGAACGCGGGTGTAGGGGGGGGCGGCATCGATGTGATCTATGGAGGTGCTGGCAACGACCTGATGCTTGGTGATGGATACAAAGGCGACAACGGGACTGCGGCAAAGCTGTATTTCTCTGGCAATGGCGGCAACGGGGGGCTTGGCGGTGGCGGAGGCGGTTCGGGTGGACTCAGTACCGACGGACCCTACACCAGCGGCACCGGTGGCATCGGAGCGGGAAACGCCGGCGCATTCAATACCGGTACATCCAAAGCCATCACAAATTCGACGCCAAGCACGCTGGGTTTCAATAACCCGAACACCTTGACAGGTGCAGATGGCGTTGTGGGCTCATCTGGATATTCTTTGGACACCATCGTCGCGATCAATATGAGCACTGGAGCACCGCTTTGGTCGGCACCAGACCACAGCGCGATGAACACGGCGACCCAATTCAATGCGGCCTACGACAGGCTGAAAATCCAGATGCTCAACACCCAGAACATCATTGACCAAACCCCAGGCGCAGGCAACGACTACCTGCACGGCGGATCTGGCCACGACATGATTGCCGGGGGCAATGGCAACGACACCCTTGTGGGAGGCCAGGGCAATGACATCCTTTGGGGCCTTGGTGGATCGAGCAACGGCGCCAACAACGATGTGTTCGTATGGCAGCGCGGTGATGCGGGCAGCACGGGTGCGGTGGACGAGATCCGTGACTTCTCTCCTTGGTTCGCAGGTCTATCAGCAGGCATGAAGATCAACTTGACCGGCCTGCTGGAGAACCACGTTGCAGGTAGCACGGCCGACCTGAACCAGTGGGTGACCTCCATCACCAACTGGTCGTATCCGGCCTCGGAGGTCAACAATGCGATGAGCGCAATCGGCGTCAGCACATTGACCAGTACGGCGTCGCGAATGGTGATCGACGTTGATGGTCTGGGTTCAGGAACCGTCACCCAGACCATCTATTTCCGAAACTGGAACGCGGGGTCGGTCGTCGATCCGGTGCAGTGGGTCGCCAACGGCTGGCTGATCGTCTGATGACCGTGTCGTGACAGCGTGCCCCGCGTCGACATCGATGCGGGGCACGAGTCACTCGTGTTCATCGCAAAGACTGACGTGTTGGCCCCAACGGGGTTGGCCTGCGAGAACTCGTCCGTGAGGTGAGACAGCAGCGTCCGAACGTCCACGTGATCCTGTGCGGTTCCTACCCATACGTGTCATTGAAGCCCCTATCCCGCTCGCTGAAACTGGTTTGAGGTTCCAGGTTACTCAAGCGTGTCGTCGTGCCAACAGGTCTCGTGCGGCGCATTGCCTGGCAGGGTTGCATGACAGCGGGTAAGCGCGCATGAACAAGGCAGGTTTCGACGGTCTACCGGCCGCCGAGTTGAAGCAGGTCAGGACGCCTGCATTGAAGGTGGCATCCGCCGCAAGACCTGCACGGTCGATCAGCGCGGACAGCCTCACCCAAGTCTCCGATCGCCTGACGATTGACGCGTCGATCTTGGAGACGACTCCCCGCGCTGTCTTCGTCAGCTACATGAGCGGCGGTCTGATCCATGTTGGATTGGATAACCGATGTGCGTTCGTCTTCCCCATCGAGCATGTCGAGGTCTTGAGCTCCGCGCGCGCCCTTGATCTTCGCCAGGCGTGGATCGAGTCCGAAGGGCTTGTGCTGCATTGGCCTCGCCTGCAGGTGCGCTTGTCATTGCCGATGTTGATGCGTGGTGTCTTCGGTTCTGCGGACTGGATGCGTCGTCGATCGCCGAAGCGCCTGCCTCAGGACGGACATGTCGCGTCCGTCGTGCCCACCCTTCGCAAGTCGCGAGTCCCGATGCCGACGACGTCCGGCTGATGCCGATCGGCCCATCACCACCAACCCCCTCCGTCATCGTCAAGAGGAGACGATCCATGTCCAACAAGCAGAAGAACACACAGGTTCAGACCGTTGCTGCCTCGTCGGCACCTGTTCGCGCCACGCTGGCAATGCCCCTGCCGATGCCGTTGCCGGTCGGCAGCCCCGCATCCTTCCATGTCGATGCGGGAGCCCTTTCCAGATTGGGTGCCGATCTGCCGACGATCCAGGCGCTGCTGGGCAATCAGGCGATCCCGTCAGGCGCCGACTCCCCGACCTTGGCCGCCGTGCAGCCGGGTGCTGCCGAGACGGTCGATCGGTCTGCGGCTGACGTGTTGCTCAACCACAGCCCGGAATGGATGGCCGCCATCGGTCGAATCGGTGGCTTGTCCCGCTCACCTGCCAAGTCCCGTGCCGCGCGGCTCAATGGCGCCAAGGGCGGACGTCCGCGCAAGTCCGATCCGCGGTCTGCGGTGGGTGGCCAGGGCACTCACGAGGTCGTGCGCATCACATCGGGCAACAGCCTGGCTGCATCCAACGAGTCGATGTCCGACGCGAGCTGAGCGGCCCTTGCGGGGATCATGCACCTGAGCGCGTGGCCCTGACTGACTTTCCTCTTGACGGGTGAAACCGATGTCTGTTGCGTCCCCTGCGATCGAGGCCGACATGGACCAGAACTTCTGGCCCGGCTACGTCGATACCTTGGTCAACATGGTCATGTTCCTGATCTTGTTGATCGTGATCTTGTCGATGGCGGTGATCTTCTTCTCGGCCCGCGCGCGTTTCGACGCGATGAAGGTGCCGGAAGGGCCCACGCTGGAAAAACCGATCGATCCGACACCGGATCCCTTGCGATTCCCGTACGAGACTCAACCCAAGCCCGGAGTCGCGGACAAGGAGCCGCGCCAGCCGACGCTGGAGGACATGACCAAGATGGTCGACGAGCTGAAGAAAAAGCTCTTCCTCGCCGAGCAACGCTACAAGCCTGTCCTGAATCCGCCGCAGGCCAAGGAGGAGCTTGAGGTCAAGGACGCCAAGGGCGAGAAGACCGTGGACGCGACCCTGCTCAAGCCTGTGGGCGAGCCCAGGGGCGTCCAGGAGTTCTCCCTCAGACCCACGGCCGTGATCGTCAACTTCAAGCCGGGTGCACTGGACCTCAGTGCCGAGGAGGCCGAGCGACTGGCTCAGCTCTTCGCCAAACAGTTCGACACGTCGACCACCAAGGGTCAGCGCTATCTCATCAGCTCGGAAGCTGTCGAAGGCTTGAGCGAATCCTCGCGCATGGCCTTCTATCGCGTGACGGCGGTTCGCAATCGGTTGATGACCCATGCCGGCGTGCCTCGCGAGAACCTGCAGCAGCGCGTCTTCCTGGTCCCCCAGGCTGAGACGAAGGGCTTCGAGGCCTTGACGGTGCGGATCTCGCTGATTGCAGGCGCATCCGGTCAGACCAGCCCAGCGGCGCGAGCCGCTTCGTCGCCCGTGACGGAAGGCAGCGTGGCGCCCGCTGTGCCATCGGCTTCGAACTGACGCGCTGCGCGTTCGTTCCTGTGGTTCCTCATCCCGATGGAGGATAGGCTGGCATATATGTGTGATTGGACTCATTGAATCGTTCTGTGATTCTCGATGGCTGCTTCAACGGTGATTGCCAGTCCGGCCGCCGATGCACCCAGACAGGACGAATCGATGTTTCCCATCTCGCATGTACGGCACAGAACGGGTCATGTCCCGTTGACGCTCATCAGCATGGCCACCGCCGTGTTCATCACGGCTTGCGGTGGCGGATCTGACAACAAGATCCCTGACACCGCTGACTCGACTCCCGGCAAGGTCTCGCTCACGGGCGTGGTCGCCAAGGGCTTGTTGGGTGGAGCGCAGGTGCTTGCTCACCCGGTCAAGGACGGCGTGGTCGATACAGCCACGGTTCTGGCTTCCGGAGTCACCGGGTCGAACGGGCGGTACGCGTTGCCCGCGTTCGTGTCGACAAACGGTCAGCCGATCGTCGTGGTGGTCAAGATCGTCCCGGAAACGGTTCATACAGACGAGCTCACCCGGGCCGTCGTTCCGTTGCCGACGACTTTCACGATGCGTTCGGCCATCGTTCCGCAGTCCGTACAGCTGGACAAGACGGTGGACCTGTCGGTCAACGTCACGCCGTTTTCCGAGATGGTGGTTCGTTCTGCAGAGTCCGGCGTGGACAAGCTGGGAGCGAACTCCGTCGCGCAGGGCAAGAGTGCGGTGACTCAGTTGCTTGGATTCGACCCGGTGGCGACCGACATCAATGGCATCTCCACGGCCAACGCCACGAACGTCAACGCCTACGGATTGATGTTGGCCGCTGTTTCTCAACTGGCGACCGGACCCGACAGCGAAGCGCTCGGGTGCAAGAAGGCCACGGCCGGTGAGGCGATCGGCTGCACGGTCGACAAGCTGGCGCAGGCGGCCCGACTCGATTCCGTCAAGCTGAAGATCGGTGAGACCGATGTCGGCGCCGGCTTGTCGAAGGCGATCGTTGCCGTTTCGAGCAACAAGGCGGTCGTGCCGGACGGCGTGGACGTGAGCCTAGGCGCCAAGACCGTCACGGACCACCTCGCGTGTGTCCCTGGCAGTCTCACCAACCCTTGCGAGGTGGACAAGATCGAGGCGACGACTTCGGGTGTGGGAGCGGCCAAAGCCATGTTCAAGGCGCTGCGCACGGCCATGGATGGCTGGGTCTCGGCTGGCGCACTGGGTGGGACCGGTCGACTCAATCAGGACGCCAAGGCCTTCGAGGCTGCGCTGATCGATGCGAAGGTCCCGCTGGATCAGGTCGCCCAGGACGTTGCGGTGATGCAGTTGGGCATCGAGCTGTACCGAGATTTTGTTTCCGGGTCGACGACGGTGGCCACCCGGGGTACTCGCGCCGGACAGGCGGCAGGACATGACAGGACGTTGCACGCAGACGGCCGGATCGAGATCTACGACCGCGCCTGGCGTGAGAACGCGATCGGTTGCACGCTTCAAAAGGCGGATCGTTCCACCGCCACGTCGCGAGCCGAGGTCGCACATATTGGCTGCCGGTCCTCGATGCGCATCGAGGTCGAGCGGGTCGCCCCCAAGGCCGGTGTGAACGGCACCATCCGTGTCACCGACTGGCGTCACGGCATCACGCTCACTCCGAAGAATGCAGGCAGTGAGAGTGAAACGGAGTTCAACTATGAGTCGTCCGCGTCTCGCCGGGTCCGGTCGAAGAACTGCACGGACAGCGTCTCGCCGTGGTCTCCCTTGGGCTGCAGCGAGTTGACTGACGTCGAGCGAGTCGACCTTCAGTTGGCGCCGGGCAGCACCCCCACCAGCCGAAGCTTCGCCGGAGTCATCACGATTCAGCCTTCGGACAGTCGCGCCTATCGCCTTCAGGTCAAGGGCGGGCTCCCCGCTCTGCTGGACGTCAACAACGGTGCGCTCCTCAGTGATCAGGAGACCATCGAGGTGACCGCGCGGGACGACGGCACGGTCAGCAGCGTGGCGACCTTGGCCGGCAAGGTCGAGGTGCACGATACCGCGAGCACCGCCACCCCAAGTCGCACGCTCGAGATCGCGCCCGACAGCAAGTTCACGTTTGTCGCGGCCAACGAGGACGGTTCGCGCCCGGCTGCGGGGGTCACGCCCCCCTTCCGGACCGTGGGTTCGGCTCAGGTCGGCCTGACCTTGCGCACGCCGAAGGCCGCCTTGAGCGGCACGCTGCGCACCAGCGGACTGGAATGGGATCGCAGCGGGCGCGAGAGCGCACCGACCCAGGCGACGTTCGCTGGCACGCTTGAACTCGCCACAGACGGGGTCTGGAAAAGCTGGATCACGGCCGAAGTCTCGTTGAGTCAGACGAACTGGGCCGCACACGACAGGAGCGTGGCGGTGAGTTCGAGCAATCCGCCCTACACCGTGGCGACCACCTTCTCGGGGACCATCATGCCGACGGACGGCAAGCCGCCGTTCTTCATCAGTCTGAGCACGTCGAAGGCGTCCAACGAGCAGCACCCGAAGAGCCTCACGGGCACCTTGCGCATGGGGATCAGTTCGGCTCCCAGGGTGAACGTTCAACTCTCGGCCATCCAGGATGCGCTGGGCGCGCAGACCTGGACACTGCACGAGACGACGCAGGACATCACCCTGGTGCTGCGCCCGAACGAACGCAGCACGCCGATCCGTCAGGGCAGCGCCCAGGTGCTGGTCGGCGACATCGACCACGACCGTCGCCGCGTCAACTACGCCGATCTGACCTTCGAGTCCATGGACCTGGGTCTTTGATGGTGGACCGGCCACCGCCAGCCGATCGCGGCTGGTGGTCCGGCCCAGCGACGGCGGCCCTGTCAGGATCACTCCTGGTTGGCGTCGCATCGCCGGCTCACGGCGAGACCAGCGGACACGTCGCGCTCCAGCTTCGGCTCGATCACCACGACGACGCCGTGCCCTTGAGCGCCCACGGCGATGACGACGAGGTGCTGCGCCGCCTGGATCCCCGACCCGGGCGCAACCAGGCCTGGATCGACGACGAACTGCGCCTCTCGCGCGGTTCAGGCCACTGGTCCATCGGGGTGATCGCGCGCAGTCGTCTGGACGTCAAGGTCGATGCCGAGACGCTGGACCTCGTTCGCCATGTCGACCGTGATGACGCCGTGCCAGCTTCAGGCCGGCGATGGCGGGTGGACGCGCAGGCGTCCGGCTTTGCGGGACGCGGGTTGGTGATCGGCTGGGCGACCGGCGACCTGCCCGCGTGCGACTGCAGCGCCTGGGGCGAGCTTCAGGGCCTCCAGCTGACACGTTGGGTCGAGCGGCGCTGGTCAGGCGAGGTGAGCCGCAACGGCACCGACGGACGCTATGCGTTGTCGATGCAGAGCTGGCGTCTCGACGATCTCCAGGTGGAGCTCTTTCTGCCTCCGCCGGCCGGACAGGGTCAGGCCTTGCTGCTGGCCGTCGGATTCCGGTGGGCGATGACACCGGCGTGGCGCCTGACCGGTTCGGCGCACGATCTGGGCCGGTTGCGCTGGCGCGGCATCGCCGAAGAACAGGCCAGCGTCTCCACCGATGCCGAACTGCGTGACGCCGACGGGCTCATCACCCTGGCCCCCTTGATGCAAGGCAGCGTGCGCGCGCGGACGTCAACGGCCCGCGCACCGGCCTGGGTTCGGCTGCGGCTGGACGTGCGGGTGACGGCGAGCGGCACCGGCTCCTTGGCAACTGGCTGGGGCGCGGCGGCGCAGGGCTGGCCGCAGATCGCCTGGCGTGAGGCCTTGTCACCAGATGTCGAGCTTGCGGTGCGGGCGCACAGTCCGGACTGGCCGGTTCGGCGCTGGGGCCTCGAACTTCGGACGGGGACCGCCGCCTGCTCAGGCTGGTCACTCGGCGTCGCGGCCGATCGCCTGTCGGGCCAGCGGCGCAGCGCCGGGCTGACGCTGGGCTGGCGGCGCTGCGACTGAACACGCGGGACCGGTTGGAGGTCCGGCGCGGACCTGACAGATGGGCGGCGAACCCTGAGCTTTTTTCCGGTTTCGCGCCCGACGTCGCTCCCTACGATGGCATGGCCCACCGGTGCGAACCGGGTAGGGCGGGCGTCCCCTGTCGGGACGCGGCTGTCCGAGAGGTTCACGATGTCCCCACCCGCCACGATCTCCAACCCGGTGTCGACCGCCGCGCCCGTTGCCGCGCCTGCCGCTGCGCCCGTGCCGGGTGCGGCAGGGACGCCGTCAGCCGCTGGCGCCAGCCACTGGACGCCCTATGCGTGGCCGACCCCGCCACTGGCCGCCTACCCGCAGCCGACGCCGTCGCTGGAGCCGGAACCCTGCGAGATCGAGGCCCGGGGTGGCCAGTTGATGATGGGCACGCTGGTCGAGTTCGACCTCAACGAAGGCCAGGCCCGTGTGCTGCTGCCGCCCGACAAGGTGCCGGTGGTCCTGCGCTTCAGCCAGATCCGGCGCATCACGCTCAAGCGCAGCCTCGCGCCGCTCAGTGCGGCGATGGTGGCCGATGCCAGCGGGGACGCCGTGGGGCAGGTGCTGGGTCATCGGCGCAGCCTGACCTACACCGTGCATCTGCAGGACGGAGGCCGGCTCAGCGGCCGCACGGTCGGGCATCTGGACCTGCCGGTGGGACTGTTCCTGTTCGCGCCGGTGGATGCGCTGGGTTCGGTCCAGCGCATCTTCGTGCCCAGGGCGATGCTGGTGCAGCAGAGCATCGGCGACCCGCTCGGTCAGATGCTGGTCGAGCAGATGGCGACCTCGTCCGACGAACTCGATCAGGCGCTGGCCGAGCAGCAGGCCCAGCGCAGCCGCAAGCTGGGCGAGCAACTGTTGTCACGCCAGCTGGTGACGCCCGAACAGCTGACCATCGCGCTGGATACCCAGGCCCGCATGCCCACCGTCCGGCTGGGCGAGGCGCTGGTGCAGCTCGGCTTCATCAGCGAGGCGCTGCTGCAGCAGGCGCTCGACCAGCAACGCTCCGAGCGTGCCCAGCCGCTGGGCGAGCTGCTGCTGCTGCGCGGTCTGGTCGACGTGCAGCACCTGCGCATCGCCTTGGCGCGCAAGCTCGGCTATCCGGTCGTCGACATCGATCACTTCCCGGTCGAGCGCGCCGTGCTCGCCTTGCTGCCACTGGCCGAGGCGCGCCGACTCCAGGTCCTGCCGCTGATGCGACGCGGCGGTCGGCTGGTGGTGGCGATGAACGACACCAGCCAGCACGAGGTGATCCACGAGCTGGAGCGCATCACGCAGGCCCACATCGCGCCGACGCTGGCCGGCAGCGGCTCGCTGCGCCAGGCCATCGAGCGGGCCTATGGCGCTGCGCCCGACGCGATCCCGTTCGAGCTCCGCGACGTCGACCTCGCCAACGCCGAGCTGGTCAAGCGCAGCCTGCCGCCGTCCGCACAGAAGGCGGCAGACCGCGCGGCGGCCTCGCGACGCCGTGATCCCGCTCGATCGTCTTCGCCGAATGCCGAGCTGCCCGCCGCACCGCCGGTGGCGGCGCCCGAACGTGTCATCGACGGCGGCATCGAGGTGCCGGCCATCGCTCCCGTGGGCGAACCTGCGGACGTGACGGTTGTCGCGACGGCCGACCCTTCAACCATCGACATCCCGATCGAGTCGACCGGCGGCTTGACCCCCGCGCCGACGCCCGCCGCGGCCCACGAGCCGCTGGATCCGGCCGAACTGTCCCAGCGTGCCCGGGCCGCGGCCGCGCGGCATGAGAGTCCGCTGCTGCAGAGCCTGTCCAACATCGTGCTGGACGCGCTCGCGCGCGGTGCCAGCAGCGTGCAGATCGAGGCCATGGGGCCGGACGACAAGCTGCAGGTCCGCCTGCGTCGCCACGGCCGCCTGGAGACCCACAGCGAGCTGCCGGCGTCCTGGCGCAGCCCGCTGCTGGCGCGCATCAAGGCGCTGTCCGATCTCGACATCAGCGAGATCCGCAAGCCGCAGGAAGGCCGCCTGTCGTTCGCCCGGCTGGTGCCGCAGCACCCGATCGACCTGCGGGTCCTGACGCTGCCCACGCACGACGGGCTCGAAGATGTCGTGCTGGGCCTGCCCGCACGGCTCAAGCCCTATGCGCTGGAGGCGGTCGGCCTGCCGGCCGATGACCTCGCGCGGCTGCGCCAGCTGCTCGAACGGCCGGCCGGCCTGATCCTGTGCGCCGGTCCGGCGCGTTCGGGTCGCACCACCACGCTGCACGCGATGTTGTCGCACCTGAACCGGCCCGATCGCCGCATCTGGACGCTCGAGGAGCGCATCGAACGCCTGCAGCCCGGGCTGCGCCAGATGGAGGTGCGCGCCGAGGACGGCCAGTGCATGGAACTCGCGCTGCGATCGCTGATGAACACCGATGCCGACGTGATCATGGTCGGCCACATCGCCGACGCCGCCACCGCCCGGCTGGCGGTCGAAGCCGCGCTGCGTGGCCGGCTGGTGATCGCCGGCATGACCGCCCGCAACGCGGGGGACGCGGTGATGCGCCTGATCGACCAGGGCGTGCCGGCCTGGGACCTGGCCGACGCGCTGCTGGGCGTGCACAGCCAGCGCCTGCTGCGCCGCCTGTGCAACGCCTGCCGCATGAGTCGCACGGCCAAGGACAACGAGGTCGATGACTGGGTCGACGGCTACTTCCACGGCGGTGCCGTCGAAGATGCACAGGCCGATCGCGAGGCGCTGCTCAAGGGCTGGGTGGAACGTCACGGCCGCGACGGCCGCCTGCGTCGCTACCAGAGCCAGGGCTGCGAGCGCTGCGGCCACACCGGCCTGCGCGGTCGCGTCGCCGTGCATGAACTGCTGACCCTCAGCCGCGATCTGCGCCGGCTGGTCCGGGCCGGCGCGCCCGGCTGGAACCTGCAGCGCCAGGCCGCCCATGAAGGCCTGCACAGCCTGCGCCAGGATGCCCTGGACAAGATGATCGCGGGCCAGGTCTCGCTCGATGAGGTACGCAGCCTGGTCGAGACCTGAAGCGCCCCTCGCTGACCCCCACGACCCGCCTCTGGCGGGTTTTCTTTTTTCAGCTTCGGCGTGGGGGTGTGGCTCAGACGATGAGCCTGATCGACCGGGAAGGTTCGCGCGATGAGCCAGACCACCGGGCGCATCGTGACTTATTTCCGCCCGCCGGGCCGATGCGCGGGAAGCCCGTCGCAAGCGGGATTTTTTGGGATGCGGGGGCACCCTCGTTCAAGGGGTTCGGGCCGCCCGGAGACGGTCTGCAATGGGGTGCGTGGCTACCATGAATTCCATTCCCGGAAGCGATTGAACAGATCGCCGACAGTCTTCCAGATCCGCCTTTTCGGCCCGCCACAGCCAGAACGGAAATCCGCATGAGCACCCAACGTCAACCCGTCCCCGCACCCGCGCAAGGCGTGCGTTCCATGTTCTTCGGCGGCAAGTCGAAGAAGGGCGATCCGCTGCAGGAACGCATCGACTGCCTGATCGGCCCGGGCACCAGCATCGAGGGCGACCTGGTGTTCACCGGCGGCCTGCGCATCGACGGCGCGATCCGTGGCGACGTCACCGTCTCGGACGTCAAGGCCGGCACGCTGGTCATCGGCGACGGCGGTCGCATCGAGGGCGATGTGCGCGTCTCCCACGTGATCGTCTACGGCGAGATCGTCGGCACCATCTACGCCACCGGCCTGGTGGACCTGCGTGCCAATGCGCGCATCGCCGGCGACGTCCATTACGACGCGCTCGAGATGCAGGCCGGCGCCGAGATCACCGGTCACCTGGTCAAGAACAAGCAGGCCGGGGCAGCGGCGTGAACATGGACGCCGCACGCCAGACCGCGCCGAACGCCGCCATCGCCAGCCTGGACGGGCTGGCGCTGCATCCGGTGTTCTCGCGCCATCGCCCGGGCAGCCTGGCCCCGCTCGACCAGGGCGGTCCGCACGAGCAGTGGCGCCATCTGGGTGCGGCGATCGCCCGTGATCCGCTGGACCTCGAAGCCCATGTGCAGCGCGTGCAACTGGCCTGTGCGGCACCCATGACCGACTTCGCCTTCGGCGCGCTGCTCGACCTGTTCCTGGTGCTCGGCCCGCGTGGCCGGGCCCTGCGCAGCCGGTTGCTGGCGCAGGCCGAAGCCTGGCTGGAGCCCGAGGACGCGCACTTCCTGCACGGCCACATGGACACCGGCCTGAGCCGCGCGGTCGCGTTGCCGTCCGCGCCGGGTGCGATCTTCCATTCCGCCATCGTCGGGGTGGCTCAGATGGTGAGCCACCAGCGCGTCGCGGCGGCCGCGCAGAGCCTGCACCAGCAGGCCGCGGCGATGCTCGACGAGGGCAACCTCGCCGGCGCCCGCGAGCTGCTGGAGCAGGGCCTGCTGGACGACCCGAGCGATGCCGACCTGTTGAACGAACTGCTGGGCATCTACCGCCACAGCCGCGACGACGCCGCCAAGACGGCGATGAGCGACCGACTCCTGGCCCGTCACGGCCAGTTGCCGGCGGGCTGGAACTGAGGCGCGACGTCGCCTCGACCCACGCCGCCAACCCTCACCCCTAGCCGAGCCCGGACCCTGTGGATCACCTCAAGCCGCCTTCCCGCCTGAACGTGGTGCTGCTGTCGCTGCCACCGCGGACCCAGGCCGTGCTGGACTACTTCTTCTCCAGCACCGGCCGCAGCAGCTTCGCGGTCACCGACCCCGAGCTGGCGCATGCCGCGATCTTCGACGTCGACACGCTGGCTTCGCGCCAGCACTGGGATGCCTGGCACGCCGGCACCGGTCGACCCGGCATCGCCATGTCGATCCAGCCGCAGGAACTGCCCGGCACGGTCTGGGTGCGCAAGCCCATCACGCCGGCCGCGCTGCTGCATGCCGCCGCCGAACTCGGGGCGATGCGCTGGCATCCGATGAAGGATGCGGCACCTGCGATGGCACCGATCCCGGCACCGATCCCGGCACCGATCGCCGAGGCCCGCGTGGAAGCCATCGCGCCGAGCGCCCCCGTGGTCACCGCCCCGCCCGTGGCGGCACCCGCCGTGATCGAGGTGGCACCGCCGCCGGTCGTGCCGGTGGTTGAACCGGTGGCCGTGACGGTCGTTGCGCCGGTCCCTGAGCCGGTCCCTGCGCCGGTCGTGGCGGCACCCGTCGTCGAAGCGCCCACGCCCGCACCCGCACCCGTGCCCGCACCCGCGCCGGTCATCGACGCGCCCGTCATCAGCGCCCGTGCGCCGGAGCCTGTCGTGGCCGCGCCGATCATCCAGGCGCCGATCGATGACGTGCCGGTCGTCGAATCGCCTGTTGTCGAGGCTCCCGTCGCCCAGGCGCCGGGGGCTCCGGCCCGGGTCGACACCCGCGACGACACCCGCCACGACATTCGCAACGACGCCCGCAACGACATCCGCCAGGACACCCGCCAGGACACCCGCCAGGACACCCGCCAGGACACCCGCCAGGAAGGGCGCCCCGCCGGCATCGGCGGATTCCTCAAGCGCCTGTTCGGTGCCGCCCCGGCGCCCCAGCCGGCGCAGGCGGCGGCACGGCCTGCCGTGGCCCGGGCGACCTATCCGACCGGCGCGACCGCCCCTCGCACGCCCGCCCCCGTGTCGCCGCTGGGCAAGGCCGCGCAAGCCGGCAACTCGCCCGCGGTCGTCGCGGCACCGGTGGAGCCGGCCGCGCCCGAACCCGTCGTGCTGGGCACGGCGACGGTCGCGCCGACCCCGACCCCGGCAAGCCCGTCCGCGCCCCGTCCGGTGGTCGTGCCGCTGAACAAGACCCACGTGCGCAAGCGCGGCCGCAAGGGTCCGACCCGCTGGGTCGATCCGAACGGCGTCGTCCAGCACGGCCCGCGCGAGGGTGTGCCCGCCGACGCGCAGCATGTCGGTCAGGCCGACGATGACCGCGACGAGCGCGATGACGCCGACGACATCGACGGCACCGAAGCCGGCGACAGCGTCGCCGGTGCGCTGGATGCCGTGCCCGTGCCCCAGCCCGAATCCGGCTCGCGTCCCGCCATGCCCGCTGCCAACGATGGCGCAGGGACGGGTTCGGCTGCAGGCGCGGCGGCCGCCGATTCCGCCGCTGCGGTGATCACGCTCGAGGCCGAGCCGGTCGTGCGCATCGAGCCCTACGGCAGCGACGCGCAGGCCGCGCAGGCCGCCAATGCCGATCGGGGCGATCCGGCCGATCACGC
>JACCDS012227896.1_pt1 | contig 17153 bp, 15 predicted proteins | sample 7446441 | NCBI WGS metagenome assembly JACCDS01 (sample SAMN15323445, study PRJNA562643) | freshwater metagenome | isolation source: river surface water | place: USA:Blue River Watershed | collected 2017-08-17
CCCTGCCCCTGCGCGACGTGGAAACCGGCCTGATCCGCAAGGCCGTGGAAGAAGCCCGCGGCAACGTGGCCCAGGCCGCGCGCAACCTGGGCATCAGCCGCGCCACGGTCTACCGCAAGCTGGGCACGACCAAGCGGGACTGAGCGCCTCTCCTTGCCGGCCCGCCCCCTCGCCGCCGGGGTCGAGCTGGCGGACAATCACCCCATCGGCACCCTGCGCCCCCCGCTGAACCGGATCGACAGGCCCTTTGCATCCTCAGACGCCCCTCATGTTTTTACGCAAGCTGTTCTCCCGCCAGGCCGTCCGCAGCCCCGCGCTCCATCCCCTGGCCGAACGCGCCCGGATCGCCGAAACCCTGCTCGCCAGTGCCGCGCGGCTGATGGCCGTGCGCCGCGAACTCGAACTGGTGCGCGGCGTCTGCGAGGCCATGTGCGGCGCCAGCCAGCACATCCGCCTGGCCTGGACCTGGTTCGGTGATGCCAACACCGACACCATCCGCCCGCAGGCCTACGCCGGCGTGGCCAGCGACTACGCCGCGCGCATCGTCATCCAGCGCAACCTCCTGACGGAACAGGGCCCGGCTTTTCGCACGCTCAGCGGCAAGGCCCCGGAACAGTTCCGCATCTCCAGCCTGTCCCCCTACGCCCCCTGGCGCCAGATGGCGCAGGAGCATGGCGTGCGCAGCGTGATGGCGGTGCCGCTGAAGTCGACCTTCTCCGGCATGGGCGGACTGTTCGTCATCTACGCCGACGACGAGCACTACTTCCACAACGTGGGTGAAAGCCTGTTCACCGCCCTGGGCGAGCTGTTTTCATCGGTGCTGACCTCGCTGGCCGAACGTACCGCCCTGGAACAGGCCGTTTACCACGATGCGCTGACCGGCGTGCTCAACCGGCACGCCCTGCCCATCATCGAACGACGCATGGCCCGTCCTTCGCTGACCGATCCGCAGGCCTTCCTGCTGATGGTCGACGTCGACCACTTCAAGGCCATCAACGACACGCTGGGCCACGCCGTGGGCGACCAGGTGCTGCGCAACATCGCCGTGACGCTGCGCAATCTGCTGCGCCCCGACGACAGCGTGCTGCGCTGGGGCGGCGAGGAATTCCTGGTCTGCCTGCCCAACACCCAGCGCGAGGACGCCCTGCTGGTGGCCGAGAAATTGCGCCGGGCCGTGGCCGAACTCGCCGGGCCGGCCACAGCCACCGCCTCCATCGGCATGGCCGAAGTCATGGCCGGGCGTGAACTGGCGGCCTCCATCGACATGGCCGACAAGGCCATGCTGCAGGCCAAGGCGGCCGGCCGCAACCAGATCGTCGCGCAGGACTGAAGCCGCCCCGCGCTCAGGCCGCCGGGCGGCGCCCCAGCACGGAGCTCAGCAGCAGTTGCGCCACCCCGCCCGTGAGCGAGAAGACCATCATCAGCAGGCCCAGGCCCACCGGGCCGTCGTGCTCGAACAGGCCCACCAGGTAACTGCCGAAAGAGCCCAGCACCTGCTGCGAGGCGCCGGCCACGGCCGCGGCGGCACCGGCCAGCGCCGGGATCAGGCCCACCGTGCCCGACATCGCGGTCGGCGAAATCATCCCGTGGCCGAAACCCAGCAGCATCAGCGGCAAGGCAAACGCCGCAGGCGTGCGCAGGCCCGCCCAGGCCAGCAGCAGCATGAGCCACACACCGGCCTGCACCGAGAAGAAACCCAGCGCCATGAGACGGCGGTCGCTGATGCGATGCGCCATGCGGCTGGTCAGCACATTGCCCAGGATGTAGGGGATGGGCACCGCCATGATGTACCAGCCCATGCGGTCCGGCGCCACGCCGTACTGCGTGAGCACGATGGGTGCCCCCGACAGGAAACAGTAGAAGGTGGAGGTGAGGGTCGCGATGATGAGCACGTGGCACAGGAAGGCCGGTTCGCGCAGCAGCCGCGCGTACGCGCTGAACAGCGCGGCCAGCCAGTGCGAGGTCACCGTCGCCCGCGCGGGCTTGCGTGCCGGCAGTCCGCGCCAGCCCGCCACCAGCGCCACCAGCGCCAGCGCCGCCATGATCCAGAAGTTGGCCTGCCAGCCCAGCGCCACATGCACCTGGCCGCCCAGCAGCGTGGCCAGGGGCGGGCAGGTGCCCATGGCCATGCCGACGTAGGCCATCATGCGCGTGCGCTCGCGGCCGCTGAAAAAGTCCTGCACCATGGCGCGCCCCGCCACCATGCCGGCCGCGCTGCCCGCGCCCTGCAGCGCACGCCCCAGCACCAGCACGGCCAGATCGGGCGCCAGCGCCGCGATCACCGAACCCGCCAGGGCCAGCGCCATGCCACCCAGCAGCAGCGGCTTGCGCCCGACGCGGTCCGACCAGGGGCCGTAGACCAGCTGCAGCCCGCCGTAGGCCGCCACATAGGCACTGAAGGTCAGCTGCACGCTGGCCTGGCTGGCCTGGAATTCCGTGGTCCAGGCCGGCATCGAGGGCAGGCAGATGGTCATGGCCAGGATGCCGAAGATGATCTGCAGCAGCAAAGTGGCCATCAGCCATCCACCAGGGCGGGCAGGCACGGAAACGGATGCGGCGGAATTCATGAAGCGAGGGACGGGCGTGCCCCAGCGGCCGCGGGGCTGACCTGGGCCCATGTCCTCACACGCTGCCGCACAAAACGCTCTGGCGGAGAGAACAGAGGGAGCGCAGCACTCCGGCCGCTCAGGCCAGCCCTTCGGCCTTCAGCGCCGCCGTCACGCCCGGGCGCGCGGCCACGCGGGCCATATAGGCCGGCAGGTGGCTCAGGCCGCTGATGTCGATCTTCACGGGGCTCGTCCAGCGCACCACGGTGTACAGGTAGGCGTCGGCCACGCTGAAGTCCTGGCCCATCAGGTAGTCCCGGCCGGCCAGCTGCTCGTTCACATAGGCCAGGCGGCGCTCGATGTTGGCGCGGCACATGTCCTTCCACTCCTGCGGCGCGGCCGAATTGAACAGGGGGCTGAACTGCTTGTGCAGCTCGGTGCCGATGAAGGTCAGCCAGCCCTGCAGGCGGTAGCGTTCCACCGTGCCGTTGGCCGGGACCAGCTTTGGGACGGGCTGGCTGTCGGCCAGGTACTGCACGATGGCCGGGCCCTCGGTCAGCACGCTGCCGTCGTCCAGCTGCAGAGCCGGCACGTAACCCTTGGGATTGATGGTGAGGTAATCCGCCCCGGAGGCCGTCTTCCTGGTCTTGAGGTCCACCACCTCGCTGTCGTACTTCAGGCCCAGCTCTTCGAGCACGATGTGGGGAGAGAGGGAACAGGCGCCGGGTTTGATGAAAAGTTTCATGGTGTGGATCTCGCGAAAAATGAAGGGCCCCGCACGTGGCGAGGCAGGCCGCGCCAGTGTAGGCAAAGCGCGCCATCCTTGCTGGCGCCCGGCTTATTTGATGCTGAAACGCACCGTCACGGTCTTTTTCCCCGCGCCCTGGATCACGGCCACGGCCTTGGCGCCCTTGGGCAGCTGGGCACCGACGGCTTCGAGCCGGTCGCCGGCGGGCGTGAGCGCATGGTCGGTCTTCTCGCTGCCCTTGAGCACGGTCAGCTTGCCGCTCATGCCGGCGGGCGCCATGGGCTTGCCGTGATCTTCCACGTAGATCGCCGCGCCCTTGGCGTGCGCCACCAGCTCGAAGCCCAGGTCGCCCGCCATCTGCGTCACGCCGCCATGATGGGCCTGGGCATCCCCATGCGCCATCGCGGCATTGAAACCCAGGCTCGCCACGCCCACCATCAGGGCCATCATCCGTTTGTTCATTCTTTCGCTCTCCAAAACGCGCGGCGCACTTCAAGACCGGCGACGCCGCAAGACCGGGGTACTCAATAGGCCTCCTGCCCCGCACCGCCGCTGTTCGTTTCGGCGTCCAGCAAGCGGTGCAGCGGTTTCTCGCCCAGCAGCCAGAACAGCACCGGCGTGAGCAAGGTGTCCAGCAGCGTGGAGCTGATGAGTCCACCGAAGATCACCACCGCCACCGGGTGCAGGATCTCCTTGCCCGGCGCATCGGCCGCCAGCAGCAGCGGCGTGAGCGCGAAGGCCGCCACCAGCGCCGTCATCAGCACCGGTGTGAGCCGCTCCAGCGAGCCGCGCACGATCATGGCGGTGCCGAAGCGCTCGCCCTCGAACTGGCACAGGTTGATGTAGTGGCTGATCTTGAGGATGCCGTTGCGCGTGGCGATGCCGGCCAGCGTGATGAAGCCCACCATGGACGCCACCGACAGGCTCACCCCCGCGATCCACATGGCCAGCACCGAGCCGATCAGCGCCAGCGGGATGTTGGCCATCACGATGCCGGCCAGCACCGCCGAGCGGTAGCGCGAGTACAGCACCAGGAACATCATGGTCAGCGACACCAGCGACAGCAGCACGATCAGCCGCGTGGCCGCCTCCTGCGCCTGGAACTGCCCCTCCAGGCTGATGAAGGTGCCCGTGGGCAGCGTCTGCTGCGCGATCACGCCGCGGATGTCGGCGATCACATGCGCCATGTCGGTGCCGTCGGTGTTGGCGTAGACGATGATGCGCCGCCGCCCGTTCTCGCGCCCGATCTGGTTGGGGCCGTCGCCCTCCTCCACGGTGGCGATGCTGGCCACCGGCAGGCGCCCGGCCGGCGTGTCGATCAGCGTGCGCGCCAGGTCCTGCGGGCTGCGCTGGGCATCGGGCAGGCGCAGCACCAGTTCGTAGCGGCGCGCGCCGTCCACGATCTGCGCCACGTGCGCGCCGTCGGTCAGGGCCTGCAGCGCGGTAATGGCCTCGCCCGGGGCCAGCCCGGCCTGCGCCGCGCGCGCATGGTCCAGGCGCACCGTGATCTGCGGGATCAGCACCTGCTTCTCCACCGTCAGGTCCACCAGGCCGTGCGCCTGACCCAGGCCCGCGCGCAGCTGCTCGGCCAGGCCGCGCAGCGTGTCGGTGTCGTCGCCGTAGATCTTGATGGCGATCTGCGCGCGCACGCCCGACAGCAGGTGGTCCAGCCGGTGCGAAATGGGCTGACCGATGGCCACCTGCGCGGGCAGCACCGCCAGGCGCCGCCGGATGTCGGCCATCACGTCCTCGCGGTCGCGATCGGAGCGCCTGAGGTCCACGTCGATTTCCGTCGAATGCACGCCCTCGGCGTGTTCGTCCAGTTCGGCACGGCCCGTGCGCCGCCCCACCTGCAGCACCTCGGGCACCTCGCGGATCAGCGTCTCGGCCACGGCCCCGACGCGGTTGGACTCGGCCAGCGAGGTGCCGGGGTTGAGCAGCAGCGACAGCACCAGCGAGCCCTCGTTGAAGGGCGGCAGGAAGGCGCGCGCGAAGAAAGGCACCGAGGCCGCCGCCAGCAGCACGGCCACCACCGCCGCGGCGATCAGCGCGCGCGCATGGCCGAAGGACCAGTGCAGCAGCCGCGTGTCCTGCCGCTTGAGCCAGGCCACCAGGGGCGAGTCGCCGTGGTCCAGGCGCTTCATGCGCGGCAGCAGGTAATAACTCAGCACCGGCGTGACCGTCATCGAGACGAACATCGAGGCCAGGATGGAGACGATGTAGGCGATGCCCAGCGGCGTGAACAGCCGCCCCTCGATGCCCGGCAGCGCGAACAGCGGCACGAAGACCAGCACCACGATGACGGTGGCGTAGACGATGCCCGAGCGCACCTCCACGCTGGCCTGGCGCACCACCTCGAACACGCTTTGCGGCGCGGCCGCCGTGCGGTTCTGCTTGAGCCGGCGCAGGATGTTCTCCACGTCCACCACCGCGTCGTCCACCAGCTCGCCGATGGCGATCGCCAGGCCGCCCAGCGTCATGACGTTGATCGACTGCCCCAGCCACTGGAACACCAGCGCCGTGACCGCCAGTGACAGCGGAATGGCCAGCAGCGAGATCAATGTCGTGCGCGCCGACAGCAGGAAGGCGAACAGCACGATGGCCACCATGATGGCGCCGTCGCGCAGCGCCTCGCTCACGTTGCCGATGGAGGCCTCGATGAAGTCCGCCTGACGAAACAGCACGCGCGGCGCGCTCAGGCCCGCGGGCAGGCCCTGCTGGAGTTCGGCCAGCGCCGCCTCGATGCTCGCCGTGAGTTGAACCGTGTCGGCCGTGGGCTGCTTCTGCACGCTGACCACCACCGCCGGCGCACCGTTGTAACCCGCGTCGCCGCGCTTGAAGGCCGGCGCATAACGCACGCCGGCCACCTGCTGCAGCTGGATGGGCCGGCCGTTTTTCCAGGCCACGGCCACGCCCGCCAGGTCTTCCACGCGCTGGGTCCGCCCCACGTGGCGGATCAGGTACTCGCGGCTGTTGAGGTCGATGAAGCCCCCGCCCGCATTGCCCGAAAAACCGCGCAGGGCCTGCTCGATCTGCGCCAGCGTCACGCCGAACTGCGCCATGCGCGCCGTATCCGGCTCCACGCGCAGTTGCCGCACCTCGCCGCCGATGGGGATGACCTGCGACACCCCGGGGATGGACAGCAGGCGCGGGCGCAGCACGAAGTCCGCGTACTCGCGCGCCTGCATCGGTGCCTGCCCCTGCGCATCGGCCTTCAGCGGCAGCGCCACCAGCATGATCTCGCCCATGATGGACGAGACCGGCCCCATGATGGGCGTCACGCCCGCGGGCAGGCGCTCGCGCACCAGGGCCAGGCGCTCGGCCACGAGCTGGCGGTTGCGGTAGATGTCGGTGCCCCAGTCGAACTCGGCGTAGGCGATGGACAGGCCCACGCCCGAGGTCGAGCGCACCCGTGTCACACCCGGCATGCCGTTGAGCGCGATCTCGATGGGGAAGGTGACGAGCTGCTCCACCTCCTGCGGCGCCATGCCGCCGGCCTCGGTCAGCACCGTGACCACGGGCTTGTTGAGGTCGGGGAACACGTCCACCGGCGTGCGCCAGGCGGTGATGGCCCCGTAGACCATGAGCAGCGCCGCCAGGGCCAGCACGATCAGCCGGTTGTGCAGGCTGGAACGAACGATCCAGTTGAACATCATCTTCTCCGTTCAGCGGATCTGCGCGATCAGCGGCGCACCCTGCACCACCACGCGCTTGTCGGCGCCCAGGCCCTGGGTCACCACCACGGTCAGGGCGTCCAGCGCCCGGTACTGCACCGGCTGCGGCAGGTAGCGCTCGGGGCCGGCCTTGATCCAGACCACGGGCTCGTTGGCCGGGTTGCGCACCACGGCCTGCGCCGGCAGCACGATGCCCTGCACCTTGTCCTTGAGCTGCACGATCAGTTGCACCGGCTGGCCGATGGCCAGGGGCAAGGCCGCGCCCGGCTTGCCGGCCTGCACGCTGAAGGTCAGCGGCAGCAGGCCGTCGCGCAGCGCGCGCGCAGCGCCCAGCAGTTTCAGGCGCAGCTGCGGCACCTCGGCCAGTTGCGCGCCGGCAATGCGCGCGCCCAGCGTGGCGTCGGGCGTGCCGGCTTCGACCAGCATGCGCGCCGGGTCCACCACCTCGAACAGCACGTCGCCCGCCTGCACCACCTGCCCGGCCACCAGCGTCACGCTGGCCACCACGCCCGTGACGGGCGCGGCCAGCGCCTCGCGCCGCGCCAGGCTGGCGCCCACGCCGGCCTCGCGTTCGCGCAGGCCGCCCAGTTCGGCGCGCGCCGCGTCGATGTCCTTGCGCGGCACCGAGCCTTCCAGGCTCTCCAGGCGCTGCAGCTTCTGCTCGGCCAGCTGGCGTTGCGTGCGCAGCTCGGCCAGCTGGTTCTGCTGGTTGGCCACCGCATAGGGCTCGGCCTGGTAACGCACATAGGCCAGCACCTCGCCGCGCTTCACGGCCTGCCCCGCCACCGGCAGGCCGCGCGGCCCGGCTTCGATGCGCCCGCCATAAGCGGCCTGCACGCGCCCGCTGTGGTTGGGGTCCATCACCACGCGCGCGGGCAGCTGCAGCGTGGCCGCCGCTTCACTGGGGCTGGCCAGCACCGTGCGTATGGCCATGCGCCGCTGCGCCAGCTTCGGCACATTCACGCTGCCGTCCGGCAGACGTGCCAGGCCGCCGGCACCCAGGCCGGCCGGTGCGTCCAGGTGTTCGCCAGTGGGGCCGTGCGCGCCGGGGCCGGCCCAGGCCGTGCCCAGACTGGCCGCCAGCGCCATGGTGATAAGGAAGTAAGAAGACGATTTCATGCGCGCTCTCCCAGACCCGGAATCATTGCGGCACGCCGACGGCGCCACCACCACCACACGGCCGCTCCACCCGCCGGCAGCAGCAGGGCCAGTCCCCACCAGGCCAGCGCGCCACCCGTGCCGTGCGCATCGGGGCCGGCAGCGCTGTCGGCGTGCGTCAGCGTGCCGTCGAGCAGATCGCTCTCCTGCCCCTTGACGATGGTGAACACCAGGGCGTGTTCGCCGGGCTGGCGCAGCAGGGCCAGCAGGCGCTCGTCGTCCACCGCGTAGTCACCATGGTCGGCGTGGAATCTGGCCACGGCCTTGAGGCCGCCGCTTTCCACCTCCACCTGCGCTTCGAGCAGAGGCTCGTTGGTCGGGTAACGGTCGATCAGCAGCGACAGCTCCGTCTCATACAGCAGCCCCACCAGTTCGAACAGCTCGGTGCTGGCCTCCACACGCGCCTGGCCGCCGCCGGCCGCCGCCGCCGGCGCGTCCAGGTGTTCACCGCCGGGGCCGTGCGCACCGGGCCCGGCCCAGGCCGGCAGACCGGCGCAGGCCAGCGCGGCCAGGCCGATCACGACAACACGGCGCAGCCCTGCGGCACGCGTCCAGAAATTCAGTCCATTCATGGCAACCCTCCCAATGCTTGTTGATAGCGGGCCTGCGCCAGTCCCAGCGCGGCCTCCTGTCGTGCCCAGGCCGCGCCGGCCTGGCTGGCCGCGGCCAGCGCGCGCAGCAGTTCGGGCAGGGCCAGCTCGCCGGCCGCAAAGGCCCGGCGCAAGAGCCCCGCGCGCTCCTGCAGCAGCGCGGCGCGCTCGCGCTCGGCCGCCAGCCGCTCCTGCGCGCTGCGCAGCGCCAGGCGCGCGGCCACCAGGCTGGCGCCCAGCTGCTCGCGCAGGCGCTGCTCGCCGGTCTCGGCCATCTCCAATTCGCCCAGCGCGGCGGCCTCCAGCGGGCGGTAACGGTCCTGCGTGCCGAAGGGCAGGCGCAGCTTCACGCCCACGCTGTCCTGCGTGCCGCCGCCCCCGCCCTGCTCCTGGCGGTAGCTCAGCGCCACCTCGGGCGCCTCGCGCCGCGAGTGCCGCACCAGCTCCAGCTGGCTGCGGCTCCAGGCCAGCCGTTGCACGGCCAGCGCGAGTTCCGGATGGGTTTCGTCCAGCACCGCCGACTCGGGCGGTGGTGGCTCGGCGGGCGCCGGGTCCAGGACCTGGCCCGTCAGCAGCTGCCAGCGCGCGCGGCCCTCGGCCAGGCGCTGCAGGGCCTCGGTGCGTTGGGCCAGGGCCGACAGCGACTCGGCGCGCGCCACCATGGCGTCGGCCCGCGCCAGATCGCCGGCGCGCACGCGACGCTCCACGTCGGCCGCCAGTTCCTGCAGGGTCTGCACCTGCGCATCGGCCTGCTGCCATTCAGCCTGCAGCATTTGCAGGCCCCAGGCCTGCTCACGCAGCTCGCCCGCCAGGCGCAGCCTGAACACACGCGCCTGCGCCTGCGCCAGTTGTGCCTGCACGTCGGCCGCGTTCTGCCGCGCCGTCCGCTGGCCCGGCAGCCACAGCGGCCAGGCCAGGCCCACTTCGGATTCGCGCCGGCCGCCGGTCTCGCGCCCGACGTCGTTGCGCTGCCCCAGCTCCAGCGCCGGCGAGCGCGCCCACAGGCTGTCGGCGGCGCTGCGCGCCGCCTCGGCGCCGCGTTGCTGCGCGCCGGCCTCGCGCGCCTGCACCGAGCGCAACCAGGCCACATCCATGGCCGCCTTCAATGAAATGCGTGTGTCGTCCGCCGCCGCAAACGCTTGCGCCCAGGCCGCGGGCAGCCAGGCCACCAGCGCGCAGGCTACGACACACCGTCGTATGGAATGAAACACAGAAACCCCCGTGTGATCTGCAAGACCGCGGCCCCGGCCTGAACAAGAGGCACGGTCCGGGACCCAGGCCAGGCGCAGCCCCACAGGGGGCAGGCACCCGGAAAAAGATCAGCTCAGGCTTCGGGGGGGACGACGCAAACCGTCGAGATAGGGCGGCGGCGGCGGATGGCTGGCCGCCTGCGCCACATGATGCGAGGCCGGCTCCAGCGCGGCCACCGGCAGCATGACGATGATGCCCAGGTGGTGCGTGCTGCAATCGGCCATCACGTGCTGGATGGAATCCTGCGAACTGTCGGCATGGATGCTGCCGTCGGCATCGTGGTGGTGATGCGCTGCTTCTTCCCAGTGCATGGCCAGATGGGCCAGGCCGGCGTCCTGCTCCAGCATGGCCTGCGTCAGGCCGGCGGCCGAAGCCGCTTGCCAGAAACTCAGACAGACCAGCAGGAGGGCGATGAAGCGTCGCATGGTGGCGCCATCTTAGCAGCCCGGCCTTGCCCCGGGTTCAGCCTTTGCGCAGAAAAGCCTCGAGCGCCGCCAGCGGCAACGGGCGGCTGAACAGATAGCCCTGGTAAGCGTGGCAGCCCAGGCGCGCCAGGAAATCGCGCTGGGCCTCGCTCTCCACGCCCTCGGCGATGACCGCCAGGCCCAGGCTCTCGGCCAGCACCACCACCATGCGGGCGATGGCGGCATCGTTGGCGTCCGTCAGGATGTCGCGCACAAAACCCTGGTCGATCTTCAGCTGGTCCAGCGGCAGGCGCTTGAGGTAGGACAGCGAGGAATACCCCGTGCCGAAATCGTCCAGCGAGAAGCCCACGCCCTGCGCCTTGAGGGCGCTCATCTTGGCGATGGTGGTTTCCACATCGCTGACCAGCAGACTCTCGGTCAGCTCCAGCTTGAGCCGTCTCGGGTTGGCCCCGGTGCGGCGCAGGATGGCCAGCACCTGCTCCACGAAGTCGGCCTGGTGCAACTGGCTGGCCGAAAGATTCACCGCCATCGTCAGCGCTTCGGTCTCGGGCCGGTCGGCCCAGCGCGCCAGCTGGACGCAGGCGGTCTCCAGCACCCACAGACCCAGCGGCAGGATCAGGCCGGTCTCCTCGGCCAGAGTGATGAACTCGGCCGGCGACACGATGCCCCGCTGCGGGTGCGACCAGCGCACCAGCGCCTCCACCCCCGCCACCTGGTCACGCCCCGTGAACTGCGGCTGGTAATACAGCAGGAACTGCTGCGCGGTGACGGCCTCGCGCAGGCGGGCCTCCTGGGCCGCGCGTTCGGCCACCAGGGCCTGCATGCGGGGGTCGAAGAAATGCAGGGTGTTGCGGCCCTGCGTCTTGGACTGGTACATGGCCAGATCGGCCTGCTTGAGCAGATCCTCGATGGAGGTCTGGTGGCCCAGGAACAGGGCCACGCCGATGCTGGGCGTGCTGCGGTTCTCGTGCCCGTCGAGCAGGTAGGGCTGCCGCAGGCTGGCCAGGATCTTCTCGCCCACCTGCTCGGCCTGGGTCGCCGCCTCATCGGGGCTGGCGCTCAGGCCCTCGAGCATCACCACGAACTCGTCGCCGCCCAGGCGTGCCACGGTGTCGCCCTCGCGCATGCAGCCGGTCAGCCGCTGCGCGACCTGCTGCAGCAGCAGATCACCCTTGTCGTGCCCCAGGGTGTCGTTCAGGGTCTTGAAATGGTCCAGGTCGATGAACATCAGCGCGCCATGGCGCTGGCTGCGCGCGCTGGAGGCCAGCGCCTGCTGCAGGCGGTCCACCAGCAGCCGGCGGTTGGGCAGCCGCGTCAGCGGGTCGAAGAAGGCCAGGCGCGTGATCTCTTCCTGCGCCGCCTTGCGTGCCGTGATGTCGGTCTCGGAAAAGACGTAGTGGGTGGCGGCGCCGTCCTCCGCCCGCACCGCCGAGATCTGCACCCACTTGGGATAGGTCTCGCCATTCTTGCGCCGGCCCATCACCTCGCCCTGCCAGCTGCCCTGCTGGGCCACCGTGCGCCAGACCTGGTTGAAAAACTCGGCATCGTGGTGGTCGGAGCGCAGGATGCGCGGCGTCTGCCCGATCAGTTCGTGCTCCGCGTAGCCCGTCACCACGCTCATGGCGCGGTTGGCCTGCAGGATGCGGTGCTGGTCGTCGATGACCATCAGCCCCTCCAGCGACTCGAAAGCCGTGGCGGCGATGCGCAGCTGGTCCACATTGCGCTTGAGGGCCTGCACATGGTGCTGCTGGGCCCCGATCATGGTGTTGAAACCCTGCGCCACCGCGGCGATCTCGCTGGGGCCGGCCACCACCGCCCGCACGTCCAGGTTGCCGCGCTCCACGGCACGCGCGGCCTTGGCCAGCGCCCCGATCGGGCCGACGATCCGGCGCGTGATGTACAGGGCCAGCCAGATCAGCAAGCCCATGGCGACCAGCGCGATGACGGTGGCGATGATGGCGCGCCGCTGGGCCGGCGCATACACCTCGGCCACGGGCACGCCCACAAAGGCGATCCATCCGGTCTGCGGCATGGTCACCACGGAAAAGTAGCGCGGCACGCCGTCGGACGATTCCCCCACGAACTCGCCATCGCGCACCTGCTCCACCATCTGCACGGCGCCGGAGTTGGGCCGGCTGCCGATCAGGCGCCCCGCGTCGACGTTGCGCCAGATCAGGACGCCCTGGTCGCTGAAAAACCCGTAGTGGCTCTTGGGCGGCAGGTGCTGCGCGGGGATGCGCGGATCGAAAGCCTCCAGGTCCAAGGGCAGCTGCACGGTCCCCACCGCTTCCTGCTGCTCGTTCAGGACAGGCGCGCCCAGCACCACCACCCACTTGCCGGTGATCGGCCCCCGGTAGGGCAGGCTGACGGTGAAGCGCTTCTCCTTCATCGCCTCCTGGAACCAGGCCATCTGGGCAAAACTGACCTGCCGCCCGGCCTGGGGCGGCACCGCCGCGCAGAGCATCAGCCCCTCGCGGTTGGCGTAGGAGATATTGGTGAACCCGGGGATCATCTGGTGCACGCCCGGCAGCACCGGGTCGCAGCGGCGCGCGTCCATCTGGCGCACCAGCGGGCGCTGCGCCAGGCGCTCAAGCGTCAGGCGCGCGTCGCCGACCATGCTGCCCGTGTTGCCCACCATGAACTGCGCCAGCGTGCGCAGCGAGGTCTTGGTGGTCGCGACGGTCTGCTGGATGTCGTGGTAGATGCTCAGCCCGACGACGATCACGAACGGCACGGAGCCCGCCAGCACCAGCAGAAGCAAATGGGTCCGTATCGACGAAGTTCGCACAGTGTGGGATAAAGAGCCCCGCTGCCTAAGCGGTTGTGTGCAATATATCAGGCCACACCGGTGGCGACAGCGTCATTCCCCCGCATCGACCGGGCACGCGGCCCGGCGCCTCAAGCCTCAATCGAACGCCACCTTGTAGCCCAGCTCCCAGACCGCGTCGGACTGCCGGTCCAGCGGCAGCCTGCCCGTGGCATAGGTCAGCTGCCAGCCCGAGTCGTGGCGCAGGGCGGCGGCGGCGTAACGGTGGCGGTCCAGCCCGGCGGCTTCGATGGCCGCCGCCGGGTTCTGTTCCTTGAAATAACGCCAACTCCATTCGAACTTCACCTGCTTGCCCTGCACCACCCCCACCGGGCTGCTCATGGCGATCTCGATGTTGGCGCGGTCGTAGTCCGTCGTGCTGCCCAGGATCGCAGTGCGGTCCGGGTCCTTGCCGGGCTGCACACGCTCCAGGGCCAGGCGCAGCTTGGGAAAGGCATCGGGCGAGGCCGTGAACCCCATGGGGTGGCCCGTGAGCCAGCGCGCCAGGCGGAAGGGCCAGTCCAGCGGGTTGGCCTGGTTGGCAAAGGAGCCGGGCGCCGGGCGATAGACCGTGGTGAGGTGCGCGCCGAAGGTTTCGTTGCGGCGCTCAAAGCGCTGGTCGGACTCCAGCGAACCGATCAGGCCGGCAAAGAGGGCCAGCGCATCACCCCCGCGCGAACGCGCGGCCTCCTCGCGGCACTGCGGCAGCGTGGCCGGATCGGTCGGGTCGCAGCCCGAACCCGGGCCGCCCAGGGTGACGGCGCTGGCGTACTGGTAGACGTAGTTGAGCTCCAGGCCCGTCTTGAGGAAATCGCTGGGGTTGATGTCGCGGTTGAAGGCCACGTTGCCCTCGGCCTTGAAGTCCAGGTCGAGCTTGTGGAACGACTCCCTGGACAACTCCTGCGCCTTGGCCGGCGTGGCGACGGTCTTGTCGATCTTGTACGAAAAACCCATGCCGCCCTGCCGGCCCGTGCCAGCGTCGGGCTCGAAATACTTGGGGGTGATGACGATGCCCTTGCCCGCCCCGGCGCCTTGCGCGCCCACCTGGGCCGGCCCCAGCAACATGCCGATAAGGACGGCGCCTGCAGCCATACTCTTCATGTCATGCTCCTCAGCGGATGCCGATCTTCTGCAGCCGCTTCTTCAGCGGGGCCGACACCGGCTGGTGCGCCACCATGGCCGCCACCGGCACCGAGGCGCTGCCCTCGTTCTTGAAGCGGAACACCTTGTCCACCTGCTGGGCCAGGTCGTGCACGGACTTGGCCGGGTCCATCAGCACGGCCGTGAACAGGCCCACCAGCTCGGGCACCGTCTTGTTCTCGTGGCCGGCCTCGCGCTGCTGCGTGTAGTAGGTGTTGACATGCACGATGAGCATGTGGGCCATCTGCGCCGCCACGGCCTTGAGCATGTCCTGGCTGCCGGCGCTGTTGAAGAAGGTCAGGTCCCGCATCTTCTGCAGGCCCATGCCCGGCAGATCAGCGGTGCTGACAAACGGCCGGATGGACTGACCATTGATGCTGAGGAACATGAAGGCGCTGACGTGCGCCTGCGTGGACTTGTCGAGTTCTGCCATGACGAGGCTCCTGGTACAAAAAGGCACGACAGCAAGCTGGGCCGGAAAGACCGGGGCTGGTGCCGCAGCCCCGCCTCCGTGGCGGGCCTACTCCTCGGCCTTGGACCGCGAATCCTTGCCCAGCAGATAACCGGCAATGGCGCCGAACAGACCGACGATGGGCGTGAGCTGCTCGTTGCTGTAGCCGATGACCAGCAGCAGCGCCGAAAAACACAGGATGGTGATGACACCGAACACCCGCAGCACATGGTGGGCCGGCGCATGCGAACGCCACAGCAGCGCCGTGGCCAGGATCAGGGCGGCAAAGGAAAACAGCAGCACCCCGATGGCAAGGAACTGCACCAGGCCCGGCGACCAGGGCTGGCTCCAGGTGGAAGGCGCGGTCTGCGCCACGTCCACGGCCTGTTGCGCCACATCGAGCGCGGCCATGGCCGCATCGGTTTTGGTGGCCATCAGCGCGCTCCCCGTTCCAGCTTGCCGATGCGCCCTTCCAGCTCGCCCAGCTGGCCATGCAGCGCCTGGATGGCCGCCGTCTGCTTGCGCAGCAGATCGGCCAGCTCGGCATTGCTGGGCTGCGCCGCCGCGGGCGGCGCCTTCGCAATGCCGTGCGGCACTTGGAGCATCGTCTTGTCGAGACCCAGCGGCACCTGTTTTGGTGCCTTCTCGGTACCCCGCGGCGCCTGGTCCGCATAGCCACCCAAACTTCTTTCTGCTTCACGAGAAGACGCGGGCGGCAACTGCGCCCAGGTGCTCGCAGCAGCGAGCAGGAAAGCAGGACCCAGGATCAGCTTCATGACGGTTCCTCCTTGAAAAAGGACACCCGGTCAGATACCGGGCCCATCACCGCCGTATTGTTGGCAAACACCGGCCGAAGTAAATCCCATAAACAAGGGATACGTCAGCGGGTGACAGATGTCCCGGCGTGTCCTGGATGGCTTGGTTCGAGGTAGCCACCGCCTGTGGCGGTTCGCGTCCTGCACCCGGCGACGGTGTGCCGGGCCTGTTCAGCGACGCGCCCTGGAAGTGGACGCGTCTAACGAGGCAGAGTGTCGGTCTCAGATCAGCAGAGGGCTGCGATTCGGGACATGCGGGAATTTAGTCTGATGATGTATGCAAGGGGTGCATAGAGCATGTGCACAGAGGAGCATATAGTCAACGAGTTGCTGATCGCTATGCAACTCATACGAACGAAATCGCTATTGATTGCTCAACAACTATTGCGACACCGAACCCGAAGCAAAGTCTTGAAAAAACTCCCTGCCCACACTCAGTTTTTACCAATTGCACGAAGGCGATTGACATGGCTTAATAGTTGCCACCAATAAGCACATCATCCAATACTGAACTTAGGGGGTTCTTCCATGCCGGCGAAAATCATCAGCGTTTTTAACAACAAGGGGGGAGTCGGCAAGACCACCCTAGCGTTCCATTTGGCACATGCACTTGCGGAGATGGGCCGCAAGGTGCTACTTGTCGATCTAGATCCACAGTGCAACCTCTCCATCTACAGCATGCCTGTGGAAAAGATTCAGGAAATCTGGGATGCCGAAGTCTCGTACATTGACGAGCCAGGCTTTGCTGATACGAGGAAGAGTAAAACAGCGAGGGAATTTAAGGCTCTTTGCTCACAGACAAGAACCATGCACTTCTTGCTGAAACCTGCCGAGGAAGGCACCGGCGAATTAGAGAAGCTTCCTCCCCCGCACAAACTCGCACCGAATCTTGACCTGATCCCGGGTCGACTGACTCTTCATATGTTTGAAGAAATGGTTGCTAGACGCTGGAGCGAGGCGTTTGTGGGACAACCACTCGCCATAAGAACGCTAAGCGAGATCCGACGCCTGATCCACGAGTACGCCAGAGCGAACAACTACGACATAGCAGTGGTAGATACCTCCCCTAGTCTTGGGCCTTTGAATAAGGTCATCCTGAGTACGGTTGACGCATTCCTCATTCCTTGCGCACCAGATTTGTTTAGTCTTTATGGGGTCCGGAATATAGGTAACTCTCTGAGTCGCTGGCAAAACGAACTCCGAACTCTTTATTCACTTATCGCACCAAGCCGTCGACCACATCTTCCGAAAGAGTTCGTACGTTTCCTCGGCTACACGATCTATAACGCAAAACTTCGAACTGGCTCCTCTAAGTGGGACATGGCCATCGCTCACTACAACTACGCCAAGCAAATCCCAGATGTGATTGGGGAACATGTACCGAGCGATCTAAGCAGCGGCATACCCAAGCGCCTATTAAAACGGGTCTTCGTGGAAGAGTGTGGGTAAAAATCGGCATGAAATCGCTGCAAAGCCTTGCTGGGTGAGGGTTTCAGGGGTTTGATGGGCCTTTGGAAACTGGCACGATTTCGAGATGGCTTATCCACGC
>JACCDS012345154.1_pt1 | contig 17132 bp, 18 predicted proteins | sample 7446441 | NCBI WGS metagenome assembly JACCDS01 (sample SAMN15323445, study PRJNA562643) | freshwater metagenome | isolation source: river surface water | place: USA:Blue River Watershed | collected 2017-08-17
GAGCTAAGCTTAGCTTTTAGGCTCTCATTAAATTGAGGCAGAGAAGATACTAAAGAATCTCTTAGAGCTTTAGTTTCATCTTGTAAGTTTTTAGTAAATTCCGCAGATCTTACTTCTAAATTAGATTTAGCACTTGCAAGTTTTGCATCAGCACTATCCTTTGCTTCCTTATAAGCTTGTTCTCTAATTGCAGCGGCCTCTTTTTTAGCTTGAGAAATAATACTATTTGCTTCTGCTAATAAACCATCAACATCTGCACCGTTTGATTTCGCGTCTTCTAAATCTTTTTTTATAGAAGCAGCTCTATCATCCATATGCTTAAGTAATGGTTTGAAAAGACAACTGTTTAGCCTAGCAACAACTAAAAGAAAGATGATACCAGAGCTAAGCAATAATACAGGACTTATGTCTAACATTCATTCCTCCATATTTTTTACAGTTTAGTTTAACTAAAACTCTATCATTTTATCAAAACTAAGTATAAAATTATATTAAAGGAAAAAATTAGATTATAAATTTTTGGATTTTGTTACGATTGGATATTAAAGTAGTTAATTATTTTGTCTATTTCTTCTTGAGAGTTAAATTCAATTTTAAAATAGTTTTTTTCAACTTTTACTTTTAGATTATTCTCTTTTAACTTTTCAACTATATTATTTAGAGGTTTGAGATTATAACTACCTTTTGGGCTATCTTTTTTAGGTTTTTCAATATTTTTTTCTTTTAGATCTTTTACTAATTTTTCTGTTTCTCTAACAGAAAGTTTTTGACCTATAATAGAATCACAAACCATTTTTTGTTCATCAGATGTTAAACCTAACATAATTTTTGCATGACCTGCACTAATTTTGTCACTTGCTAAAAATTGTTGTACATATGAGTTTAATTGTAACAATCTTAATGTATTTGTAATAGATGTTCTACTTTTAAACACTTTTTTCGATAATTCTTCATGGGTAATACTATGTTCATTTAGTAACTGTGCGTAACAATATGCTAATTCTATAATATTAAGATCATCCCTTTGAATATTTTCAATTAGTGCTAATTCTCTTAATTTCAACTCATCAGCATCAATTATAATTGCTTTAATTTTATCAAATTTTGCAAGTTTATGAGCTCTTAATCTTCTCTCTCCAGCAACTAACGTATATCCATCATTACCATTTTCAACTACAACTATTGGTTGTAACAATCCATGTTCTTTAATAGATTCACTTAAGTCATTTAACTTTTCTTCATCAAATATTTTTCTTGGCTGATTTGGATTAGCTTTTATTTTAGAAACATCAATTTTTAAAACGCCAGACTTACTACTTCTAGTTGAACTTTCATAAGCTGATTCAACTTCTCCTAATAATTCTCCTAATCCTCTACCTAATGCCATTATATATTCCTAACTAAAAAATTAACCTGCTATTGCTCTTGCTAAGTGTGTATATGCTTTTGTTCCACTTGAATTTAAATCATATAACATAATTGGTTTACCAAAACTTGGACTTTCTGCCAATTTTATGTTTCTTGGTATTACCACATAAGAATTATCATCAATTTTAAACAGTTTGTTTTCAAAATGTTGTGCTAAATCAGCAAATACTTGTTTTGAAAGATTATTTTGAGAACTATACATCGTTGGTAAAAATCCTCTAATTTGTAAAGATTGATTTATTGTTTGTTTTACAAGTTTTATAGTATTTAATAACTGTGCTAAACCCTCCAATGCAAAAAACTCACATTGAATTGGAATTAAAACTGATGTCGAAGCACTTAAAGTATTAATTGTTATTGGTCCTAATGCAGGAGGTGAATCAATAATAATATAATCAAAATCCTTTTTTATTGGATCAATTTTTCTTTTTAAAACTAATTCTCTCTCTTTTGTATTTTTATAAAACTCTTTTTCTATTCCTACAAGCCCAATATTTGATGGAGCAACTTTTAAATTCTCAATTTCAGAATCTAAAATAATCTCACTTAACTCTTTTGTACCTAACATAACATGATAAATATTATATTCATAAGTATCCCTATGAAAACCCAATGAAGTTGTAGCATTTGCTTGCGGATCAGCATCAATTAATAATACTCTTTTACCTTCAAGTGCAAGTGCTGCACTTAAGTTAACAGCAGTAGTAGTTTTACCTACTCCACCCTTTTGATTAGCTATTGAAATAATTTCTGTCATCTTAAACTAAATACCTTTTTATCATTTACTTGTATTGAACCATCTTCATTTAAAATTACATTTTCAAGAGAAATTTTTTGATTTTCTATGGTCGTTTGGAACTTTTTACTATGTTGGAATTCTATCTTAAAGTCACTAAATATTTGCTTCCATAAAATCTTTTTTTCTAATTTGAAAAAGTAATTTTTTAGAATATCTTCTATATCTACATCTATATCGAGTTTCCCAAAATCATCACTAACACTTTTTAAATTTAATCCTATTCCACAATATATTAAATCTTTAGAAATAGTGGTAATTGTTCCCCCAATTTTTTTCTCATTTAAATAAAAATCATTTGGCCACTTTAGCCAAACCAATGATTTTAAATCTTTTAAAATCTCTCTTAATATAAAAGAAAAATATATGGAACTACTTTGTAATGGTAAATCTTCAGGTAAAAAATTTTTATCTACAACAAAAGAGAAAAACAAATTACCTTTTTTACCAATCCATGAATTACCTCTACTTCCAATCCCTTGAGTTTGGTAATCAGTAAAAACACACAAAGGCTGTGTATATGGATTTTCTAAAATATAATCCTTAATATATCTATGAGTCGAATCAACTTCTTCTAATTTAATCATTTTCATTTTTAGATTATACATAATATAAATAGAAGATTTTATTAAATATAATCTCACTAAAAAAGGTTGTTACAATAGAATCTATTTTGCCAATTGCAATATATTTATTATTAGGTTATTTATTTAAAATAGTTTATCAAGATAATTCCAAACAATTAATTGACTTTGTAGTAAATATTTCCCTTCCAGCAATTGTGTTTTCAAAAATTTATCCTTTAATATTAGAAGAAAAAATATTTCAACTAATACTAATGTTTATTGGATTTATTTTATTTAATCTTTTACTATCCTATTTTGTTGGTAAAATAATGAAATTGAATAGAGTTTTATTAGCAACATTTATGATAATTGCAACTTTTGGAAATACGTCATTTATTGGATTTTCATATATAGATGCTTTTTATGGTGATGAGTACATTGTTTATGGCTTAATTTATGATCTATTTGGTTCTTTTTTACTTTTAGTATCTATTGGTATGTTTATTATCACATGGGGTAAAAGTAAGAAAAATAGTATTACAGAAATTCTTAAAACAATTTTCCTATTTCCACCAAATATAATGTTTATCATAACTATTTTTGCAAAGAATTTTGAAATTCCAAACTTTTTAATATTAGCATCACAAACATTAGGTTCAACACTAGTTCCTATTGCAATGGTAGCTATCGGTATGAAATTAGAATTGAAAAATATATTCTCAAAATTTCATATAGTTTCAATGGCTGTATTAATAAAAATGTTAATTGTACCAATAATAATATTAATAGGATTCCAACAATTTTATGGAATAAATGAAACTTGGGTAAAAGTGACTATTATTGAAGTTGCCATGCCACCTATGACTATGGCTGTTGTATTAATCATAAAAAATAAACTAGACGAAAGATTAGCTATAAATGCTTTAGTATTAGGAGTCTTGCTGAGTTTTGTAACTATAACTTTATTTACTTTATTCCTTAAATAGTAACATAGTATATTCTTTGCCTTTTAAAATTTTATTTTCATAGTTATACTCTATATTTTTATCATGTAATTCTCCATTAAAATGTTTTTGAAGGATTAACTTGGTCATATATATTCCCATATTAAAATTTGAAAAATTTCTATTTTTCTCATCAAAATTTAATTGATGAATAGAATTATCTATAATTTTTATACATTTTGTATTACTATTTTGATAAATATTTATAAATATATATTTTGTCTCTTCTGATAAAATATCTTTCAATAAATTATCTTTGACTGCAGTTAAAATATTTAAAAAAGCTTGAGTAAACTCATTTTTTAACCCATACAATGTTATAGATTCATCAATATTACATATAATATTAATCTTATTAAAAGATAATACAACTTCTGCTAACTCTAAACTTTTATCAACAATAGATTTTAATGTAAACTCTTCTTGTATGGATTCAATATTATAAAATCCTTTAAATTCATCAATAGTTTTTGATAAATTCTGAGTCGTAAGTACAATTTTTCTCAATTGTCCCATTGCAATTTCTTTAGAAATTTTATTATATTGTAATTGTAAGGATAATCCACTTGCAATTGTAGAGATTGTACTTAAAGGTTGTCTCCATTGATGTGCAATATTTGTTAACATTTCTCCCATAGAAGCCATTTTAGATTGATGAAAAATTATTGCAGATTTTTGTTGATTACTTGAAACTTCTTCTTGAACTTTTTTTTCTAAATTTTCGTTTATTATTACTAATTTATCATTTACTTCTTTCAATTTTACAACATCTTCTTGTGCTTTTGAAATGGATAATGCCATGAAAGAACTAAGCATTGAAATTATTTCTTTATCTTTTAAATCAAAAGGTAATATTTTATTATCTATAACTTTATTTAATAATTGAATAACTCCTAAGCATTCATTAGTTATAGGATGAATTAATGGTACAGATAACATAGATATTGTTCTATAATTGAATTTTTGATCAAACTCTTTAGTTCTTACAAAATCATAATTTGTTGAAGCATAAATATCATCTATCATAATAATTTTTTTAGTTAAAAAAGCATCAACACATACATATTTATTTATTTCATTCAATGAAAGTTTTAAATCTTTTACAGAATAATAGTTTACATAAATATCTTCATAAGACATAGAATCATTTTGAAATATATGAAATTTAAGGTAATCATCTTCTCTTAGATATATTATACCTGCTTGAGCACTTAAAAGTTCCCTAGCATGTTTTAAACTTTCGTGTAATAAAACATCTAAATCATTTATATTAAATAAAGTAACATCATATATGTGTTCTAATTCATCTTTTTCTTGCATATTAACTTCTTAAAAAAATTACATTTTATTATATCAATTATTTTATTATATTAAGTAAAGATAATCGTTGTCCACGAATAAAATCTACTGCACTTACTGCAGTTTTTGATGGCGCTTGTAGAGTTTTTATCTTTAAACTTCCTTTTTCACAACCAACAATTATATAATCATCTTCTATTTCTAATATTTCACCTTGATTATTTATAGAATTTTCTTCATTTAACTCAATATTTTTTAACTTTAACTCTGATGCTAAAAAAATTCCTGGCCAAAAAGAGTAAGCTTTATATTTTAAATATACTTTTTTCGCATCTAGAAATTCAACTAGCCCTTCTTCTTTTTTAATCTTCTTACAATAACTTACCTCTGATTCATTTTGTTTCATAGGCTTTATTTTTTCAAAATTATCTAATGTAGTTATTGTAAGTTTTGCAGCTATTTTTGATAGTTCTTCAAAGGCTTGAGTTACTTCCATGGTTGATGTAATCTTTAGATAAGAGAATCCTAAAATATCTCCACTATCTAAGCCCTCTTCCATAAGCATAGAAGTAACTCCTGTATATAAATCATCATTTAACAAAGATTCTTGAATAGGACTTGCACCTCTATATTTTGGAAGTAAAGAAGCATGAAGATTTATGCAAGGAGCAATATCTAAAATCTCTTTTGGTAATATTTGTCCATACGCAGCAACAACTATAAAATCAGGCTTTAAATCCTCTATTTGATTTTTAGCTTCTTCATTTCCTCTTAATTTTAAAGGTTGAAAAATTGGAATATTTAAATTTGAATCTATACAAAATTGTTTAATATGTGGTGGTGTTAAAACTTGTTTTCTTCCAACTGGTTTGTCAGGCTGAGTAAATAATCCTATAACTTCATAATCACTTAATAACAACTCTTTAAAAATAGTAGTTGCATAATCAGGTGTTCCCATAAATAAAATTCTTTTACTCATGAATATTCCTTATTTAATTGGGTGAAAGATTGTTCCACTTTTATGATTTTCTTCTAGTAAAAAATCATAAGCATTTGTTAAATCAAAACCAGAAGATAAATACATAGGAATCTCTCTTCTCATTAAAAAATCTGCTGCTTTAAGTTTTGTTACTATCCCACCTGTTGCAAACTCAGAGTTTGCTGAATGTTTCATTTGTAACTCTTCTGATGAAATTTCATAAACATTTTTTTGTAAAACTGCATTATGAAACTCTCTTGGATTTTTATTATAATACCCATCTATATCTGATAATATTGCCAGCATGTCAGCATTAAAATAATAAGCAACATGAGCTGCTAATTGGTCATTATCACCAAATACAAGTTCATCTGTAGCTATTACATCATTTTCATTTATAATTGGAAGAATTCCATTTTCTAATAAAATTTCCATTACATTTTGAGCATTTTTTGTTCTTTTTCTTGAATCAAAATCATCTGCAATAAACAGCATTTGAGCACATACTATTTTATGTTCCTTAAACCTTTTTTTATAATGTTTAAGTAATAAAGGCTGTCCAATAGCTGCTAACGCTTGTTTATTAGCTACTATTTTCTTGTTAAGATTTAAAGACGTAAACCCTGCACCAACAGCTCCAGAAGATACTAAAATTACTTCTAGATTTTTTTCATTTTTTAATTTAGCAATTAGATTTACTAAATTTTGCATTCTATCAAGTGCTAATTTTCCATCTTGTGTTAATACAGCTGTTCCTACTTTAATAACTAATCTTTTCATTTATCCTGTTCCAATAAATTATATAATGCAAATATAAGAGGTTTTAAATTTAATCTTGTTAAAGATGAAATTGGTAAAACAAAATATGGTTTACTATTATCAAATCTTGAATAAATTAAATTTTGAATAAAATATGGATAATCACTCTCTATTTTAAACTCTTCAGTTGATTTTGTAACTTCTAAACCAATATCATCAATAAACTTTTTAATATCTTCTTCTAAATTCTCACCTAAATAACCATCAATTTTACTTAATGCTATTGCATAATTTCTTTTTGATAACTCTTGTGAAAATTTTGCTACTTCTTCTTTTAATACATTATATTGATCAATCATTGTTCTATAATTTGCAACATCAATTACAAACAAAAGAGTTTTAGTTCTTTCTATATGTTTTAAAAACTCTAATCCTAAACCTCTTCCTTCACTTGCACCATCAATAATTCCAGGAATATCTGCCATTACAAAAGAGTTATAATTTCCAGCTTCAACAACTCCTAATTTTGGAGTTAAAGTTGTAAATTCATAATTTGCAATTTCAGGAGTTGCATTTGAAGTTACAGAAATTAAAGTTGATTTTCCAACATTTGGATATCCAACAAGTCCAACATCTGCAATTAATTTTAATTCTAATCTAACATTTCTTGCTTGTCCAGGAAGTCCTGGTTGGAAATATGTAGGTCTTTGATTTCTTGAATTTTTAAAGTGTACATTTCCTAATCCACCTTTTCCACCTTCTAAAAACAGAACTTTTTTTCCAACTTCTAGTAAATCAAAAAGAACTTCATTAGTTTCATCATCAATAACTTGAGTTCCTGGAGGAACAACTAAAACTAATGATTCTCCAGATTTACCATTCATACATCCACCCAAACCTTGTTTACCATTGTCTGCTTTAAAAAATCTTCTTCCTTTATAGCTAGATAATGTATCAGTATTGTTGTCTACTAAAAAATAAACATCTCCACCTTTTCCACCATCTCCACCATCTGGTCCACCTTTTATAACAAACTTCTCTCGTCTAAATGCTGCACATCCCTGTCCACCTTTTCCAGATGTAACTGAAAATCTAGCGCTATCTATAAACATAATAACTTTCCTTTTAATAAATAATTAAAAATCAACAGTTTTTATTAACTTTTAATTATTCACATATTTTAAATAAAAAAAGGGTGTAGGCAAATGCCATACACCCTTCAAAGAAATCATTTTTTCCAGAATTACGAAGCGTAAACTGAAACTTTTTTTCTTTTTTTATCTTTAATTTCAAATTTAACAACACCGTCAATTAAAGAATAAATTGTATGATCTTTACCCATACCAACATTTTGACCTAAATGTACTTTTGTACCTCTTTGTCTAATAATGATGTTTCCAGCTCTTACAACTTCTCCACCATATTTTTTAACACCAAGTCTTCTACCAGCTGAGTCTCTATTATTCTGTGTACTTCCCTGACCTTTTTTGTGAGCCATAGTCTTTCTCCTTAACTTAAATTATGCTATTTGCTTATGCAGCAATTTTAGTAATTCTAATTTTAGTGAAGCTTTTTCTGAAACCTCTTTTTAACTTAGAATCTTTTCTTCTTCTTTTTTTGTAAATGATTACTTTTCTAGCTCTATTTACACCAGTACCATCTAATACTACAACTGCTTCAACTTTTGCATTTGCAACTGCATCACCAGTTTTTAACTCACCGTTGTTTACAGCTAAAACATCAGTAATCTCTAAAGTTTCTTTAGCAGCTAATCCAGTATAATCAACATCTAAGATATCACCCTCAGAAACTTTATACTGTTTTCCACCACACTTGATAATTGCGTACATCTTTCTTCCTCTAATTCAATTCTATATGCTAGGTTCATATTTTGTGATACTAAACTCTATTTTTCGAATCGGAATATTATCTAAAATTAGTTTAAACTTTCTTTAAGTCTAAGTAAATTAACAAGTAATTCATTACAAGTTATAATTTACAAGTTTTCCTTGCTTTAATTGATAAATATTATCTTTAATTTTTCTAATTAAATTAGCTTTTTGCTTAAAATCTAAACTTTTATCATATGAAATTGCTGTTAGTTTATTTGTATAAAACTTATAAATCAAAGTTAATAATTCTTGATTTAATCTTTCATCATCATAATTTTCAAGTTTTTCATTCAAGATAATAGAGTTTAATGATATATCTTCTATATTTGATAAAAGTAATTCAAACTCTTTTTTATGAACTTCAAACATTGAAGCATCAACAATATCTAAAACAAAATCTAATCTTTTTGGTTTTTCTAAAATTGATTTTATTATACAAAGTTCTGCTATATCAATTTTTGTTAAATTAGGTTCATAAACTCTTTGTTTATTTGAACTAATTTTTACTAAATTTTCTCTAACATTTAATTTTTGAGCTAAATATCTTTTATACTCATCTTGATTTAATAAACTTAATGTTTTTAAATAATCATTTGTTTCTGTTAATGCTTTTTGTTTTTGTATTGGATCATTTATATCATACTTTGAGATAATATAATCAATCGCATAAGGAATAAAAGAAATAGGATTAGAAAAAATTTCATTTAATTCACTTATTTTCCCATTATTTACCATATCAGCAGGATCAAGTCCATCTGCAAAGATTATAACTCCACCTTCAAATTCACTTTGACTTAACATCACTGAAGCTTTAAAAGCTGCTGCAAGTCCTGCTTTATCTCCATCATAAGCTAATATTACTTTTGGCTCACCTCGTCTAAGAAGAGGTAAGTGTTCTTGTGTTAATGCTGTTCCAAGTGTCGCCACTGCGGTATTGAATCCAGCTTGATGAAGCATTATCACATCTAAATAACCCTCACAAACTATTATTTGATTCTTTTTATATATTTGTTCTTTTGCTAAATGATAACCATATAAAAGTCTTGATTTATTGAAAAGTTTTGTTTGGGGAGAATTTACATATTTTGCATTGTGCCCAGTTATAGTTCTTCCACCAAAACCTACAAGTTTACCATTTATAGAATATATAGGAAAAGTAATTCTTTCTATGAATCTTGAATATAAACCATTTGCTCCATTATCAATAACACCTAAATCTATGGCATCATTTAGGTTATAATGATTTGATTTTAAAAAGTTTATAGTATCAGATGAAATTGATGCATACCCTATTTCAAATTTTTCAACTGAAAATTCAGAAATCCCTCTTTTGTGAATATACTCTTTTACATTTTCATTACTAACAAAAAGTTTTTGATAATATTTATTTACCTCTTCTAATATTTTTGTATCTTGCTTTTTTTCTATATTATCTTCATAGTCTAAGTTAAAATTATACATTGAAGCTAATTTTTCAATTGTTTCTGGATATGTTAATTTTTCATATTCCATAACAAATTTTATAGAATCTCCACCTACTCCACATCCAAAACAATGATATATTTGCTTTGTTGGACTTACTACAAATGAAGGTGTAGTTTCTCCATGGAATGGACAACAAGCCTTAAAATTTGCACCTGTTTTTTTTAGCTCCAAAAATTGTGAAATAACATCAACAACATCAAGATGGTTTTTTAGATTTTCTATAGATTCTTTTTTTATCATAATTACATTATATCTTTTTATTATTTTATATGAACTTTTATGATAGTATCATTCCAAACAATATTAAATAATTAAGGTTTTTTGTTTGGATAATATAATTTTAGAATATAGAGATCCATTATTTGGAATAATACTTCTTGTTGCACTTGTTTTTATCATATCATTTATCACTTACTCTTTCAATATCTACAAAGAAAAAGAAGCTAGAAAAGATTATAGAGAACTCTCTGTAAGATTCCAATTGGGAAAATTAAAAGAAGAAGACTATGTAAATTTATATAAAACTTATAATCTTCCATTTGATTCTATTTTACTTTTAGCAAGTTCTTTTTTAATAAAAGGTGATTATAATAAAGCAATTTCAGTATACCTTGCTCTACTTGAAGTTGTAAATGATAAAGTAAAAAAAGAAGAATTACTGGAACTTTTGGGAACTACTTATTTTAAAGGTGGTTTTTTACAAAGATCTAAAGAGGTATTTTTAAGAATTCTAAAATTTTCTCCAAGAAATAAAAATGCATTAACACTACTTTTATTAGTTTATGAAAAAATGAAAGATTTTAAAAAAGCACAGGAAACAACCGATTGCCTAGAAGAATTAGATGTGGATATGAAAATTACTAAAATTTATTTAGATTCATTGATTATTTTAAATGATTCTTCATTAACACCTACAAATAAAACTAATCTTTTATATGAAATTTTCAAAGAAAATAAGATTATTGAAAGAATATTTGTTTCATTTTTAATTCGATTTAATAAAGCATTTTTTTGGGAACATATATCTGAATTTGAGTGTTCAAAATATATGGATATCATGTGGTATCTAAATGAAAATGATATTGACTTTGATAAAGTTGTACAAAATCAATTTTTAGTTGAATTATACAATGCAAAAGGCTATTTAAATAGTTTAGAACATAGTGGAGATTTTGATTTTGATATTTTAATTTTATTAAATAAACATGAACATAAAATAAATGCTTCATTAGATTTTGAATTTGTTTGTACATCTTGCAAACATTCTCATCCAGTATTTGACACTAGATGCCCACATTGTCATACTATTTTAAGTTTAAATGTAAAACATAGATTAACTAAATCCCTTTATATTATGAATCAATCTTTACAATAATAAAAGATGTGATATACTTGTGCCTCTCTAAAAATAAAAAAAAGGAATTATATGAATGATTACTCAAAATTAGAGAAGTGTTTGGCTTATCAGTTTAAGAATAAAGACCTGATAATCGAAGCACTTACTCATAAAAGCTATAAAAAACCCTACAATAATGAAAGGTTAGAGTTTTTAGGTGATGCGGTTTTAAATTTGATTGTGGGGGAATATTTATTTTTAAAATTTCCAAAATCAAATGAAGGTGAATTGTCAAAAATAAGAGCATCTTTAGTAAATGAAACTGGATTTACTAGACTTGCAAATGAGATAAAACTAGGTGATTTTATATTTATTTCAAGTGCAGAAGAGAGAAATAAAGGAAGAACAAAAGCTTCTATTTTATCTGATGCTTTTGAAGCAATTATGGGTGCAATTTATTTAGAATCTGGTCTTAATACACTAAAACCAATAATTTTGAAGCTTCTTGAAGAGTCTTATGACAAAATCAATTTAGATGTTCTATTTAGTGATTATAAAACAGCCTTACAAGAGATAACTCAAGCTAGATTTGCTTCAATTCCAGAGTATAAAATAGAGGGTTCATATGGACCTGACCATAAAAAAGAGTTTGAAGTATCAATTTGGATAGATAGTGTTTGTTATGGAAAAGCAAGCGGAAAAAGTAAAAAATTAGCTCAACAAGCAGTGGCAAAAATAGCTATTGATAAACTAAAAGAGGAAAATAGTCATATATGAATACATTTGGTCATAGATTTAGATTCACAACATTTGGTGAATCTCACGGAAAAGCTCTTGGTTGTATAGTTGATGGGGTTCCAGCTGGGATTAAAATAGATGAAAAGTTTATTCAAAGTGAAATGGATAGAAGAAAACCTGGACAAAATAAATATGCAACAGCTAGAAAAGAAGGTGATGTTGTAGAGATTTTATCTGGTGTTTTTGAAGGAGTTACAACTGGAACTTCAATTTCAATGATTATTTTTAATGAAAATCAGAAAAGTAGCGACTATTCAAATGTAAAAGATTTGTTTAGACCAGGTCATGCTGATTTTACATATTTTAATAAATATGGAATCAGAGATTATAGAGGTGGAGGAAGAAGTAGTGCTAGAGAAACAGCAGCAAGAGTTGCAGCTGGTGCTATTGCTAAACTTATGTTAAAAGAGCTTGATATAAAAATTCAAAGTGGTATTTGTGAAATTGATGGAATAGGTGCAAATGAATTTGATTTTTCAAGTGTTACTGATTCTGAAATTTTTGCACTTGATAAAAATGTTGAAGATGCACAAAAGAATGCTATATTAGAAGCTAAAAACTCTCATAATAGTGTTGGTGGAGTTGCTTTAATAAATGTAAAAAATGCTCCAATTGGACTTGGTGAACCACTATACTTTAAACTAGATTCTCAAATAGCAAATGCTATGATGGGAATAAATGCAGTAAAAGCTGTGGAAATTGGAGATGGAATCTTAGCTTCAAAGGTAAAAGGTTATGATAACAATGACCAAATAAGAAAAAATGGTTTTAAAACAAACCATAGTGGTGGAATTCTTGGTGGTATTTCAAATGGTGATGATATAAATGTAAAAGTTTATTTTAAAGCAACACCATCAATTTTTATAGAACAAGAGACAATTGATATTTATGGAAATGAAGTAAATTGTTCATTGAAAGGAAGACATGACCCTTGCGTGGCTGTAAGAGGTAGTGTTGTGGCGGAATCTATGATGGCTTTGGTACTAGCTGATATGGTTTTACTAAATATGTCTTCTAAAATGGAAAATGTTAAGAAGGTTTACTCTAAATAAAGATTTATTTAAAGTTTTTTATATATACTTTCAACTTAAAGTAGCTCTTTGGTCAAGGGTTACTTTTTTATTACTTAGTTTATCGCAGCATCTAATGCTTTTTTAGCATTTGGCCATCTGTTACTAGCATTTAACATTACCATTAAAACATCATTATTCCCTTTTTTAGCTCTTGCGATTAAACAAGCTCCAGCTTTATTTGTAAAACCTGTCTTAACACCAATAACATATGGATCAAGTTTTAATAGTTTATTACTAGAACTAACAACATATCTCGCATTTGTATTTATAGCATTGAAAGAGTACCTATCTAATTTAACAATTGAATTAAATACAGGATTTTTTATCGCATATTCTGCAAGTATTAATAAATCTTTTGCTGTTGTTTTATGATTACCTAAGTCAAAACCACAAGGATTTGTAAAATTAGTGTGTAACATACCTAATTTTCTTGCCTTTAAATTCATCATATTAACAAAAAGTTGTTTATTTCCATTCCCTAAATAGATTGCAATTGCATTTGCAGCATCATTTGCCGATTTAATCATAGCAGCATGCACTAAATCTTTTAAATAAAATTTTTCACCTACTTTAAAATTTGCAATTGTTGGTTCAACTCTTTTCATTTCAGAAGTTATAGTTACTACATTGTTCATTCTACCACTTTCAATAGCAAGAGTAGCAGTCATTATTTTTGTCAAACTAGCTGGACTTGCTATTTGATCTTCATCTTTTGAGAATAATAATTTTTTGTTATTTAAATCTTTTATAATTACTGCATCTAAATCTTTTTCCATACTACGAAAAATATCAGAAGTACCTGAAAAAAGAGAAATAGGAACAAAAATTAAACATAAAAAAGTAAATAAAAATCTCATTAAACAACCTAGTTTGAAAATTACATTGATAAATGTTTTTGAATAAGAATAATATTATACAATAAGAAAATTAATGTAAGATATAAATGCCAGAAAAATTTAGAAAGATATAAAATCTTTCTAAATTTATTATTTAAAGTTTATTTAAAGTTCCCTCTTCAATAAATATTTTAACTTCCTGACCAGGAGTTAATCCATATAAACTTTGTTTATGATCCATTTCATTTAATTTTTGGTCATCTCTTTTTTCAACTTCTTTTTTAGATAAATCTATTCCAACATAATTATCTTTCATTAGCCAAGCTTTAATATCTCTTGATTCATATTCAACTCCATCAATAGTACAATTGATTTTTGAAATTTTTGCATTAGCTACATATTTATCAGTCGATTTTGCTTCACCTAAAATTCTACAATTATCCGTTGCTAAAATTATTGGTGTTGAATCACTATTTAAATTTTTTATACCTGAAACTAATTTTGCAGAAGCATATTGCAGTGGTTTGATAATAAACTCATCATTCTTTTTAATAACTTCAATGTTATATTTTGGTCCTGTATCAACCTGCTTTGATGAACATCCTACTATTAAAAAACCCGCAGTAACTAATGAAATAATTTTCAACATTTAGTCTTTCCCTTTATATCTATAAATTTTGTTTACTATTTCTGCATTATATCTAATTTATTATCAAAGAATAAAAAGAATTTATATAAAAAAAAGCAAAAATAACTTAGAATAAATTATTATTTTTTATTTAAGAGAGAAAAATGAAAAAACTTTATATTGTAAGACATGCTCAAAAAGAAGATGAACAAATTGGAAGAGATGACTATGATAGAGTCTTAAGTCCAGAAGGTATCAGTGAAGCTAAAAATATGGCTCAACAATTTGCTTCAAAAAAATTACCAATTGACCTAATTGTATCAAGTCCTGCACTAAGAACAAAAAAAACTGCAGAAATTTTTGCTGAAGCTTTAAATTATAAAAAAACTATAATGTTGAATGAAGTTTTATATATGGCTTTTGTAAATGAGTTGTTAGAAACTATAAGTTATACATTTGATACAGTTGATTCAATGTTACTTGTGGGTCATAATCCATCTTTAACAGCACTTGCCATTACACTTGTGGGATTTAAAGAGAAGTTCCAAATGGGAGCTATCATGGAAATAGATTTTGATTGTGATTCATGGATTGATATTTGTAAAGAAAATGCAAAATTAATTTCTTATGAATTTCCAAATAAGTAATAATGTTTTAAAACCTTATTACTTAATCTAGATTTTTATTTAACAGAACTATTGTAGCTAACTGTGTTAATTCTTTTATATTTTCAGATGTAATTTGAGGATTATCACCTATTATTGAACTAAAAATTCCAGTAAAATTTTCTCTACCCCAAGTTCTAAGTTCTGTAGCTGTCATAAATTTATTTGTAGAAATTACTTTACCTTTTTTATTTGTAACTGTAACTTTTGCACTATCATTATTTTCAAAATTTCCTTTAATTCCATCATTATTAGAAATTTGATAGGTAACTGTTGCATCATATAATTTTCCTTTTACAACCGAACCATTATCGATTACTTTTCGTGGAAATCCTGTTGCTTTAAAAAAACCATCCCATTGGTCTGCAAATAAATTTGTAACGCTTAAACTTATAAATAATAAAATCAATACAAAATATCTTTTCATTTTTTTCCTATTTAATAATTATTTACCTAAACAAAATTCGCCAAACATAACATCTAACATCTCATCATTTTCATAAGGTCTTGTTATTGACGAAATTTGTTCTAACGCTTCTGTTATATAATGGGCAAAAAATTCTAATTCACCCAAATCCAATGGATTTTTAGACAAGTTTATATTATAAAGTGTATTTTCTACTGAAATAATTTGTCTTTTTGAAATTAAAGTCATCTCATCACTATGAGTGTTTGAATCTAAAATTATCTCTATTTGTTTAATCAAAGGAGAAATATCTTCTTTTGTTGATAATTCAATAAAACTATCAATTTTTGTTTTATCAAAAAGATTTTGTAAATCTGATTTATTTAAAACTTTTAAGATTTGTTTATTTGAATTTTCATTAATTAACTCTATAATTTTTTCATCTTCATCATCACAAATTTTACTATTATCAAATAAAGCTATTACAATATCTGCTTCATTTATTGCTTGAATAGATTTTTCAATTCCTATTTTTTCTATAACATCACTTGCATCTCTAATTCCAGCAGTATCTACGATTTTTATTATATGTGTTCCAATTTTTACAGATTCTTCAATCGTATCCCTTGTAGTTCCTGCAATATCAGAAATAATTGCTCTATCATAGTTTAAAAGCTTATTTAAAAGAGAAGATTTACCAACATTTGGTTTTCCAATAATTGCTACTTTAAAACCTTCAATCATTCCTTCTCGTCTTCTACTAGCATCTAAAGTGTCTGATAATTTTACGATAATTTTTTCCATTTTGTTTTTGATTTGTTCAAAAATATCGCTTGGTAAATCATCTTCAGCATAATCAATAGAAACTTCAGTATAAGCTAACATAAAAAGTAAATCTTCTCTAATTTCATTTACAAAATTAGTTAATTCTCCCTTTAATTGTCTTGCCAATAATTTTACAGCATCTTCACTTCTAGCTTCAATTATTTTTGAAATTGCTTCTGCTTTTGTTAAATCAATTTTATTATTAAAAAAAGCTCGTTTTGAAAATTCACCAGGGTTTGCAATTCTGGCTCCATATTTTAAAGCTTCATTTACAATCATATTTGCAATTGCAACTCCACCATGACACTGAAACTCAATTACATCTTCACCCGTAAATGAAAATGGTGCTTTAAAATA
>JACCDS011506230.1_pt1 | contig 17126 bp, 19 predicted proteins | sample 7446441 | NCBI WGS metagenome assembly JACCDS01 (sample SAMN15323445, study PRJNA562643) | freshwater metagenome | isolation source: river surface water | place: USA:Blue River Watershed | collected 2017-08-17
ATGGAAGGATTCGATTCGGCCTGGTCCAACGCCCGCCACAGGGCTTGATGCATCTCCAGGTTCAGGCTGTTGAGGTTGGAGGGTCGGTTCAGGGTGACGATTGCCACTGCACCCTGCTCTTCATAGAGGACGGTTGGTTCTGTCATGTTGCGTGTCTCCTGACCCGAATCTATCATTAACCGACCGATCGGTTGGCTGATGTTTTCCCGAACGGAATCCATCTGTATCGTCTGCCTTACACTGTGAATGAACCATGTGATGATTTTGGAGAAAAACCATGCCTTATGAATGCATCGAGGTCCGCACCGAGGCCGATCAGGTCGGGGTGATCACCCTGAACCGTCCCAAGCAGCTCAATGCGCTGAACCCGCAACTGATGGTGGAGTTGGGCCAAGCACTGAAGGCCTTTGAAGCCAATCCGGCGATTGGGTGCATGGTCATCACGGGCAACGAAAAGGCCTTTGCCGCCGGGGCCGACATCGGCGTCATGGCCGAGTACACTTTTGCCGACGCCTATGGCAACGACTACATCACCCGCGACTGGGAAACCATCCGCAGCATCCGCAAGCCCGTGATCGCTGCCGTCAGCGGCTTTGCCTTGGGCGGCGGTTGCGAGTTGGCCATGATGTGTGACTTCATCATTGCCGCTGACAACGCCAAATTTGGTCAACCCGAAATCAAGCTGGGCATCATCCCCGGGGCAGGCGGGACTCAGCGTTTGCCCCGTGCGGTGGGCAAGTCCAAAGCCATGGATCTGGCCCTGACCGGGCGCATGATCGACGCCGCTGAGGCCGAGCGTTCCGGGCTGGTCAGCCGGGTGGTTCCCCTGGATCAACTCATGACCGAGACCCTGGGTGCAGCCCTGATGATCTGCAGTTATTCACAATTGGCCGTGATGGCTGCCAAAGAGTCGGTCAACCGTGCCTTTGAAGGGGGCTTGGCCGATGGCGTCATGTTTGAGCGCCGCTTGTTCCATGCCCTGTTTGGCACCGAGGACCAGAAAGAAGGCATGAAAGCCTTTGTAGAAAAGCGCAAACCCCAATTCAAACACCGCTGAAGGAGCGTCGACATGGCTTTGAAATGCACCCTGATCGGCTCGCGCTACTTCGGCGCCACCGTGTTGGCTCAATTGCTGGAAGACGGCCACGAGGTGGTTCGGGTGGTGGCCAATGCCGCCGATGACCGGCTGGCGCTGGCGGCTCAAAAGGCAGGCCTGCCCCTGACGGTGCTCGAGAGCCCGCGCAAAGTGCCGGGTGACGCCCTGAAAGAAGACTGCGACTTGATCGTGGCCGCCCACACGCACGCTTTTGTCACCCCTGAAGCCCTGGCACGCGCACGCATTGGCGCCATCGGTTACCACCCTTCGCTGTTGCCGCGTCACCGCGGCATTGCCGCTGTGGAGTGGACTTTGCTCGCAGGCGACCCGATTGCCGGTGGCTCCATCTACCACCTGGATGCGGGTTGGGACGACGGGGCGATTGCTGCTCAAGACTGGTGCTTTGTGGTCAAGGGCGAGAGCGCCCGCGACCTGTGGGAACGTGCCCTGTCACCCATGGGGCTGCGGCTGATTCGCCAAGTGGTGCAACACGCTGCCGACCATGGCAGCTTGCCGGCCCAAAAACAAGACCCGCGTTTTGCCACCAAGGCGCCGATGATCAAGCGCAACGTTTCTTTGGTGCCTCACGACAACACCCTGACCACTTCGCTGGTGGTGACCGTCATCGGGCGTGATCGCCCGGGCATTGTGCGACTGGTCTCCGACAGCGTGCAAGGTTTGGCCGTGAATTGGGCTGACAGCCGCATGACGCACTATGCCGATCAGTTTGCGGGCGTGGTGCACTTGCAAGTCTCCCCCGAACAAGCCGATCAGGTGATTGCTGCTTTGGGCAAACTCGAAGCCGAGGGTTTGAGCGTTCAGTGGGCCCGCTCGGATTCGCCGCCCGTGGCCGCAGGCAACCGGATGTTGCGATTTGAACTGACGGGCCCGGATCGGCCCGGCATTGTGCGCGAGTTGTCGGTGGGGTTGGCCGAGCGCGGCGTCAGCATCGAAGACCTTCACACCGAAATCATCAACGTCGACGGGCAATCGCAGTTCAAGGTGCGGGCCTTGCTGGTGGTGCCGCAAGCACTCAGCGACGACACCTTGCGCCAAGTGCTCGAAGGCCTGGCCAGCCAGATGATGATGGACATCGGATTGGATGCCCCGATGAATTGAAAGTCGATTGCGCCTTAAATCGGGCGGTGCAGGCCGGATGAACCCGGCTCCGGCGAGGCTCCGGTTTGGTGCTACAATTTTGGTCTTCGGCGCTTTAGCTCAGTCGGTTAGAGCGATGGAATCATAATCCACAGGTCCGCGGTTCGAATCCGTGAAGCGCCACCAAATTTTTTTGGAATCAAGGACTTGGAGAAATCCAAGTCCTTTTTTTGTTGCGAAAACCCTCGCCCCCCTTACCCTCTTGCTGAGATCAAGGGGAGTGCTCATGGGCTGCTGAAAAAGGTTTCGATGGGGACCACGGCAGGTCGACCGCTTTGCGGCAAGACGTCGGCGAGGGTCACGCCATCGAGCACCTGGAGAAAACGCTGCAAGGCGTCGTCGAGCACGTTTTTCAGGGCGCAGCGGTGGTTCAGACGGCAGGTGTTGGTGCCCTCGTCGAAACATTCGACCAAATCAAAATCGGTTTCGGTTTCACGCAGGATTTGCCCCAGCGTGAGCTGCTCGGGCTTGACCAGCAGGCGAATGCCACCCCCGCGACCCCGGATCGACTCGATCCAACCCAAAGCCGATAAGGTCATGACGATTTTCATGAGGTGACTGCGCGAGATGCCGTGACGCTCGGCGATTTCCTGAATCGTCAGAGGATGCGCCCTGTGCCGGGTTGCCGCACAGTGCATGAGCACCCGCAGCGTGTAATCGGTCCATTTGGTCAGGCGCATGACTCAGGCGTAGCGATCGACTTGTTGGCCTTTGTCAGCCTCGGCTTGCCGGGCTTGTTGAGTCCGGGCCGCTTCGATCTGCTGGCGCTGGTCCATGGCTTTTTGCTCTTGCACTCTGCGGGCTGCCAATTCGTCTTGGGTGCGGCGCTCTTCGACACGCGGTGTCGGGCGCGAAGGCTCGGGCCGGGAGGCAGGCGGACGGGATTGGATTTCCATGGCGGGATTCAGTTTACCCCTGTTTGCTGACGCAGTCTGACGTGCCGCACTTGGGGCAAACCCAAGTGCGACCGCTCCTGGGCAGTTTAGGCTTTTGCCATGGTCTCATTTCCAACCCATCCCCCTGAAGCCGATGACGCCGCCAGCCGCTGGCTGGATGCCCTGCTGCGTGCTTGTCTGCACGACCGCGCCTCGGATCTGCACTTTGAATCGGGCGGGGGCCGCTTGCGGGTGCGCCGCCGAGTCGACGGCAGACTGCAAGATGTGCCTGTACCGACGCACATTCACCCGGAGCGGATGGTGTCCCGCCTGAAGGTTTTGGCACGCATGGACATCGGTGAACGCCGCCGACCACAGGATGGACGCTGGGCGATTGACCATGCCGGTGAACGGGTCCATTTCAGGGTGAGTGCGATGCCTGCCATCCGTGGCGAAAAACTGGTCTTGCGCATCATGCGGTTGCACGCGCAATTGGGACATCTGGATGAATTGGGCTATGCCCCCTCTGCGCTGAGCGCCCTGCGCGAGGCCTTGCGCCGTCCCGATGGGTTGATTTTGTTCACGGGTCCGACCGGGGCCGGTAAGACTTTGTCGATGTACCACTGCCTGCAAGAGGTCAACCGCCCCGAACTCAACATCACCACGGTCGAGGACCCGGTAGAAATCGTGCTGCCGGGGATCCATCAGGTCACTGTGCACGAAGCCATTGGCCTGGATTTCGCCAGTTGCTTGCGGGCGCTGTTGCGCCAGGATCCTGACATCATGATGGTGGGGGAAATTCGCGACCTGGCGACCGCCCGAGTGGCTGTGCAAGCTGCGCAAACCGGGCATCTGGTGCTGTCCACCTTGCATTGCAACGACGCCGCGCATGCTTTGGTGCGCCTGCAAGATCTGGGTTTGCCGGCCTACCATGTGGCCACTTGTTTGCGCCTGATCACCGCCCAGCGCCTGGTGCGCCGACTGTGCGGGCAATGTCGCGAACCGATCGCCCCGGGGCGGTGGCGGGCGGTCGGCTGCACCGCCTGTCAGCAGGGCTACCAGGGTCGGATCGGCTTGTTTGAAGTAATGCCCGTCAGTCCCGAGTTGCAACGCCTGGTGTTGTCCGGGGCCGACAGCCTGTTGCTGGCTCAGCAAGCGCGGCAGCAAGGTGTTTGCAGCTTGCGCGACGATGGCCTGATCAAAGCCCGTCAAGGCCTGACGACCGAATCAGAAGTCGAGGCGGCCACCCATGCCTGATTCGGCGAACACCCGGGATTTGTTGGCGCACCTGGCCCGGATGCACGCCGCCGGATTGCCTTGGCTCGAAGCGCTGGCCCTGTGGCGCGACCATGTGCGGGGCTCGCGCCAGCGCAGAGCGATGGAGCGGTTGATGGCGCACTTGCGTCAGGGCATGGGACTGACCCAAGCCTTGGCGCAAGAGGGCTGGATCCAAGGTCCTTTGTTGGCCATGTCGCAAGCTGCCGAATCGACGGGCACTTGGGCTGCTCAAATGGAACTTTGGTTGAAGCAAGAACAGCAGGCTCAGCGCTTGCGGCGCCAATTGCGCTCGGCCCTGACCTATCCGATGGCGGTGCTGTGTTTGTCAGGGTTGGTCATGGTCGGGGTGATGCAGTGGGTGATCCCGGTTTTTGAAGGCCTCTATGCCCAATTACCGACCACCTTGCCCTGGGCCACCCGCTGGCTGTTGCAATTGCGTGAAAGTTGGCCGTATTTAGGAGGGCTGCTGGGTGGCGTCTGGATCGTCTTTGCCGGACTTGGGTTGGCCGCGCAGCGTCACCCCGCCGGCCGTTTGCAACTCGAGATGTGGATTTGGCGCTGTCCGCTTTGGGGGCGCTGGCGGCAGATGCACCTGGAGTCGCGCTGGTGCGGTTTGCTCAGCCAGTTGTTGCAAGCGGGTCTGGACTGGTCGAGCGCCCTGCGCTTGACAGGCCCGGCCTGCGCAAGTCCGATGTTCGATTCGAGCACCCGGCAAATCCTGCTGGGACTCGAGCGCGGACAGGGACCGGCCGAGGCCCTGTCTCAGGCCAATCAGCAGTGGCAACGTCGCTGTGGTCGCAATGTCCACAGTCCGGCCCTGATCCAATGGCTCAAAGCGGCCGAGGCCACGGGGACGCTGGCGCAAGCCTTGGAGAGCTGGTCACGTTCGCAGGCCGAAACGCTGCTGGCACAGTGGGAAGTGGCGCTGCGCCTGCTCGAACCCGCTCTGATGTCGATCCTGGGTTTGCTCATGGGTTGGCTGGTGTTGGCCCTGTATTTGCCGGTCATGGACATGGGACAATGGCTTTAGTGGTTTGCCCCCGAACTCGGGCACCGGGGCTACACTTGTGACATGGTGTTTAAACTTGGATTGACGGGCGGCATCGGCAGCGGCAAGAGCACGGTGGCGCAGATGCTCAAAGATCGCGGTGCGGCGGTGATCGACGCCGACGCCCTGTCGCGCGCGACCACGGCGCCGGGCGGTCCGGCCCTGGCGGAAATCGCCCGTCAGTTCGGGGCTGAATTCATCGGTGCCGATGGCGGTCTGGATCGCTCCGCCATGCGTGACCTGGTCTTTCGGCAACCCGAGGCGCGCCAGCGGCTCGAAGCCATCATCCATCCCCTGGTGGCCCAAGCCACCCAAGCCCAAACCGAAGCCGCCATCGACCAGGGTCATCGCTGTCTGGTCTACGATGTGCCCTTGCTGGCCGAGTCCAAGCGCTGGCAAGGTCAGGTCGACAAGGTGCTGGTGGTGGATTGCCCGGCCCAAACCCAGGTGGCGCGCGTCATGGCGCGCAGTGGCTTGAGCGCCGAAGAGGTGCATCGCATCATTGCCGCCCAAACCCCGCGGGAGCGTCGACTGGCGATCGCCGACTGGGTGATTGTCAACGACGGCTTATCGTTGGAGGCGTTGCGTGCCCGGGTCGAGGCACTGCCCCTGCCCCTTTGAAGGTTATGATGCACCTCCATGTGCACCCCCGCTCTGACTCAACGTGATCCTCTACGAACACCCCCTCAATGAGCGTGTCCGCACCTATTTGCGGCTCGAGTATTTGTTTCGGCGCTTTGAGTGGCTGATCAACCGAGAACACCCCAACGAACATCATTTTTGCTTCAGCACGGTGTATGAGATCGCTGAAGTGGCGGCGCGTGCCGATCTGAAGTCGGATTTGCTCAAAGACCTTGAGCGCCACAAACAGCAATTCATGGCTTATCGGGGCAATCCCTCGGTCGCTGAGGCGGTGCTGGATGAGTGGTTGCACAACATCGAGACATGCCATGAAGGCATCCATTCGAACGCGGCCCGATTCGGCAGCTTCATCAACGATAGCGAATGGCTCAACCATTTGCGCAACCGCATGTCGATCCCGGGCGGGACCTGCGGGTTCGATGTGCCGCAGTATCTGGCCTGGCAACACAAACCCCCTGAACAAAGGCGAGACGACATGTTGCGCTGGACCGAGCCTTTGCAACCCCTGTATGCCAGTGTCAATTTGTTACTCCGACTGTCGCGCGATACCGCACAATCGCAGCGGGTGATGGCGGTGGGAGGGCAGTTTCAGCAAAACCTGCCACAAGGTCGCTACCAACTGATGCGCCTGCGCATCGACTCGAGCACCGGTCTGGTGCCCGAGATCAGTGGCAATCGCATGCTGGTGTCGGTGCGCCTGAACCGCCCGGACGACCAGGGTCGACTGCACCCCAGCACCGACGATTTGGCTTTTGAGTTTGCTCTTTGCACCTGATGGAAACCCCGCAGACCCCCGCCGAGCGTTGGGTGGATTGCCCCCAATGTGCTCAACCCAGCTTATACGCACCGGCCAATCGGTATCGACCGTTTTGCAGTGAGCGTTGTCGACAAATTGATTTGGGAGCCTGGGCCAGCGAGTCGCATCGGGTGCCCGACGAAAGCCCGCCCGACGACATAGAGGGCTTGGATCGCCCGGCCTGACCGGCGGCCGATTCAGCGCACCGCTGCCTCTTGCTCGAGCCAGCTCAGCACGGGCCAAGTGCCGGGTAAAACCGGCTCGACTTGCACCGGCAAGCTTTGCCAGGAAAACGACTGGCCCTCGCGCATTTGCAATTCACCGCGCCAGCGGGTGACGCGACAAAAATGGAGTTGCACCAGCGCATGGGGGTAGTCGACCTGCTCGGCCTTCCACAGGGTGCAGTCCTCGATCTCAATGCCCAGCTCTTCGCGCAGTTCACGCGCCAGGGCTTGGGCGATGCTTTCCCCCTTTTCGAGTTTGCCGCCCGGAAACTCCCAATAGCCCTCGTACACTTTGCCAGAGGGTCGGCTGGTCAGCAAAAAACGGCCATCGGGCAAGAACAACACACCGACCGCCACTTGGACCAGTGGACGATCCGGGCCGCCCTCGCGCGGGCGATCGGCATCGGCCACCAAAGGGGATGGGGGATCAGCTGGCCTGACGTCCGACATAGTCGCGGGCAAACTGATAGGCCACGCGGCCGCTGCGCGAACCGCGCTCGAGCGCCCAGACCAGCGCCTCGGGGGTGGCAGCCGCCACTTGAGTGGCGGGTAGACCCAGCGCCGTGAGCCACTGGGCCACGATGGTCAGGTACTCTTCTTGCGAGAAAGGGTAGAAGCTGACCCACAAGCCAAAGCGCTCGGAGAGGGATATTTTTTCTTCAATGACCTCGCCCGGATGCACTTCGCCGTCTTCGGTGTGGGTGTAACTGAGGTTGTCCTTCATGTATTCGGGCAACAAATGACGCCGGTTGCTGGTGGCATAAATCAGCACATTGGGCGTGGCCGCAGCGACCGAACCATCGAGGATGGACTTGAGCGCCTTGTAGCCGGGCTCGCCATCTTCAAAACTGAGGTCATCGCAAAACACCATGAATTTTTCGGGGCGATCTGCCACCAGTTCGATGATGTCGGGTAAGTCAACCAGGTCGGCTTTGTCGACCTCGATCAGGCGCAGGCCACGCGGCGCGTATTCATTCAGACAAGCCTTGATCAACGAGGATTTGCCGGTGCCACGCGCGCCTGTGAGCAGCACGTTGTTGGCAGGCAATCCGTTGACGAATTGCTCGGTGTTGCGCTGAATTTTTTCTTTCTGACCGTCGATCTCTTTGAGGTCGGCCAGGCCCAATGAGGCCACATGGCGCACCGGTTCGAGCAGGCCATGGCCGCTGGAGCGTTTGCGATAGCGGTAGGCGATGCTGGCGTCCCAGGCCGGGGCCGAGATGGGCTGCGGCAAGATGGCTTCAATGCGGTTGATCAGGGCTTCGGCCCGTTCGATCAGGCGTTCAAAATTCGGGTTCATGGGTTCAACTGCGGTAATCGGCATTGATGCTGACGTAATCGTGACTGAAGTCACAAGTCCAAACGGTGTCACTGGCGCTGCCACGACCCAACACCACGCGCACGGTGATTTCGGATTGCTTCATGACACGCTGGCCGTCTTCTTCGCGGTAATCGGGGTGGCGCCCTCCCTGCCGGGCCACGTGGACATCGTCGAGGTACAAATCGATTCCGGTTTGATCCAGATCGCTGATGCCGGCATAACCGACCGCCGCCAATATGCGACCGAGGTTGGGATCGCTGGCGTAAAAGGCGGTCTTGACCAGGGGCGAATGGGCAATGGCATAAGCCACCTGTCGGCACTCGGCGGCGTCACGCCCGCCCTCGACCCGCACGGTGATGAATTTCGTCGCGCCTTCACCATCGCGAACAATGGCTTGCGCCAGTTGGCGCGCCACATCCAGCAGGGCATGCTTGAGGGCGGCAGCGCCGGGTTGCTGCCAGTCACTGATCAGCGGGTGTCCCGCCTGACCGGTGGCGATGACCAGAAACGAGTCGTTGGTCGAGGTGTCGCCGTCGACGGTGACGCGATTGAAGGAGCCTTCGGCCAATTCATGCGCAAGGTCGCGCATGAGCTCAGGCGCAATCGCCGCGTCGGTGGCGATGAAGCCCAGCATGGTCGCCATGTTGGGGCGGATCATGCCCGCTCCTTTGGAGATGCCTGTGACACAAACAGACTTGCCCTGGACATGCGCCTGCGCGCTGTAAGCTTTGGGCACGGTGTCGGTGGTCATGATGCCCTGGGCCGCATCGAACCAAGCGGCTTCATGAGCCTGCTCGATGGCCCGGGGCACGGCATCGATGATGCGCTGGTGCGGCAAGGGCTCCATGATCACGCCGGTGGACAAGGGCAACACCTGCTCGGGAGCGACCTCGAGAGCGCGGGCCACGGCGATGCAAGTGGCGCGGGCGCGCATCAGGCCGTCTTCACCGGTGCCGGCATTGGCGTTGCCGGTGTTGATCACGATCGCACGCACGCCATGACCACTGGCCAGGTGTTCGCGGCAGACCTGCACCGGTGCAGCACAAAAGCGGTTTTGGGTGAAAACACCGCCCACGCTGGCGCCGGGGTCGATCAACAGCAGGGTGACGTCTTTGCGACCCGCTTTGCGGATGCCGGCCTGCACCACCCCGATGCGAACGCCCGCAATGGGCATCAACTGATCGGCAACAGGCAAAGGTAGGTTGACGGGCATGGCTTAACTCAGCTTTCCGTGACAGTGCTTGTACTTTTTGCCACTGCCGCACGGGCAGGGATCGTTGCGCCCGACCTGAGGCACGGTTTCGCGAACCGTGGCCGGATCCACCGTGGTTTCGACCTCACCCGTTTCGGTGGGGGCAGTGTAGGTGAGGTTGCTGATGTGCTCGGCACGTTCTTCCAGTTGCTGGGCCGCCAGATCGGCTTCTTCGCGCGACTGGATCTGAACCGTCATCAGGGTGCGGGTGACTTCATTTTTGACCAAATCCAGCAACATCGCGAACAACTCGAAAGCTTCGCGTTTGTACTCTTGCTTGGGTTGCTTTTGGGCGTAACCGCGCAGGTGGATGCCCTGGCGCAAATGGTCCAGTGCCGAGAGGTGCTCGCGCCAATGGGTATCGATGCTTTGCAACAACACCATGCGCATGAAGGGGGTGAATTGCTCGCGCCCCAGTTGTTCGAGCTTGGCCTGAAAAACCTGGTCAGCGGCGTTGACGACACGATCGACAATGTCACTGTCTTCGATGGTGCTTTCACCCTGCACCCAGGTGGTCAGCTCGAGCGACAGGCCCCATTCGGCCGCCAGCGCACGCTCGAGTCCGGTCAAGTCCCATTGCTCTTCGACCGACTCGACCGGCACGAACTCCCGCACCAAGTCGGTGAAGCAGGCGTGGCGCAAGCCGGTGATCTGCTGTTCGAGATCGGCAGCGTCCAGAATGTCGTTGCGTTGCTGGTAGATGACTTTGCGCTGGTCGTTTGAAACGTCGTCGTACTCGAGCAGTTGTTTGCGAATATCAAAGTTGCGCGCTTCAACCTTGCGCTGTGCGCTTTCGATGCTGCGGTTGACCATGCCGGCCTCGATGGCCTCGCCCTCGGGCATTTTGAGGCGGTCCATGATGGCCTTGACACGCTCGCCGGCGAAGATGCGCATGAGCGGATCGTCAAGGCTGAGGAAAAAACGCGATGATCCGGGGTCGCCCTGTCGACCCGAGCGGCCACGCAACTGGTTGTCGATGCGGCGGGACTCGTGGCGCTCGGTCGCAATGATGCGCAAACCACCTTGCTGCACCACAAAGTCATGGTCTTTTTGCCATTGCTCGCGCAAAGCCATGATGCGGGCGGCCTTTTGGTCGGCGGGCACCGACTCGTCAGCCTCGAGGGCGACGATGGATTTTTCGACATTTCCCCCCAGAACGATGTCGGTGCCGCGACCTGCCATGTTGGTGGCGATGGTGATGGCCTTGGGTGAGCCGGCCTGGGCGATGATGTCTGCCTCACGGGCGTGTTGCTTGGCGTTGAGCACCTGGTGGGGCAGGTTGGCCTGGGTCAGCAACTGCGAGATCAGCTCAGAGTTTTCAATCGAGCTGGTGCCCACCAAGACGGGCTGTCCCCGGTCATGGCACTCGCGGATGTCGTTGATGGCGGCCTGGTACTTTTCCTGGGTGGTCTTGTAGACGCGATCGTTGTCATCGACCCGGCGGCTGGGCCGATGCGGCGGGATGATGACGGTTTCAAGACCATAGATCTCCTGGAACTCATAGGCCTCGGTGTCAGCCGTTCCGGTCATGCCAGAGAGTTTGCCGTAGAGGCGGAAATAATTCTGGAAGGTGATCGAGGCCATGGTCTGGTTCTCGGCCTGGATGTGTACGCCTTCTTTGGCCTCGACCGCCTGGTGCAAACCATCGCTCCAACGCCGCCCCGACATGAGGCGGCCGGTGAACTCGTCGACAATGACCACTTCGTTGTTTTGCACCACATACTGCTGATCGCGGTGATAGAGGTGGCGCGCCCGCAAGGCGGCATAAAGGTGGTGCACCAGCGTGATGTGAGAGGCGTCGTAGAGTGACGCACCATCGGCCAGCAAACCGGCCTGGGTCAGCAGTTGCTCGGCGTTTTCGTGCCCCTGTTCGGTCAGGTAAATCTGGTTTGATTTTTCATCGACGGTGAAATCCCCCGGGGTGATCACGCCTTCGCCGGTGCGCGGGTCAGCCTCGCCCTCTTGACGGGTCAGGTGAGGCACGATCTGGTTCATGGCCAGATACAGGGCAGTGTGGTCTTCGGCTTGGCCACTGATGATGAGCGGTGTGCGCGCCTCGTCGATCAGGATCGAGTCAACCTCGTCGACGATGGCGTAGGACAGGGCACGTTGCACCCGGTCGGCCGCATCGTAGACCATGTTGTCGCGCAGGTAGTCAAACCCGTATTCGTTGTTGGTGCCATAGGTGATGTCGCTGCGGTAGGCGGCTTGTTTGTCTTCACGCGACAAATGGGGCAGATTGATGCCCACACTCAGACCCAAAAAGTTGTAGAGGCGCCCCATCCACTGGGCGTCACGTTGAGCCAGGTAGTCATTGACAGTGACCACGTGCACGCCCTTGCCTGACAGGGCGTTGAGGTAAACCGCCAAAGTGGCGGTGAGGGTTTTGCCTTCACCGGTGCGCATCTCAGCGATCTTGCCCTGGTGCAGGGCGATGCCGCCCATCAACTGAACATCGAAGTGGCGCATCTTCATGACACGCTTGGACCCCTCGCGCACCACGGCGAAGGCTTCGGGCAACAGGTCATCCAGAGATTGACCCTGTGCAACCCGGTTCTGGAACTCTGCGGTCTTGGCTCGCAGGGCCTCGTCGCTGAGCGGCTCAAGGCCGGCCTCGAGCGCATTGATGCGATCGACAACCTTGCGATATTGCTTGAGCAACCGGTCGTTGCGGCTGCCGAAAATCTGGGTCAGGAATTTGAAGGCCATGAGTGCCCGAGGGTGGAAGAATGAACCCGCCATTTTACCCGCCAGCAGACCGATAATCAGCCCATGGCTCAAGATACAGGCATCCCCTCGAACGCTCCGGCAGCCCGGGCCACCGATGAGGCATTACAGGCTCGACAAAAAGCCTTGGCCGAGTTGCGTGCCCTGGGCTATGCCCAAGTGCCCCAATCAGCCCCGGTGCTGCGTGGCCGTGCCGTCAGCGTGACTCAGGCCGCGCTGGGTTCAGGGGTTTTGGGACCTTTGTGGCGTCAGGCCCAAAGTGCCCAGGCTTGCCTGGCCGAGTTGCGCTCGGTTTTGCCCGCCAGCCTCTTGAGTCAGGTGCAATCGGGACCGATCCAGGAAGGCGTTTGGACCTTGCTGGTGGGCCACAGCTCAGCGGCCGCCAAAATTCGCCAATGGGTGCCGGCCTTGCAGGCCCATGTGCGCACCAAAGGCTGGCCTGTTCAACGCATCGATGTCAAAGTGAACCGACCATGAATGTCTCTTGCCGGCTTTTGGCCCTCTTGAGCCTGTTGTTACCGCTTGGCCTGTGCGCTCAAAGCGCCCGGCCTGCACCGGTGCTCGACTGGGTGCCTCTGGGGCGCTTTGAGATGGCGCGCACCGAGACCACGGTGGCGCAATTTGCCGCTTTCGTGCAAGCCAGCGGGTGGATCACCCAGGCCGAGCGTGACGGCGGAGGCCACATCTACGAAGCGGGCTGGGTGCGCAAACCGGGTTGGACCTGGCGACAACCCTTTGGTCAAACACCTCACCCGCAATCCCCGGCCGTGCATGTGAATTTCCGCGACGCCCAGGCGTTTTGCCAGTGGGCGGGAGGGCGTTTGCCCACCGATGCCGAGTGGGTGTCAGCGGCCTACACCGAGCAACGCTCTACCTCTGGTTATGTCCAAGGCAAAACCTACCCCTACCCGACCGGCGAGTCACCTGTGGGCGCACAGTGTCTGGGTGATTGTGGCCCCGATCAATCGGTGCCTGCGGGCGCACGTTTGTGGCGAGGCCAGGGGCCTGCTTTGGCCGGCAGCACTCGCATGGGCGTCAATGGCCTGTACGACATGGGCGCCAACGTCTGGGAGTGGGTCGATGAACCTGTGGGGGACAGCCCTGAGAAACGCACCCGGGGTGGTTCCTGGTGGTATGGGTCCGAACCCATGAAAGCCGGTCATTTGGCCTCGAAGCATCGCGACTTTGCGGTGGTCTACATCGGGTTTCGGTGTGTCAGGTAGGCCATCGCCCCAACCCGTCTCCTTCAGGAAGAGGGGTTGGGGCAGAGGGCCCGGGGTAGCTTGAAGCAGCCGATCAGGCGCTGAATTTGCCTTCCATGGCGCTGGCCGACAGCGGACGGCGGTCGTTGGGCGCTTCGCGCTGCTGGAACACTTCGGGCAGCTTCGACTTGTCGCCTTGCTTGCCGATGACGATCACGGCATCGATGGCGTAGTCTTCAGGCAACGCAGTGGCCGCACGAATCTGGTCGGGCTCGAAGCCGGCCAGGGCGTGTGCCACCAAACCCATTTGCATGGCCTGGAAGGCCATGCTGATCCAGGCGGCACCGGTGTCGAACGAATGCCAGTTGTTAGGGCCCGCCGCAGAGGCGCCGGGGAACTGGGCGTTTTTGGCGGAAGCCAGCACGACCAGGGCCGAGCCGTCTTTGACCCAGGTGCGATTGCCTTCGCGCAGGCCATTGAAAATCGGGTCCCACTGCGCCGTGTCACGCAGGGCGTAAATGAAGCGCCAGGGTTGGACGTTGTAGGCTGAAGGGGCCCAACGGGCGGCTTCGAGCACGGTGAACAATTGGTCGCGGGTGATGGCCTCGCCAGTCAGGGCACGAGGCGACCAGCGGTTGGTGAACATGGGGTTGACCGGGTAGGCCGCTTGACGGGGGTTGCTCATGGAGACGATCCTCTGTGTGTACTGATTTTGGGAATCCGGCTCGCAGTGGAGCCGGTGATTCTGGTGCCCCCGGTCGGAATCGAACCAACACCTGATGATTACAAATCAACTGCACGACCTTCATGCTACGGGGGCCAGGGGTCGTATTTTAGCTACTTGACCCTTTTGAGTGCGGGTTTGGGGCTTTGCGGCGGTGGCTCGTCGGGTGGAGTCGATGCCTGGGGATCGTTCGACAGATCGGTCTGCTTTGGATTGGGTGGCGGAAATGCCATGCCTTGTCCGTTTTCCCGGGCATAAATGGCCAACACATGATCGACGGGCACCATGATGTCACGTGCCACGCCATTGAAGCGTGCCTTGAATTCGACCCAATCGTTACCGATCAGCAAACCGCTGGTGGCGTCCGGACTGATGTTGAGCACGATCTCGCCGTCTTTGACAAATTCGAACGGAACCTGCACACCCTCAGCAGCCTGCACGGCCAAATAGGGGGTGAAGCCAGCATCCATGCACCATTCGAACAAAGCCCGAATCAGGTAGGGGCGAGTGGATGGTCCCTGGTTCTCGTTCATGCCTTGCGCCCCTTATTTGCGCATGACCTTTTCAGAAGGCGTGAGCGCTTCAATGTAAGCCGGGCGCGAGAAGATGCGCTCGGCGTACTTGAGCAAGGGTGCGGCATTCTTGGACAGTTCAATGCCGTAGTGGTCCAAGCGCCACAACAAAGGCGCAATGGCCACATCGAGCATGGAGAAGTTGTCACCCAGCATGTATTTGTTTTTCAGGAACACGGGGGCCAGCTGGGTCAGGCGATCACGGATGTGCGAGCGCGCCTTTTCCATCGGCTTTTCGAGACCCTTGGCATTGCGGGTTTCGAGCAAAGAAACATGGGTGAACAACTCTTTTTCGAAGTTGAGCAGGAACAAACGCACGCGAGCCCGATCGACCGGGTCACCCGGCATCAGTTGCGGGTGAGGAAAACGCTCGTCGATGTACTCGTTGATGATGTTGGACTCGTAGAGGATCAAGTCGCGCTCGACCAGAATCGGCACCTGACCATACGGGTTCATGACGCCGATGTCTTCGGGTTTGTTGTAGAGGTCGACATCACGGATTTCGAAGTCCATGCCTTTTTCAAACAACACAAAACGGCAACGATGCGAAAAAGGACAGGTGGTTCCGGAGTAAAGCACCATCATAAAAATCGACTCCTATCAATGAAGACGGTCGGAGCATGTGTCAGGCACACAGTCCGACCGGGGTAAAAGAGGGGAAAACGGGCTCAGCGCACGTCTTTCCAGTAGCTGGCGTTCAGGCGCCAGGCCAGGACCATGAAGCCCAACAGGAACAGCATGACCCAGACCCCCAGGCGGACCCGGGTGTTTTGAGCAGGCTCAGCCATCCACTGCATGTAATTGACCAAATCGGCAACCGCTTCATCGTACTGTTGCGGCGTCATGGCGCCGGGTTTGACCTGTTCCCAACCCTTGAAAACTTGGGTGTCGTGGCCATGCGCTTTGACGGTCTGGTAGACCGGGCGACGCTCACCTTGCAACTCGTAGAGCACGTGCGGCATGCCCACATTGGGGAAGGCCAGATTGTTCCAACCGGTGGCTTTGGTGTCATCCCGGTAATAGGTGCGCAAGTAGGTGTAGAGGTAATCGGCACCGGTGCCACTGTGGCTGGAGCGCGAACGGGCAATCACGGTCAGGTCAGGGGGGTTGGCACCAAACCACTCTTTGGCATGAGCGGGGTTTATGTTGGCCTTCATGGTTTCACCGACCTTGTCGGTGGTGAACAACAAGTTGTCTTTGACCTGCTCATCGCTCAGACCAATGTCTTTCAGACGGTTAAAACGCATGAAAGCAGCCGAGTGGCAATTGAGGCAGTAATTGACGAACAGTTTGGCACCGTTTTGCAGGGCTCCCAAATCGTTGAGTTTATTGGGGGCCTTGTCCCAAGGGATGGTGGGGCCACCAGCGGCTTGGGCGGTACCGGCCATCAGACCACAGGCGAAGAGCAGGCTGAGGATGATTTTTTTCATGACTTTCTATCTCCGGGCTCAGTGGGCAGCAAAGGTGACACGGTCGGGCACGGGCTTGCACTGACCCAAGCGGCTCCACCAGGGCATGAGCAGGAAGAAGCCGAAATAGAACAGAGTACCGACTTGCGACACGCGCTCGCCCATGGGCGATGGCGGCTGCACACCCAGGTAAGCCAGGATCACGAAGTTGATCACGAAGATGGCATAAAGGTATTTGTGCCAATCGGGACGATAGCGAATGGACCTGACCGGGCAGTTGTCGAGCCATGGCAGGAAGAACAGGATGATCACTGCACCGCCCATCACGACCACGCCCCAGAACTTGGCATCGATCGAGAGCATCAGGGCGATCAAAACCACTGCACCGCCAACGACAGCACCCTTGAGCAGACCACTGAGTTTGGCTTTGGTGACGCCCAAAATGGCAGCCAGCAACACGCACAGGATCAGGGCGTACATCATTTCGGTGGTGATGGCACGCAGCATCGAGTAGAACGGCGTGAAATACCAAACCGGAGCAATGTGCGGCGGGGTCTTGAGCGGATCGGCCGGGATGAAGTTGTTGTATTCGAGGAAGTAACCGCCAAACTCGGGTGCGAAGAAGACGATGGCGCTGAACACCAGCAAAAAGCCGCTGACACCCAGGATGTCGTGCACGGTGTAGTAAGGGTGGAAGGGAATGCCATCGACCGGACGACCCTTGGCATCCTTGTTGGCCTTGATTTCAACGCCATCGGGGTTGTTGGACCCCACTTCGTGCAAGGCGATGATGTGTGCCACC
>JACCDS010437358.1_pt1 | contig 17113 bp, 10 predicted proteins | sample 7446441 | NCBI WGS metagenome assembly JACCDS01 (sample SAMN15323445, study PRJNA562643) | freshwater metagenome | isolation source: river surface water | place: USA:Blue River Watershed | collected 2017-08-17
TGCGCGGCGGCCCGGGTGTCGGCGAAGTAGCTGACGTGCTGGCGCAACCGGATGAGGCCGTGGGTCGGCAGCGAACCGACACCGGTGGCGCGCAGGAAGGTTTGCAGGCGTTCGCCGGTGTGCAGCACGGCGGGCTCGATCAGATCGCAGGCGTGGGGGAGCAGGCGGTCGAACTGGCGGGCGGCTTGCCGGCACCGGCTGGCAAAGATTTCCGAGGAGATGGCGGGGTCGAGCGCGTGGCGGGCGAGGCGGCTGCCGAAGTCGGCGACGGCGAGCAGGCGGGTGTCGAACTGCGTGGCGGTGCCGCCGAGGCTCGTCGGCTCGCACTCGCGGAGGGCGCGGGCGACCTCCTCGGGCAAGCGCGCGGCGGCGAGGATACGGCGGCTCAGGTCGACGGGTGTGAGGCCGAACATGCCCCGGTAGGCCACGTCGGCGGGTTTCGATTTGAGGCGCTCGATCGCGGCGCGGGCATGTTCGAGCGAGATGGCGGGAAGAAGGATCGAGCCGAAGTGGCGCAGCGTGGCGGCGGCGAAGGCGACGTCGGGCTCCACGTTGCCCAGCTGGGCCGCGCAGCTTTCGGCAAAGAGGCCGGAGGCGAGGGCGTGGGCGGCGGCGTCGCGTTGCTCGGGGGGATTGCGGGGGCCGCCGGTGTTCTCGATCAGCATCAGCGAAACCGCGAGGCTGCGGATACGCTGGAACCCGACGTGGTGGATCGCCTGCGTGATCGTGGCGACGGACGCGATGCCGGGATTGTGGGCGAGGGTGTTGGCGACGGTGATGATCTTGGCGAGAACGGCGGCGTCTTTCTCGATCAACTCGGCGAGTTCATCGAGGTTCACTTTGAAGATGTCGGTGGAGAGGGTCTCGATCAGCTCCAGTAATTCCGGCAGGCCGGCGGCGGCGCCGGTGCGCAGGATCGCCTGGGCACGGTCGACCGTCTGTTGGGCGGTGAGTGGAGTCACAACGCACTCCTTTCGTCACGCTTGCGACGGAGTTGAGAGCGCGGCGGGAAATGCCGGCGATTTGCCGAAGGGCAGCCGCCCGGCGACCAGGCGGCCGGGCGCGGCGGCCCGCCGGATCAGGCGACGGGCTCCGGGGCGCCGCCGTTTTTCGCGGACCGGTAAATGGCCTCGATGACGGCGACGGCGTGGCGACCCTCGCGGCTGGGAATCGCCGGGGGGCGGCCGGTGCGGATGGCGTCGGCGAGGTCGGCGACGAGGCGCCGGTGGCCCTCGATGCCGATGGCCTTGGGATCGGACGAGCCGCCGACCAGCACGCTGGCGCGGCCGGCGCGGATGGCGTCGTCGTCGGGGTGCGGCACGGCGAATTGCCAGTGGGTGATGCGGTCGTTCTCGAGGACGGCGAAGCCCTGGTCGCCGGCGATCTCGAGGCGCATGGCGGTGCCGGGGAAGCAGGAGGTGGCGGCTTCGATCACGCCGACGGCGCCGTGGGCATATTCGAGGACGGCGGCCGCGGTGTCCTCCATCGCGATGGGATGGGTGCGGGTGCGGGTCTGGGCGCTGACGCGGACCGGCTTGCCGGCGATCCACTGCAGCAGGTCGACGCCGTGGATGGCCTGGTTCATGAGGGCGCCGCCGCCGTCCTGTTCGGCGGTGCCCTTCCAGGACGACGACTTGTAGTAGTCGGGATTGCGCCACCATTTCACGTAGGCGCTGCAAAGGGTGAGCTTGCCGAAGCGGCCGGCGGCGACGGCTTGTTGCAGCACGCCGGCGCCGTGGCCGAGGCGGAGTTGGAACACGGCGGCGAGGATACGCTGCGCGCGTTCGGCGGCGGCGACCATGGCGTCGATGCGGGCGACGCTGATCTCGAGGGGCTTTTCGCAGAGGACGTGCTTGCCGGCGGCGAGGGCGCGCGCGGCGACCTCGCCGTGGGTGCCGCTGGGCACGGTCACGCAGACGGCGTGGACGTCGGGCCGGGCGAGCAGGCTGTCGAGGGATTCGGCGGCGTCGGCGCCGAATTCGCGGGCAAAGGCCGAGGCGGCGGCGGCGGTGCGGCTGTAGACGGCGCGCAGGCGGGCACCGGGCACGGCGGCGATCGCGGCCGCGTGCATGCGGGCGATGGCGCCGGTGCCGATGAGAGCAAAGCCGATCTCGGGGACGGAACTCATGCGAAGGAGGAGCGGCGGGTCAGCGGGCGGCGAGGGTGCCGGCGGCGGCGACATCGACGTAGAGGGTGGCCTCGGGGTGCAGGCGGAGAATCGACGCCGGGCAGGCGGTGACGATCGGGCCTTCGACGGTGGCGCGCACGGCGGCGGCCTTGCGCGGTCCGGGCACATGGATGCTGAGGCGGCGGGCGCGGCGAAAGACGGACACGGTCAGCGTGAACGCGTGGCGCGGCACGGCGTCGAGCGTGGGGAAGCAGCCGTCGTTGACCTGCTGCTGGCGGCACGCGAGGTCGAGCTCGACAACCTTGATAAGGGCGGGGTCCTCGAAGTCGGCGACCGGGGGGTCGTTGAAGGCGATGTGGCCGTTTTCGCCGATGCCCATGCAGATCAGGTCGATGGGCTTTTCGCTCAGCAGGGCGGTGTAGCGGGCGCAGACGGCGGCGACATCGGGTTCCTCGGCGGGGACCGGGTGGAAGCGGCCGACCGAGACATGGTCGAGCAGGTGGGCCTTGAGGTAGGAGCGGAAACTCTGCGGGTGGGTGCCGGCGAGTCCGACGTAGTCGTCCATGTGGAACGCGGTGACGCGGGACCAATCGAAGGCCGTGTGCCCGGTGCGCGAGGCGGCGACGAGCGAGGTGAGGAACTCATCCTGCGACGGGGCGCAGGCGAAGATCACGCGGGCTTCGCCGCGGGCGGCGATCACGTCGCGGATATGCGCGGCGGCGGCCCGGCCGGCGGCGGCCCCGAGGGCGGGGCGGTCGGCGTGGATTTCGACGGCGAGGCGGCCGGCGGTGAGATAGCGGGGAGCGGTGGCGGACATGAAGGATGTAACCGCGCAGTTACGGGACGGGCGCGCGGTGGACAAGGGAAATGTGCGGCGGCGCGGCGCGGCTTTCGGCTTGCCCCGGGGGGACGGGCGCCGCGGAGATTTTTTCATGACGCAATCGACGGCACGGCGGAGCGACACGGCGGGGCAGCGGTCCGGACGCGGGCGGCCCCGCGGGATCCGGCCGGGCGTTTTGGCGGCGGGCGTGGCGCTGCTGGCGGCGTCCCGGCTGGGTGCGGCGGAGGGCCTGCCCCGGCTCGACCGGGAGAACCTGCTGACCTACCGCGCGGCGGGCGGAGCGGTGGCGCCCGTGACGGCGGTCGCGGACTGGTCCAAGCGGCGGGCGGAGATCGTGGCGGCGGCGGAGCGCGTGATGGGGCCGCTGCCCGGCGCCGCCAAGCGGGTGCCGCCCGACGTGAAGATCGAGGCGGAGACGGATTGCGGGAGCTATGTGCGCCGCGAGATCAGTTACCAGGCCGAACCGGGGGCACGGGTGCCGGCGTATCTGCTGGTGCCGAAGGAGGTGCTGGCGGGACGCGCCGTGCGGCCGGGGGTGCTCGCGCTCATGCCGACCAACGCCGCGGAGGGCAACCGGCCGGTGGTCGGGCTGGGCTCGGCGACGACCAAGCCGAACCGGAACTACGGCGAGGAGCTGGCGCGGCGGGGGTTCGTGGTGCTGGCGCCGCCGTATCCGCATCTCGGCGACTACAAACCCGACCTCGACGGGCTCGGCTACCGGAGCGGCACGATGAAGGCGATCTGGGACAACGTGCGCGGGCTCGACGTGCTCGCGGCGACGCCGGGCGTCTCGCCGCGGGGCTTCGGGGCGATCGGCCACTCGCTGGGCGGGCACAATTCGATCTACACGGCGGTGTTCGACGAGCGGATCAAGGCGGTGGTCTCGAGCTGCGGCTTCGACTCCTATCTGGACTACTACAAGGAGAAGCAGGCGACCGTGTGGAAACCGGGGCAGGGGTGGACGCAATTCCGCTACATGCCGCGCTTGGCCGACTACGCGGGCCGGCTGGAGGAGATTCCTTTCGACTTCCACGAACTGCTGGGCGCGTTGGCGCCGCGGGCGATGCTGGCGATCGCGCCGAAGGGCGACGCAAATTTCAAGTGGCGGAGCGTGGACCGCGTGATCGCCGCGGCGCGCCCGGTGTATGCGCTGCACGGCGCGGCGGCGCGGCTCGACGTCGAGCACCCGGACTGCGAGCACGACTTCCCGCCGGAGATGCGGGAGCGGGCCTACGCGTGGCTCGAGCGCTGGCTCGGCCGCGAAAATTGAGCGGCGAAGAGCGCGCGACCGGACGCCGGCAAGGGCGGCCGGTCCGAGGGCCGGCGCGAAGCGGGTTCAGGCCTTCTTCTTTTTTCTGGCGGGCGCGGCGTCACCGTCCGCGGCGGCGACCCGGCCGGGCTCGCGGGTGCCGGCGCCGGCGGGACGCTTCTGCAGGTTGTCGCCGAGGTCCGCGCGGCATTTTTCGGCGAAGGCCTGCAGGCGCGCGACGACGTCCGGATGGGCGGCGGCGACGTCGGTCTTCTCGCCGATGTCGTTTTTCAGGTCGAAGAGCTGGGGCGCGGCGAGGTCGACGGCGGCGTATTTGGCGGGCTTGCCGCCGCGGCCGCCGGGCTGGCCGCCGAGCGAGCGGTAGCGGTGCGGGAAGACCATTTTCCAGCGGCCGTCGCCGCTGACCACGGCCTGGAGCTCGTTCTGCGCATACCAGATGCCGTAGCCCTCGTGGGGATTGGTCGCGCCGGCGGTGCGGGCGAGCAGGGGCCAGACATCGAGGCCGTCGATCGGCAGCGGGCCGCGGGCGGCGCCGATGCGGGCCGCGAGCGTCGGCAGGAGATCGATCGTCATGAGGAAATCGTCGCAGACGGAGCCGGCCGGGAGGCGGCCGGGCCAGCGCATGAGCGTCGGCACGCGCGTGCCGCCCTCCCACGAGGTGCCCTTGCCCTCGCGGAGCGGGCCGGCGCTGCCGGCGTGGTCGCCGTAGCTGAGCCAGGGACCGTTGTCGCTGCTGTAGATCACGAGCGTGTCGCGCTCGAGGCCGTGCTTGCGCAGGGTTTCGAGCACTTGGCCGACCGACCAGTCGATCTCCATGATGACGTCGCCGAAGAGCCCGGCCTGGGACTTGCCCTTGAACTTGTCGCTGACGAAGAGCGGCACGTGGGGCATGGAGTGGGCGAGGTAGAAGAAGAACGGGCGGTCCTTGTTTTTCTCGATGAAGCGGACGGCGCGCTCGGTGTAGCGGGTGGTGAGCTGGGTCTGGTCGTCGGGGGAAACCTCGTCGTCGATCACCTTGCCGTCCTCCCAGAGCGGGAGCTTCGGGTAGGTGCCGGCCTTGGCCTCGGGGTGGTGGGGCCACATGTCGTTCGAGTAGGGCAGGCCGAACGACTCGTCGAAGCCGTGGCGGTTGGGGATGAAGGCGTCGCGGTTGCCGAGGTGCCACTTGCCGGCCATGCCGGTGGCGTAGCCGCGGGATTTGAAGACTTCGGCGAGGGTGGTCTCCGCGGCATGGATACCGTGGGTGGAGCCGGGCCCGAGGGCGCCGTGGATGCCGATGCGGTTGGGGTAGCAGCCGGTGAGCAGGGCGGCGCGGGAGGCGGAGCACACGGCCTGGGCGACGTGGAAGTTCGTGAATTTCACGCCGTCGCGCGCGAGGGTGTCGATGTTGGGCGTGGTGTAGCCCTTGGCGCCGAAGGTGCCGAGATCGCCGTAGCCCTGGTCATCGGTGAAGATCACGATGACGTTGGGCAGGCGGTCGGCGGCGTGCGCGGCGGCGGGGCCGAGGCCGGCGGCGAGAGCGAGGAGGGCGAGCGGGAGGCGGGGGCGGATCATGGGGAAGAGGGGACGGCGCGGTCAGGCGCGGGGTTGCGGGGCGGCGGTGCTTTCGCGCACGCGCAGGGCGGGAGGGAGCAAAATGTTTTCGCGGGCGCGGGCGCCGGTGACGATCTCCATCGCGGTGGCGGCCAGATGGCGCACCGGCTGATGGACGGTGGTGAGCGAGGGGCGGGCGAGCGCGGCGAGCTCGATGTCGTTGTAGCTCGAGACGGAGACATCCACCGGCACGCGCACACCGACGTCGCCGAGGGCGCGGATGAAGGAGAGCGCGATCAGGTCGCCGGTGGCCATGATGACGGAGGGCCAGTTGGACCGGTCGGAATCGTGCAGGAAATAGCGGGCGCCGTCGACGCCGGCGGCCGTGGCGCGTTCCTCGCTGAGATAGACGTAGGGCAGGGGGACGGCGTGGCCCTGGTCGCGGAGGGCGGCCCGGAGGGCCTGGGCGCGCAGGCGGCTCGGGGTGGTGGCATCGCCGACGAGGCCGAAGCGGCGATGGCCGAGGTCCAGGAGGTGCCGGACAACGAGGGCGGCGGCGGCGGCCTCGTCCGTGCCGCAGGTGACGACGCGAGGGTCGGCGACCGGCGCGCCGATCTGGATGACGAGGCCCGCGGACTCGAGGAACGCGCGGTCCCAGCGGCCGAAGTCGACGGATCCGACGACGACGAAGGCTTCGGGCCGGTAGCTTTGCAGCAGGCGGATTTCGGTGGCGTTGAATTCGCCGTGCTCCAGGCCGACGACGATGAGGGCGTAGCCGGCCTGCAGGGCGCGGCGGTTGAGCTCGTCGAGGATCGTGGCGAGAAACTGGTCCTCGAAGGAGCGGATGATCACGCCGATGAGCTTGGTCTTGCGGCCGAGCAGCATGTTGGCGGCGTGGTTGGGCCGGTAGTCGACCGCCTCGGCGATCTGGCGGATGCGGGCGACCGTTTCGTCGGCGATGCCGAATTCCTTGGCGCGGCCGTTGAGCACCCGCGAGACCACGGACTGGCTCACGTTGGCAAGGCGCGCGATCTCCATCTGGCTCGACATGGCGGCGACTCCAGCAAGCCGGGTGACGCAGGTCCAGCGCGGCCTCAGGCCGGCAACGCTTCGAGCAGCTCGATCTGGAGGATCAGGCTGCGCGGCAGGTGGAACGGGTCCTTGACCGGGAGCGCGACGACGTCGTCGATCGGGCGGAAGTCGCGGTCGAGTTTCTGCCGCCACTCGCCGTGGGCGCGGTCGACGAAGTGGCGGTCGCAGATGTCCCACGTTTTCGAATACCACTCGAGCCAGGCGGGATCGCCGGTTTCGCGCCACGCAAGCAACGCGCCGTAGAGCGCCTCGGTGTGCGGCCACCAGAGCTTGGTGTCCGCGAAGGCCCAGCCGGGCGGACGGGCGGGATCGGCGCCGACCGCGAGGCGGAGGCCGCCGCGCTCCCGGTCCCAGCCGAGGTCGAAGTGCCGCGCCATGAGCCGGAACATCTCCGGCGCGCGCTCGCGGCCGCGGCCGGTGAGCCGGGCCACCTCCCATTGGAACCACATGTCCTCGATCACGTGGCCGGGCACGACGGCGTTGCCCTCCGGGCCCGGGTAGTCGCCGCCGTCGAGACGCACGAATTCGACCATCACGTCGCGCGCCGGACGGACGTGGTCGCGGAAGATCTCCGACGCGAGCGCCGCCGCCGCGTCGAGGTAGCGCGCGTCGCCGACCGTGGCGCCGAGTTCGGCGAGGGTGAGCGACCACAACATCGGGATCCCGTGGGGGCGGGTGCCCGGCGGGATGCCGTAGGGAAAGTGCGGCACCCGGTCGCGCGGGCCGGCGAGCAGGACGAGCGCGGCGTCGGCGGTGCGGCACGCGGCTTCGCGCCAGCGTGGATCGCCGTCGGCCTTGAACAATTCCTGCAGGCCGTAGACGGCGAAGGCATCCGTGTAGGTGCTCTCGTGCCCGCGCAGCACGCGGCCGTCCGCACCCAGCACGAGCGCCCAGCCGCGGGCGGCGTCGATCCAGCCGTGCCGGAGGTAAAACGCGGCGAGGTGCTGCGCCCACGCGAGCCAGCGCGGGTCGCGGTCGACGGAGTTGAACAGCCGGGCAAAGACCCAGACGGCACGCCACTGGCTCCAGCCCCATCGGTCGTCGCTCATCACCCGGCCGTCGCCGGTGAGGCAGGTGCGCAGACCGCCCTGCGGATCGCGGGCGTGCGTTGTCCAGAACGGCATCACGTCGGTGCACAGGTGTTCGTGCAGGATGCGCGCGAGGTCCCGGGCCGCGTCGCGGCGGTCGGCGCCGGGCATGAGCGTGCGCAAGCGCGCGAGGGCGGCCGGGATGCGTTCCGTGGCTGGAGCGGAGCGGGGTGGCATCTGGGGGCTGCAGCACGGCGGGCGAATCGCGTAACTGCAAGATGAAAGACTAGGTATTCATCTGCCGCTCCGCATGATCGCGGGCGGCTATGCAGCCTGATTGATTTCCGGTCCGGGTCGACTTTCCGGTTGACCATTCCGCATACCTATTTCTGCTGCCCCCACCTGACCGCTGCTTCACCTCCGCCGATGCCCGTAGTCCGGGCCAAGCTCCGACCCATGCCCATGTCACCCCACACTCTGTTTCCGGCGGACCGCGTGGTCCGCCGGTTCGTCGCGGCCGGAGCGGCCGCGAGTCTGCTCGCAACCTCGATCTGTCCGGCTTTCGCGCAAACCGCCCCGCCGCCCGCTGCCGCCCGTGCGGGCGCCGGATCCGTCGCGGAGGAGCCGGTCGCGCTCTCGCCCTTCGTGGTCGACAGCACGACGGACAGCGGCTGGTCCGCGAACTCCACGCTCTCCGCGACGCGCACGCGCCAGGACCTGAAGGACGTGCCGGTAAACATCGACGCGATCACGGCCGACTTCATGGAGGACCTCGGTCTCTTCACCGCGGACGAGGTGACCAAGTTCGTCGCCAACGTCTACGCCGCGCCGCCGATGGAGAACGACGCGGGCTCCGACAACTTCTCGTTCCGCGGTCTTTCCCAGCGGTTCAACGTCTCGCGGAATTACTTCCGCTGGTATATCCCGAGCGACACCTACAACGTCGAGCGCATCGACTTCGGCAAAGGGTCGAACTCGCTGATCTTCGGCGACGTCGAGCCGGGCGGGCAGGGGAGCGTATTCACGAAGCGGGCACAGTTCCGCAACCACGGCAACGTGCTCGCCCAATACGGCTCGGAGAACGCCTACCGCGTGCAGGTCGACCTCAACCGCAAGCTCACCGACAAAGTCGCCCTGCGCGTCAACGTCGTGCGCCGCGCCGACAAGACCTTCCAGGATTTCTCCGAGTATGCGCTCAAGGCCGAGCACGCCGCCCTGACGTGGCGGCCGTTCCGGAACACCGAGGTGCGCATCGAGGCCGAGCGCGGCGAGATCAGCAACCAGCGCGGCTACGCCGGCGTGCAGATCCGCGAACTCTCCGCCCGTTCCGCGTCCTTCACCGGGGCCGGCTGGTGGTTCACCTCGGACGACACCAACAACATCTTCGCGCAGGCGACGCTGCCCGCCGCCGACCGCAGCACGGCCAACGCGCCGGCCGGCGGCTCGCCCTCGCTGGTGGCGGGATCCTATTTCGACGTGACGATGCGCAATGCCGCCGGCGTCGTGACCGGCACGCGCCGCATCGCCGGGTATCCGAAAAACTACAACATCCGCGGCACCTTCGACGAGCAGGGCCGCCCCTTCGACACCTACTCCATCGCGATCGAGCAGCGCATCGGAAAACTCGGCCTCGAGGTCGCCTACAACCACCAGAACCAGATGGGGCTGCGGAACGACAATTTCTTCTCCGGCACCGTCAGCGTCGACGTCAACGGCCGGCCCTACGTCGAGTCCGTGGGCATCGACCTCAAGCGTTTCGGCAACGACGTCGACGCCTTCCGCTTCACCGCGGTCTACCCCTGGGAAGTCACGCGCTGGATGAAGCAGCTGATCGTGCTCAGCGGCGACTACCGCGAGGACTTCACGAACAACTACCGCTATTTCCTCTACAACCTCGCGGGCGTGAACGCGGGCCGCCCGCTCAACACGACGACCGACCGCATCCGCTTCCGCGCCTACCTCGACGATCCGCAGTTCTACTCCGAGGCGTTTTTCGAGCAGTTCCAGATCCGGAATCTCCCGACCACCGCGACGTTCCAGCCCGGCCTCTTCGCCTACCAGGCGGCCGGCGCCGGCGACGCGACCGAGTGGCGCCAGCAGAGCGCCGGCGCGGTCTCGATCAGCGGCAACTACTTCAACGGCCGCGTGCAGACGCTGTTCGGCGCGCGCCGCGATTTCAACAAGACCCTCGACTACGTCGGGCGCCGCCTGAAACCCAACGGCGAGGACATCCCGCCGCCGAACCCCGAGGACGCGCTGCCCGGCGAATACGCCCGCAACCCCAACCTCGACCAGCGCAACACCAGCTTCACCGCCGGCGTGACCGTGCGGGTGACCAAGGACCTGAACGCCTACGCGACCTACGCGGAGTCGTTCCGCTTCCAGGATGCGCGCACCTTCGACCGCAAACCCTTCGGCCCGATCATCGGCGAGACCAAGGAAGTCGGCCTCAAGGGCGATTTCTGGGAGCGCCGCGGCTCCTTCCAGCTCGGCGTCTTCCACATCGACCGCGAAAACGTCGAGTTCCGCTGGACGCCTTCGAGCTTCAGCGCGGCCGACGTCGAGAATCTCTTCAACCCGAACGGCCTGCCCGAGAGCGATCCGGCCTACTTCCACCCGTGGAACGACGTGAACCAATACCGCGACGTCGTCTCGACCGAGACCTCGAAGGGCTTCGACCTCACGCTGCTGTTCCGCCCGCTGAAGGGCCTGCAGACCCGCTTCACGGTCGGCAAGGCGGACGTCGTCACGCGGCCCGATTTCTCGACCTTCCGCGCGCTTTACAACGCCGCGGTCGCGCGCGGCAACGAGTCGCCCGCGCTGCTCGCCGAGGCCCGCGATGTGCTCGACCAGAGCGACCTCGAGGACAAGCCGACCGGCGCCCGTGCCGCCCCGTGGAGCGCCAGCTGGATCGTCGACTACGGCTTCGCCCGCGACGCGTGGCAGCCGCTGCGCGGCGTGCGCCTCGGCGCCAACGGCAACTGGCGCGACAACTACCTCCTCGCGATCATCGGCGGCCGTTCGATCATCGGCGGGCAGCAGCACCTCGTGAACGCCTACGCGATGCGCGACCAGAAGATCTTCGGCCGGCAGGTGCGCCTGCGGCTCGGCGTGAAAAACATCGTGGACCTCGAAAACAGCGCCACGCGCCGCGTCGGCACCACCACGATGAGCAACGGCACCGTGCAATACCGGGTAAGCTACGTGATGCCCCCGCAGTGGGACTTCACCGCGACGGTGAGATTCTGAGCCGCGATGCCGTTGTCCGCCCGAGCCGCCCGAGTTCCGTTCCTCGCCGCCTGCGCGGCGGGGGTGCTGGCATGGACCGCCGGGGCGGCGGCGCCGGGCGGGCCGCCGCCGGAGTCGATCCGGCGCTATTTCGCGCCGCCGGCGGAGTATGCGGGGCAGTTCGGCGGCTATGCTTCGCCTTTGAAATTCCAGGACGGCCGGCCCGTGGCCTCGCCCGCCGATTGGCCGGCGCGCCGCGCGGAGATTTTGCGGACCTGGCACGGGCTGATGGGCGCCTGGCCGCCGCTGCTCGAGCGGCCGCGGATCACGCTGGCGGAGCGCCGCGAGCGCGCGGGCGGCGTCGTCGAGCACCGGGTCGAGCTCGAGGTCGCGCCGGGAAAATTCCAGCACGGTTTTCTGCTGACGCCGCCGACGCGCTTCCCGGGCCTCCGACCCGCCGTCTTCGTGCCGTTCTACGCGCCGGAGGTCAGCGTCGACTACGACGGCCCGCGGCCGATCGCCGGTCAGGCGGCCAACTACTTCAAGGGCGGCGCCCGTCCGGTGCACCGCGACTTCGCGCTCCAGCTGGCGCAGCGCGGCTTCGTCACGCTCGCGATCGGCACGCCGGGCGACAACGCCTACCGGCCCGACAACTACGGCGCCGCGTGCCAACCGCTGAGCCTGCTCGCCTACCTGGCGGCCAATTGCCACACCGCGCTGGCGCAGCGGCCCGAGGTCGATCCGGCGCGCATCGGCGTGATGGGGCACAGCTACGGCGGCAAGTGGGCGATGTTCGCCTCGTGCCTGTATGAGAAATTCGCCTGCGCCGTCTGGTCCGACGGCGGCGTGGTGTTCGACGAGAAACGCACGAGCGTGAACTACCAGGAACCCTGGTATCTCGGACTCGACCCCGCGACGACGCGGAAGCGCGGCCTCGTGTCGCCCGCGGCCCCGCGCACGGGCGCCTACCGGGAAATCGTCGCGCGCGGCCACGACCTGCACGAACTGCACGCGCTGATGGCACCCCGGCCGTTTCTCGTTTCGGGCGGCTCCGAGGATTTTCCGGCGCGCTGGGTCGCGCTCAACCACGCGGTGGCGGTCAACCGGTTCCTCGGGTTCTCCGACCGCGTGGCGATGACCAACCGGCCCGACCACGCGCCCAACGCCGAGTCCAACGCCGCCGCTTTCCGCTTCCTCGAACATTTCCTGACACCATGACACCTGACCTCCCTCACCGATTCCGTCTTCCGGCTTGGATGCGCGCCTGCGCATTTCTCGCTCTGCTGGTCACGACCGCCTTGGCCCAAGCGGGCGCCGGGCGCGTCACCGGCCGCGTCTTCAATCCCGCCAAGGGCGAATACGTGCGCAACGCCGAGATCCGCGTCGCCGGCACCGAGCGCGTCGCCTATTCCGAGGAGGGCGGTGTCTACCAGCTCGACAACGTCCCCGCCGGCCCCGCCACGCTGCAGGTGGCCTTCTCCGGCTACCAGACCGCCACGGCCACGGTGACCGTCGCCGCCGGCGCGACCGCCACCCGCGACTTCGAGCTCGTGAGCGCGCTGGCCCGGCCGGGCGCCGCCGCGGGCGACGAGGTGCTGAAGCTCGGCGCCTTCGTCGTCTCGAGCGAGCGCGAGGGCAACGCGAAGGCCATCATGGAGCAGCGCCGCAACATGAACATCTCGACCTCGGTCGCGGCCGACACCTACGGCGACATCACCGAGGGCAACGTGGGCGAGTTCCTCAAGTTTCTCCCCGGTGTCGACGTCGAGTATGTCGACGGCATCAGCCGCGGTCCCCGCGTCGGCGGCCTCGACCAGCAGTATGTCGGCGTGACGATGGACGGCGCCTCGGTCGCGAGCGCCGACGCCTTCGTCGCCTACGGCGCCACGCTCAACGGCGCGGCCGGCAGCCAGTCGCGCTCGGTCGGCTTCGAACAGATGGCGATCAACGCCGTCGAATCGATCGAGATCAGCCGCACGCTGAGCCCGGACATGGACGCCAACTCGCCGGCCGGCACGATCAACATGAAGAGCCGCCGCGCCTTCGACCGCAAAGGCCGCCGCATCGACTGGTCCTTCAGCATCGGGTTCAACACCCCCGACGCCGCCAAGCTCGGGCGGGTCCGCGGCTGGGACGACAACCTCCGCCGCCAGTGGCGGCCGAACTACCAGGTCGACTACAGCGACGTCTTCCTGAACCAGCGCCTCGGCGTCCGGCTCTCCATCGGCAGCACCAGCTCCCGCTCCGAGCAGCAGTATGTGACGCACACCTACAACAAGACGCAGGTCACGACCGGCGCGACGCCCGACCTCCGCCCGATGGTGCTCACCGCGGTCGCCTTCACCGACGGCCCGCGCCTTTCCAGCCGGCAGAACATCACCGCGACCGCCGACTTCAAGGCCACCGACCGCCTCGTGCTCTCGCTCACCTCGATGTTCAACGCCTTCGAGAACAACGCCCACACCAAGGCGCTGACCTTCACCGCCGCGGCCAACGGCACCGCCGCCGCGACCGGCCGCCAGAACGTGCTCGGCGACGGCCTGACCGACATCCGCACCAACGGCGCCGCGACCAACACCTCGCGCACCTTCGCCCACGGCGGCGGCAGCGCGATCAAGCTGACCAACTCGTTCACCCTCACGCCGAAGTTCGAATACAAGCTCGGCAGCCTCACCGTCGACGGCACGGCCAACTTCTCCCGCTCGAAGAACGACTACGAGACCTCCAGCCGCGGCACCATCCGTTCCGAGACGCTCAACACCCTCCCGGTCGACTTCCGCGCCACCCGCCCGGATCCGAACAGCGCCGAATGGACCATCGTCCAGACCGGCGGCGCCGACTGGGGCAGCCTCGCGAGCTTCACCAACCCGCGCATCACCGAGGAAGGGCGCTTCGCCTTCACCGAGATCTACACCGGCGAGGTCAACGCGAAGTATGTCGCGCCGTGGCGCATCCCGACCTTCTTCAAGTTCGGCGGCAAGTGGGCCGAGGAGAACCGCAAGACGGAGAACACCACGCCGTATCTGCTCTACAGTTACATCGGGCCCGGCGGCAACATTCTCAACGCCAACGGCACCGTCACGGCCGCCGGCAGCTTCGCGGCCTTCCCCTCGCCGCGCGCCTTCAACCCGCACATGGGCAACATCACGGCCCTGCGCATCGCCAACCTGCCCACGCTGACCAACCGCAGCGACCTCTCGCTGCTCTACCGCCAGCACCCGGAGTATTTCGTCAACACCGCCACCGCGGAGAATTTCTACACCGCCTATGTCGCCAACAAACGCGACTTCCGGCAGCACGTCACCGCGGCCTACGGCATGGCCAACACCCGTCTCGGCCGCGTGCAGCTGCAGGGCGGCCTGCGCTGGGAGCTGACCGAGTCCGAGGCGCGCGAATTCGATCCGCTCACCGCCGCCGAGGTGCAGCGCGCCGGCTACCCGATCTCCGCGACCACCCGCCGCGCGACCACGGTCGACGGCATGCGCTACCAGTTCTTCACCAACCCGCGCACCAAGCGCACGGGCGACTACGACAACTTCTTCCCCAGCCTTTCCGGCAAATACTCGATCCGCCCCGACCTCCAGTTCCAGGCCGGCTACAGCCACGCGATCTCGCGCCCGCCGGTCGACGCTCTCGCCGGCGTGTGGTCGATCAACGACCAGGCCCTGCTGATCACCGCGCCCAATCCGAATCTGAAGCCGGAAAAGTCCGACAACTATGTCGCCCGTCTCGCCTACTATTTCGAGCCGGTCGGCAGCTTCACCTTCCTGCTGCAGCAGACCGAAATCACCGACCAGCGGATCACCGTGCGCGGCAACGCGGCCGACTTCGGCTTCGAGAACGACCCGGAATACGCCAACTACGAATACCAGTCGCTGCGGAACAACGACTCGCTCTACCGCTACCGCAGCCTCGAGCTCGGCTACAACCAGCAGCTCACGTTTCTCCCGGGCGCGCTGCGCGGCACCAACGTCAACGCCAGCTACACCCGCAACTACGCCAACCAGTATTTCCCCGGCGTGAGCCCGCACAAGGCGACGGCCAGCATCGGCTGGACCTACGCCGGGTTCAACGTGCGCGTGCTCGGCGTCTGGCAGGACGACACGCCCTACACGACCGTCTTCGGCCGCTACCAGCGCCACAACATCAAGGTCGACCTCAGCGGCGGCTACCGCATCTCGCCCCGCCTCAGCGTGTTCTTCCAGGGCCGCAACATCTTCAACGATCCGACGCTGCTCTACGAGGGCGACCCGGTCCGCGGCATCCCCGCGGCGCTCTACCGCTACGGCAACTTCGGCGTCAATTGGTCGCTCGGCGTGCGCGGAAACTTCTGACGCGCCCGGCGCCGGCCCCGGGGCGTGCTTCCGCCCCGGGGCTTCCTCCTTCCCCCCCGGCCGGATCCGGCCGCCCCTTTCCATGCCCGCCTCCACCTTCGACCTCCAAGTCAACGGCTTCGCCGGTGTCGATTTCCAGCGGCCCGGCCTGTCCGCCGCCGACCTGCGGCGCTCCTGCGACGCGCTGCGGGCGCACGGCACGACGCGGATCCTCTTCACGCTCATCACCGACACGATCGATGCGATGGCCGCGCAACTCGACTTCCTCGAGCGGGTGCGCGCGGAGGATGCCGTGGTCCGGACCACGGTCGCCGGGTATCACCTCGAGGGGCCGTATTTGCTGCCGGAGCCCGGCTATCACGGCGCGCACGAACCGCACAAAATGAAGGCGCCGGACTGCGCCGAGTTCGACCGGCTCTGGGCCGCGTCGGGCGGCAACGTGCGCCTCGTCACGCTCGCGCCCGAGTGGCCGGGTTCGCCGGAGTTTATCCGCCACGTCGGCGCCCGCGGCGTGCGCACCGCGATCGGCCACAGCAACGCCGACGACCGCGCGCTCGACGCGGCGATCGCCGCCGGGATGTCGCTCTGCACCCACGTCGGCAACGGCGTGCCGGCGCAGCTGCACCGGCACGACAACGTCATCCAGCGCATGCTGGCGCGCGACGAGTTGACCGCGGTGTTTATCCCCGACGGCATCCACGTGCCGCCGGGCACGCTGCGGAATTTTGTGCGGGCCAAACCCCGGGACCGCGTGCTCTTCACCAGCGACTGCATGGCCGCGGCGGGCGGGCCGCCGGGGCGCTACACCATCGGCCGGCTGGAGATCGAGGTCGGCGCCGACGGCGTCGTCCGCGAGCCCGGCAAGCCGAACTTCGCGGGCTCGTCGCTCACGATGGACCGCGCCGTCGCCAACGTGCAGCGCTTCCTCGGTTGGAGCGCAGCCGAGGCGGAATGGGCCTGCGGTGCTGGCGTCGCGCAGGCCTTGGGTTTCCCGGCTTAGCCTGCTCGCCGGCGCCACCCTCGCGGGGCGCCTGCGTTTCCGCGGCGCCGCCGCAGTGTGTCATTTCGCGCGGCGCGGCATCTCGCGCCTTGTCGCGCCGGCGGGATTCGTGATTGTTGGGCCGTCTCTGGCTTCGGTCCCCACGTCAGCCCCACCTGCCCCATGAACTCACCCCGCGTGTTTTTCGCGTCCACCGCCCTCGCATGCACCGCCGCGCTCGCTTCCGCCGCCGAGCCGGCGAAAACGCCCTCGAGCGACGAGGTCATCGCCCTCTCGCCGTTCACCGTCTCCGACACCGACGACAAATCCTGGCAGGCCACGACCACGCTCATCGGCAGCCGCACCAACCAGGAGCTGATCAAGGTGCCGGTGAACGTCGACGTCATCACCTCGGAGTTCATGCGCGACCTCGGCGCTTTCAGCCTGGATGACGCGGCGCGCTTCATCGCCGGCGTCGACGTCACGCCCCGGCTCGAGTCCCGCAACGACGAGCGCATCAACTACCGCGGGCTCAACACCGGCGGCGCCTCGCGCAATTTCTTCACGTGGTATGTCCCGTCGGACGCCTACAACGTCGAACGCTACGACTTCGCCAAGGGCTCGAACTCGCTCATGTTCGGCGACTCGTCGCCGGGCGGTCAGGCGAGCATCTTCACCAA
>JACCDS011458421.1_pt1 | contig 17103 bp, 17 predicted proteins | sample 7446441 | NCBI WGS metagenome assembly JACCDS01 (sample SAMN15323445, study PRJNA562643) | freshwater metagenome | isolation source: river surface water | place: USA:Blue River Watershed | collected 2017-08-17
GAACGCATTGCAGCAGGTTAAGGCCTTCGACAAGGCGATCAACGTTACCGGCCTGGTGCTGACCAAGCTCGACGGCACAGCCAAGGGGGGCGTTGTCACCGCTATCGCCCGCCAGTGCCCGAAGCCGATCCGCTTCATCGGTGTGGGTGAGCAGATCGACGATCTGCGCCCCTTCTCCGCCAAGGACTTTGTGGACGCCCTGTTCGAGTAATGATCGAAGCCAGCAACCTGACCAAGCGCTATCCGGGCGGCCTTGAAGCCGTCAAGGATGCCAGCTTTCGTATCGATGCCGGGCAGATGGTGCTGATCACCGGCCATTCCGGCGCCGGCAAGACGACGCTGGTCAAGCTGATCTCGACCATCGAGCGCCCCACCTCGGGCAGCCTGGTGGTCAATGGCCAGAACCTGACGGCTTTGCGCCGTAGCGCCATGCCGCATGTGCGCCGGCATTTCGGCCTGGTCTTTCAGGATCAGAAGCTGCTGTTCGACCGCAATGCGTTGGACAACGTGCTGTTGCCCTTGCAGATCGCCGGTCTGCCGCACCGCGAGGCGGTGCGCCGGGCGCAGGCGGCGCTCGACAAGGTTGGCCTGCTGGCGCGCGAGAAGGCCAATCCGATTGCTCTTTCCGGTGGGGAGCAGCAACGCCTGGCCATCGCCCGCGCCGTGGTCAACCGGCCGACGGTGCTGATCGCCGACGAGCCGACCGGCAACCTGGATGCCGAATCGGCTACCGAAATCCTCGACATCTTCGCCGACTTCCATCGCGTCGGTGTCACCGTGGTCGTTGCCACGCACGACCAGACCTGGATCGAGCGCTACCACCCGAACGTCCTGCGTCTGGATCACGGGAGGGTTGTCTGATGAATGCCTGGTTCTCCCAACATCGCGCTGCGCTGGCCCTGGCTTTCCGCCGGCTGCTCGCTTCGCCGCTCAACACCTTGCTGTCGCTGGTCGTCATCGGCATCGCGCTGACCCTGCCGGCTTTCGGTTATGTCGCCCTCGACAACCTGCGCGACCTGGGCCGTAACGCCACCGGCGTGCAACAGATCAGCCTGTTCATGAACCTGGAAGCCGGCAAGAAGGACGTCGCGGAAATCGAGAACCGCCTGCGCGCCGCATCGGCCGGCAAGTGGCGATTCGTGCCCAAGGAAGAGGCGCTCAAGCGCATGCAGGCCAGTGAGGGCATGGCGGAGATCGTCGCCAGCCTGCCGCGCAACCCGCTCCCCGATGCCTTCATCGTCGAGCCGAGCAATACCGAGCCGGAGGCGCTTGAGGTCATGCGCAAGGAAATCGCTGGCTGGCCGAAGGTTGCTCATGTCCAGCTCGATTCAGCCTGGGTCAAGCGCTTCGACGCCTTCCTGCGTCTGGGCAAGCTGGCCTTGTGGATGCTGGCCGGTCTGTTTGGTGCCGGGTTGATCGCGGTGACCTTCAACACCATCCGCCTGCAGGTCATGGCGCAATCGGCCGAGATCGAGGTGGCGCGGATGATCGGCGCGACCGACGGCTTTATCCGCCGGCCCTTCTATTATTTCGGCGCACTGCAGGGCGCGCTTGGCGGCCTGCTTGCCGCCGGGCTGGTCCTTGCCGCCCTGCGTCTGCTGGCCGGGCCAGTCGGCGAGCTGGCGGCGCTCTATGGCGGCAGCTTCGGCCTCAAACCGCCGGGCGTTCTGGAAACACTGGGCCTGGCCGGGCTGGGCGCCTTCCTTGGCTGGTTGGGCGCGCAACTGTCGGTCAGCCTGTCGCTGCGCCGATTTGACTGATCGGCGGGATTTCCTGCGTCTGGTCGGGGCGGCAGCCCTGGCCGGATGCACGCCAGCCGGAACACCTCCCTTGCCGCCCGGCGAATTGCTGGGCATGAACCACATGTTGGGCCATCGTCTGCGCGATGGCGGTCTGCCGCCGATCAGCGAAACCCGACGGACTGGCGTGCTGATCGTCGGCGGTGGTATTTCCGGCCTGTCGGCCGGCTGGCGGCTGGCCAAGGCCGGACGCGACGATTTCACGATACTGGAAATGGACGCCGAGCCGGGCGGTAATTCGCGCGGCGGGCAGTCGCCGCTGGTCGCCTATCCGTGGGGCGCGCATTACCTGCCGCTGCCCGGGCCGGAGGCGGTGCATGTGCGAGCGTTGCTGGCTGAACTGGGCGTCCTGCACGGCGACCCCATCGCCCTGCATCCGGCCTACGATGAGCGCTATCTGTGCGCCACGCCGCAGGAGCGGGTGTATCGCGACGGCTTGTGGGAGGATGGCCTGCTGCCCCATCGCGGTCTGGATGCGGCAGAGCGCGAGCAGCAAAAACGCTTCCATGAGCGGATGGCCGAACTGAAACAGGCCCGCGGGCGGGATGGCCGCCGGGCGTTCGCCATCCCGATGGCCTTGTCCAGCCAGGATAGCGATTGGCGGGCGCTGGATCGCCTCAGTTTCCGGCAATGGCTGCTCGGCAACGGATTTACGGCACCGACGCTGCACTGGCTGGCCCACTACGCCTGTCGCGACGATTACGGAATGGACTACGCGCAGACCTCGGCCTGGGCCGGCCTGCATTACTTCGCCTGCCGCAACGGCGAGGCGGCCAATGCCTCATCCGACACCGTGCTGACGGCACCCGATGGCAACGCCTGGCTGGCGCGCGGTCTGGCCCGGGCGGCGGGCGAGCGGATAGTGACCGGGGCCATGGCTTGCCGTGTCGAAGAGGGCAAGGCGTCCGTCGCAGTCGATGTGCTGGTGGATGACAAAATGGTGCGCTATGAGGCGCGGCAACTGATCTGGGCGGCACCGGTTTTCGTCCTGCCGCGGGTCTGGCCGGCGATGCCTGGCGAGCTCAGAGCGGCGGCGCAGGCCGGCGACTATGCGCCGTGGCTGACCGCCAACCTGCACCTGTCCGGCTGGCCGGAAGAGCGCCACGGTGCTGCGTCGGCCTGGGACAATGTGTTTTATGACAGCCCGGGTCTGGGCTACGTGACGGCGACGCATCAGTTGATCCGCCGCCATCTACCGGGCACGGTCTTTACCTACTACCGGGCATTGCACGATATGGCCCCGGCCGAGGGGCGGCGCCTGCTGCTCGAAACACCGCGCGCGGCGTGGGCCGAAGGCATCCTGGCCGAGCTGGAGCGCGTGCATCCGGATATCCGCCAGCGGGTGACGCGCCTCGACGTGTTTCGCAACGGCCATGCCATGCGCCGGCCGGTGCCGGGGAGTTTGTTCGACGGGCAGCGCGAGCGCCTGGCGGCTTTCAGCAGTCCGCGCATCACGCTGGCGCATGCCGACTTGTCCGGTTTTTCGCTGTTCGAGGAGGCGCAGTATCGCGGCGTGCTGGCAGCGCAGCGCTGTCTCGGGTGCAGCTGAACGGGGTCAGCGCGATGCGTCGTAGTTCAGGCCGTGCAGCGGCAGTGTCACCCGGAAGGTGGTCCCGACGCCAACCTCGCTGCTGACGTCGATCCGTCCGCCGTGTTTCTTGACGATATCGTAGGACAGCGACAGGCCGAGGCCGGTGCCCTTGCCGACCGGCTTGGTGGTGTAGAAAGGCTCGAAGATGCGCTGCATGACGGCTGGTGGCATGCCCTGTCCGGTATCGCTCACCTCGATCCAGGCGTTCGCTTCATCGCAGCCGGTACGCACGGTAATGGTGCCGCGGTCTGCAATGGCGTGTGCGGCATTGACCAGCAGGTTCATGACGACCTGGTTGATTTGCGCGGCGACGCAGGACACCCGGGGCAGGTCGCCGAATTCCCGAACGACCTCGGCCTTGTATTTCAGTTCGTTCCAGACGACGTTCAGCGTGCTTTCGATGCCGGCGTTGAGGTCGGCTTCCTGCCATTCGGTTTCGTCGACATGCGAGAAATCCTTGAGGTCGGCGACGATCTTCTTGACCCGCTCCAGACCATCGCGCGATTCACGCAATAGATCGTCGATATCGGTCTTCAGGTAGTCGAAATCGGCGGCGACGAAATCGGCCTCGCTGGCTTCGCCCCTGCGGCTGCGCTCGGCCAGGTCGAGCAACTGGCCGGTGTAGTTCTTCAGTGAGCCGAGGTTGGAGTTCACGAAGCCGATCGGGTTGTTGATCTCGTGTGCGACACCGGCCGCCAACTGGCCGATGGAGGCCATCTTTTCCGATTGCAGCAACTGGCTCTGCGTTTCTTCCAGTTCCTGCACCTTGCTGGCCAGTTCCAGCCAGCGCCGGCGTAACAGTTCGAGCAGCAGCCAGCCGAGCATGGCGAACAGGACGAAGGTGGTGCCGGAGGCGAGCAGGGAGGCCTGCCGGTTGCTGCGCATGGCGTTCTCGATCGGCTCATAGCGCTGGGATACGCTGATGCCGCCACGGATGTCGCCGACCTGGTAACCCTGCTTGCGATGGCAGGCCAGGCAGCTTTCCTGCACTGGTAGCGGCGCCATGTAGCGCAGCATCACACCATCCTTGCCTTCGGCGACGGCAAAGGTTTCCTGGCTGCCTTGTTCGAAGGCATGCAGCGATTCTCTTTCCCAGACATCCGGTTTGTTCTCAGGGCGGATCGGTTTCAGGCTGGTCAGGCGGAAAATGGCACCCGACGACGATTCGGCCATTTCGGCAATCAGCCGCGTCATGTAGGCCGGATTGACCATGGTCAGCTGCATGCCATCGGTCGTCGTCAGGTCGCGGCGCGGGTGATCCAGGTAGGGGTTGGGTTCGATCCGCTCATTGACCGGCACGTAGATGCCACCGTGGCTGGCATTCCAGTTGCGGGTCAGGATGACCATCCGGAACATGTTGCGCGCCCCTTCGAGGGCAACACGGGTCGTTTGTTCACGAATCTGTTCCAGATGCAGGTGCGTATAGATGCCGATGGCGGCAGCCCAGAGTATGAGCAAGGCGACCCACCACCGCCGCTCGCGAATGAAGCGGGGCACGGAACGACCGCTGGCCGGGGGGATGTGCGCTTCCATCGTTCTCGAAAATCACTTTGGAAAGAACATTATAGGAATGTTCGTCGCCGGCGCTTCACGGATAGATCAAAAAGCCCTGGCGTACCTCGAGCCAGGCGGCCTCGTCCGTTTTCGTCAGGAGATCCAATTCGGCCGGCGTCGCCTGCGGATCATCCACCCACTCGCGTAGCAGCGGCGAGCCGTTGATCAGGTCGATGGCCAGGCGGTCGAACTCGTATTCGTAGCCGAAGTCGCGCCACAGCGGGTAGTCGGGATAGAGCCGGCGAACGGCCTTGAAGGCCAGGGCCTGGATGCGCCAGGGCTGGAAGGTGGCATGGTCGTAATAGGGGCCTTCGCAGTGAATCTGTACGCCGTGGTTGAGCTTCCCCGCGTGTTTGTGGAAGGTCGGTTCGAACCAGATTTCACGCAGTTTGCAGCCCTGCAGCCAATGCGGGGCCAGCATCTGCATCTCGGCGATGACCGCCTTGGCATCGATGTCCGGGGCGCCGAATATCTCCAGCGGTCGGGTCGTGCCGCGCCCCTCGCTCAGGGTGGCTCCTTCCAGCATGACCGTGCCGGCATAGGCGCGGGCCATCCACAGGTTGGGCGCATTCGGGCTTGGATTGATCCAGGTCCGTTCGCCGAGCGGCCAGCCGTAGCCAGGCGCGGCATCGGGTTGCCAGCCTTGCATGGCGATGACGCGGTAGTCCACATCGAGCTTCAGTTCGGCGATGAACCAGGCGCCGAGTTCGCCCATGGTCAGGCCGTGGCGCATCGGCATGGCGCCCGCGCCGACAAAGCTCTCCCATCCCGCGCGCAGGGTCAGGCCTTCGACCGGGCGGCCAGCCGGGTTCGGGCGGTCGAGCACCCACACCGACTTGCCGTGCTTGGCGGCCGCTTCCAGTACGTAGCGCAGCGTGGTGATGAAGGTGTAGATGCGGCAGCCGAGGTCCTGCAGGTCGACGAGCAGCACGTCGAAGCTGTCCATCATCGCGTCGGTCGGCCGGCGTACTTCGCCGTACAGGCTGAAGATCGGGATGCCGTATTGCGGGTCGATGAAATCCGGCGATTCGACCATGTTGTCCTGCTTGTCACCCTTCAAGCCATGTTGCGGGCCGAAGGCGGCGGTGAGTCGGATGTCCGGCAGGGCGGCCAGGGCGTCGAGGCTGTGCGTCAGGTCGGCCGTGACGGAAGCCGGGTGGGCGAGCAGCGCAACGCGGCGGCCGGCCAGCGGGCGGCGCAGGTCGGGGTCGGCGAGCAGGCGGTCGATACCGAAGTGGATGGTCTGGGTCATGGTGTGGTGCGATGCAGGGTTAGCACGAAGCTTTGACGAAGGTGGAAGTCGGGCTGGGTGGCGCCATGCGCCAGTGCCCAGTAGCTCTTGTTGCCGTCGATGCCTTCGAGCACTGCCGTCAGGCCGATGGCCAGCGTATTGCCGGAGGGTAGCAGCGAAGCAGGCAGGGTGACGTCGAGCCGGAAGCCGTCGCTGGCCGTATGCAGGGCAATCTGCGGCTGGGCGGGGGCGGTGAAGTCGGTATCGCGCTGGCGGTAGTCGGCGAAGCGATAGCATGCCCATTGGCCGGACGGCGAGAAGTTGAACTCGCGATAGTCGCTGCCCTCCGGCCCTGCGATGAAGGCCTCGCAGCAGGTGTGCTGCCACAGGCCGTCGGCCGGGCTGGGGGAGGTCGGGGTCGGGAGCAGAATGGTGAGTGGGTTGCCGGTCAGGCGATAGCTCAGGGTGAGTCCGTCGGCCGTGTCGGCCGTCACGTCAACCGTGATCTGTTCGACGCTTGGGCAAGGCGTGGCCGGGTGGGCGATCAGTGTCGCGGAGGATGTGTGGGGCAAGGGCGTTTGGTCGTGGCGGAGCAGGCGAAGACCGTACTTTAACCGCTTGCGCCGCCTCTTGCCGAGTCTGTCCGGGTACAGGCTGCCTTTGCCGCCGAACCCTTGGTTGGCCGATGCTTTTAGAGTAAGTTACCTCTTTTTTTGTCGTCGCTTTCAGGGAGAGAACAGTGACACCGTTGCGCATCAATCTAGAACAAGAAGAAATTCCGACCCACTGGTACAACGTCGTTGCCGACATGGCCAATCCGCCGGCGCCGCCGCTCGGCCCGGATGGCAACCCGGTGCCCCCGGAAGCGATGGGTGCCATTTTTCCCGGTCCGATTCTGGAGCAGGAAATGTCGGCCGAGCGCTGGATTCCGATCCCCGAGGAAGTGCGCCAGATCTATGCCCAATGGCGCCCGGCGCCACTCTGTCGCGCGCTGCGCCTGGAGCAGGCGCTCGGGACACCGGCCAAGATTTTCTTTAAGTACGAAGGTGTGTCGCCGGCTGGTTCGCACAAACCGAACTCCGCCGTGCCGCAGGCCTATTTCAACAAGCTGGCCGGCACCAAGAAGCTGACCACCGAAACCGGCGCTGGCCAGTGGGGTTCCTCCATCGCCTACGCCGGCCAGATGTTCGGCCTGCCGGTACGCATCTTCATGGTCAATGTCAGCTATCAGCAGAAGCCGTTCCGTCGCTCGATGATGCAAACCTGGGGCGGCGAGGTGTTCGCCAGCCCGACCCAGCTGACCAATGCCGGCCGCGCTGCGCTGGCCGCCGATCCGAACTGCCAGGGTTCGCTCGGCCTGGCCATTTCCGAAGCGGTCGAAGAGGCGGCGGCCGATCCGGGCACCTGCTACACCCTCGGTTCGGTGCTCAATCACGTGCTGTTGCACCAGACAGTGATCGGCCTGGAGGCGAAGAAGCAGTTCGACAAGATCGGCCTCTACCCCGATGTGATCTTCGGGCCCTGTGGTGGCGGTTCCAGCTTTGGCGGCATCGCCTTTCCTTTCCTTGCCGACAAGGCGGCCGGCGACAAGCGGGCGACGAACCTGCGTTGCATCGCGGTCGAGCCGACTTCCTGCCCGACGCTGACCAAGGGTGCCTACACCTATGACTACGGTGACGCATCGGGTTACACACCGATCATGAAGATGTACACGCTGGGCCACGACTTCATGCCGCCCGGCATCCACGCCGGTGGCCTGCGCTACCACGGCGATTCGCCGCTGGTCTCGCAGTTGTTCCATGAAAAACTGCTCGAAGCGGTCGCCGTGCCGCAGGTGGCGACTTTCGAGGCTGGCGTGCAGTTCGCCCGCGCCGAAGGCATCATTCCAGCGCCGGAATCCTGCCACGCCATCCGTGCTGCCATCGACGAGGCGCTCAAGTGCAAGGCGACCGGCGAGGCCAAGACCATCCTGTTCTGCCTGACCGGCCACGGCCATTTCGACATGGCCTCGTACGACCGCTATTTCTCCGGCCAGCTGGAGGACTACGAATATCCGTCCGAAGCCATTGCCGAATCCCTCAAACACTTGCCGAAGGTAGGCTGATCCGTGAAAGTCCTGGTTTTCCTGCTGGTCCTGGTCAATCTGCTGTTCTACGCATTTTCTGCCGGTTATCTGGGCCACCCCGACAATCCCGACGCCGGCCGGGTGGATCAGCAGATTACGCCCGAGCGTCTGCGCGTCGTGTCGCGGGGGGAGGCTCCGACGGGCGTAGCCAAGCCGGCACCGGCTCCCGCTACCGCCCCGGAACAAAAACAGGACGAGGCAGCGGCCAAGCCTGAAGCGGCGCCCGTGGCGGAAGCGGCTGCAGCCAAGCCCGAGCCGGCCAAGGAGGAGATGGTCGAGAAGACCGGCTCAGCCCCGGTTTGCCTGGCCTGGCGGCAACTGACCACGGCTGAGGCGGACAAGGTGGCTGCGCTGATGGGCAAGCGTTTCGCCGACTTCAAGTTGAGTCGCAAGACCGTGGCCGGTGAGAGCAATGGCTGGTGGGTCTACATTCCCTCGCTGCCCGGCAAGGCGGAGGCGGAAAAAAAGGCGGGCGAATTGCGCGATATCGGCATCACCGATTTCTTCATCGTTCAGGATGGACAGAGCCGCCATGCCATTTCGCTTGGCATTTTCAGCAGCGAAAAAGGTGGCAACGAGCGGCTGGCTGAACTCAAGGCAAAGGGCGTCCGCTCCGCCGTAATCGGCCCGCGGCCGAGCAAGGACACCTTCGTGTCCCTGCAGCTCAAGGGGCCGGGCGACAAGAAGGCAGCGGTGATCGCTGCCGTGGCTGATACCCTGCAGAAGAACGAAGCGTTGGCCTGCAAGTGAGCGCCTTTGTCGTTGGCTTGACGGGCGGTATCGGCAGCGGCAAGAGCATGGTGGCCGACCTGTTCGTTGCGCAGGGTGCGGCCTTGGTCGACACCGATGCCATCGCTCATGAACTGACCGGCCCCGGGGGAAACGCAATGCCGGCGCTGATCGCCGCTTTCGGGCCGGAGGTGGTGCGCGGGGATGGTGCGATGGACCGCGCCGCCATGCGCCGCCTGGTCTTTGCCGATCCATCGGCCAAGGGGCGCCTGGAGGGCATCCTCCATCCGATGATCCGCCAGCTATCGGCTGAACGCTGCCGGAGTGCCACCTGCCCCTACGTGATTCTGGCGGTGCCGCTACTGGTTGAGTCGGGTAGCTATCGTGAGCGCTGCGACCGTATCCTGGTCGTCGACTGCCCGGAAAGCCTGCAAATAGAGCGGGTCATGGCGCGCAATGGCATGGCTGGGGAGGAGGTAAGGGCGATCATGGCGGCCCAGGCCAGCCGAGCTCAACGCCTCGCCATCGCAGACGATGTCGTGCTGAACGATGGCGAGCGAACAAAAATTTACCCGCAGGTGCTCGCCTTGCATCAAAAATATCTACTCCTTTCTGCCGAAAAAGTTAAAGCAGGCTGTTGAGATTTGCCTGCAAATAGCTCAGAATAAACAAAATTTTCCGTCTACTCGGGCCCATCTTCGCGTGATCACCTACGAATATCCGTTCAACGAGCGCATCCGCACCTTGCTGCGTCTCGAGGATTTGTTCGAGAAAACCGCGTATTTCACGCAGGAGGCAGGGGCGCTCGAGCATCATGCAGCCCTTGTCGCGATGTTCGAAATCCTCGAGGTGGCCAGTCGTGCCGACCTCAAGATGGACCTGATTCAGGAACTCGAGCGCCAGCGCCAGACCCTGCTCGCCTTCCGTAACAATCCCGAAATTTCCGAAGAGGCGCTGTCTGGTGCGCTCTACGAAATCGAGCAATCGTCCGCTGCCCTGCTCGCCATGCACGGCAAAATTGGCCAGTATTTGCGCGAAAACGACTGGCTGATGAGCATCAAGAGCCGCGCCGCCATCCCTGGTGGCGTCTGCGAATTCGATCTGCCGTCCTACCACTGGTGGCTGCATCGTCCAGTCGAAACCCGTCGCGATGCGCTCGATGGATGGGTCAAGCCGATGTTGCCGCTGCGCGATGCGGCAGCCATCGTGTTGCGCCTGCTGCGTTCCAGCGGCCGGCCGAAGAACTACACCGCCGCGCTTGGCCAGTTCCAGCTCAACCTCGGCGGCTCGGCGGCCCAGATGGTGCGCATTTCGGTTGCCCTCGACGAGCAGGCGATTCCCGAAGTTAGCGCCAACAAGTATTTCCTGAACATCCGCTTTACCAAGCCGCCGGCCGGCGAAATCAAGGCCCGTGGCTGCGAGCGCGATGTCGCCTTCGACCTCACCTTCTGTAATCTCTGATGGCCAAGCCGCGCAAGGTCCGTTGCCCGCAATGTGGCGGTGATGCCCTGTGGGCCCCGGAAAATCCGTGGCGCCCGTTCTGTTCCGAACGCTGCAAGCAGATCGATCTGGGTGCCTGGGCCAGCGACTCGTATGCCATCGCCGGGCAGGTCAGCGATGACGAGGCCGGTGCGCCGGGGATGGATTTCCCCAATACACCGGAGCGCTAGGCGCTGAAGCGCTGGATTCCCGCTTGCGCGGGAATGACCAGCGGGGGGGCGATTACCAGCCGCGCATCAGTGAAATGCCGTGAGCGCCGTGGTTTTGCGCTTCGCCCAACATTTCCATTCTCATTCCACCCAGGGCAAACACCGGCAAGGTGTTGCCGTCGCGCCGGTGGGCGAATTCCGTCCAGCCGAGGCCGGTCGTTTCCGGGTGGGTCGGCGTTGGCAGAACCGGGCCGAGCAGGGCGAAGTCCAGTCCCAGTTCCCCGGCACGGGCAACTTCCCCAGTGCTGTGGCAGGAGGCGCCGACCCAGGTGAAATCCGGCCTTGCCTGGCATTTTGCCAGGCTGGTTGACGACAGGTGCAGGCCATCGGCGCCGACGCGGCGGGCGATGTCTGAATCGTCGTTGATGACGACCAGTGCGCCATGGCTGTGCGCCAGGCGGGTGACCGCTTCGGCGAACCACAGGCGTTGCGCCGGGGGCCAGCCCTTGTCGCGCACCTGGATCAGGCGGAGGCCAGCGTTCAGGGCTTCTTCCAGTCGTTCGAGCTGGCGCTCGGTGCCTTCGAACTCGGCGTTGGTGATGGCCATGACGGTCGGCAGCGACAGGGCTTTCAGGATCGGGTCGTTGGCCGGCAGGATGGGCGAAACGCTGGCAGGCTGGCCGATGGGTAGCCAGTCGACGGCCGAATGCTCCAGGGGGGCGGTAATGCCGATCTCGCCATCCCAGGCTGTGACGCGCCAGAAATTGAGGCGTACCGTGGCATGCGGGTAGGTGAAAACACGGGTCAGCCACGGTGAGCAGGCGGTGACGGTGATGCCGAGTTCTTCCTGCAATTCGCGGATCAGCGCGGCGCGTACCGTTTCGCCGGGTTCGACCTTGCCGCCGGGGAACTCCCAGTAGCCGGCGTAGACCTTGCCTTCCGGGCGCTGGGCGAGCAGGAATTCGCGGCCGTCGGCACGCAGCATGACGGCGGCGGCGACTTCGACGATGGCGCTCACTTCTTTTTCTTTCGGGTCGTTTTTTGCTGGCCGGCCAGTTCCTTGGCGAATTGCCAGGCGGTTCGGCCGGAGCGCGAGCCGCGGCCGAGCGCCCAGTTCAGCGCTTCGCGTTCGCTGGCGGCGATGACGGGCTCGGCGACGCCCAGTTCGCGTGCCCAGTGCTGGAAGACGGCCAGGTAGTCGTCCTGGCTGAACGGGTAGAAGGAAATCCACAGGCCGAAGCGGTCGGACAGCGACACCTTCTCCTCGGTCGTTTCGCCGGGGCGGATTTCGTCGTTCACCGTATGTGTTTCCAGATTTTCCGAGAAATATTCCGGCATCAGGTGGCGGCGGTTGGAGGTGGCGTAGATCAGTACGTTGTCGGGCGGCGCGGCAACCGAGCCGTCGAGCACCGACTTGAGCGCCTTGTAGGCCGTTTCGCCGGCTTCGAAGGAGAGGTCGTCGCAGAAGATGACGAAGCGTTCCGGGCGACCTTCGAGCATGTCGAGGATGTCGGCCAGGTCGATCAGGTCGTCCTTGTCCACCTCGATCAGGCGCAGGCCCTTGGGGGAGAATTCGTTGAGCATGGCCTTGACCAGCGACGACTTGCCGGAGCCCCGTGCGCCGGTGAGCAGCACGTTGTTGGCCGGCTTGCCGGCGACGAACTGGCGCGTGTTGGCGGTGATGCGCTCCTTCTGGTCGTCGATGGTCTCAAGGTCGGACAGGCGGATCGGATGGGGGTGGCGGACGGCCTGCAGCCAGCCGCGGCTATTGCTCTTGCGCCAGCGGAAGGCGACGGCGGATTCCCAGTCGGGGGGCGTCGGGGGCAGCGGCAGCGTGGCTTCCAGGCGGCCGAGAACGGCCTCGGCACAGGCCAGCAAGCGTTCGAGAGTCGGGGATTCGGTCATGGGGGCAGGTATACTTCGCGGCAAACGAAGCACTGTAGCGAACCCATGAAAAAAATCCAAACTCTCGCCCTGACTCTTTTCGGCCTGCTGGCTGGCTGTTCGACGGTGCCGCCTGCAACGGTTCCCACCCCGGCCCCGGCCGCGGCGACATGTGCGCCGTGCCCGAGTTGTCCTGCCTGTCCGGCCGTTGCGCCGACGCCATCCGCCGCGTTTTCGCGCACTTTCCAGCCGGCCGCTTGGGGCGATTTGCCGGGCTGGGCCGAAGACGATGTCGCCGCCGCCTGGCCGGCCTTTCTGCAGTCCTGTCGCGGGGTGGCCAGCAAGGGCAACGGAGCCGGCTGGAAGCGCGTCTGCGACCAAGCTCGGCTGGCCGAGGGCAAAGCAGGGTTCGATGCGCGTCGTTTCTTCGAACAGAACCTGAAGCCCTACGCCATTGCGAATGGTGATGGCGCAACGAATGGCCTGGTCACTGGCTATTACGAGCCGTTGCTGCGGGGAAGCCGGACGCGCATGAAAGGCTACGAGCAGCCGGTGCGCGGGGTGCCGGATGATTTGCTGACCATTGATCTATCGGCCGTCTTCCCCGAGTTGAAGGACAAGCGTGTGCGCGGTCGGCTGGAGGGTAACAAGGTCGTGCCCTATTGGTCGCGCGCCGAAATTGCCGCCAAGGGTGAGCAGCTGCCGGGCAAGACCCTGCTCTATGTTGATGATGCCGTCGAGTTGTTCTTCCTGCAGGTACAGGGCTCGGGGCGGGTCAGGTTGGCCGACGGTGGCATGACGCGCCTGAACTACGCCGACCAGAACGGCCATCCCTACCAGTCGATCGGCAAGACGCTGGTCGAGCGCGGCGAGTTGAAGCTGGAAGAGGCATCGATGCAGGGCATTCAGGCCTGGGCGCGAGCCAATCCATCGCGTCTCAATGCGCTGCTCAATGCCAATCCGAGCTACGTGTTCTTTCGTGAAGTACCGAACAGCGATGGCGGCCCGATCGGCGCCCTGGGCGTACCGTTGACCGCCGAGCGCAGCATCGCCATCGATCCGCGCTCCGTGCCGCTGGGTTCGCCCGTCTTCCTGGCAACGACGCGCCCCAATTCAGCCCAGCCGATGAATCGACTGGTCATGGCGCAGGATACCGGTGGTGCCATCAAGGGGGCGGTCCGCGCCGACTTCTTCTGGGGGTTTGGCAAGGAGGCCGGCGAGCAGGCAGGGCGCATGAAACAGGGTGGGCGGATGTGGATACTGTTGCCTGCCGAGCTTGCCCCGAAATAAGGCATCGATGCACTGAGTTCATGCATTGCGACGGGATATTGCACCAATTGTGTGCAATATCCCCCAGTATGACTTTTGCAACGCACTGATTCGCAATATTTTTTGCGCACTGGAATGGTGCTTGCTTTTGGATTTCCCATCTTTGCATTGGGGGTTTCATGGAAACGTATCAATCCGGCAGCAACGTGTTGTTCATCTTGCTTGGCGCCATCATGGTGCTGGCCATGCATGCAGGCTTCGCCTTTCTCGAGGTCGGTACCGTGCGCAAAAAGAACCAGGTCAACGCCCTGGTCAAGATCCTGAGCGACTTTGGCGTCTCGACGGTGGCCTATTTCTTTGTCGGCTACAGCATTGCTTACGGTGTCAATTTCTTCTCCGGCGTCGATACGCTGATGGAGAAAAACGGCTTCGAGCTGACCAAGTTCTTCTTCCTGCTTACCTTTGCCGCGGCCATCCCGGCCATCATTTCCGGTGGCATCGCCGAGCGAGCAAAATTTCATCCGCAGCTGATCGCCACCTTCCTGTTGGTCGGCTTCGTCTATCCTTTCTTCGAGGGCATCGCCTGGAACCAGCATTTCGGCATCCAGGCCTGGCTGAAAGCGACCTTCGGCGAGGAGTTCCATGACTTCGCCGGTTCGGTGGTCGTGCATGCCATGGGCGGATGGATCGCGCTGCCCGCCGTCTTGCTGCTTGGCGCACGCTACGGCCGCTACTCCAAGGATGGCCGCATTTCGGCCCATCCGCCGTCATCCATTCCCTTCCTGGCGCTCGGCGCGTGGATTCTGACTGTCGGCTGGTTCGGCTTCAATGTCATGAGCGCCCAGACCCTGGACAAGATTTCCGGCCTGGTCGCCCTCAATTCGCTGATGGCCATGGTCGGTGGCACGCTGGTCGCGCTGGTCGTGGGCAAGAACGACCCGGGCTTCTTGCACAACGGCCCCTTGGCCGGCCTGGTCGCCGTGTGTGCCGGTTCCGACCTGATGCACCCGATCGGTGCGCTGGTTGTTGGTGGCGTCGCGGGCGGACTGTTCGTCGTGATGTTTACCCTGACCCAGAACCGCTGGAAGATCGACGACGTGCTGGGTGTCTGGCCTCTGCACGGTCTCTGCGGTGCCTGGGGCGGTATTGCTGCGGGTATCTTCGGCAGCAAGGCGCTGGGCGGTGCCGGTGGCATCGCTTTCATGCCGCAACTGATCATGACCGCGATGGCGATTGTCGTTGCCCTGATCGGTGGGGGCGTCGTGTACGGCGCCCTGAAGGTGGTCCTCGGCCTGCGCCTGGATCAGGAAGAGGAATACGAGGGGGCTGACCTGAGTATCCACCGGATTACCGCGACACCGGAGCGCGAGCCGAACTGGTAAATGTGGCTCAATTCACACAATGGCTCGATTTCATCGGGCCATTTTTTTCGCCTGTGATTTTTTTCACTTATCCCTGTTGCCTTCCCCGCTAATCTGAAGCTGTACGAGGAAAACAAGGGACTGGGCATTCCGATGATCAACAAAAAAGACACGCGTTCAGGCTACGATCGCCGCGAAAGGGAACTCGGGCCTCCGAATGGCTGGCGTGAACGGCGTAAAAGCGTTGAGCGGCGGGTGCCGGAAGTCAGGGAAATTCCCTTTTCGGAATGGCTGGCGCACATGCCGGCCAAGGAGTTGCTGGAACAGAACTGATTGCCTGGCGTGGGTCAATGGAAGCCAGAAAAAAACCGGCATGTGTGCCGGTTTTTTGTTTGCTGCAGCAATGGGCCGCGCTATCTATTTCGGGAAATACATCCGGGTTTTATCCAGCTTGTAGGTCCATGGCAGGTTGGCATTCTTCCAGCCGTTGATCACACGCTGCCCGGCTTTGGCGCCATCCTTGGCGGTATCGCCTTCGACACCTTCGGCGACGCTGTAAACCTTGGTGTAGCCGGCCATCTGCAGGCGGTCGGCAGCCTTTGAACTACGGTCGCCAGAGCGGCAGATCAGGATGATCGCAGCGTCCTTGCCGAGCCCCATTTCCTTCAGGCGACGTTCCAGCTCCGGTACGAAATCCTGGTTCGGCTCCAACTTGTACATGTGCCGCTTGTCGTCCCATTCGGTCATCAGTTCCGGATGCTCGACGAAGGGCACCAGGGCATCGGCATCGCTCGGCCAGCCGACGTACATCGCTTCGGCGCGAGTACGCACGTCGAACAGTGCAACGCCTTTCGGGTTGGCCTTCTTCATGTCATAGGCCTGCTGCGGCGTCAGGTAGAGGGCGAGTTTGCTGCGCTTGATTTCAGGCAACTGTTCCCAGGTCGCGGTGCCCGGTGCCCAGTCGGCTGCCCAGGCGCTGGCCGACAAGGCGACGAGCGCAGCGGCCAGCAGTTTCTTGCTGTGATTCATCATCATTCAAGCGATCCCCGGGTTGTTGGCGGCGCCCTTCAGCGTCGGCAGATTCAGTTTGACCGGCTTGACGGTCTTGATGTCGCGCAGGTAGGTCGCGACGACGTCCCAGATCTGCTCGCCGGCGTTCTTGGCTTCCTCGGAAACGGGTGCCCAGCCGGCAACCTTGTAGGTCCTGGCCGGGTCGATCGGCTGGCCCTTGAGCATCATGTTCTGGATGCGGCTGCCCATTTTTGCGGTCGGATCGCAGGTCCATTGCAGGCCGCCGACGCGCACCATGTCGCCGCCCTGCTGGTAGTACGGGTCGGGATTGAACAGGTTGTCGCAGACGTCTTCGAGCACGGTCTTGATCATCTCGCCGCTCATGTTGGTCACCGTCGTCCACGGGTAGGTGATCGCCGTCTGGTCGAGCACGTGTTCCATCAGGATCGGCTGGCCGGGCAGCAGCGAGGTGCCCCAGCGGAAGCCGGGCGAGAAGGCGATTTCGGCGTCCTTGACCTTCATCAGCGCGTCGAGGATGACCTGGTCGAAGGTGCCGTTGAAATTGCCGCGCCGGTAGAGCAGGCCTTCGCTGACGGCCAGCTTTTCGTTGAGCTTGGACAGATACGGTGCGCGCGCCTTGTCGATCAGCGCCTGCATGTCCTTGTCGGCCGGCAGCAGGTTGGCGAAGACGGGCAGCAGCTTGTAGCGGAAGTCGACGACGCGCTTGTCTTTGACTTCCAGATCGAGCACCCCGAGAAACTTGCCGTTCGACCCGGCATTGGTCACCAGCGTCTGGCCGCCGGCATTCTTGACGACGACCGGCGCCGGCATGCCGTCGTGGGTGTGGCCGCCAAGGATGGCGTCGATGCCTTTGACGCGCGAAGCCATCTTCAAATCGAC
>JACCDS011003298.1_pt1 | contig 17102 bp, 17 predicted proteins | sample 7446441 | NCBI WGS metagenome assembly JACCDS01 (sample SAMN15323445, study PRJNA562643) | freshwater metagenome | isolation source: river surface water | place: USA:Blue River Watershed | collected 2017-08-17
CTGACCCCATGCTTAACTCAGATCCCGCCAAAACCTCTCTCCCCGCCCGCGACGCCAAAGCCGTGGTGCATGGCCTGACCAATTTATCGGAGCACGCAGTGCGCGGCGCCAGTGTGATCGAGTCTGGCCATGGCGTGTGGGTGCGCGACATCGAGGGCCGGGAGTATCTTGAAGCCATGTCGGGCTTGTGGTGCATTGCGCTGGGCTATGGCAACGATCGCTTGGCCGATGTGGCGCACCGCCAGATGAAGCAATTGGCCTATTACCCACTGACCAACCACAAAAGCCACCCGCCGGTGATTGCCCTGGCTGAAAAGTTGCTTTCGATTGCGCCGGCGCCGATGTCCAGGATTTGGTTCGCCAGCACCGGCTCCGAAGCCAACGACTGTGCAGCGCGCCTGAGTTGGTACTACTGGAACGCGATGGGCCAGCCGCAAAAGCGCCAGTTCATTGCGCATCAATTGGCCTACCACGGCAACACCATTGCCTCGGCCAGCCTGTCGGGCGTGAAGTACGCGCACGAGCGCTTCAACCTGCCCCTGCCCGGCTTTCATCATGTGACCACGCCGCATCACGCCCGCCATGCACAGCCCGGTGAGAGCGAGGAGGCCTTCAGCGACCGACTGATTGCCGACATTGAGCGCCTGATCGAAGCGCAGGGTGCGCACACCATCGCCGCCTTCTTTGTCGAGCCCGTGATGGGCGCTGGCGGCATCGTGGTGCCCCCAGCACGCTATTACGAGCGCTTGCAAGCCCTGCTGAAGCAGCACGACATCTTGCTGGTCTGCGACGAGGTGGTGACGGCCTTTGGCCGCACAGGCGAGATGTTTGGCTCGACCACCATGAAGCTGCAACCCGACTTGCTGGTGTGCGCCAAAGCCCTCTCAAGCGCCTACATCCCGATCTCGGCGCTGATGATCGGCCCGCGCGTGTATGAAGCCATCGAGCGGCAAAGCGGCGAGCTGGGCATGTTTGGCCTGACCATGACCTACTCGGGCCATCCCGTGGCTTCGGCGGTCGCGCTCGAAACCCTGAAGATTTATGAGGAAGAGCGCATCGTCGAGCACGTGCGCGCGGTCTCCCCTGCCTTCTTGGGCGGCTTGCACGCATTGGCAGGTCACCCCATGGTCAAGGAGGTGCGCGGTATTGGCCTGCTGGCGGGCGTGGAGCTGGTGGCCGGCCGGGGCCGCGAATGCGCCCGTTTGGCGGAAGAGGAAGGACTGATCGTGCGCGCCATCGGTGACACCATCGCCTTTTGCCCGCCGCTGATCATTTCAGCTGACGAAGTGCAAGTGCTGTTGCAACGATTGACGCGGGCGCTTGATCGGCTCTGAGACTGGCTGCATGGACTGTGGCGGCGCTGCTTTAGAAAGGCAGCGCAACGTGCGCTTCACAACAGACGCACGAGCTTCAAAATGCGACATTGCGCCCAGTGCCGTTGGTGAAATGGCACGGGGGCGATGTGTCATCCTTCCTCGCCCTCATCGCAACACAGCACAACTGCTATTTTGAGAGAGCGGGGATCACACCATGAGTTACCTTCCAAGTGTTCAGAACCTGAAAGAACTGCGCGACGCTTTCAGCGACGATTTTTTCAAAGGCTTTGCCATGTACCCCACTTACCAGTTGCTAGAGGGCAGTCCTCAGATGCGATTGGAGTTGAAGGAAGACGACAAAAACTTTTTCGTCAAAGCTGAAATCCCCGGCGTCAAAAAAGAAGACATCAAAGTCTCGGTAGATGGCAGCCGCGTCTCATTGAGCGTGGAAGTGAAAAAAGAGCGCGAAGAAAAAGAAGACGCCCAAGTCATCCGAAGCGAGCGGTACTACGGTAGCCTTGCCCGCAGCTTCTCACTGGCGGAGAACGTGGACTCTTCTGCGGCGTCTGCAAAATACGAAAATGGCATCTTGAATCTGACTCTGCCCAAAAAGCCCAATGGCTCCAACCATCTGCTGAAAATAGCGTAATGCTTGAGCCTGCAGTGCAGACGAGACGATCGCTGGTCTCATGAACTGTCGCTGAACGGCAAGTCAGTTTGATTGGGGTTTGTTGCTTTGAGTTGAAAATAACACTCACAAGCCTCGTTTTCTAACAATGATCGATCGGTGATTTCCAGGTGGCCGCGGGTGAGGCTGCAGCCACTCAATTTAGGCAACGCGAGTGACACCGCCTCTCGCCGCACGCCCAGGGAATTCGCAATGCCTTGGTGGGTGACGTCGAGGCCGCCTATGTGATTGCAGTCATCCTGGGCCAGAATCCATCGCGCAACGCGTTGCTGCACAGCGTGAAAGTGGCAGCACGCCAATTCGATTGCTATTTTTCGCAGAACCAACTGAACACCCCTGGTGCACATGTCTGCAATCACGGGGTAGGACGACATGCCCCCCATGAACACCTCACCATCAATGCGGTACGCAAGCCCAGATTGAGCCACGTAGAGTCGGTGCAAGGAGGTTCCAATCAGGCCGCCACAACCCAGCATGCCTTCCGAGCCGACCGTTGAGGTGTCGATGACCATGCCATCGCTCATCTCTCTCGAGTGCGCGACCAATGCATTCACAGGGAAGTAAATCAGCGGCGATTTTTTTCCGGCTTCCGCCAGGGTTTCACCCGCGGTGAGCGACACCAGTTGCAGCCATGGAAGCAGCACTTGCAACTCGCTGTCGGGCAGCGACGCCAGCAGGGCGTTCATTTTGGGATTTGCCACGGAGCCTCCCAAGTAAGCTTGTTAATTTTTCTAGAATTTATAAATTATCACAGGAATCACCCGCCCGGGGGGGGTAAACCCTTAATTATTTTTTATAACTTGCGAATGTGGGGTCGGGAACAAATTGGGCTGCCTCATAACTGTGCCCCGCGAGGCTTGGTGTCGACCGGCAGGCGACTGACAGCCGCAGCCGACAATGACGGCAGCACCAAGCCCACGGCGATGCCGCGCATGATCAGGCCTGGCAATATGATGGCCATCGTATTCCTTCATCAACCACCCATGGGCACCCCCTGGAGCTTACGTCTGGTGAATGGGTGTCACACACTTGCGGGTCTTCGCTTGGAAATTTTCAATAATGGGCGCGATGAAACAAACTGACCTGTCCCGCTTTCATATGGCCCTGATCCTCGGAGGTGCTGCCTTGATGCTGAGTCTGGCCATGGGCATGCGCCAGAGTTTTGGACTTCTGCAGCCGCACATGATCCGTGACATTGGCATCACGGCGGCCGATTTTTCGCTGGCCATTGCCATCCAGAACATCGTCTGGGGGGCCACACAGCCCTTCATGGGCATCCTGGCCGACCGACATGGCGCGCGGCCTGTTGCCTTGCTCGGGGTGGTGGTTTACGCAGCGGGCCTGGCCTTCGCGCTGACAGCCACCTCGGCCTGGGACGTGACGCTGGGCATGGGCTTGTGTGTCGGCCTGGCCCTCTCTTGCACGGCCTCCAACATCGCCATGAGCGTGACGGCCAAGGCGGTCTCGCCGCTCAAGCGCAGTTTGGCCATGGGCTCGGTGTCGGCGCTGGGTTCGCTGGGCCTGACACTGGCCTCGCCCATGGCACAGCACCTGATCAGCACCGCGGGCTGGCAGGCGGCCTTGATCGGCTTTTTGGGACTGGCGGCGGTGATGGTGCCGGCCGCCTTCATGGCCAGTCGGGCAGACCAGATCGAGGTGCCTGCGCATTTGGGCGCCTCACAGACCGTGGGCGAAGCGGTGCGCGAGGCACTGGGCCATCGGGGCTACTTGGTGCTTGCGAGCGCCTTTTTTGTGTGCGGCTTGCAACTGGTGTTCATCACCACCCACTTGCCCACTTACCTGGACATTTGCGGCATTGACCCCAGTGTGGGCAGCACGGCCCTGGCCCTGGTGGGCCTGTTCAATGTGCTGGGCTCCTACCTGTTTGGCTGGCTGGGCGGGATGTATTCCAAGCGGGTGCTGCTGGGCGGCATTTATGTGCTGCGCTCGCTCATCATTGCGGTGTACTTCTCGATGCCGCCCTCCCCCATGAGCACCCTGGTGTTTGCCGCTGCCATGGGCACGCTGTGGCTGGGCGTGGTGCCACTGGTGTCGGGCCTGGTGATCCATTTGTTCGGGCTGCGCTACATGGCCACCTTGTCGGGGGTGGCTTTTTTAAGTCACCAAGCGGGCTCTTTTTTTGGGGCCTGGGGCGGCGGCGTGATTTACAGCCTGTTGGGCAATTACGACCTGGCCTGGCAGTGTGCAGTGGCCATTGGCCTGGCGGCAGGCTTGTTCCAGATGACCATGAATGTGCAGCCATCTGCGCGAGTCATGGCGGAGCGCAACCACCCACTGCCAATCTGAAAAGTTAGCTTACCTCCGATACATGGCATTGATCTCCCCTTCAAGTCTTCAAACTACTCGATAGGCTCCGACCATGCGCTTGTTTCACAGCACCCATTCCACCTGCAGTCAAAAGGTTCGTCTGTGTTTGGCTGAGAAAGGCCTGACCTGGGAAAGCGTGCATTTGAACCTGCGTCAATTCGACCAGGTGCGCCCCGATTTTTTGGCCATCAATCCGGCGGGCTTGGTCCCTGTGCTTGAAGACCTTGGCGTGGTGTTGACAGAGTCGCGCATCATCAATGAATACTTGGAAGACGCATACCCGCAAGTCGGCATGTTGCCAACCAACGCTGCCGAGCGTGCCCGCGTTCGCATCTTGACTCGGCATATCGACGGGGTGATCAGCGAGGCGGTCAAGTTACCCTCATTTGCCAAAAACATTCAACCCAGCCTTCAGAACGATGACCGCGCAGCCGTTTTGAGCAAGATCGAACGCATCCCTGACCCGGCTATCCAATCGCGCTGGCGCTTGGCGGCCACCGGTGGTATCCAAGCTGTGCATGTCGAAGAGGCCATGACCACGTTGAAGAAATGGCTTGACGAATTGGAGGAGACTTTGACCCATCATGAATGGTTATCAGGCGAGTGCGTCGGCTTGGCCGATGTCGATGCCATACCTTTTGTTCAGCGCATCCTGCGCATTGACATGGGAGCCGATGTGCAAGCCCACCCCAGGGTCAATGCTTGGTTCGAGCGCTATGCCCAACGGCCGGCCTTTCTCGCGGCCATGCCGGCGCTGGGCAGCGAATCTCAAGTTCCGGTCATCTCTTGACCGTTTAGAAAGGAGTTGATCATGACTTACGCCAGTTTCAATCCGGAGTTGGATCCAGAAATTGCGGGGGGGCAGTTTTCATTGCGACGTGTGGGAACTTTTGCAGGTGCCGAAATCACCGGCCTGGATCTGACCAGGCCACTGGAAAAGCAGACCGTAGAGGCCCTGAAATTGGCGCATGCCAGCTATGGCGTTTTGGTTTTCCCTGATCAAAAAATCAACGCCGAAGACCTCAAGCGCTTTGGTCGGTATTTTGGCGAATTGAGCGTTCACCCATTCTCAACCAATGCGGCGGACTCGCCCGAATTGATTGTTTACGACAACAAGGAGGGCAACCCGCCCGCACCCACCGATATCTGGCATACCGACGAGACCTTTCGAGTGGCCCCGCCCATGGGTACGGCGCTTTGCTCCAAAATCATTCCTGAATACGGCGGAGACACGGTTTTTGCCAGCATGAGTGCAGTCTATGAGGGACTTTCGGATCGCTGGCAGCATTTCATCAATGGCCTGGAGGCCGTGCATGATTTCAAACCATTCAGGGGTCTGTTCAGTCAAGATGTTGCTGGCATCCAGAAGCTTCGCATGTTCGAGGACATGTACCCCCCCGTGACGCATCCCTTGGTGTCGCTGCACCCGATCACGGGTAAAAAGTGCATCTTCGTCAATCCTCAATTCACGATGTACATCAAGGGGATGGCGGAGGATGAAAGCAGAACCGTCCTGGAGATGCTCTACCAAAAAACGCTTATTCATGAGTACCAATACCGTCATCGTTGGCAGCCCAATATGCTCGTTTTTTGGGATAACCGTTGCATGCAGCATTCTGCAATTCATGATTACTACCCCCTACGTCGCCTGATGGAACGCGTGACCATCCAGGGTACTCAACCTTTGCCCGCCTACCCTGCAGCGGATGCCAGCGAGTTGCGTCGCTATCTCATGCCGCCCCTCTCAGCGTTCAGACACACTGCTCAAAAAAGACAGCACGAGCGTTAAGACTTTATTTGAAGGATGCACAGACCATGAAATTAGTTCGCCGACTTTCTTGGACCTTTTTCAGTCTTTTGATTTGGGGCACCTCGTTGAGCGCATCGGCGCAAACTGACGCCTATCCCAACCGTCCAGTGAAATTGGTTGTGCCGTACCCGCCAGGTGGCTTTACCGATATTTTGGGCCGCTTGTTGGCTGAACGACTCGGTTCCCGCTTAGGGCAACAGGTGGTCGTCGAAAACCGGGGCGGAGGCGGTAGCACCATTGGCAGCGCCATGGTGGCCAAGTCGCCTGCCGACGGCTACACATTGTTGATAGTGGCTCCGGACTTGGCGATCAATCAAACGCTGGTGCCCAAGTTGAATTACGCGACGGATGACTTCGCCCCTGTGACTTTGGCAGCATGGTCACCCTTGGTCGTGGCATTGCATCCATCACTCAAAATCAGCACCCCCAAAGAGTGGTTGGAGCGCGCCCGCGCCAACCCTCAATCTTTGCGGTTCGCCTCGGGTGGCAACGGCACAGGATCGCACCTGGCGTTGGAGTTGTTCAAAACAAAAGCGGGGGTTGACATCGTCCACGTGCCCTATCGAGGCGTCGGGCCAGCAACCACCGACTTGCTGGGCGGACAGGTGGATGGCATGTTCTTGCAGATGGCCGTGGCCAAGCGGCACGCGAGTGCAGGGAAGTTACAAGTCATTGCCACGCCCAGCCCACAACGCGTTCCTGCCATGCCCGAGCTGCCGACGCTGTCAGAAACCATCGTGCCGGGTTTTGAAGTCGTACCGTGGTTTGGTGTGGTTGCCCCTGCTGGCACGCCTACGCCCATCGTCCAGCGTTTGCACACTGAACTGCAAGCCATCTTGTCCAGTCCGGACGTCAAAAACCAGTTGAATGACCAGGGCGCCGAAGCTGTGACGGTCGGGCCAGAACCGTTCGCACGTTTCATTCGCGCTGAGGTCAGCCGGTGGGGAGAGTTGATACGTCAGGCTGGCGTGAAAGTTGATTGAGGTTTACGTTGCCTGAGCTGTGTCCAGAAGAAGAAACCAGCCCCTGTTAACACCCAACTCAAGTGAGCTCATGCACCCGGGCAAAGAGCAAATCTCTTGTTGAACTGGTAGGATGTGACTGGGTGTTGCATGAATGCTCATGCATCAGGACAGGTGAAGGTCGGGCCGCCTCACCGCACGGCCATGGCCGTTGGAGTCCTTTGGATGAACCACCTAATCCTGCCCTGGATAGCAGCCGGCATTTTTGCGCTGGCCGTGCTGCACACCTTCTGCACCAAGTACTTTGAGCACTTGGCACACACACACCCGCGACACGCCGGCATCTGGCACCTTCTGGGCGAAGTCGAAGTGGTGTTCGGACTTTGGGCGATGGTGCTGGCCATCGTCATGTTGGCCTTGGCCGGCAAAGCACCCACCCTCGCGTACCTCGAATCTCGCAATTTCACAGAGCCGCTTTTCGTTTTTGCCATCATGGTGGTGGCGGGCACAAGGCCCATCCTGCAAGCTTGCGGTGTGCTGGTGCAGCAGATCGCACGGCATGCACCGTTGCCCACGACCCTGGTCAACTACTTCCTGCTGCTGTCAGTGGTGCCACTGCTCGGCTCCTTGATCACTGAGCCTGCGGCCATGACCCTGGCAGCGCTGATGTTGCGAGATTCCGTTTTCTCAGCGCAGGTGAGTGAGCGCCTGAAGTACGCCACGTTGGGCGTGCTGTTTGTCAATGTGTCCATCGGCGGGACGCTGACCCCCTTTGCCGCACCGCCTGTGCTGATGGTGGCCGCTACTTGGCAGTGGGACCTGCCCTTCATGCTCCAGACCTTCGGCTGGAAGGCGGCCATCGCGGTCTGGGTCAATGCGGTCCTGGTGACGCTTTTCATGCGCAGAGAACTGATGGGCCTGGGCGAGCCCGCCCTCGCCCGCATGACCGTTCCGCCCATCGTGGTGGCGGTTCACCTGGCCTTTCTTCTTGGCGTCGTTCTTTGCGCCCACCACCCCGTGGTGTTCATGGGGCTGCTGCTGTTTTTCATGGGCTATGCCAACGCCTATGCCGCGCACCAGGACCGGCTGATTCTTCGCGAAGCCTTGTTGGTGGCCTTTTTCCTTGCAGGCCTGGTAGTCTTGGGAGGACAGCAATCCTGGTGGCTTCAACCTTTGTTGCTGGGACTGAGTTCCGATGCCGTTTTTTATGGCGCCGTGGGACTCACCGCCATCACCGACAACGCCGCTCTGACCTACTTGGCCTCTTTGGTTCCAGGCTTGAGCGACGAGTTCAAGGTGGCCATCGTGGCAGGTGCCGTGACAGGCGGTGGCCTCACTGTGATTGCCAACGCCCCCAACCCGGCGGGTGTCGCCATCCTGAAAGGCCAGTTTGAAGAAGGCGTTGTGAGTGCGGGCAAGTTGCTGATGGCAGCCCTGCCTCCTACGCTGACAGCGGCATTGGCGTTCAAGTTGCTTTGATACAGGTGCAGAACATACGTGAACCATCATCAGCGTTCAAAGCGCTTGCGGCGTGTGGCGCCACGCGCTACAATGGCATCATGATTCGCAGTTTTAGGCATAAAGGCATTGAGCGCTTTTTTCGGTCCGGTTCGCATGCAGGGATCCAGGCCGCACATGCCCCACGCCTCGCTCGGCAACTCTCGGCACTGGATGCCGCAAAGCGGCCTGAAGATATGAACCGTCCCGGCTGGGACTGGCACCCGCTCAAGGGCGGTTTATCTGGTCACTGGTCGGTCAGTGTCAGTGGCAACTGGCGAATGACTTTTACATTTGAAAACGGCGATGCCATCCTGGTGGATTATCAGGATTACCATTGAGGTAGCGATGAGTAGCATGTTCAACCCTCCCCACCCTGGTCTCAGTTTGCGAGACGACATCCTGCCGGCTTTGAATCTGCAGGTCGGCGAGGCCGCTGCCCAATTGGGCGTAGACCGCACGACTTTGTCCAAGGTGCTGAATGGACGCGCAGCCATCAGCCCAGCCATGGCACTGCGCATTGAGCGTTGGCTGGGCCGAGAACACGGTGGCTCAGCAGAAGTTTGGTTGGCTCAGCAAGCCTCATACGATCTCTGGCAGGCGCGACAGGTCGTGAAGGCAACCAAAGCACTTTCAGGCATCAAGGCACTGAAATTTCAAGCCGCTTGAATCGGCCATTTGCGGCATCCGATCACAAGCTTGGGCGCTGTGCAAATGATTTGATTTCAATGCCCGCAGAGATCAGCTTCTCTCTGATCGCCTTCGCCATGCTGATCGCCCCAGGGCTGTCCCCGTGAACGCAGACAGATCCGATCTCCATGGGGAGATGGGTGCCGTTGATGGCTTCAACCGCGCCTGCTTGCACCATGCGAAGAACACGCGAAGCAACCTCCTCAGGATCGTGCAAGACCGCGCCAGGAAGTTTGCGCGACACCAAGGTGCCATCGGGGTTGTACGCTCGGTCGGCAAAAATCTCGGCGCATGTCCTGATGCCCATTTCTTTGGCGATGCGCATGGCGCATCCATCAGGAAACGTCAACAAAATCAGGTCACGATTGATGGCCGCCATGGCACGCACGATGGCGCCAGCAACCACCTCGTTCACTTGGGACAGATTTCCAAGTGCACCATGCGGCTTCACATAGGTGATGGGGTGTCCCACATAAGTTGAAACGCCCATGCTGGCGCCAATTTGGAAGGCCACAAACTCTTCAATTTCTTTCGGCGTGAAGGCCATTTCACGACGCCCAAACCCCCATAAATCTGGGTAGCCAGGATGGGCGCCGACATTGACCCCCAACTCTTTGGCCTGCGCAAAAGTTTTGGACATGATGTGCGGGTCACCCGCATGCATGCCGCAAGCCACGTTGGCGGAACTGACAATTTTCAGAATTTCACTGTCTGATCCGATTTCGTAGATGCCAAATCCTTCTCCCAAGTCAGAGTTCAGGTCGATGGAAAGGCTTGATTTTCGAGCGTTCATGGTTGTATCAATTCAATCGTGAAGGATGAAAAAATTAAATCAGGTCATGAGGGAAATGCTGTTTTGGAGGCTTTGCATTTCATGCTGGAGTTTTTGGGCAACCTCCAAACCTTGATCAAAATCCACAAAAGTGAATTTGAGCGATTGCCCTGGCCTGGACTGGGCCACACGCCACAAGTCTGGCTCTATCACAGTGCCGATCTTGGGATAACCGCCACAAGTGTTGGCCTCCGCCATCTGAATGATCGGTTGCCCGGAGGGTGGAACTTGTATGGTTCCCGGAACAATGCCATGGGACAGCAAGTCTTGCGTTCTCACCCTCTTGAGTGCAGCGCCTTCCAGCCTGAATCCTTGCCGGTTGCAGTCCGGCGTCAAGCGATAGCCCGACCTCTCGAACAGCTTGATGGATTCTTTTGTAAAGTCATCGAATTCAGCATTCGCAATGACTCGGATTGTTGCGGGAGCGGTGCTTGAATTTTGCAAAAATTCCATTCTTGAGGGCGGCGCAATTCCGTAAGATGCCTGCCGTCGCATAGGGGTTTGATTGTGTCGGCGCAAGTTCAGAACGTCGCCTTTGCGAAGTCCTCGTCCCATGTGCCCTCCAAATCCACTTTTCAAATCGGTTGAACGCGACCCCAAGACCAGTGGCACGTCTATCCCTCCTGCAAATGCAAGGTACGCTCTCGCGCCATGCACAGGTGGCGCAATGGAAAGCACATCGCCAGCTTGGGCGAAGGCTGTCCACCAGCCAGAATGCTGCCGATCATTCAGCTTGAGGGTGCCCATGCTTCCGGTACAAGAAAAGTAGGTGTTCTGAAGAAATTTGACGCGAAAGGGAAAAATACTGACCTCAATGCCTGCATCCGTAGGCTGGTTTCCCACCATGGCGTTGGCGAGTTGAAGCGCTGGTGTGTCCATGGCCCCACCAGAGCTCACACCGATGTTCAAAAATTCATGGCGCCCAAGGTCCTGAACCAGGTTGAGTGCGCCGTTGCTCAGTATTTCGATCACTTGAGCGAACTCTTGGAAATGAAACGAACACGGTCTCCGGGAGACAACAAACTTGGGGTGTCGCGTTGCGGGTCAAACAGATCGAGATGGGTCATCCCAATGAGGTTCCAACCGGAGGGCATGTCCATCGGCATCACGCCGGTTTGTGGGCCACCAATGCCAACGGCCCCCTTGGGCACGCGCGTTCTGGGAACCGTCCTTCTCGGTGTGGCCAACGGGTCGGGCAAACCCACCAAGTAAGCAAAGCCTGGCACCGAGCCTATGCATGCCACGTGGTACTCAACCGATGTGTGCAAGGCAATGGTCTCTTCGATGCTCATGTTTGCATTGCTGGCAACTGTTTCCAATTCCGATCCCTCAGCCATGCCATAAACAACAGGGACTTCCAGCAGCTTGCCTTTCACCGTGCTCGGTGCAGCCTGCGACCAGGCTCTGACCAACAGCTCTTTCAGCTCTGAAGGATGTTTCTCTTGGGGGTCGAAGGACACGAGGACGTTGTTGACGCCCAGCTGGATGTGACGAACAGACTGAATCTTGACAAGGGCGCCCCCCTCTCGGCACATGGACCATAGCCGGCGCTGTGTCTCCAGAGAAAATTTTCCCTGGGACATGTCCATCAGAACTGCGTTTGTTCCACAAAGCGATAGACGTGGTGGGGTCATGAAATCAAGCGTTGAGTTATCCTGACTTTACACCAGCTTTCTCTCTGACTTTGTGCCATTGTGTGCCTTCCAGTGTCGGGCGTGCTTTGGGGTCTCCCTGCCAGCCGGGGGGGCTTAGTTGTCGTCCCCAGCGGATCTTGTGGCGTGCCCCCGGGCCTCATTCACTGCCTGGATCTGGTGGAGCACGCTGGACAACGCCAGCTTTGTAATCTGCGAGTTGCTGGGTGAGTGTTGGCGTGCTCATATCTTTCCTTGCGTTGTTGGGGACCTCACAGTTGAGGTGGTTGAAACAGTGACGGCGATGATCAAGCCCATCATGACCAACACCAAGCCTGTGGCTTCAAGCGTCGCTGGCACATGCCCCAATACTGGCCATGCCATCAATGCAGCTAAACCTGGCGCAAGCGCCGGAAAGACCGCCGCACGCGATGGTCCAAGCAAAGACACCATCTTTGAATAAGTGTAGAGCGTACCCGCCCCCGCAATCACGCCCTGGACCAGCACCTCCACCCAAAAGACATGCGGATCAGCAGCCCCAAGACTTGCGCCGCCGGTGTACCAAAAATACGCAGGCACATAGGTTAGCAATGCACTGATGGAGATCACAGCCGTGGCCAACAACGGGTCTAAGCGGTGTTTGCGCAACACGATGCCAAAGCCCGCCCACAAAGTTCCGGCAGCCACAAACATGGCATCGCCAATGGATGCGCGCAGCGTCAGGCTGGAGGCCTCGACACCCGACACCATGACCAGGCCCATCAGCACTGTGGCGATACCGACCATGCGGCGCAAGGTCATGCGGTCACCTAACACCAACGCCCCCAGCACCATGCCCATCACGCTCATGGCCGTGAAGGGAAACACCGCTGCGTGGCTCGGTGGCGCAAACTGCAACGCGCCGAACATCAGCAAGCCAAAGGGTGTCCCTGCAAGCAGCGCCACCAGCAGCCAAATTCGCCACCGTGATGTGAATTGGACCAGGTCCCTCCTGACAGCCAATGCCAAAACCGGCAACATCAGCAAGCCAGCGACGCCAAATCGCAGCACCGTGAGGTCTGGGGAGGAGAGGCCGTGCGCAATGCCCCAGCGGGCGAACACGGTGTACAGCGCGCCGATGCTGGCAGCGACAAGCCCCACCGCAATGCCTTTGGCAAATTGGGCACTGTCACTGTGGCTTGAATGGGGAATGGTCATGGCACTGGTATTCATGGCAAAGGCCTCCGGGTTAGGGCTTGGAAGGAATATGGCGAGTTTTATTTGTTCCGAATAAATTCGATAGACCATAATTTGAAATAACATACATTCCAAAAAGGAATGAATTAAGGAACCCATGGACAGACTGACAGCCATGCAAACCTTCGTGCGCGTCGTGGAAAGCGGCAGTTTTTCGGCGGTTGCGCGTGAAGCCCGCAGCACGCAAAGCGCCATCAGCAAGCAGGTGGCGGCACTGGAACGCGAACTGGGTGCGAAACTGTTGAGCCGTACCACCCGTTCATTGGCCTTGACCGAAGCGGGCACGCGGTACTTTGAGCAGGCAAGGCGGTTGGTGGCTGAAATTGCAGAAGCGGAGGCTGAGTTACAGCAAGGCGAACAGCAGTTGAGCGGTTGGTTGCGCGTGGCCGCTTCGGTCGGCTACGGTCGCCTGAAACTCCTGCCCTTGGTCAAGAGCTTTCTCGCCACTCACCCCAATGTCAAAATCGACCTCCGGCTCAACGATGGCTTCGTGGACCTGGTGGAAGAAGGCATTGACCTTGCTGTGCGCATCGGGGAACTCGCTGACAGCTCGTTGCTGGCCAGGCGCATCGGCACCACCCAGCGGGTCGTGCTTGCCAGTCGCCAGTACCTCGATTCAATGCGTGATGGGTTGAAACTTCCGCAGGTGCCCCAGGACCTGCTTGACCATAATTGCATTGTCTATTCGGAGTTGGCAACCCAGAACGCCTGGACGTTCACCGCAGGCGCAACCGCAGCAGCGCCCGAGGGCTCGCACGTCACCATACGGGCACAGGGCAATTTTCAAACCAACAGCAGTGAGGTGATCCGAGCTTCGGTCTTGTCGGGCATGGGCATTGGCTACTCGCCTATTTGGCTTTTTGAGGATGAACTGGCCCGTGGCGAGTTGCAGGTGTTGCTGCCCGATTGGCCGGCGCCCTCTTTGCCAATTCATTTGGTGAGTCCAGTTCAGCGGCGCGAGTCCGCGAAGGTGAAGGCATTTGCGCTGCATGTGGCACAAGCAATTTGACATCGTCAAAGTAATTCTCACTCAGTTATCAGCCCCGCTTTTGGGGGTGGCGTAGGAGACTCGCATGCATCAAACCCGCAGGCGAGATCGCGAGGACAATCCAAGCTTGAGATTTGCAAGGGAGGTGCGTTTTGGATCCTGACTTCCAACCCAATATAGAGGCAATGGCGCGGGCCATTTCGCTGATGTGCCAGGGCGCCGCGCCAGCCAAATCCACGACGCTACCAGCATCACTTCCAGAATTGGGGGCTGCTTCGGATCAAGCGATCGAATGGCTGGCGCCCCATGTGTTCAACGCAGCAGCCTATCTGGACTCCGAATTGGCTGCTGCGCACATGGACCCCCCAACGCCATGGATCACGTGGTCCACGACGCAATGGAACGCGCGACTCAACCAAAACCTTCTCCACCCGGCCACAGCACCGGCAGCGAGGCAACTCGAACAACATGTGGTCAGTTGGCTCGCCCCTTTTTTTGGCATGACGGGCGGTCACATGACGCCGGGGTCAACGCTGGCCAACTTGACTGCGCTTTGGGCTGCGCGCGATGGCGCTGGTGTGACCGAAGTCGTTGCTTCAGACGCTGCCCATCTGTCGATTGTGAAAGCTGCCAAGATTCTCGGATTGAAACTGCACCAAATACCAACCGACGCAACCGGTGCGATGATCGAAGACGGATTGCCCTCCGATCTGAGCCGATCAGCACTCGTATTGACTGCCGGCACAACCAGCACGGGAGCCATTGATCCGTTGGCGCTGTCTGGTCGTGCAGCATGGACCCATGTGGACGCCGCTTGGGCTGGCCCCATGCGATTGACCCGCATGAGCGATCGCCTGGATGGCATTGAAACGGCAGACTCTGTAGCGGTCTCTGCCCACAAGTGGTTTTTCCAGCCCAAAGAGTCCGCATTGATCTTCTTCAAGGATGTCCGCAAAGCCCATGAAGCGATCAGCTTGGGCGGAGCTTATTTGGCGGTCCCGAACATCGGCGTACTCGGCTCTCATGGCGCGATGGCGATCCCTTTGCTCGCCACACTGTTGGCTTGGGGGAGAGAGGGGCTCGCAGCCCGCATTGAAAAGTGTATTCACGTCGCCGAGAGCATTGCCGATCATGTCAGCCAGGATGACCACTTGCAACTGCTTGCACTTCCCGTGACGGGTGTCGTCAATTGGAGACCGAAGGACACCCAGTTGTTCGATGCTTGGCATCAGTCCCTCCCCCAGGGCATGGTGTCAACAACCACGATTCACGGCGAAAAATGGTTCAGGAATGTGATCGCCAATCCGATGGCCAATGCATTGGCGATCACTGAAGCGATCAAAGCCGTGCAGCCTTGATTTGAGCGGTTACTGTCTCTCTCCCTTACCACCACGTTGCTTTGGATGCTCACGGCCTTTGATTGGATGTTGCTCTTGCACCCAATTTTCCTGAACAAAATAAACGGGTTGACCACATGCGCTGTAGGCGTTGCAGTATTTTGGCCAGTCCCTCAGATGTCCGGGCGGCACATACAAATAAATGGGTCGCTGGTAAGTTGAAACAGGGGAAGCTATCACAACGACAGGTTCAGCGTAGACAACACGTGGCGCCGGAAAATTTCCAGTTTCTATGCGTCCATAGAACCCAGGCTGATGGATGCTGATTGAAGCGCCAATGTAAGTCTCCGCGAAGACTGGCAAGCCTGCCAATAAAACGAGCAAGTGTGCAATGTATTTCATTCAGCTCACTTCTTGATGCGACTGATCTTTGTGCCTTCAAAGCTAAGGCTGGCCATCAGACCCTGCTGATCAGTGATGAACGCATAGGCATCGTCCTTGATCGTGCTGGTCGAGAGGTTCTTTGCAACACCTTCGTTGACCACCACAACGCTGGGGCCTACCCCGAACTCCCATCCTTGGGACTTGGCCAAATACTGAACCGCTTGATCGCTCATCAAAAACACGACGTAGGCATAGGTCTCGGCGCCGGCTTGCCATCCCCATGATGCGGACACCGAGTTGTAATACTCCGTAACACGGCCGCTTTGCATCAGCACGCCCTCACCGTAACTGCCGCCGAAAACAAGTCCCGCTTTAACGATTTTCGGAAACACAAGAATACCCTTGGATTTTTTTGAGAGTAATTCGGCAGTGCTGTTCAACTTGTACAAGGTCTGCAACGTGTGAGCGGCATCTTTTTGTAGATCTTCAGCTGTAGCAGCCGAGGCTGGCTGGCTGGCCAAGCGCAGTGCACTGCCAAGCACTGCGCTTCCCAGCAGGACCTTTTGGAAATTTCGACGATTGCTTGCCATGGTAGTCTTTCGCCCCCTGAATAGACCGTAGAGAAATGGTGCTTAAGCATGATGGAAGCACGTCTTTTTTTTTGTGCGGTGGCAAGCAAAAGAGGGTGACACAGTCCAACCCGCGCCAGATCACCCATGAAAGGTTGTAACTGCGCTTGGCAAGAACAATATCTTGATCCCGTTAAGCTGGGTGTTCAAGCTGATTTGCAAACAACTCTCGAACTTGCCTATCCCAGTGGACGGGATCAACAACTTGATGACCACGGTGCCCGTCCCTGACGCGTTCATGATGTTTGCGGGCTTAAGCTACAGCGAGGAGATTGCGCTGAGGTGGGAGGACGTGGGAGGTAATCCAGCGGCCGCGGGCGGTGTGGGTGGAGCCGATTTCCGCACTAGAAAATGACGATTTCCGCAGTAGACCCGCAGTTGAAACGGCCCAAAAAGAAAAACCCATTGAAATCAATGGGTTAGCTGGCGGAAACGGAGGGATTCGAACCCTCGATGGGGCTTTACACCCCATACTCCCTTAGCAGGGGAGCACCTTCGGCCACTCGGTCACGTTTCCAGCGATGTGTATTATGCCTTAACCTGGTCCAGGTCAAAAGCTTTGTGAAGGGCGCGAACCGCCAACTCCATGTATTTTTCGTCAATGACCACCGAGGTCTTGATTTCGCTGGTGGAGATCATCTGGATGTTGATGCCCTCCTCGCTCAGCGAGCGGAACATCTTGCTGGCCACGCCCACATGGCTGCGCATGCCGATGCCCACGATGGAGACCTTGCAAATCTTGGTGTCGCCCTGGATGTCGCTGGCGCCCAAGGC
>JACCDS012303372.1_pt1 | contig 17101 bp, 17 predicted proteins | sample 7446441 | NCBI WGS metagenome assembly JACCDS01 (sample SAMN15323445, study PRJNA562643) | freshwater metagenome | isolation source: river surface water | place: USA:Blue River Watershed | collected 2017-08-17
CGTAGCCGGCGCGACGAAATCAAATCGGGCTCCCTTCTCTACCCCGGCGGGGGTAGAGAAGGGCGGGGGGATGAGTGGGGGGTTACAAAAGGGTCGCGCAGCGAAAAGTCCGACGAAAAAGCAAAATCCAAGGCCAAAAGACGAAAAACTACAATACTCCGATGCTAGACCTCACCCTGCTCCGCAAAGACCTCGACGGCGTCCTCGCCCGCCTGCAGACGCGCAAGAACCCCCAGCCCTTCCTGGACGCCGACCAGTTCCGCGCCCTGGAGGCCGAGCGCAAGACCCTGCAGACCCGCACCGAGGAACTGCAGAACAAGCGCAACACCCTGAGCAAGCAGATCGGCGTGCTCATGGGCCAGGGCAAGAAGGACGAGGCCGAGGCGGCCAAGGCCGAGGTCAACGCCCTCAAGGGCGAGCTCGATAGCTCGGCCGCGCGCCTGGAGCAGATCCAGACCGAGATGCAGGCCCTGCTGCTGGCCGTGCCCAACCTGCCGCACGAGAGCGTGCCGGTGGGCAGCGACGAGCATGGCAATGTGGTGGTGCGCAGCTGGGGTGAGCCGCGCAAGATGGACTTCCCGATCAAGGACCACGTCGACGTGGGCGAGCCGCTGGGCCTGGACTTCGATACCGGCACCAAGCTCACCGGCTCGCGCTTCACGGTCATGAAGGGTGGCATCGCCCGCCTGCACCGTGCGCTGGCCCAGTTCATGCTGGACGTGCAGACCGGCGAGCACGGCTACACCGAGTGCTACACGCCCTATATCGTCAACGCCGACACGCTGCGCGGTACCGGCCAGTTGCCCAAGTTCGAGGCCGACCTGTTTGCCGCCAACAAAGGCGGTCAGGACGGCGGTGAGGACAAGCAGGACCTCTACCTGATTCCGACCTCCGAAGTGACGCTGACCAATGTGGTGCGCGACGAGATCGTGGCTGAAGCCGATCTGCCGATCAAGCTCACGGCCCACACGCCTTGTTTCAGATCCGAGGCGGGCAGCGCCGGGCGCGACACGCGCGGCATGATCCGCCAGCACCAGTTTGACAAGGTCGAGATGGTGCAGATTGTTCATCCGGAAAAAAGCTACGAGGCGCTCGAAGAGATGACCGGCCATGCCGAGGCCATCCTGCAGAAACTGGGCCTGCCTTACCGCGTGATGAGCCTGTGCACCGGCGACATGGGTTTTGGCGCCAGCAAGACTTACGACCTCGAAGTCTGGGTGCCCGCGCAGGGGGTGTACCGCGAAATCAGCTCGGTTTCCAACTGCGAAGCCTTCCAGGCACGCCGCCTGCAGGCCCGCTTCAAGAATGCCAGTGGCAAGAACGAACTGGTGCATACCCTCAACGGCTCCGGCCTGGCAGTGGGCCGCGCACTGGTGGCGGTGCTCGAGAATTACCAGAACGCCGACGGTTCGCTGACCGTGCCCGAGGTCCTGCGTCCCTACATGGGCGGCGTGGACAAACTGGTGCCCTGAGCACTTTTCAAGAGAGACAACGATGCGCTTGCGGACACTGACACCCCTGTGGCTCCTTTGGATGGCAGGGTGCAGCAGCACCCCGCTGGGCAGTTCTGCGCCGGCAGGTGCGAGTGCCACGGCAGGTGCCAATGCCCCGCAGGTGGCGGCACCCAGCCAGTGGCTTGGTGGCCTGGCCCTGCCGCCAGGCAGCGCGATCCGTGCGGACCAGTCGCTGATCATTGGCGCGGGCGACAACTGGGTCGGCCGGGCCGTGCTGGATGTGGGGCGCGATGCCGATGCAGCCTACCGCTTCCTTCTGGACAACCTGGTGGCCCAGGGCTGGACGCTGGTCACCGCTGTGCGTGGACGCCAGAGCCTGCTGGTCATGACACGGCAGGAACGCACGCTCACCATCGAAATGACCGAGCCGATGCTTGGTGCCCCCACGGTCTACATGACCATGGCCCCGCGCAACGCCAGCGTCATGACGCCAAAGAAACCCTGACCGGTCTCTGCTAGAATCGCCGTTTCGACGCTGCGGAGTGGTGGCAGAGTGGTCGAATGCACCGGATTCGAAATCCGGCGTACAGGTCCTCCTGTACCGAGGGTTCGAATCCCTCCTACTCCGCCAGAACAAGTCCTTCCAACTCGCTGAGCCAGGCTGTAAGGCGCTCTGAGCCCCGCACCACGCGGGGCTTTTTGCTTTGGGCTCCTGACTGACCCCACTGCCACCCACCCCCGGAATCCGTCTCAAATCCCGTTTCGTCTCAAAACCTCCTGACTTTTTGGGGGCGGTACGGATCAGAGATATTTGCGACAGCGATGAGTCTGGCGCCGTGCCGTTTGAACGGTTACCAAAGCGCCGGCCCACAGGGCCGATCTCGACGATCTTCTCCAGCCGTTCACGCGTGGCAGCAGTCGATTTTCAGTGGATGGCGGTAGCCGTCGCGGGATATCCCCACAAGCCGGCACGCGTGGCGTTTGGACAGGGGTTAGCGCTGACCCTTCGCCCAACCGCCTCACACATTGCCTGCGGGGCCAGCGCTTGATAGCCAGAACGTTCTTGAGCGCGTGCATGTCCAGGTGGGCCTCAGCCAGCAGCCCCTTGAGCATGCCGTTCCAGGATTCGACTTCAAACATGCGCTGCGCTTCGGGTACCTGCATGTCGCCGAACTCGGGCGTCACTTGTACAAGGTGGCATTGCTGACGCCGCCGCAGCGGCACCGCTCATTGATCGGCATGCCCGCCTCGGCCCGCAGCAGAAAGCCGTTGTGCGCTTCGCGGAATCTGCTCGACTGCATGTCCGTCATTCCACAGAGGGGTTGACGGGCTTCACCAGCTTAAAGATGGCAGGGCTGGTGGGCGCAGTCAGAAGAGTCCATTTTTCTCGAGCGGCACTTAGGGATAAACACAACTGCCAGATGTAAGAGGGTCGTACGAATATCGAAAGGACACGAACAGATTTTGAAAGACATAAAAAATCTATCTTTCATAATGAAATCTGAAATCGCCATCAATGACAGCATAGAAAAAATTTGCATTCAAGTGGAACCTGTTTAAATAAAGGAATTGATATGTTTGCGAGCAGTTCGATTGCATATAAGCGCGTCTTCTCTTCTTTTGCAATGGTGGCCCTTACAGCACTTGCGCTTCCGGCTGCAGCGCAAAGCGCAGCGGATATCGAAAGTGGCACACTGAAATTTGCGCTTTCACCAGAACCACCTTTCTTGCTGACTGCAATTAACACCACCTTGCAAATGGGCATGGTGACCTCAAAAGTGATGGAAAGCTTGCTCTATCTGGATAGCGATTTGAAACCACAGCCCTTGTTAGCTGAAAAATGGAACATCAGCCCAGATGGCCTAACATACACCTTCAAATTGCGTCCAAATGTCAAGTGGCATGACGGGCAACCTTTTACCTCTGCCGATGTCAGCTACACAATTTTGGAGGTGCTTAAAAAAATACATCCTCGCGGCCGCACCGCCCTTGCAAAGATCACCAGTGTTGAGACACCAGATCCTCTCACCGCCATCATCAAACTCAGCAAACCCGCACCTCCTATGCTGACTGCACTCGCTTCCAGTTACGAATCACCGATGATGCCCAAACACTTGTTTGCCGGCTCCGATCCTGCCACAAACCCATACATTAGCAAGCCAGTTGGAACAGGACCATTCGTATTCAAAGAGTGGAAGAAAGGCGAATCCATTCTTCTGGAAAAAAATCCCAATTATTGGCAAGCTGGAAAGCCGCTGCTGCAGCGCATCGTATTCAGAATCATAAATGACGCATCTGCGCGTGCAGCCAGCTTCGAGACGGGGGAGGTACACATAGGCGGTCTGAGTCCTGTGCCACTCACCGACATGCCGCGTATAGCCAAAAATCCAGCGCTCATGGTGGAAACACGAGGCTACGCTTATATGTCCCCATACATGTTGATGGAAGTAAATCTGCGCAAGCCGCCCCTGAACGATGTGCGGGTGCGACGTGCCATTGCACACGCCATTGATCGTGACCGCATGACCCAGGTTGTATGGATGGGCTATGGCAAACCGGCCGTCAGCCCGATCCCATCCCCGGTTACCACCTTTCATTCAAGCGATGTACCCAAATATGAATACAGCGTTGAGAAGGCTAAAAAACTTCTCGATGAAGCCGGGTTGAAACCAGGAGCGAATGGCATGCGTTTCAAAATGACCCATGACCTGTTTCCATTGGGCTCAGACTACCAGCGCACCGGTGAATTTATCAAGCAACAACTGGCCCGAGTTGGCATTGATGTTGAACTGCGCAGCCAAGATTTACCATCTTACTTAAGGCGAGTATTTACCGATTACGACTTTGACAGCACCAGTGGTTACTACGGAGCTTTCGCAGACCCGACGCAGGGCGTGCAGCGACTTTTCTGGTCAAAAGCGATCCAGAAGGGGGTGGTGTTCACGAACGCGACGGATTATAAAAGCGCAGACATGGATCGCATCATAGAAGCCGCGCAAGATGAAAATGACCCGACAAAGCGTAAATCGCTTTACATTGACATGCAACGTCTTGCCATGACAGATTTACCCATCATCCCGTTGATGGAAACACGCTTCATCACCCTCTCCAGTTCAAAACTGAAGAATCATACGATTAGTGCTGATGGAATCATTGGCGGAAACTTTGCCGATGCGTACTTTGAAAAATAAGAACAGCGAGCCATGGAATTATTACAAATTCAGTCCCCAATGCTGCGCCTGATCGGATATCGATTGCTCAAGGCAATCCCGCTCATACTGGCGATTGTCATATGCAATTTCATCTTGCTCAAGCTAGCACCCGGCGATGCAGCCGAAGTGCTGGCTGGCGAGGCAGCAGCTGGTACGGCTGAATATCTGACCGAATTGCGAGCTCGTTTCGGACTCGACCAACCGGTGCACCTTCAACTGTGGAACTACATTGCAAAGTTAGTCACGTTTGATTTGGGATATTCGTTTCGCCACAACCAAACTGTTCTATCGCTGATACTTGACCGGCTCCCAGCAACATTACTCTTGATGTTCAGCGGCATGGGGCTGGCGGTGGTGCTAGGGGCGGCCTTGGGCATGCTTGCATCGCAACGCGTGAATCAATGGCAGGACAACATCATCTCTGTTTTCGCCATCCTTTCCTTTTCCGTCCCAGTCTTCTGGCTAGGGTTGATGCTGATAGTTGTTTTCTCGGTGAATCTCGGCTGGTTTCCCGCTGGCGGAATGGAAACCATGGCAAGCGGCAAGTTTGGTATGGCGCGATTGCTGGATATTTTGCGACACATGGTCATGCCCGTCACTACGCTCGGTCTTTTTTATGTTGCACTGTATACCCGGGTCATGCGCGCATCCATGCTTGAAGTCTTCAACCAGGATTTCGTAACCACGGCACGCGCTAAAGGTCTGAGTAAAGGACGAATTACCTTCAGGCACGTCTTTCGGAATGCGCTGCTCCCTATTGTCACGCTGGTAGGGGTTCAATTCGGCACCTTGCTGGGCGGCTCCGTACTGGTTGAAACTGTTTTTTCATGGCCGGGTCTCGGACGCCTCGCATTTGAAGCGGTCTTTCAACGCGACATCAATTTATTGCTGGGTATCCTGCTGATGTGTTCTATTCTGGTTGTGGTGTCAAACATTTTAGTTGACGTGATGTATTCACGACTTGATCCGCGCATCAGGATTCGCTGAACATTATGAACTCCTTCATAAATTTTTCCAAAAGATTCTCCAGAAATCGAGCGGCAGTAATGGGTTTGCTGCTTCTTATTTGTGTGGCCATGATGGCGATCTGTGCGCCGTTGTTGTTTCCTGAGGACCCTTGGGATATGGTGGCAGCACCATTTATTTGGCCTGGACAAGATCCGGATTTTCTGTTGGGCACAGACATCATGGGCCGTGATTTGGCGAGTGGACTGTTTCATGGCGCAAGAATTTCCTTGCTGGTGGGCTTTACAGCCACATTTGCGGCGGTGTTGCTAGGGACGGCGGTCGGAGCAATAGCTGGCTACTATGGGGGGTGGATTGACAATGCCCTCATGGCGCTTACCGAACTGTTTCAGACCATTCCGCAATTTATCTTTGCCATTGTCGTCGTGGCGATTATGGCACCCACCGTCACCACAGTGATGTTTGCGCTTGCGATTGTCTCATGGCCTGCAATTGCTCGCCTGGTTCGAGCGGAATTCATGACGCTGCGGGAGCGGGACTTTGTACTGGCAGGCATTTCTGTAGGAATGAGCGATTTTCGAATTATCACCACACAAATACTGCCGAACACGCTGGGACCCATCATCGTCACGAGCTCGCTAATGATCGCCACAACGATTTTGACTGAGGCCGGACTCGCTTTTCTGGGCCTCGGCGATCCCAACGTCATGAGCTGGGGGACGATTATTGGGGCAGGACGTGACGCTCTACGAAGTGCATGGTACATAACCGCAATCCCTGGACTGGCAATAATGTTTACTGTTCTCGGCTTAAATCTGGTGGGCGAGGGGCTCAACGATGCCCTCAATCCACGACTCAAGAATCGCTAATGAACAACATGCATGATGCACACGCGCTTTCGATGAGCGAATCATCGACCAGCACCGTGCTGGAAGTTAAAAATTTGAGCACACACTTCCATACATCAAAAGGTGTATTGAAGGCGGTAAATGACGTCTCTTTCACCATTAAACGGGCCGAGATCTTGGCGCTCGTTGGCGAGTCAGGCTGCGGAAAATCTGCCACAGCACTCTCAATTATGCGACTCATTGCAACCCCGCCCGGTAAAATAGTGGGTGGCGAAGTGTTATTTAATGGTCAGGATTTATTACGCCTCAGCCCAGCATCCATGCAGGAAGTACGCGGCAACGGAATTGGCATGATTTTCCAGGAGCCCATGACCTCGCTTAATCCTGTTCTGACAATTGGTGAACAAATTTCTGAGACCCTGATTGCTCATCGGGGCGACAGTTTAAAAAATGCCACCGACAAAGCCTGCGAGCTATTGAACCTCGTGCGTATGTCCGCCCCACGGCAGCGTCTCGACCAGTATCCACATGAGCTTTCCGGCGGCATGCGGCAACGCGTAATGATTGCCATGGCGCTTGCCTGTGAGCCCAAGTTATTAATTGCGGATGAGCCCACCACCGCATTGGATGTAACTGTGCAAGCGCAGATTCTTGATTTGCTGCTGGAGATGCGAGAACGTCTCGGAATGTCAATCCTGCTAATTACACACGACTTGGGTGTCGTTGCCGAAGTTGCCGATCGGGTTGCTTTAATGTATGCAGGGAAAAAAATCGAAGAGGCTTCGGTATCTGATCTATTTCAACGTCCGCAACATCCCTACACACAAGGCTTGCTCCAGGCTGGGCCCGCCTCTTCAGAGGGGGTATCTACAAGACTGAAGGAAATTCCTGGACAAGTTCCCGCGCTCCATGAGATGCCTGCAGGCTGCAGCTTCGAGCCGCGCTGCGAATGGGGCATTGGCGTTTGCCGTAACACCCCCCCCGCACTGAGCGAGTACTACGTGGCCCATCACGTGGCGTGCCATCGTCAGTATCAGATTGATTCAAAAACGTTTACTTGTAAAGAAGAGCCCGCGCTATGACCGTCGAACTTCTGCGCGTTGAAAAGCTCGTGAAATACTTTGATGCAGGTCGCGGACGTCGAGTTCATGCTGTTGATGACGTCAGCTTCAGTCTGGCTGAAGGTGAAACCTTGGGTCTCGTTGGCGAATCAGGCTGTGGCAAGTCAACGCTTGGACGCACCATCATTAAATTACTCGCGCCAGATGCAGGCTCAGTGCACCTGTCTGGACAAAACCTGTCCATGATGAGTGCCCAGCAGGTCCGGTCTTTCCGCCGCGAGGCGCAAATGATTTTTCAAGACCCCTTCGCCTCGCTCAATCCGCGAAGTACCGTCGGGCGAGCCATCGAAGAGCCACTGATCGTGCATGGTATGGGCGACCGGAGTGAGAGAGCTGCGCGTGTCAACTGGTTGCTGGAACGGGTCGGGCTCCGCCCTGACGCGGCAAATCGTCACCCACACGAATTTTCTGGCGGGCAGCGTCAACGCATCGGTATCGCACGTGCATTGGCATTGAATCCAAAACTCATCATATGTGATGAGCCAGTGTCCGCGCTTGATGTCTCAGTTCGCGCGCAAGTGCTGAATTTACTTGCAGACTTACGCGACGAACTCGGGTTGTCGTATTTGTTTATCTCGCATGACTTGTCTGTGGTTAAACATTTTTGCGATCGGGTAGCGGTGATGTACTTGGGTCGGATAGTCGAACTCGCGCCTCGAAAAACGCTTTGGCAACAGCCGCTACATCCCTACACCCGCGCACTGCTGGAGGCGGTACCCGTGCCAGATCCGACGATACGACGTGGGCGCAGACAACTGCTGCAGGGAGAAATACCGAGCCCAATGGACTTACCCAAGGGATGCCGCTTTTCGTCTAGGTGTCCGCACAAGTTAGAAAAATGCGAATCGGTTGCTCCCCCCTTGGTAACGTGCGCCGATGGTCATCAAGTGGCCTGCCATCTGGTCGATGGTATTTAAACTTCAAATCAGGAACGGACCCATGTATAAGCTCATTAGTGCAACGCCCAGCCCCTATGCTCGCAAAGTTCGGATTCAGTTGGCAGAAAAAGAAATTCCCTTTGAACTCATCACCGAAGTACCATGGAATTCTGACACACAGACACCTTTGTATAACCCGCTCGAAAAACTTCCTGTTTTAATTTGTCCTGACGGAACGAGTGTATTCGAGTCCCGTTATATCAATGAATGGATTGAGTACAAGCATCCAGCACCACCGCTCATTCCGAAGGAAATTGACGGAATATTGGCCGTGAAACGCTATGAAGTCATTGCCGACGGTGCCTGCGACGCGCTGGTACAAATGTTTTTTGAAATTGCTCGCGATCCCGACAAGCAAAGCAAGCCATGGTTTGATCGTCATCAACGCAAAGTCAACGGTGCCTTGCGGTCGTTTTCCGACTCGGTTGGTTCCAAAGAATTTTGCTATGGCGACAGACTAACGCTTGCCGATGTTGCGGTTGGAACCTTTCTGCGGTATCTGACCGTGCGCTGGCCCGGCATGCCATGGCGTGAGCAATTTCCCAACTTGGCCATCTACTCAGACCGGCTTGAATTGCGCCCTTCATTTATGGGTACCGTGCCGGTGCCCCAGGTGATTCGAGACCGGGTAGCGTAGTGCAAAGCGTGCGTCCTTCAAAATTAACGTCCAAAACTTCTGAATACGGAGAAACAAGATGAACATGCCACCAGTTGCTGTCAGCCCCCATGAAGTTGAGTCAATCGTCTCGGACTGGGTGGTTGGTAAGATTCTGTCCGAGCCTGCGGTAACGGGCGTGAGTTCGCTCAGCGCAGTCTCGATCTACTTCGACCCGGGCCAAGGGCATACGCGCCACCAGCATACCGGAGCAGATCAGCTAATTTTCATAATTCACGGAGAGGCGGAGATGATGATCGAGTTTAACGAAGGTCATCCAGAGCACCGCGTGGTTCGTACTGGTGATCTGATCACCATTCCGAAAAATGCGTTTCACTCCACCATGAACAATAGCTGGGAGCCCGTGAAAATACTTGCGGTCTATTCACCCGCTGGCGTTGAAAGCGCCATGCGCAGTGCCGATACTTTTAAAGTATTGGCTCCGGGTGTCGTTCCGGTGCGACGGGACCCGCCCCTATAACTTCCATGTGAAACGGTATTAACATGATTGAAACTGTTCAATGTCTGGTGCACTAAGCGGTATTCGCGTTCTTGATTTCGGGCAATACGTGGCTGGCCCTCTAGCTGCTTCGCTTTTGTGTGATCAAGGTGCCGAGGTCATCCGGATTGACCCGCCAGGTGGGCCCCGGGACCCATCGGCTGCTGGTGCAATTTTTAATCGTGGTAAAAAAAGTGTCGTACTGGACTTGAAGAGCGAGGCAGATAAAAATGTCGCCTTGCAGCTGGTCGATACCGCAGATGTTCTTATCGAGAACTTTCGGCCTGGTAAATTTTCCTCCCTTGGCCTGAGCTACGCAGCCCTCGCCGAGCGAAACCCCCGACTGGTGTATTGCTCCTTGCCTGGCTTTGCACAAGATGACCCGCGCTCCTCTCTCGCAGGCTGGGAGTCAGTGATCGCGGCTGCCACCGATACTTACCGCCCCGGTCCGGGCAGCATAGGGTCAGAGCCCAAGTTTTGGAACTTGCCTGTTGCCTCCTATTTTGCCGCCATGCTGGCTGCAACTGCAGCGGTCAATGCTCTGAATGCACAGCGGCGCGATGGCTTGGGGCAGCATATTGAAGTGCCGTTGTTTGATGCAATGTTTACCGCTATCGGAGCTCGCGGCATGCAGAGGCCCCCTCCAGCAGACTTGCCGTTGGATATCACCGGCTTCGGCGTGTACGAATGCAAAGACGGTCGCCACGTTCACTTTGCACCTGTTGCACCCCGTTTCATGGACTGGTTTGTTACTGCAGCGGGGGTCGCTGATTGGGCGATGGAAGGATTACTGGACCGCGATAGGCTTGCCACATATCCAGAAGTCGCCTTGCGCCTGAGGTCCAAGTTGACCGACTTATTCATGACACGCACTGCGCTTGCGTGGGAGGACTTGGCCGAAAAAGCGGGCGTTCCGCTGGCTGTCTGCAGAACGACTGGCGAGTGGGCTGATACAGCCCATGCCTTGGCCTCTCAATCAGTGGTGTCGATAGATGACATTGAATACGGCCCGATGAAGCAACCGGGCATACCCGTTCGGTTGTCAGTGTCGAAAGAGAGGATTCAAAGCCCGAGACACCCCCTCAATGCCGATAGGTCCAGCGTCCTTGCTGAATTTATGCCGCCAAGTACGCAATCCCTGCGGCATACAAAGCTCAAGCTTGATCGGCCGTGCACCACTCCTTCACTCAAGGGAGTGCGAGTACTTGATCTCACCCAGATCTGGGCTGGTCCGACCGCAGCCCGTGCCTTGGCCGAATTCGGGGCTGATGTTATAAAAATTAACAGTCCGCATCTGCCGATCATGTCGCATTACGATGTGAATCGCGGAAAACGAAGTATCTTGCTTGATTTTAGTGACGCAGCGGATATGGAGATTTTTTATCAGCTCGTCAAATCCGCCGACATCGTCCTGCAGAACTTCAGACATGGTGTGGCTGAGCGGCTGTGTGTGGGTTATGAAAATCTCGTGAAGATCAAACCCGATATCATTTACGCCTCGGTCAGTGCCTTTGGCTATGACGGTCCGTGGTGCAGCCGTCGTGGCTATGAAGTGCAAGCGCAAGCTGCTGTCGGCGCACAAGTGGATTTCGGCTGGCCGGATCACGCTGCTCGGTTGCCCTATGAAATAAACGACTACGGCACAGGTGTGCTCACGGCGTTTGGGCTATCGCTTGCACTGTTGCATCACGCGCGTACGGGTCAGGGCCAGCAGATCCATAGCGCTCTTGGGTACACTGCGACGCTGTTTCAATCGCTACGTTTTGCTGAACTCGCTGAACCAAATCACGCTCCACCTGAATTGAAGAGTACCCTCGGTCGGCACGCATTTAATCGTTTATACCGAGCACGTGATCAATGGTTTTTCTTCAAGCTAGATCAGGAATCCATTCTTCATCTGCAACAGATGCTTGAGTTGCCACTGTTAGGGTCACTTCCTGATGCGGATCTGCAAGACTTGCTCGCTAAAACTTTCAGCCATCAAGAACTCGATTTTTGGGTCAGAAAATTGCACCCCTGCGATCCTGTTATTCAACGCTTGATCACAGTGCAAGAGCTGATGACTGATCCGTGGGTCGTCAAGCATGGGCTTAGTCTAAATAGGGAGCACAAGGATATTGGCATGATCAGGACCATCGGACCTGTTGCACGGCTCTCGCGCACACCTCTAATGGCTGGAAACCCAGCCACCCCACCGGGATCAGATCGAGTGACGATTATGCAAGCGTTGGCTGCACGCTAAACGTTGTGTTGTCATGGATAGCCGAGGCAGTTGTGTGGCGGTACTCTTTTGGTGTAAGGCCCACTTTCTTTTTAAAAGCTGTTGCAAAGTGACTCTGACTCGAAAAGCCCGTTGCAAGGGCTACTTCTGAAATAGGTAGCTCTGTCTCGGTCAAAATACGCGAAGCTTTCGAGATTCTGCACTCGAGCAAATACTGATAAGGTGAGCAAGCGTGATGCTTGTGAAACAAGCGCTTCAATCCGCTTACACTCATATTTGCCTGGCTGGCAATCATTTCTAGCGACAGGTCCTCCCCCAGAGTACGGTCTATGAAATCCTGAACACGCGCCATGCTTGATCGAAAACTGTTATAACAGTCGGCAGCGGGTCTATTTTGCGTTGTATTTATCGAGTGAGCTTTAAGCAGCTGTGTGGCGAATGTCCTGGCCAGCGTATCTACAAAGGCAGGGGTGGTCGACAGTGTGGGCTGCTGCAAGGCCTCCAGAATCGCCCAAGCCAGTTGCTCTAGCAAGGGATCTGTGGCACCCAGACGGATTTCCAAATCCATCTGTAGCCTTCCGAAAATATCTTTGTTCACCGCCTCGACGAGTTCTTTTTTCAAATACAGCATTAGCATTTCTGACGAACCGCGCCTATCCCACTGAGATGACTCGTTGGCCGGTATTATCAAAAATTGTCGGGGTAAGAGTGTGGCCTCAAGTGGTGTTGAATGTGCATGCACGCTTACGCGCAATCGTGCGGGCCCGCGCAAACAGAAACCGATGCAATAATGACCAGTTGGTTTGAGGGTCCCGGACCAGCTAGTGACCGTCGCAACGGCCGCATACAAATTTGACCAACCTCGTCCCTCACTCTGAACAATCAGTTTATTTCGATCCCAACGTTCGATGCTGTGTGTCTCCTGGACATCAAACTCTTGTTGGAATTTTTCCGCCGGAGCGTTAGAGACGTTAATGATTTGCATATACCTTTACAGTGATGCAGCAGGCAACGTTTTTAACTAAAAGTTTCTCAAGTATGGCATGGACTTACCAGACCCAGCAATGCTCTGGGAAGAACGGTTGGCAAGGTCGCGACAGCGTGACGCGAGACCGGTGGTGGTCGTGTGCAGAAGTGGGTGTAACCGAACCAACCACCTGAGGCGCTAGCCTGTTTGTCCGTCAACACAATGACAAGCAAGATGCACGGCGTACCCCAGGAATCGCTGGTCAGCCTGCTGGCCAATTGCAAGAGGCCTGAAGACCTGATCCGCGAGAAGGCCTGCTCAAGCAACTGACCAAGCTGCTGGTGGTGAAGGCACTTGAAGCGGAGCTGAGCGAACACCTCGGTCACGAGCGTCATGAAACGGTAGCCAGCGTCAACACCCGCAACGGCTAAAGCAAGACCCTCAAGGGCAATTTCGGTGAGCGGGCCATATTGGTGCCTCGTGACCGCCACGTTAGCTTCGGGCCCCAGCTCATCCCCAAAGCGCCAGACCCCCTGGAACGGCTTTGATGACAAGATCATCTCGCTGTGCGCCGTGGCATGACGGTGCGTGAGAGTCAAAACCACCCGCAGGTGATGTACGGCACGGAGGTCCGCCCCGTCTGATTTCACCGGTCACGGGTTCCGTCGACGAGGCGGTCAAACCTGGCAGGCCCGCCCGCTGGATACCCTTTGCCATAGCCAGCGTCTTCGATCGAATTCCAGCCGTTGTCGCGGCAGGCTTTGGCCCAGACCAGTGGTTCCAGCCAGTCCACGCTGTCGACCACGACAGTGGCGAAGTCATGCTGCTCGGTGTAGAGGGCAGCCAGCGCTTCCATCACCTCGTCGAAGGTCCGTGAGAGCGGGAAGTTCGCGGCCGATAGGGTTCCCAGGCCATCTTCGGTCTGGATGAAAACGGGCTTGTTGGCCTGACCTGCGAAGGTGGTCTTACCCACGCCGGCAACACCATGAATCAGCACCCTGGGTGGCTTGGGTGTACCGACACGATTGAGTTGAGCAAGCGAGATGGCCATCAGATTTCCTCCCCGTACTTGCTGTCGTTCGCTGCCTCAGGCACAGCACCGGCGACGATGCGCTCGAGCTTGTAGGTGGGCTTTCCGGCCTTGAGCGTGCGGGCAGGCTCGAACAGTTGGCGCACTGCGGGAGGCCAGGCCATGTACTTGGCCTCAGCGACCTTGACCTCCAGGCTCACGTAGTCCTCAGGGTTCTCCCCCCACTTGCGCAGGGCCTCGACAGCCTCCTTGAGCTTGCGCTGGTCGTATTCCGTTCGCTTGGGCAAGTCAGCAACGACAGTGAACCCGTCGTCTGCGAAGCGCACCGTGCCGGAGGCTTTGCCAGCGTCATGACGCAATTGCTGCGCACGCTCGCCGAAACGATGGTGCATCACGGCTTGTAGGAACTGCTTGTAGTGGCGGGCGGTGTCTTCGGCGGCAGACACCCGCTGGATGAGGCGGTCGAGGTCGGCCAGCGGCAGGGCTTCGAGTTCTGCCATCACGAAGTTGCCCACCTCGTCGAGGGCATCGGGTTCAGGGATCATGGGGACTCTCTTTCTCAGTGGGTGCCAGTGGCGGGCACGGGGGATGGCGTACCGACCTGGCGCAGGCGGGTGCGGATTTCGGGGGGCGCAAGGGTGCTGGCGGAGCGCACGGCGATGTAGCGGTAATGACCGTCGCTGACCTTCAGGCTGAACAGGTGGACCAGCCCCAACTCGCAGGCGATCCAAGCGCGTCGGGCCAGGGCATGGAGACGGTTGCGGTCCTTGGCACCCAGGCCGCTGCCTGAGTCGGAGCGGTCAAGCAGCAGGAAGCCCTCGTGGTACTGGATGGACTGGCCGACAAGGGCGTTAGCCATCCAGTCACACAGACCGGACTCGGTGAGTTTCTCGGGTGGCATGTACACGGCCTGCAGGGCCGCTTTGCCAGCGTCCACGCCAAGCCCAAGGTGGCTGCGCGTCGTATCAACAATCGTTTTTGCGTTCAACATCAAATCTCCAGGCGTGAGTTGGCCCACCACCACCGCCCAGAGGGGCGCGGCGTTTGCGGTTCATGAAGGTTCTTACCGAGCGAGGGGGCTGGTTTTCTCAGCCACCCCGCGGTCGGTCAGGCGGCCGGCCGAATGCCGAACATGCGCAGGTGCATCTGCAAGTCGGCTACACGGCGGTAGAAGGTGGCGCTGGACATCCCGGATGCCTTGGCGGCAGCGGGAACGTCTTGATGGGTGGCAAGCAGATCAAACAGGCTGCGCTGCTCGCCGCTCATGTAGGTCAGAGCAGTCGCAAGGTCATGCAGGGCTTCCGAGTCGGCGAACAGGTCAGCGTCATCGGTCCAAGCGGGGATAGCGCTTTCGAGAGACCCGTCTCCAGCGAGCTCAACGGTGTCATCGTTTGCCGCCACTTGCGGTCCGATGAAGGTCAGGCGGGCACGGTCTTTTTTGAGCCCAGCGATGAACTCCGCAGTGCGATGCTCCGAGACCATGCCAGTAAAGGTGCCTGCGCTTCCCCTGTTGGGGTCGTAGTGCTGAGCTCGTTCATACAAGTCCAGCATGATTGACTGGTATAGGTCATCCCTCTCGGAGGGACTAAGTACTGCGGTAACCGCCGCGCGATAAGTCCGAGTCTTGGCCGCAGCGACGGCTGCATTGAAGAACCGGTCGTTTGCAGCGCCTTGGCTCAGTGAAGGCTGGGCGTCGTTACAGACATCGTTTGCGCCAGGCTGATGAACGTTTTTTTTTTCCACGGTGACCACTCCATTTGCGTTTAATGGGGTGATCATCGCGATAGGGATGAACTATTGAAACAAGGGTCCGGCGGTCGCCGCACATTCTCAAATGGACATCGCACAGGCACCGCTGGAGATAGCACGTTCAACAAAAAAGCCGGAACACGTACGTGCTCCTACGGAGACCGAAAGCGTCTCAGCGGAATCTAATCCCGTTTGTTCTAGCGTATTCGCGGATCCAATCAGCCACTGTCCGATGGCCCCTCTTGGTTCCCTGCTGCTCTAAAAAATCTATGTAGTGATCTGCCGCTTTTTCCGCGCTATCAAACCGACGGGGATTTTTGGAGAAGTCATCAATAACGGACTGCTTAACGCTCCGATTTTCTTGATGGCGAATATCATTATTTGCCTCAGATCGTTCCCGCCTCTGAAGCTGAGCATCCTGTTGTATCTCCTTCTTTATTTCTTCCCGCAGATTTTCATAGTCAGCAGCGGTTAGTTTTGTAGCAACGCCCGCCTGCAGCTTTTCAATTTTGGCTTGGTATTTCGCCTCTATTCGATCGACGTCTCTATATTTTTCGGAAAGACACACGGCCTCGGCGGCCTCGAGCAACTTTTTGCCAAAGGATGCAACTTCACTAGACGTGTACTCCTTACCTTCCCTGGCAACCCAGCCAAACGGCTTTATCCGAATTTTGTGCCCCAGGTCTCTCACATAGTCAGCCAACAAGCAAAGTGCAGCGACAGCAAAGTACTCATGCTGCTGCAAGTCCTTCACCTCCACAGAAACCGGATCAAAGCCCCACTCCAGCGCCTCTTCCAGCGCATCAACCGAGGCCGTGTTATCTGAGGTGTGAATGTCATATTCATCATGTGCCTCAGATCGAAAGTCAATGAACCTTCCGTCCTCATCAGTTTCCAGTAGCCCGTGTCTGCCGTCTCGCTGGATTTCTTCGAGTTTGACCTCTTTTTCATGATCGAAATATTGATCAATCAGTCCTGCAGCATCTGTCGCGATAGCCTGGATATCGTCTACTGAACGACTATTTGCTCTCAAAATAGATCGAGCTCGCATTGCGATATTTCTCGCCTCAAAGAACGGCGCCCAAGGTATTTCGCCATTAACTGGATCCAAATATTCAAACTGACTGAAGTGACGCATGATTTCGCCGTTCTTTTACGTTTTCGTTTTGGGGGGACGCTGGCAAAGCACCCTGACATATTTTCCCTTAGGACCAAGCATTTGTCACCGCCACGGGGTGAGTCATGAGAAAGCGCACGGGGTGCACCGGTATGAACCTTCATGCCAGCAAAAGCCCTACGCCCCGTACCCAAGAAGCCAGTTGATCGGTCCCCTGCGGCCGTCGTGGGCGTCATCTTGGCCATGGCCGTCATCCGCATGCACGACCGCCAAGATGGACTTGATAACCTGACCGAACAGAGCGTTAGTACGGGGTGTCCTGAC
>JACCDS010080418.1_pt1 | contig 17099 bp, 17 predicted proteins | sample 7446441 | NCBI WGS metagenome assembly JACCDS01 (sample SAMN15323445, study PRJNA562643) | freshwater metagenome | isolation source: river surface water | place: USA:Blue River Watershed | collected 2017-08-17
ACTACCACGCCGTGCGCGTGCTGGGCGCTTATGCCTACGCCGCCGAAGGCGCGACCGAGATCATCGCCAGCGAAGGCACGCTGGACCTGATCAAGGAGCGTGGCGCGCAAGACATGAAAAGCGAGATGGAGCGCTTCCCGCGCCTGTTCCGTGGTGCCGACAGTATTCCGGGCCTGACCTGGCCCACCATGGTGGTCGGTGGCGGCAACCCCACCAAGGGCGAAGTGCCCGGCAAGCTCAGCATCAACCTGGGCGGCGTGGTGGTGCAGATTTGGCATCCGGGCCCTGGCCACACCCGTGGCGACACCATCGCTTGGGTGGAAGAAGAAAAAGTGCTGTTCTCAGGCGACTTGGTCGAGTACGAAGCCGGCGTGTACACCGGCGATGCCCAGCTCGAAGAGTGGCCCGCCACCCTTGAAGCTTTGCGTGATTTGAAAGCCGAGTTCATCGTGCCCGGCCGAGGCGAAGCCATGAAGGGCAACGACAACGTCAACAAGGCTTTGGACTACACCCAGCGCTGGGTGACCACCTTGTTCCAGGCGGGCAAAGAAGCCGTGGAAGGCAAGATGGACCTCAAGGCCGCCATGGCCCACACCCGTAAGAGCATGGACCCGGTGTTCGGCCATGTGTTCATCTACGAGCATTGCCTGCCGTTTGACGTGACCCGCGCCTACGACGAAGCCAGCGGCATCAAGAACCCCCGCATCTGGACGGCAGAGCGCGACATGGAAATGTGGAAAGCACTGCAAAGCTGATCGCGCGCCAAGCACTGGGCTGTCACCCAGGTAAGCAGCTGTCCTTCAGATGAACAGCTGTCACCCAGATAAACAGTTGTCATCCAGATAAGCAGTTGTCATCCAGATAAGCAGTTGTCATCCCGGACTTGATCCGGGATCCATCTCCGCACCAACATGGACCCCGGATCAAGTCCGGGGTGACCAGATTTCGCGGCATGGTAACAAGGCTGTTAGCGGGGTGACAAGGTTGTTAGCGTGGTAACAAGGTTTTTGGGAGGATGACGATTGACTGGGTGTTTTGCTGGTGTTGCGAACATCAGGGCCGGATCAAATCCCGCAAATCCTGTTCATAAGCACGCAAGCGGCGCGTTGCTCGCAGGCGCTGCTCGGGGCTGGCGCTGTTGTGGATTTGGGCCAGGTTTTCGCAGCCTTGTTGAATCATTTTTTGCACCACGGCACGCCCGGCGGTGTCTGGTGGGGCCATCCAGCGTTCCCACACACCCCACAAATCGGCCTCCACCTGCGGCAGGGCCGAGGCGTTGCTTTGAGATGCTTTTTGCAAGACTGACAGCAAATCCTGATGCCTGCGCAAGCGGTCTTGCCGTCCCCACTCGGGCGTCCAAGCGGACTGCAGCAACTGCGTCTTCACCAGCGCGCTTTGCGCAGGCGTCAAGGGGCCATAAAAGTCGCTGTAACGGTCGATGGTTTTGCTCCGGCGGCGCTCCAGGCGCTCGCTGTCAGTCCCTTGCAGCCACTCTTTGTCCCAGTCTTTGTTTTTGTCGGCCCAATGTTGCTTGAGATGGTTCAGTTGCGTGGGCCCCAGCTTCAGCGCCACAGGCGCGGCCAGGCTGACGGTTTTTCGCACCGTGCGCTCCATGGCCTTGTCCAGCTCGGACCACACCCCACAAATTTGCGCTCCCTGCAAAGGTTCAGTGCTTTGAGCGGCCAAGCGTTTGAGCAAGTCGGCGTAAATGGGCAGCTCCTCACTTTGGTGCCAGCGGTGCAGCTGGGCCAGTGCGTCTTTGGTCTGCGTGGTTTGTGCATCGCTGAACGACACCGCACTGTCCAGCCACCAATAAGACAAATTGGGCAGCTGCTGGTAGCCCAGCTTGACGGCACTGCAGCCTTGCAGCCAGAGCACCAGCATCAACACCATCCAGCGCAACATGAAAATTCCTGACGATTCGAGATGAAAAAAATTGTCCGTGATGACCCAGCGATGTCAATGCAAACCATCCCTGTTGGTCATCGCCACCTGTCGTCATCTCGAGCCAAGCGCGGAGATCGATGCCAGCAAGACTGCCACAACAGTTCTCTCCATTGTCCGTCCAAATCAGAAGCCTCTTCTGGTGTGCGGGTGCGTTACCGCACCGTCTGAAAAACTGCATGGCGTGAATGACGATAATTGAGCCCATAAGTAGACGGACCCACCGAAAGATTTTCATGACCCGAGTTGATTCCAAGCCCGTAGATGTTGTTGTGATGGCCGCAGGCAAAGGCACCCGCATGAAAAGCCGCGTGCCCAAAGTCTTGCAGCGCCTGGCGGGCGTGCCCTTGGTGCAGCATGTGCTGAACACCGCCGCGCAGCTGCAGGCCCGCTCGGCTGTGGTCATCACCGGCCATGGTGCGGACCAGGTCGAGCCCTTGCTGCTGGCGCCGGGCCAGGTGCTGGCGGTGCAGTGTGTGCGCCAAGAGCCCCAGCTGGGCACCGGCCACGCCGTGCAGCAAGCCGTGCCCGCGCTGGCCGATGACGGCATCGTGGTCATCCTCTCAGGCGACGTGCCCCTGACCCAGGCCGACACCTTGCAGGCCCTGATCGCGCAATGTGGCGGCGACAAGCTGGCCCTGCTCACCATCGACTTTGCCGACCCGACCGGCTACGGCCGCATCGTGCGGGATGGCCCAAAAGTGCAAGCCATCGTCGAGCAAAAAGACGCCAGCGAAACGCAGCGCCAAATCAAAGAGGTCTACAGCGGCATCATGGCCGTTCCGGCGAAGCAGCTCAAAGCTTGGCTGGCCCGGCTGGACAACCAAAACGCCCAAGGCGAGTACTACCTGACCGATGTGGTCAAGTTCGCTGTGGCCGATGGCGTGTCCGTGGTGGCGCACAAAATCACCGATGCTCTGCAAGTGGCCGGCATCAACAGCCCCGTGCAACTGGCCGAGCTGGAGCGAGCCCACCAACTGCGCCAAGCCCACCGCCTGATGGAGCAAGGCGTGCGCCTGAAAGACCCCGCCCGCTTTGACCTGCGCGGCCAGCTGACTTGTGCGCAAGACGTCGAGATCGACGTCAACTGCGTGTTTGAGGGCACCGTCGCTTTGCGCGAAGGCGTCAAGATCGGGGCCAACTGCGTGATCGCCAACTGCCGCATCGAAGCCGGTGCCGTGATCCACCCCTTCACCCACATCGATGGCGAGAAACTTGGCGTCACAGTGGGCGAGGGCGCTTTGATCGGCCCGTTCGCCCGCCTGCGCCCCGGCGCGCAGCTGGGGGCTGAAGTCCACATCGGCAACTTTGTCGAGGTCAAAAACTCGACGATGGCCAAGGGCGCCAAAGCCAACCACCTGGCCTACTTGGGCGATGCCACGGTGGGCGAGCGCGTCAACTACGGCGCGGGCAGCATCACCGCCAACTACGACGGCGCCAACAAACACCGCACCGTGATCGAAGCCGACGTGCACATCGGCAGTAACTGCGTGCTGGTGGCCCCCGTGACCATCGGCGCAGGCGGCACCGTGGGCGGCGGCTCCACCATCACCAAGAGCACCGAGCCCGGCGCTTTGAGCGTGGCACGCGGCAAACAAATCAGCATCGCCAACTGGGCGCGGCCTGCCAAAAAGCCCAAAGCTTGACGTATCCTGCCAGGACCTTAGACCGGAACCCGCCATGAGTCGCATCACTGATCCCGAGAAGAAAATCGCCCAGCAAATGGTTGCAGCTCACAAGGCGCTCGACAAGTCCTTCTTCTCAATGGTGGGCTGCATGATCGAGCAAGGCGACCCGTCTGCCGGCCATGTGGCCGAGTTGCTGAACAAATTTGCCTGAGGAGTTGTTGTGAACCCCATCCAATTGTTTGATCCCGCTTCGTCCACTTACACCTACGTGTTGTTCGATGAAGCCAGCCGCGACGCCTTGATCATTGACCCGGTGGCCGAGCAATTGCAGCGCGACCTGGACGTCTTGCGCGAATACGGCCTGACCTTGCGCTGGGCCATCGAAACCCACGCCCATGCAGACCATGTGACCAGCGCTGGTTTGCTGGTCGAGCATGCGGGTGCCCGCTCAGCCGCACCGGAAGGCTGCGACATCGGCACCGCAGCCGTGCAACTGCAAGGCGGCCAAGTGCTGACCTTTGGTGCGCAAAGCGTGTTGGCGTTGCACACCCCGGGGCACACCGCCGGCAGCATGTGTTTTGTCTGGCAACACGGGTCAAACCGCCATGTGTTCACGGGCGATACCTTGCTGATCAACGGCTGCGGCCGCACGGACTTTCAGTCCGGCAGCCCCGAAGCCCTGTACCAAAGCCTGACCCAAGTGCTGTTTCCCTTGCCCGACGACACGACCGTGTGGCCTGGCCATGACTACCAAGGCCGCACGCACAGCAGCATCGGCGCTGAAAAGCAAAACAACGCCCGCGTTGCGGGCAAATCATTGGCTGAATTTGTGAGCGTCATGAACAACCTGAACCTGCCCAAACCCCAACGCATTGACGAAGCCGTGCCCGCCAACCGGGTGTCCGGCCTGCGCCACGATGCCGGTGGCGATGCCCACATGACGGTACGCCCCGCCCAAGGCTATGCCGGCGACGTGAGCCCCCAACTGGCCTGGGCCTGGGTGCAAGCGGGCGAGGCCGAATTGGTGGACGTGCGCACCGACGCCGAGCGTGCTTGGGTGGGCTTTGTGCCCGACGCGCATGCGCTGGCCTGGAAGCAATGGCCCGGCATGGCGATGAACCCCGAATTTGACGCGAGCATCCAGTCCTTGGGCGCTGGCGGTAAAAAACTGGTGTTGCTGTGCCGCAGCGGTGTGCGCTCCATTGCCGCAGCGCAACGCGCCACAGAGCTCGGCGTGCAGGCCTACAACATCCTCGAAGGCTTTGAAGGCGACCCCGATGCCAACGCCCACCGCGGCTTGACGGGCGGCTGGCGCGTGCGTGGCCTGCCCTGGCGGCAAAGCTGATTTAAACCCGGTGCGCCACCGACGTCATCACCTTGGCGGCGGTCTGCATCAGGGCTTTGACGGCACCAGGCAGCTCCACGGCGCCAGCCTTTTGTGCCATTTGGGCGTGGGCGACTTCATCGGCTTTCATTTGCGCCACGATCGCCCTTGAGGCGCTGTCTGCGGCAGGCAGCTTGTCCATGTGGCTTTGCAGGTGTGCTTCCACCTGGCGCTCAGTCTCCACCACAAAGCCCAGGCTCACCCGGTCGCCGCCCAGCTTGCCTGCGGCATAGCCGATGGCAAAGGCCCCTGCATACCAAAGTGGGTTGAGCAGCGAAGGGCGGTCGTTCAGCTCTTGCAAACGCTGTGCAGTCCAAGCCAGGTGATCGGTTTCTTCGCGGCTGGCCTCTGCCAGCTTGGCGCGCAAGGTGCGGTCATTGGAGGCCAGCGCCTGACCGGTGTACAGCGCTTGAGCGCACACCTCGCCCACATGATTCACCCGCATCAGCGCACCGGCTTCGCGGCGTTCTCTGTCGGTCATCACCAATTCGGCCGTGGCCGCTTGCGGCGTGGGGCGGCTGGCGCGGGGTTCGGCCCACAGGGTGCGCAAGGCGCTGTCGGCGGCAAGAATCAAGGCATTGAGGCGCATGGACCGAGTTTACTCATGACAAACCCGAATGCGACATCCCCAAAATCATTCAAAGCATCAAACGGATACCCAAAAACCTCTGAAATTCACATCGCCTGTTGCATTCAATGCTCGTTCGAAGTTGTTGTATTGATTGGGAAATTTGTCGAAAAATCGCCAGAAATACAGGGTTGACCCTGATGTTTGTTGCATCCGTGCAACGGAAAGGCCTTTTCTTATTCAAAAGTCTTGGAAAAGCCCATTTGCTCTGGTGCAATAGCCTCAACCTTCTTGATTGGGGGTTGGCTCAGAAGTGCGTTTGGTGTCATACATCGGCTAAATCCTCTGGACCCTTGTTTAACCTTGGAGAAACTTGCAATGAAAAAAACTCTGATCGCTCTGGCCGCATTGGCCGCAACTGGTGCTTTCGCTCAATCTTCCGTTCAAATCGACGGCGTGATGGATGTGGGCTTGACATCTATTGACTACAAAGGCAACAAAGTCAGCGGCATCGCCAACAACGGTTCTTCGACCAGCCAGATCAACTTCCGCGGTACGGAAGACTTGGGCGGTGGTTTGAAGGCCAACTTCCGCGTGGAAACCGACTGGAACACAGTGTCCAACAGCGGCAACACTGGTTCTGCTTATTCTTCAGCTGACGCAAAAGGCACTGCTGGTACTTTCGGCAACGGTGAACTGCGTGTTGGTTTGGCTGGCGGTTTCGGTTCGATCGACGCTGGTGCAGTGAACTACAACTCCTTGATTTCCGGTTTGGTTGGCCAGCCTTTCGGCACCGCCATCGGTTCGGGCTTCGGCGCAACTTCTGCTCGCCTGGTTCGTTCGGACAACTCCATCAAGTACACATCGCCTTCTTTCAGCGGTTTGACTGTTTCTTTGTACAACGCACAGAAACAAACCAAAGCAACCGGTGCTGCCGAGGCTGCATTCTCGACTACCTTCGGCGCATATGACTTCACAGGCTCTGATGAAGTTAACGTCAGCTACAACAACGGCCCTATCGCTGCTTCTTACACCAACTTGAAGCAAAAAGCTGCTGCTGGCACAAGCACAACTTATGACACTCTGGGCGCTAACTACGCACTGGGCGCCGCCAAGTTGTTCGTTTTGGTCCAGAACACCAAGAACAGCGCCAACACGACTGACAACAGCTATGTTGCACTGTCGGGCACTTACACCATGGGCGCCACAACTCTGATGGCATCTGCTGGTACCTTCGAAAACAAAGCTGGCGCCAAGTCCAAGCTGGCAGCCTTGGGTGCTGACTATGCTCTGAGCAAGCGCACTGCTGTGTACGCTCGTTACGAGTCGATCGATGACAAAGCAGGTGTTGCAGCTAACCCTGCGACCTTGGTTGGCACCAACGACAAGCGTACCCGTACTGCCATCGGCGTGCGTCACGCTTTCTAATCCCACGCTGTCGTAAGACAGTTTGAGATTTAGAAACCAAAAAACCCACCGTGGCAACACGGTGGGTTTTTTTATGGTCAGGTCAAATCAGCTGTTTTACTGAGGCGTCAAGCCCGCCTTGACGATCACATCGCTCCAGCGCTTGATGTCGCTGTCCAGCAACTGCGTCAGTTGCGCAGGTGTGCTGGCTTTGGCCTGCACGTTGAAGCCGGCCAAGCGTTGCACCATCTCGGGTTGCGCCAGGATCTTGCCCAGTTCCTGGCTCAGGCGGTCCACCACGGCCTTGGGGGTTTTGGCAGGGGCAGCCAACGCGTTCCACGAGGACACGTTGAAGTTGCTCAGTCCAGGCAGCTCGCGCACCGTGGGGGTTTGCGGCAGATCTTTGGGGCGTTGTTCGCCCATCACGCCCAACAGCCGCACAGCCTTGGCGTTGATTTGGGGCTTCATGGGGCCCAAGATTTCAACCGCCACATCCACTTGACCGCCGCGCAAAGCATTGATCACGGCTGGTGTGCCGTTGTAGGGCACGATCTGAGCGATCAAGTTCGCTTGCGTGCGCAGCAACTCAGCGGCCAGGTTTTGGGTGCTGCCGATGTTGATGGTGCCCATGTTGAGTTTGCCGGGGTTGGCACGGCCAAAGGCGATCAGCTCCGCCAGGGTTTTGAAAGGCGAGTTCTCGGGGACCACCACCGCCATGTCGAACAAGCCCAGCAAAGACACCGGCGCAAAGTCGGTTCGCGGATTGAACGGCAGCGACTTGAACAAGCCCGCACTCACGGCGGTGCCGTTGGACATGAGCAGCAAGGTGTGGCCATCGGGCTCGGCACGGGCCACGATCTCACCGGCCACAATGCCGCCTGCGCTGGGGCGGTTGTCGATCACCACGGATTGACCCAGGTTTTCGGACAGTTTTTGCGCCACGGCGCGTGCGGTCAGGTCGGCCACGCCGCCAGCACCAAAGGGCACCACGATCTTGAGTGGTTTGCTGGGAAACGAGGCCTGCGCCCAAGCGTTGGCGGCGGGCAGTGCGCTCAATGCAGCGGCTTGGATCAGGGTGCGGCGTTGGATCATAGGGAAACCTTTAAAACTGATGAAGTAAAAATTGACTGACAATTCAGATGAATCACGGTGCGCCATTTATACACGCATCCCTTCAATCAAGCGGCTCAATACCCCCATGCCTTATCTTTGTATTGGACGTCGGTCTGCGGTGTGTGCCGCTGCAGCCCTGATGCTGAGCGCATGCGCCTGGCACAGCGAAGCACCGCCATCGGTTTTGAGCAAGCCGGCCAGCCAAGGCCTGCATTTTCGGCCGCAAGACAAGGCGCAATGGGAACCGGTGACCTTGCCCGGCAAACTGCGTACCGCATTCAAACTGGACAAACGCGACCAGCGCGCCGCGCTACAGGCCGATGCACAGTCTTCTGCCAGCATGCTGCGGCAAAAGCTGAACATCCCGCCAGAACAATTGGGTCGTTTGCGTTTTGACTGGCAAGTCGAAAACTTGATGGCCGAGGCCGACATGTCGGCGCGTGAAACCGGCGATTCACCTGTGCGCTTAATTCTGGCGTTTGAAGGCGACCGGAGCCGGTTCTCTGCCAAGAACGCCATGCTCAGCGAACTGACACAGGCCCTGACCGGTGAGGCGATGCCCTATGCCACCTTGATGTACGTCTGGAGCAATCGGCATCCTGTGGATTCGGTCATCGTCAACCCGCGCACCGACCGCGTGCGCAAATGGGTCGTCGAATCCGGGTCGCAGCATTTGAACCAGTGGCGGCATTACCAGCGCGACATCCGCGCAGATTTTGAGAAAGCCTTTGGCGAGCCCCCCGGCGCCTTGGTGGCACTGGCCATCATGACCGACAGCGACAACACGCGCAGCAAGGTGCGGGCTTGGTACGGGGACATCTGGCTGGACTGAGTGGCTCTTGAACACGTGCTTTGAGCAATTCCATGGCACAGACCATAAAAAAACCCACCGTGTTGCCACGGTGGGTTGAACTTTTGGGACATGTGGTCCATCTGATGCAGAGCACTCTCAGACCAACATCCACACCCGAATCAACACCGCTTTGCGCTCTGGCGGCAGCGGGTGCAAGGTCCCCACAAAGACCCGACGGTTGAGCCAGTCATGCGGGCCTTGCGCCGCGGTCACCTTGACATGAGAAAAGGCATAGCGCTCACCTTCGGCGGGCGCATCGATCAATACCCGATTGTGGATGGTCAGCACTGTTCCATCGTCCGTTTGCATCTCATAAAGGGCATCCAGTTCTTTGATACCGTCAGGTCGCAACAACTGCCTGTCTGCCCCGCCCGGCAAGACGCGCCCGCGCAAGGTCAAGTCAGCCCCTTCAAACGTACCCCCCAGAATCGGGATGATGAATCGCTCACCTGCGGGCGAATGGCCCAGGCCTTGACGGGGCCCCACATTCACCACAGCTTCCCAGGCCAGGACACTGGTTGGCGCTTGGCGTGGGCAATTGGCGACGCTCGTTTTAAAAGAGTTCATGGCAAGGCTTTCAACGCGTCAAGCGCGAACATAGCGAACAATCATGTCGGTGATCGATGCCAAACGGGCGGCTTGGTTGTCCGGTTGAGTCGGGTCAAAGTCAAACTGCAAGCTGTAGTTGTGACGTGAAGAGATATGGTAATGGCACAAGCCGATGTAGTTGATGTACACATGCAATGGGTCCACATCGGAACGCATGGAACCATCGGCTTGTCCGCGACGGACAATGCTGTCCAGCATGGCCAGGCTGGCCCGGTTCATTTCTTGCACGCTGGGCAAATTTTTTAAAAAGCGACCGCCTTGCAAAGTTTCTTGCTGACTCAGCCGTATGAAGTCCGGGTGGCGGCTAAAGCTGTTGAAGGCATAGCTGATGTAACGCACCAGCGCCTGCATGGGCGGCAAGGTCTTGAGCGGCTCCAGGTCTTCGCCTTCTCGCACGCTGCGGTAGGCGTATTCAAGCACTGCTGTATACAAGCCCTCTTTGCTGCCAAAGTGGTAATAAATCATCCGTTTGCTGGTGTGAGTTCCCGCAGCAATCGTGTCAATACGGGTTCCCTCCAGGCCAAAGTTGGCAAATTCTGCCAATGCCACGTCGAGGATGTTTCGTTGAACTGGGTTCATGCTGGCCTAAATTTCTGTTTGCTCATTGTCGGGTTATCACCAAGCCTCTTCAAGGACGAAACCCCTTACCATGTACTAAACGGTACACACCCGGTTTCAGCGGTCCCGTTTGACCTTTTGTGTTTTTCTCAGACTTTTTGGAGACTTTCATGAGCACTCAAATTAATCGCCGTCAATTTGTCGCCCAAGGTGCTGCGATCAGCACCTTGGCGATGTCCAGCGGGGCTTGGGCCCAAAACAAGATCACACTGACCTACTCCGACATTGTTCCTGAAAATGATGCGCGCACCACCCTTTTGCGCAGTGCATTCAGCGCATTGGGACCGGACATTGAGTTCAAGTCTCATCACGGGGGCACTTTGTACAAGCAGGGCACGGAGCCTGTGGCGATTCAACGCGGCAATTTGGACATGGCCAATATTGCCTCGGGGGATGTACAAAACCAGGTTCCTCAATTGAGTTTGTTGATGGTGCCTTATCTGATCCGCGACGTGACCCACTTGCGCAAACTCTGGGCCAGCGATGTGGGGGCGGAGTTGAATAAATTGCTGGATGAAAAAATGGGCTTGCGAATTTTGGCAAACCCCTACATTGGCACCCGTCACTTGGGCTTGCGCACCACCAAAAAGATCATGAAGCCAGCAGATTTGGCAGGCATCAAACTGCGCATGCCTCCCGGTGAAGTCTGGCAGTTTGTGGGGACGTCAATGGGCGCGAACCCCACACCCTTGCCCTTCCCCGAGGTGTATACCGCTTTGCAAACGGGTGCCATTGACGCTCAAGACAATGCACTGCCCGCGGTCAAGAACATGAAGTTCTTCGAGGTGTCCAAGCAGATTTCACTGACGGGCCACTTGGTTGCTGCCAACCACTTTGTGATCAGCTCCAAAAAGTGGGCCGCCATGAGCGCCGATCAGCAGCGACGTGTTCAGGCTGCCGCCTCCAAGGTTGAAGAAGACATCACCAACATGGCGCTGAAAGAAGAGGCCGAGTTGGTGGCTTTCTTCAAGAAAGAAGGTTTGGATGTTTACACCCCAGACTTGCCGGCCTTCCGCAGCCATGTTCTGGCGCAATATGCCAAGTCCAAATATGCAGCGGGCTGGGTGCCCGGCATGATGGAACGCATCAACAAGCTGTAAATCTGCAACGGGGAAATCCATCCATGATGCAGATGCGCCGATTTGCAGAGGGTGTCATGGTGGCCTTGATGGCCACCATGTTCACCGCATTCATTGCACAAGTCGTATTTCGGTATGTGCTCAACTTGCCTTTGGCCTGGTCAGATGAAATTTGCAACTTCATCTGGCTGTGGGGCATTTTGTGGGGTGCTTCTTTTGTGATGAAAAATCACGAAGACATCCGGTTCGACATGCTCTACAACCTGATGCCACGTGCACTCAAGCGAAGCCTCACGGCACTGTCCAGTTTAGCCATCGTGATCTTGTTGCTGGCAAGCCTTCCAGCGTCATGGTCTTTCATTGATTTCATGAAGGTTGAAAAGTCAGCCGCACTGGGCATTCCCATGAATTGGGTGTTTGGGCTTTATCTGGTGTTCATCCTGGCCATGTGCATTCGGCATTTGGATATTGCCTACAACGCGCTGCGCGACCACCTCACCGAAGATCAACACAGCTTGATCGATCAGGAACTTCTGCCATCAGGACACAGCAAATGAGTGCTTTCATGGGGCTTAGCCCTTTCACATGGTGTGTGTTGACCATTTTGGGTTTGAGTTTGTTCGGCCTGCCCATTGGACTGTCGATGCTCGGTGCGTCGGTTTTTTATCTGTTCCTGTCCGGGCAGGACGTTGGCTTGGCGGCAGAGCAAATCCTCAATGGACTGACCAACTCCTACACGCTGCTGGCCATACCCTTGTTCATTTTGGCCAGTGAACTGATGAATTTGGGGTCCTTGAGTGACAAGCTTTTAGCCTGGTGCAATGCCCTGGTGGGGCGCTTTAGAGGGGGTATGGGCCATGTCAATGTGGTGTCATCCCTCATTTTTTCTGGCATGTCGGGTTCGGCGGTCGCTGACGTGGTGGGGGTGGGCAAACTCACCATGGACATGATGACCAAAGATGGGCGCTACACCAAAGCCTACGCCGGTGCCATCACTGCAGCCACGGCGGTCATCGGCCCGATCATTCCACCTTCCATTCCCTTGGTGCTCTATGCACTGATTTCCGATACATCGATTGGGTATTTGTTCGCGGCCGGCGTGGTGCCCGGATTGGTCATGACGGGCGTGATGATGGGCCTCAACGCCTACTTGGCCAACAAGCGGAACTTCCCTGTTGAGCCCGCCGTCCCCATGCGTGAGTTTTGGCCGCTGACATTCAAGGCCCTGCCGGCCCTCATGATGCCGGTTGTCTTGTTGGGCGGCATCTACAGCGGCATCATGACCCCCACTGAGGCAGCAGCGGTGGCGGCACTTTATACCTTGGTCATTTCTGTTGTGCTTTACCGCTCCGTCACGCCCTTGGGCATGTACAACTCGCTGCTCAACAGCGGGCGTCAAATGACCACCATCGGGCTGCTGATTGCAGGCGCCATGGTGTTCAACTACGTGGTGGCCAAAGAAGAAATTCCCAAAGACGTACAAGCCTGGCTGGCAGGTTTTCAGCTCAGCAAAGATGGCTTTTTCTTGCTGGTCAACATCACTTTGCTCATCTTGGGTTGTTTGCTGGAAGGTGGCACCATTTTGTTGGTCATCGTGCCCATCTTCATTCCTGCTGCGCAGGCTTTGGGCATCGACATGGTTCACTTTGGCTTGGTTGTCACCATCAACCTCATGATCGGGCTGATCACACCGCCCTATGGACTCTTGCTCTTCATCGTAGCCAGCATGTCCAAACAGCCCTTGGGGCCACTCATCAAAGAGACAATGCCTTGGGTGTTCGTTCTGATTGCTGCGCTCATGGTCATGACCTATGTGCCAGATACTGTTTTATGGCTTCCCAGATTGCTGGGTTACAAAGGATGAGCATTAAAAATATGTCAGAGACCTCCATGTCCCCCATGCCTGCACCTCTTGACCCGGTCTTGGCAAGCATTGGCCAGCGGTGGCGCGATGCACAGATTCCCGACATTTACGAAGGATGCCTGGACCCCCATGGCGGCCCCGTCAGCCGAGAGCGTGCCAGGAACGTTCGTGGATTTTTCTACCCCAAACCGCAGTTGCCTCAAGGCAAAATCGAGCAACGCATCATCGACGGTCGCCCGTATGGTGTGGACTGTGACATACCTGTTGAAATCATCTGGCCTGCCACCGCTGCTGGCGCTGATTTGCCTTGCAACACCTTGGTGTATTTTCACGGCGGCGGCTTTGTGGTGGGTGACCTCGACTCGCACCAGGCGCACGCTATCCGGCTTGCCAATGAGTCTGAATGTGTGGTGGTGAACGTCGATTACAGATTGGCCCCGGAGCACCGTTTTCCTGCCGCCTATGACGACTGCTTGGCAGTCACCCGTTGGGCACATGACCACATCGACCTCCTGGGGGGGAAAACCCACAGATTGGCCATTGGTGGTGACAGTGCAGGTGGTAACTTGGCGGCAGCAGTGGCCATCGCTTGCAGAGACCTTGGCATGGCACTGGTCGCTCAGCTGTTGCTTTATCCGGCCACTGACTTGTTGCGCTTGAAAGGCATGCCCGAGAAAGCTTATTTGGGGGAGGAAAACATGGCGCAATTGGGCTTGGACCCCCGTGCCTCACCGCTCTATGCCGAGAGCCATGTCGCTTTGGCCCCCGCCATTTTGGGAGTCGGTCACCACGATTTTCTTTATGCGGACAATATGGCTTATGCGGCCAAGCTTCGCAGCGCCAATGTTCAGCTGACTTTGCGTGAGTTTCCAACGCTCAATCACGGTTTTTTCAGCTACACCCGCATTTCACAAGACAGTTTGGCTGCAGCGCAATTGATCTGCGCCTGTTTGAAAGCGCATTTTGAAATGGCTGAATCAAGCAGCAAGACACCAAGCATGTGATTTGTTTGCTACCGCCCAGGTTGCATTGGGACAATAAAAAACCCACCGTGTTGCCACGGTGGGTTTTTGACTTTTAAATCATCCACTGGCTTGCGCCAGCGGTGTGATTAGAAGTTGTGGCATTCCCCCAAACCAGTAGACACTTTGCGTGGCGCACACGCTGGCGCACGCAGTGACCTGCCCCCTCTGGCCGTACCAATCAAATGGAAGTAGTCCAAGGGTTCAAGGTTAATCCAAAACTTGAGGGTTGAGATTTGCAGCGGCACTGGACTCAATCCTTTGCTGCTGCGCGAACTGAGACGGGGGAATCCGACCCAGGCTGCTGTGGGGCCTGACTTCGTTGCAGTCCTGCCTCCATTGAGCAATGCACTGCCTGGCCTGGGGCAAACTCAAGAACCACTGCTCGCTCAAGCACTCGTCCCGGAACTTGCCGTTGAAACTCTCGATGTAGCCGTTTTGCATGGGCCTGCCTGGCTGCGTCAAGATGTGCCTCACGCCGTGTGCGCTGGCCCAGGCCATGAAGGCCCGGCTTGTAAACTCCGGACCGTTGTCCGTTCTCACGGCCTGTGGGTAGCCTCTGAAGGTCGCTGCTTGGTCGAGCAAGCGTGTGACGTATTGCCCCGAGATCCCGTAGTCCACGGCAATGTCCACGCACTCGTGGCTGAAGTCATCGGCCACCGTCAGGCACTTGATGCGCCTGCCATTGGACAGGCTGTCCGATACAAAATCCATACTCCACACATCGTTGACCTTTTGCGCCAGTTGCAAGGGCACCCGCTCGCATGGTGGGCGCTTGACCTTCTTGCGCCTGCGCACGGCCAAATTGGCATCTTTGTACAAGCGGTAGACCCGCTTGTGGTTGACGCCCGGAAACTCCGGGCGCAGCAGATCGTGGATGCGCCGATAGCCAAATCTTCGGCGTACGTGGGCAATATCCACGATGCGTTTGCTCAAGGTTTGCGTCAGCGCATCGCGCTGGGGTGGGTGGCGAAAGCTGTCTCGGCTTAGCCCCACAAGGCAGCACGTGCGGCGCTCAGACAGAAGATGGACTTGGATCATCTGGGTGATGGCCTCGCGTTTGACCTGCGGGGCTAGCGCTTTACACCGAAGACGCTTTTGAGCGCATGGATGTCCAGGTGTGCCTCGGCCAGGAGTTTCTTGAGCTTATTGTTCTCGGCCTCCAAGTCACGCAGCTTGGCCGCATCGGAGGCCTCCATGCCGCCAAAGCGCGAGCGCCACTTGTAAAAGGTCGGTTGGCTAAAGCCACCAGAGCGGCAAATGTCCTTGATGGACATGCCCGCTTCAGCTTGCTTGAGGAATCCGATGATCTGCTCGTCGGTAAATCGTGTGGTCTTCATATCCGCCATTCTCCAAAATTAGCGGACTTTGTTCCATCGATTTGGTACGGCTCAGAGGGGGCAGGTCACCGCAGCGCTAGCTGAAGTGTGCAGGCGTAAAAAAACCCACCGTGTTGCCACGGTGGGTTTTTGATTTCTAAATCATCAACTGGCTTGCGCCAGCGGAGTGATTAGAAAGTGTGACGCACGCCCAAAGCGGTACGAGTACGAGTTGTTTCTGTACCAGTAGCGGCAAAGTTACCGTTACCAGCAGCAGAAATCACGCCTGCTTTGTCATCGATAGACTCATAGCGTGCGTACAGAGCGGTACGCTTGCTCAGAGCATAGTCAGCACCCAAGCCAACCAGCTTCGACTTCTGACCAGCCAAAGAGCCTGCATCGGCTTTCAAGTTACCCACTTGTGCCATCAAAGTCGTTGCGCCCATTGTGTAGGTAGCAGAAACGCTGGTGTAAGAAGTGTCAACGGTGGTAGCGACAGTTGCTGCACCAGTGTTCTTGTGAGTCTGGTTCATCACGAAGAACTTTGCTGCACCCATGGTGTAGTTAGCACCCAAAGTGTTCACCTTGGCTTCCGTGACGCCACCTGCAACTTGGCGGCTGTCCTGCTTCAAGCTGCTGAACGATGCTGCGATAGGACCATTTGCGTAGTTCACGCCGATTTCGTCGGAACCCAGTTTGTCATATGCACCCAGAGTGGAGCTAAAGTTGCCGTCAGTGGCAACGTTTGTACCTGTTTTTGTCTGCTTGTTAGACTTGTACAAAGAAGCTGTGAAACCGTTGAACGAGGGCGTGACATAGCGAACAGCGTTGTCATCACGAACCAGAGACGCGGCTGCGTTGACGCGGTAGAGTGAACCGTAACCGCCACCGATGGCGGTGCCGAAGGGCTGACCAGTACCAGTTGTAGTCAATGTGTTGAAGTTCAGGTGACCAAAGTCGATAGCACCGAAGCCGCCAGAAACGCCGACGCGCAATTCGCCGTTGCCGAATGTACCAACGGTAGCAGAAGCATCGCCAGTAGCAGTCGAGGTAGCTGCGCCAGTGTTAGCACTGCGGCTGACAATGTTCCAGTCAGTACCCACGAGGAAGTTGGCGTTCAAGCCGCCACCCAGATCTTCAGTACCACGGATTTGGAAGCCAGAAGTGCTGGAACCGTTGCCGTTGATGCCGTTAACTTTGGTGCCTTTGAAATCAAGGGCTTGGTAACCAGCGTCCATCGTGCCAGTGATTTGAACGGAAGATTGAGCGAAAGCACCAGTGGCTGCCAATGTAGCCAGAGCGGCTAGCTTGACGGTGTATATCAAGGGCTGAATGTTAGATTTGTTATAAGCAATCTATATTCATGTAGCCATGAACCTTAAACCCCTTTTAGCCCCCCTTTGCGCAAGCTTGGGGGACTTTGTTCTCAAGCCGATGGCCTTTGTCGGACGGTCAGGCGAGTCGACGCTGGCTATCCTTGATGACAATCAACCGGTGTTTTATGTCTTGGGTCCGGAGGCTTATGCAGAATTGCTCAGGGCCAGGCCAATGCCTGAGAAGTCCCCAGAGCCGGAGGTGGTTGATTCGGTGCTGACGCAAGGCAGCATGCGCTTGAATCGTTTTGATGCCTTGGCGCAAAAGCTGCTGCTTCAAGAGCAGCAGCGTGTTTCGCGTGGTGAGTTGAGCAAAGG